>MTLD01000633.1_pt1 | contig 11251 bp, 9 predicted proteins | sample 1982471 | NCBI WGS metagenome assembly MTLD01 (sample SAMN05712604, study PRJNA340218) | biofilm metagenome | isolation source: sample SPM anode biofilm adapted to -50 mV | place: USA | collected 2012-02-03
GCCGTGGCCACTGCCGGCAACTGCAAGGCCTTCCTGGACGTGGATGCCAGGGTTGCCATGCTTTCGTTCTCCACCAAGGGAAGCGCCACCCATCCTGACTGCGACAAGGTGCTCAAGGCCCTGGAGATCGCCAGGCAGATCAAGCCCGACATGCAGGTGGACGGGGAACTGCAGGCCGATGCGGCCTTGCTGCCCAAGGTGGGCGAGAAAAAGGCCCCCGGCAGTTCCGTGGCTGGCAAGGCCAACGTGCTGATTTTCCCTGATCTGGATGCGGGCAACATCGCCTACAAGTTGGTGGAGCGCGTGGCCGGAGCAGAGGCGGTGGGCCCCATCATCCAAGGCTTGGCCAAACCGGTCAACGACCTGTCCCGCGGCTGCTCGGTGGACGATATCGTCAATGTTGCCGCCATCACGGCGGTTCAGGCGGCCCAGGCCTGATCACCTCTTTTCAGTTCAGCGCAACGACAAAGGCGCATCCGTTTGGATGCGCCTTTGTCGTTGTCATGCCTACTCATCACACTGAACCTCTCAGCCGCAGATCACGTAGTTGCTTGATAAATGTCACATCCTTGTCACCCTGTTACCTGATGCGCGATTAAACTCTTTTCAGGGAAACACGAATGAAAACCGTATATTTGACTGCAACGGCCTTATGCATGGCAGTTCCCGTCATGGCCGCGGACTACAATACCGACCGCGAGCCGTACACGGAAGTGGCACCCGGCATCTAGGCAAGATGTCCACCAAGGTGATCAGCAAGTTCAAACTCGCCATCGGCGGCTACGTCAAGCTGGACTATGCCTACAACTCGGTCAACCTGGGAAACAACGGCGTCATCACTCCCATTACCAGGTAATGCGATCCGTACCCCCCTTGTTCCCAAGGGGGGTACGGAGTTTGGCCACTAGCCGTCGGCCCTCCTGCCAGCACCACATAAAGATGCACTAATAAACTGTAAGCTTATCCACGACCAGTGTCCCCTGTGTTATGGTCAAGGTCCCCTTCAGGTATGTCTTGCCGCCTGTATTGCTGCTGAAAGCAGGATCCCACCCGCCGGTTAAGCTCACCCTTCCGGCAACATTGAAATTAACCAGAGGCTCGGTAAACAATATCCCCCATGCCTGAATAGTATTTCCGGCAACCGCAGCGATGGAGGAGGTGGCAAGCGCGCCATAGCCCTGTGTGCCGATCTGTACCGGGAACGTCCCGGTGACGCCGGCGCCTGTAAGGCTCAAGGTCTGCACAGTGGAGTTTGAAGCAATTTGTACATTGGCCGTCTTGCTCCCGGCGCTGGATGGGGTAAACGTTGCAGAAAAATTGCAGTTGCCGCCCGGCGCCACATTGAATGGCAGGGCACCGCAACTGCCAGCCAGCAGCTGGAACATCCCTGCATCCGTCCCTCCGGCAGTGAGACCGGTGACCGTAAGATATGCCTGACCGGTATTGCCGATTGTAAAAACAGCTGGGATGGATGTGTAGCTTACGGCAACATTACCAAAGTTCGCTACTGCAGGTGCCATCGTAATGCTGGGGATCAACGCAAACTCGGCTGATGGAGTTTCACCCGCCGCGTTGTAGGCGACCACCCTGTAGCGATAGGATGCCGCTAGGGCGCTTGTGGTATCAGTAAAGGTTGTAGCATTGGCCAAGGCTGTCCCCACTGGGGCAAAGTCCCCGCCAATATCAGCGCGTTCGATCCTGAAACCGATCTCGTTCTTCGGGTTACCGAGAGTGGTAACGTCTACAATCGACGTGGGATCGATCCAGGTCAGGTTGACATTGCTGCCTGACAATGCCGCACTGGCAATATACGGGGCATCAGGAACGATGCTCTGCACGTTCAGCACAATCGGCCGCATCATGTCCATCTCTTCGTGGCTCAGGATGTGGCAATGCCATACATACTCCCAACCGAAGTTGAAGAGCTGATTGGTGACCGCCGGAACCCGCGCCGCGCCGGTCGTCCAGTCAACGCTGTTGAAGCCCATGGGTGAATCGATCGGGATACCGGGATTAAGCGGGCGCAGACTGTTGGGAACGCCAAAGGGGAGCGCAGGAGCTCGCGGCCTTACCGCAACTATGGTGTCCTCCAGCGGACTGATTTTCACGACTTCTTTCCAACCCAATTCATTCGGTTCCGGTAATAGGATCTGACCATCCCAGCCAACACGGTTGATCAACTGCACGTCGAAAATATGGAAGTGAATCGGATGGGTATCGACGCCATTGTGGGAGATCTTCCATATTTGGGTGCCATCGGCGGTTGTATTGTAACCGGTGACAGGGTCCGGAATTACAGAGACGTTAATTTGAGTTGAATTATCAACAACTTCAGTCGGAATATCAGAGAACCCATACAGGATCAAGTTCGCTGTGAGCGTTGTCGGATTGGGTATCTGCATCGCAAGATTGCCGCTCATGCGGCCATAAATCGGATCAAAGGAAGCACCCATTTCATCATGAAGCCCCTTCGGCTCCGTCGGGATTTTCACCGGTTCACCAGCCAATGTCACGAACTGGAGAAAGTGATCGTTAATCTGATTTATGCCTTCCCAAGGATAGTTGGTGGGGAAGTATGAGTTGGGATAAGCATCTTTATACGCTGCCTGACCCACGATAATCGGCTCTTGGCTCCGCTCGAACAGAGTCTTTGCCGGAGCAGGATTTACCGCAGTAACCGGCGCCGCCGATGTAAATTCTTTTTCCAGATTAGCCTGGCTGAATGTATAGGCCGGGTCCGTACCGACTGACGAGCGCACGATGACCTGCATGACAGTACGCGTGTTCGGAGCATAGCCTGCTTTGGGGCCGGTGCCGCCTATCCAGGTGCCACTGGCCAGGTCATAGGTGCCGCCGGTGCCATATCCGCCGACATCACGCAAATCGGGCGCATCTGTATAATAATCGTACGTTGACACACCGGCAGGCCAGGCAGCTGGTGCATCATTATAGAGAATCAAGGTCTGGCCGGCATATGCGCTGAAATCGACAATAACATCTACTCGTTCCGCCGGACCGACCGCAAGGCCCATCTTGTCTACATTGCCGACCCAAAAGGCAGTCGGGTCGGTGATATAGGTAATCGGCTGCGGATCTATTACCACCGGTTTCGGCAAGAAGCCGCTGTCAGTACCAATCTGGATCCATTTTGGTCCCCAGTTGGTGCAATTCCACGAAGGGTTTGCAGTGGTGCCGGAATTAGTACAGGTGCCGGGGTCGGGAACTCCGCCGTCACGTCCGTCTACCGGCCAGAGCGGCGGCCAATTGTTTGCTGCGGCAAGCGAAGCCGAAGCCGCCACCATCGCCACTTCGGTATGGCGGTCTGCCGGCCGGAAATCGGGGCTGACCTGGTTCGGGTCGGCTTTATAAAAGGACAGGTTAAAGAAACGGTCGCTGGCGGCATTGAGAATGCGGAAGCGATAGGCACGTGGGTCCACGGTCAAGGTAGGAAATGCGGTACCGTTGACAATGGCGCTGTCCTGAAAGGCTTCCATGCCCATGGAGGTATTGGGTGTTCCCGGGATCATTGTCGGCTGCCCTGGGGTGGTGCAATTGGCATACACAGCGGGCAACGGGCTGCTGCAATCGGCATCGTAATATGGATTTGCCACGGGACCTTTGGTGACAACGGTTGCAGGATAGAACCAGGGGCCATACATCCAGCGCCCAAAGGGATTGACTCCGCCAAATCCTGCGGCAAGGGTCTGGGCCGGCATATAGACATGGGGCAGCCAGAGATCGCCCGTTACCGGCGGGCGCACGCCATTTACGTCGGGAGTGCCGCTACCCCAGTTCCAGAGCGGGTCGGTGACACGAATTTGGGTCGTGGGCTCACCTGTTACCGGATGGTTGACAGGAGTGGCATCTACGAAGGTCTTATCCTGGATGATCAATGGTATCTGGTCTGGCGGCACGATCCCGCGAGCCACAAGATCCTGATCGTACTTGTCGGTAATCAGGTAGCCTGCGGCCTGGCCAACATAGACGTTGAGCCGGGTGATGCCCCAGGCATGGTCGTGATAGAACATCAGCCTGGAACTCTGCTGATTGGTATAATAGTAGGTCATTGAACCGTCACCCGGATCAGGCATGTCCGGCACATTTTTGAAACTGACGCCTTTGGTGAACGGCGTTATTTCGTCAGCAGGGGTAATCCACTGATGGGGTGTTCCGTCGCTGATCCATGGGGTGCGGCCGCCATGCAGGTGGATTACCGCACGATTTTGAGGGTAACTGGCGCAGTTATTGGGATCTTGGGTATTATCGCACGGCGCGCCATCGCCACGGGTCGTACCGGGATAGGCTGGCCCGGGACCGGCACCCATGACTGTGGTATCTACCGGTATGAAAAGGTTCCCGTCAACACCAACCGGCAGCTTGTTGGTGAATTTTATGCGTATCGGGCGATCTCTTTCGGCAATAATCGTAGGGCCGGCCTGATGTACCGGATCCGGGGCAAGCCCTACGCCGGCAGCCGTGTCGGCGGGTGTGCAGGCATGGCGGTTGGCACCGCATAAATTCTGGCTCGGCAAAGTGCCGGCAGAGATGTTCGTGCCTCTGTTGACCTGTACATAGCCGCGCAGCATGGTACCGGGCGCCGGCAGATCCGAGTGCATCCGCTCGTTGAATTGCACCAGCTCTATCTCATAATAATCTGAGCCGGGGTAGGTTGTGATGTCGGGCTTGGCAACTGAGAGATATTGCCCCAGGTTGTTCGCCTTGGCGCTCCCGAGCCCAGGGAGGCTATCAACGAATTTTGCCAGTGGCGGGCTGTTTGCCCAGTTTGCTGTCGTGTAGTAATCAGGCACTGACGGGTTGCCATTGGCATCAAAAGGTCCAGTTGGAATGGGGGGGACCGTACCAGCTCCGGCCAGGTTCGGGAGGCCCCATATGCAGAGCAGGGTAAAAACCAGTCCGAAGCTCCGTATCTTCATTATTTTAAGAGTATTCAAATTCGCCTCCTGTTTAGGCAATACGTCAGTTATTTGAAATCAGTGGATGACGGGTTCAGTTGTTGTGCTGCCTGCCGCGCCTTATGTATTTTCAATCTTTCCGCTTTGAGCGCTTTTGCTGCCGTCTTGCGCTGTTCGGATGTAACGCGCTGTTTTTGCTGATTGCGAACCATCTCCCTCTTAGCGGCCAACTCCGGCGTCAGAGCGGTTCTGCCCGCGGCAAAGACCGGCCCGCCTGACAATGACAGCAGCACAGCTATCATCAGTGACAGAGCAACGGTACCGAGTGTTCTGTTCTTCATGGTGCTCCCCTTTCTCAATCCTAATGAAAACCAGTCGTACAAACCGGAAACTTTACCGAAAAAGCTGCCGGATTATTTCAATAAATGACCCATTCACTCTTTGGCAACAAGGCGGGCTCTGCCCCAGGACCCAGTTGAATAATATAGCAGCCACTGGACACATAGCGCTGTCCCGGACCAAAAGTGAGATATTCATAATCCCTCACTATGAGATCCATCTGGGAACCGATGATATCAAGCAGATGGTCGCGGTACAGGTTGTCATAGAGCAGATTCAGTCCACGCATGGTTACCAGCTTCAGCATACCTATGGTGCGTGAGGTAATCCTACGGTCACCAAGATCCTTTGCCCTGGTCAACGTCGGGACCTTGGCAACTAATGCCCCATCCCCAGAACCGACATACGGCGTCAGGCGATAGGGAAAGGTAATGTAAACCCTTTCACGGACAGCTTCCTCCAGGGTTATTGTCTTTTTGCCAAGGTACCCGGAGGAAATAAAAATTTTGCCGGTAGGAGGAAGTTGTTCGGTCAGTTTCGGCAGGAACGGTAGAAGTGCGGCATCGGTCCAGAGTAGCAGCACCCCGGGCTTGTGCTTTTTCAGGATATCGGCCAGTACGGCATGATCAAGTAACTGGCCGGCAGCAAGAGTCAGCGTGGTTACTGCCGGATGATCAAGTTCGTGCCAACTGGCTTGAAAACCGGATGCCAGCGCCCGGCCGACCGGGGAGTCCTGTACTATCTGCAGTATGGGTGTGTCAGCGGCGCTGCCCTCCATGAGATTGAGATAGCGCGCAGCCGCCTCTCCCTCCTGGGCATAGCCTTTGTTGAAATAGTACGTATACCAGCCAGTGGCGGAAACAACCGGCAAATCGGTAATCGGAAAGAGACAGGGCAGATGCTCTGCCTCGCAAAAATCGTGGATAGGCCGCCAGTCGCTGTTCGAAATGCCGCCCAGCACCGCAAAAACCGGGTTACTTTTATAGTACGCCGCCAGTTGACTGCCCCATGTTGCCGGAGCGCCTTTCAACTCCCATACAGCCAGGGACGCCTTACGAAAGGCATGCTTCATCTCAATGGAAGGAGAATAGCCGAACTTTATGAAATCGTCGTATAGCTTTAACTGCTGATTTTTTTCGGCTATTACCTCTTGAAGCGGCTGGAGCAGGGCCTCGCGATCCTCCTGGCTGACATCGTCGGTAATTATGGTGGCAAAATGGAATTCAGTAGCGCTGGCCCCTGGAGAGGGCGTTGAAGAAAGGGATTCCAGATAACTTATCAGGATTGCCATGTCACGGTCATCCAGCGGGTAGCGGGGCATGGCATCATTCAATACGTTCCCGGCAGGATCGATACCATCACGCAGGGCGCTCGCCAGGCTTTTCCGGTCATAGGCCGGCCGTTGGACAACCGTTCTGTCATGCATGGCCTGTCCGGCCCGATCCGAGTTATTGGTCAGAGAGGGTGGCCGGATATAAGGTTTGTACAGCTTTGCGCCGGTGGCCGGAGGAGCAACGACATTGCCCTCTACCGATCCCAACCCGGCCCGCAGATGACAACTCGCACAACTGAAAGAGGTGCCTGGAACAGCGACACCGCCTTTGACAACAGACTGCATCGCCTTGCCCGAGGGCAAAATGCCTTCCCGGTACATCCGCTCCCCAAGGCGCATCTGTTCCGTGGCTGACAGCGCCGTTTTTACCGGTTCAGCGGCTGAACATGGCAGTATGAACCCCAAGAGGCAACTGATAAGTAAGACAGCAACGGCAACTCCGTCTTTTCCCAGCTTATTTGTGCCAGATGTGCTCATATTGACTCCAATCATCCGAGTTTATTCACTGTACTTGATTTACGCCATGAGCCGCTTCCTTTAAGACTAAAAGTGTCTTATTGGCAATTAGATTTGAATATCGAGGATTTGTCTACATAAATTAAATTAATTAATTTAATCAAGAACCCCTTAACAAGCTAACCTGATATTTTTGTTGTTGTTTTACACCAAACAATTTTCTCATCAAGTCAGTATGGTTGACATACATAGCTTTTAATGCATTATTGAACTCCTACTTTACTAAGCTACTATCGGTTGCCAAGACAGTGAATTGAAGACTTAAAGCTTGGTCCTGCTCTGTTTTCAGCCTGTCTTTTGGCTTTGAATTCCGTACTTTGGTGCTCATGCTTGCCATCACAAACCACCTCCGCATCATGGGCGAACCAAACTTGACTGCCTGTCCGCAAAATCGGAGTATTCTAAAACCACCAAGGAGGACATTTTGTGAAAAGAATCGTGTTCAGTGTTTTACTCACCTTCAGCCTGGGAATAATTGCCCCCCTGACAATTTGCGCCGCGCCATCTCCGGCCGCCAAGGTCGCCTACCAACCACTCCCAAAACCTGGGGAAAAAATATCACTTGATGCCAACAGCTATTTTATCTATGGCTTTGAAAAACCGCCCAAACTCGGTATGGCTATCATGAGGGTTGACATATTCAACCGTAACGGCAAACGGGACACGTCGTATGTGGTCAAAGGGGATGCGGACATGCCTTCCATGAGGGGAGCTCACGGCAATGGCGAAGGGGAGTATTCCCTTTCTGCCAAGGGAGTTTACCTCAAACCGATTCGGCTTGTCATGCCTGGGGACTGGGAAGTCACCCTCATATTTGAGAAAAATGGCAAAGTGGTATTCCGGGGCGCCTACCTGTTCGATCTTTAAGAGGCTGTTGAAAAGCTCACGTTGTTCAAAAAAGCCAGATCGACGCAACCCGTAGAAAGGCCCGCGGAGGCGTAACAGTGCTAAACCGCACAATTTCACTTGTGAAATTGGACCGCGAAGGCGCCCGAAAGGTGAGGCCGCAGGCCGAAGTCACAACAGGGCTTTCAGGACAGCGGCGAGATGGCTGTTTTTCAACAACCTTTTAACAAATGAGAGACAAGAGCATGAACTGGTATAAGATGAACCGGCTGATAGTACTCGGCTTGAAGCGTATTCTCCTTCCGACAATGTTGTTGTCCCTGTTGATGGCTGCTCCGGTGTGGGCAGCCATCAGTTGCGAACTGAACTACCCGGCCAGAGATGTACCCAGGCTCTTCCCTGATTCCACCAGTTACATAACCACTTACTTTTCCTTTACCAAACATGGCGGCCCCACCCTGCTGCGGCAGGTCGAGTCGCGTCTCGGAGGGGTTCCAGCTCTCTTCGCCCCCCTTGATGTTCCTTACACACTCTACGAAATCTACAAAGGGACGAAGAAAGTCGGCTACGTTCACGGTGTAAACCAGAAGGGGCAGTTTGGCGTGATCGAGGTTTTCGTCTCCCTGGACATGAAAGGGGTGATCAAAGCCTTCTATATCCAGAAGATATCCGGACAGTGGGCAAGGAAGTTCACTTCGACCAATTTTGGCAAACAGTTCATCGGGCTCTCCCTCAAGGATTTTGAGTCCTACGACCCGGTCAGCAGCAAGGGCTCCGGCAAGGTGGCCGCAATAAAAAATCCGGCCCCGGAGGCATCAACCGACTTTTACGGTTTGCTGCGGGCAATAAAGAAAAACCTCATTCTGATGGATGAGTTCTTTTACTCGGCAAAAAAGGCGCAGCCATGATCAGCAAGTTCCAGATTGCCAGCAAGAACCTCCTGCGGAAAAAGTCGCGCACCTTTCTTACCCTGGCAGGGATCATGCTGTCATCATGGGTGCTTGTGAGCTTGCTCGGCTTTAACCGCGGCTATGAAACCGCCCTGAACCGTGACATCGACAACATGGGCTACCAGATCATGGTGATGGCCAAGGGCTGTCCATACGAGGCAGCCACGATGATGCTCCAAGGTGGGGCAGGACTGCGCTACATTGAACAGTCGGTGATGGATTCCATTGCCAAAAAACCGGAAGTTGACCAGGTCACTCCGATCCTGATGCAAGCATTCTTCGATCCCAACAAGGGTGATGGGGGGGGGATTGCCGGTTATTACGGCGTTGATGTCGCCACATATCCTGGCATGAAACCATTCCTTCGCTTTCACCAGGGTGGGTGGTTCCATGAGGCAACGGCAGCCGAGGCGGTCATGGGTTACGAGGCCGCCGAACTGGAACAGCGCCAGGTGGGGGACATGATCCTGGTCCCTGAAAAGAATGTCCAGCTCAAGGTCGTGGGCATACTTGAGCGTTCCGGTACCCAGGATGACGGTACGATCTTTGTGCCGCTGAAGACGCTGCAAAAAATCTCCGGCATCGACAAGATCACTACCATAGGCATCAAGGTCAAGAAGGATGCTGACATCACCAAGCTGGAAGCAGCCTTGTATCAGCTGCCTGATTTGCAGGTAGTCAGCTTCAGCCAGGTAAAGCAAACCATCATGAAGCTCATCACCACAGCGCGGATAATGGTGCTCTCCATTGCGATTATCGCCTTATTGATCGCCATGGTCGGTGTTGTTAACACCATTCTCATGTCGGTATTGGAGCGAAAACAGGAGATCGGCATCCTCAAAACCATGGGGGCGATGCCATGGGACATTTTTTGCCTCGTCTGGACCGAAACCCTTCTCCTTTGCGCCTGCGGCGGGACCGCCGGGATTGGGCTGGCATTTGTCTTTGCCCGGCTCTCCGATATCCTGGTGCGGAGGATTCTCCCCTATGCCCCTGGCGGAAATCTTGTGGCAATCGATATGCGCCTTTCTTTATTAACTCTGGCGATCATCGTGACCGTGGGACTGGCGAGTGGCATTTACCCGGCCTGGAAAGCCGGCAGGGTACGTCCGCTGGAATCCATAAGGAGTGATGTATGACCGTTCAGGATGGTGCATCGTTGGAGGCACAAGACCTGACCAGGGTATATCGCCGGGGGAGCGAAGAGATCCGGGCCTTGGATGGGGTATCGTTGCAGATTAAACACGGGGAGTTTGTTGCCTTCATGGGGCCATCGGGATCAGGGAAGACCACCCTGGTTAACCTGCTCGGCTGCCTTGACAATCCTTCGTCGGGAAAACTCACCCTGGCCGGCAGAAACATCTTCGGTAACGGGAAACCACTTGGGGAGCGGCAACTGACCAGGATTCGACGGGAGATCTTCGGCTACATCTTCCAGAACTTTTACCTCATACCCACCCTTACCGTCCGGGAAAACGTGGCACTTCCCCTCGCCTTCTACCGTAAGCCAGGGGTTGAGGGGGAGGTGGAGCGGCTCCTCGGGATGCTTGGCATGGCACACCGGATGAACCACCTGCCGGCGCAGATTTCAGGCGGCGAAATGCAGCGCGTGGCCATTGCGCGGGCGCTGGTGAACCGCCCCGAAATCCTTCTCGCCGATGAACCTACCGGGAATCTGGACACGAAAAGGTCGGGAGAGATCGGAGAGGTTCTGCAGGACCTCAACCAAAATGCCGGCCTAACCATTATTATGGTAACCCATAATCCCGGCCTTGGCCGGCTTGCAGGGCGGCTGATCGAGATGCGGGATGGCCGGGCCTATGAAAACCAATAAAATCAATACCAGAAAAAAAACCAAGAATTTTCCTATGCATACCTGAGCGGATCGCTCAGACCGGCCTCGGCAAACCCCTTCAACCGCAAGCGGCAGGAGTCGCAGACCCCGCAGGAGAGCCCCTCAGGTGAGGGGTCGTAGCAGGAGTGGGTCAGGGCGTAATCAACGCCCAGTGCCACCCCCTTTTTGATGATCTCCGCCTTGGTGAGGCTGATCAGGGGGGCATGGATCCGGAACCGGCTCGTCCCTTCCACCCCCGCCCTGGTGGCCAGGTTGGCCATCTGCTCGTAGGCGGCGATATACTCGGGGCGACAGTCAGGATAACCGGAGTAATCAAGGGCATTCACCCCGATGAAGATGTCGGAGGCGCCCAGCACCTCTGCCCACCCGAGGGCAAAGGAAAGAAAGATGGTATTGCGGGCCGGCACATAGGTGACCGGGATATCATTACCCACGCCCTCCTTGGGCACATCTATATCGGCCGTCAGGGCGCTGCCTCCCATCAGGCGCAGATCAAAGT
>MTLD01000143.1_pt1 | contig 11247 bp, 10 predicted proteins | sample 1982471 | NCBI WGS metagenome assembly MTLD01 (sample SAMN05712604, study PRJNA340218) | biofilm metagenome | isolation source: sample SPM anode biofilm adapted to -50 mV | place: USA | collected 2012-02-03
AACTGTACGACTTCAATGCCGGCAACATAGACATCAAGCCGGGCGACAAGGTCATCGTGGAGACAGAACGCGGACTTGGCATCGGCACTGTCGTCACCGGACCGTTTGAGCGTGAAGAAACCGACCCTCCCGCAAACCTCGTCTCTATCCGGCGACAGGCCACTCCGGAAGATCTGGTCACCCTGGAACGGAACACCCGCAAGGAAAAAGAGGCCTATGATTTCTGCCTCAATCGCATCATGGAGCGGGGTATGCAGATGAAACTGGTACGGGTCGAATACCTGTTCGACTGCAGCAAGGCGGTCTTTTTCTTCACCGCCGACGGACGGGTTGACTTCCGCGACCTGGTCAAGGACCTGGCACATACCTTCCACACCCGCATCGAGATGCGCCAGATCGGTGTCCGTGACGAATCAAAGATGGTGGGCGGCATCGGAATCTGTGGCCGCGAGCTATGCTGCTGCTCATTTCTGCGCGAGTTTCAGCCGGTTTCGGTCAAGATGGCCAAAGAACAGAATCTGGCCCTGAATCCCAACAAAATATCCGGACAATGCGGCCGTCTCCTGTGCTGTCTGGATTACGAATATGAAACCTATTGTTGCCTGCGCAAAAACCTGCCCAAATGCGGCAAACGGGTCCATACCGACTCTGTCAGCGGTGTTGTGGATAAGTTGAATATTTTGACCGGCGACATCACCTTAAAGCAGGACGACGGCAAAACTGTCGTCATCAACCAGAAGGACATTCAGACAGAAACTGCAGCTGTGGAAACTCCGCAACGCATTGAAGCGCCAGTTGCTCCTGCTCGATCGCCGCAAAAAGGACGTGAACGGCGCCAGGAACGCAAGCAGCCTGAAACAGCCGAGCCAATAAGCGACGAGACTTCTCCCGTTGCGCAAGCCGTCGCAGAAACAGGTACGGAAAGCAAAGGCGAGGAGCAACCCCGCCAGGCACGGAAAAAACACCGCTTTCGCAAGCATGGCCATCGCAAAAAATCCGATGGCGGTTCAGGCGGCACCCCACAGCCAACCACACCAGGAGCGTGATGATGAAACCTGCATTCTATGTGACTACCCCGATATACTATGTCAATGATGTGCCCCACATCGGCCACGCCTACACTACAGTGGCCGGGGATGTACTGGCCCGCTACAAGAGGTTGATGGGACATGAGGTTTACTTCCTGACCGGAAGTGACGAACATGGCCAGAAAGTGGAAAAAGCCGCCACTACGGCCGGCGAGACCCCGCTGGAACTGGCGGATCGTGTGGTCAAGCGCTTCCAGGCGCTGTGGGAGCGCTTGGGCATTTCCAACACCGATTTCATCCGCACCACTCAGGAGCGCCACAAAAAAGGTGTGAGCCACATCTTTTCAAAAATCCTCGAAAAAGGCGACATCTACCTGGGTGAATACGAGGACTGGTATTGTACCCCATGCGAAACGTTCTGGACCGAGACACAACTCATCGAAGGGCGCTGCCCGGATTGCAACCGGCCTGTGGAAAAACTCAAGGAGGAATCCTATTTCTTCCGGATGAGCAAGTATCAGCAGGCGCTCCTGGACCATATCGAAGCGCATCCCGATTTCATCCAGCCCAAGAGCAAGCGCAACGAGATCATCTCATTCGTTAAAGAGGGACTGCGTGATCTCTCCGTTTCCCGCACGACCTTTACCTGGGGCATTCCTGTGCCCGGTAACGAAAAACATGTCATCTATGTCTGGTTCGACGCCCTGACCAACTACATCACTGCCCTGGGCTATCCTGAAAACACTAAGGAATATCAGACTTTCTGGCCGGTGGATGTCCACCTGATCGGCAAGGACATCCTGCGCTTCCACGCTGTTTACTGGCCAACCTTCCTGATGGCTGCCGGCCTCCCCCTGCCGGAAAAGGTCTTTGCCCACGGTTGGTGGACGGTGGAGGGGCAGAAGATGAGCAAGAGCCTGCAGAACGTGGTAGAGCCAAACATGCTGATCGACAAGTACGGCGTGGATGTTGTCAGGTATTTCCTGCTGCGCGAAGTTCCCTTCGGCCTGGACGGAGATTTCTCCCATACCGCTCTGGTCCAGCGCCTTAACTCCGACCTGGCCAACGACCTGGGCAACCTGCTGTCACGCTCAACCGCCATGGCGGTCAAGTATTTCAACGGCACCCTCCAGGCACCAGCCGAGCTTTCGGAATTGGATCAAGCCCTCAAGAAAAAAACCGAGGATATGGTGACAGCCGTTGACGCCTGCCTGAATGACCTGGCCTTCAGCAAGGCTCTCCAGGCCGTGTGGGAGGTTGTTTCGGCCGCCAACAAGTATATCGACGAATCAGCCCCGTGGGCCCTTGCCAAAGACCCTGCCCAACAGGAGCGGTTGGCCACCGTCATGTACTGCCTGCTGGAGCTGCAGCGGATCGTGCATTGCATCCTATCGGCCTTTATGCCCGCTACGGCGGAAAAAGCGCTCGCCAGTCTTGGTTGTCAAGGAGTTGTCAATCAGGAGGGGCTTAACTGGGGTGGACTTAAGGCTGGCTGCACGATCACCAAGGCAGAGGCGCTGTTCCCCAGAATGGAAGGATAGCTGCAGCGACAGCGGATTACCGCACGGCAGGAAATCAAGGGAAAGGCTAGGTTACGCCTTTCCCTTTTCTACGATATTCAGGAAGAACGCTTCCAGGTCTTTTCGTTTTGTTTCCAGCAGGGTAATCTCAACCGAGTTCTGCCCTACCAGGGCCATAAATTCGTTGAACCTTTCCGCCGGGACCAGATATTCGACAAACAGATCATTGGTCCGCAACCGCGTAAATCCTAGCAAAGCTTCATGGTTTCCCTGGTTGCGCCTGGTTTGAACCAGATATCCTTCGATACCGCGCCGCATGATATTCTCGACGCTGTCCAAGGCCTCAAGCTTACCTTTGACAATTACCCCTACCCTGTCGCAGACCTTTTCCACATCATCGGTGATATGGGTGCTGAAAAACACACTCTTGCCACGTTTTTTCAGATCCAGGATGATCTCCTTGACCAATGCCCTGCCAATGGGGTCCAATCCGCTCATCGGCTCGTCAAGGATGTACAATTCCGGATCATGGATCAGGGTCTGGGCCAACCCCACCCTCTGCACCATCCCCTTGCTGTAGCCCCGCATCGGCCGCTTGCGAGCATCCCACAGCTCAAGCAGCTTAAGTACCTCATCGCAACGGTGCTGTAACAAAGATCCTTGCATCCCGAATGTCTTTCCCACAAATACAAGATATTCTTCAGCTGACAGGTAATCGTAAAAAGCCGGATTTTCAGGCAGAAACCCGACTTTCATTCGTGAGGCCACACTGCCGATCGGATCACCCATGATGATTGCCGTGCCCGCTGTCGGGCGAATCAGCCCCATGAGGCACTTGATGGTCGTACTCTTGCCGGCGCCGTTGGGACCGAGGAAACCGAAGATCTCACCCTTAACAATATTCAGCGACAACCCTTGCAGCGCAGGAACGAGTGAGGCTTTCCTGCTTTTATAAGTTTTACCGAGGTTATTGATTTCAATGGCATTCATTGCCGCGCACCACCTGTGTCTTTAAGAAGTCTTACAGTTTTACCAAAGGCAAACTTGCTGGTCGTCAAAACTTTACCATCATGAGCAATAAAAAATTCCCCTCCATAGGGATCCTCAGGGATCTTTGCAAGAAAACCTTTGGTAACCAGTTCCTGAATGGTTGACGGCAACCGTCCTGTCTGCTTCGTGAAGGCATTCCGCGCGTCTTCCAACAGCTTAACTTGTTCGAATGCCTTTAAGCGAATTAGGAATGTTCTCTTTGCCACCGGATTTATGGCCCCTTTAGCCATTATTTTCAGGTATGCAATTGCCAGATCGGTTTGACCAGCCTCCTGCATGTACCGCCCGGCAAGGCTGGCCAAGAGCTCTTGTCCGGATAACTCGGCCGCTTTTTTGTAGTATTTTGCCGCGTCCTTATAATCCTTCAGAAAGTAGCCATAATTGAATCCGACAAAAAACGGGAGTTGCCAATCCCAAGTACGATACTTCATCCCTTCGAGCAACAGGTCATTGGCAATGACAAACTGCCTGGCGTCCCAAGTCAGAAAGGCCTGGGCAAAATAATAGGCGTCGCTGTTGTAGGGATCCAGCTTGACAGCGGCGTGAATAGTACGAGACATGGCAGGATAATCGGGTGGAATGTTGATCCGGTTTTTAGCAAGTTCAGCCAGCCCGCCGAAATAAATTATTACTTTCATGACCAGAGAAGAACCTATCAATTGTTTCTGGTCTGCGGACAAAAATCGAAGAACATCCACGGAAGGAAGTGCACCTAATTTTTCCACAAAAGGCTTGTTCCGCATGTAGCTTGTGAAAGGCACAATGATGGCGGCATACAACAGGGCAAGGCAGGCCAGGAGAGCCAAATGCGCTTTCACTCTACCCATTCAATTCAGCTCCCTTTTCTCGAATAACAACGCCGCCAGTACAACCGTGGCCAACAGATAGATGCTGAAATATCCCAAAGTCAGCAGCAAACCAGAGCCGTTGATGGGAACACTATAGGCCGCGTTTACCTTGTAATCGAAGGCGGAATAGTTTGGCAGGAGATAGTAGACGATTGTGGCCGCCTTCTTGGAGAGCAGCGAGATATCGGTGGTTGCTGGGGAACTGATATAGTAGTAAGCCTGCTGCGAAGCGCTTCCCACGAAGAATATGCAGATGGTGCCAAAGATAGGAAGGAAGAAAGATGTGCCGACCGATGAGAATAAAAAGGCCGTTGCTACCACAAGGATGTACTTCAGGGCGTCGAGAACGATTGCAACTGCAATGTTGGGCCAGGAGATCGGCCGGTCAGGAGGATAGACGTTAGACGCAAACTGGATTACCGCTGACGCCACCAATCCCAAGACGCACGCCACCACAAGAATGAAGAGTGCAATTCCGAGGAATTTGCCGATCATGTAGGTAGTACGGCTAACGGGCAAGGTGAGTGCACTGTAGGTATAGCGCCGCTCGATATCCTTCCAGAGATGGGTACCGCCCAGAAACAGTGCCAGAAGCAGCAGGATGAAGGAAAGAAGAGATAGGGACAGGGTAATTGAAAGCTCCGTCATCTGTCGCATGGAAAGTGATGCCACCGATGGGATGAACAGGAATATAAGGGCGGAAAAAATTATCCCGTGAAATACGCGATCTCTCAAAATGCATTTAAGTGTTATCCCGATCTGGTTCAGCATCAAAATTACCTCATAGCCGTTTTGTACTCCCGATCAATGCGGGAATTGTTCACTACTCTGTCTTTTTTGCCATCTTCAGGGCGAATTTTTTATAAATCGAATCCTCTGGGGCGCGCTGGGCAACCTCACTAAACATGTCATGGGCCCGCCCCCTCTCCCCAGCAGCCAACTCCAACTGCGCGGCCCGGTAAAGGTGGTCCGTATCGCCACTCCTTTTGTAATATAATTCATGCAGATCGGCAAGCTTGGGCAACAATTTCCTGGCTCGTTGCCGGTCTTTTGTAAAAATGCGCTCCCGTTCCATAAGATTGATGTAGGATTTGATGACCTCTATGTGGGCTGAACTGATACTCTTGCCTTTATAAGTTAGGGCCAGGGCCTGGTAGGCCTCCTTGTAGCGCTTTTGACCTCCAAGTATGGAAGCTTGATTGACAGACAAAAGTACCATGTCGCCCTGATTAGTTGCCTTTTTGCCTCGTTCAATCTGTGCCATTGCCTCTTCAGGCCGGTTGTCGTCGGATAACGCTATGGCCAGTTGATTACTGATGCAGCCAAAATTGGGCGACTTCTTTAATGTATCCTGATACAGGGAAAGATTGTTCTGCCAGACCATGGCCCGGTTGGCGGTTATGGTTGCCATAAGGCTAAGTATGGCAAAAGTGACAACAACACCTGTTCGGGGTTTAACGTAACGGACACAAATTCGGTGCCCGGCATCCACAACGCCAAAGGCGAAGAAAACCGTCGGCAAATAGAGATACCGTTCGGCATAGGGGGTCCAGGCGATACTGGCTCGGGAGATGACAAAGGCCGAGGCCATGACCAGCAGGGCAGCCGACATCATCTGCACAGCAATTGAGTCCAAGCGGCGTACCATGCAATAGACGACCAATGCGGCAACAGCCAACCCCAGCCAGAGATAGGAACCATTGATCTCCGTGATGGCAAAATTGAGCGGCAGAGGCAAAAATAGTTTTTTAACATAAAAACCGTAAGTTACCAACACATCGCGTAACAGGTGCAACGCTGAAGTAATGGAATTTCCGGACGCCACACCTGCGCCTTTTGCAATCACATTATGGGTCACAAAACGCAACATCGCAATCCTGAAGAACAGATAGGTGCTGCCGATCAGAATAAATGGCAGAATCATCAAGAAAACCCGTGAAGAAACAACCTTCATGCATCTCTTTTTGAAAGCACTCCGCAGAGAAACATCATTGACACAAGCCAGCAGGAAGGCTGCCGGCAAACAGAACAGGGCGGTCTCCTTGGCCAGCGCCCCCACCAGGCACAACAGTGCGCTTACCCGCAGCCAAGGAAGCCTTGCTGAGATAACAAAGCGATAAATGGCAACCAGGGCCAGCAGCGCAAACATTGTTGCCAATGGATCGGTACGGCCGGATATCCAGGCCACCGCCTCCACGTTTAAAGGGTGCAGGCTAAACACGCAGGCAGAAACAAAGGCCAGTTCGACGGGCTTTTCTTGGTTTCTGAATACCGTCAGTCCAATCCAAAGCACCAGCAGGGTGTTGGCCAGATGGATCAGCATGTTTTCCAGGTGCATGGCCTGGGGACTGAGACCGAGTAGGGAATTGTCGATATAGTAGGAAAGGATGATCAGCGGCCTGAAATAGCCCCTGGCATGGAACGGGTTAAACAGCGACAGGATATCCAGGCTGCCGGAACGGGGCAACTCATCCAGCATGCGAAAGTCATCAAGGGAATTAACACCGGCGAAAATAACCGGATAATAAACCCCGAGAACAAAGATTACCAATACCAGCGAAGCGGTTGTTTTACGCATAGATCACAAAAAGAAAGAGCGGGATATGGATAATCCCGCTCTTTACCACGTAGAATAGAATGAATTACATCGCTGTCCAACCAGTGAAATCGGCCGTGGCGGAACCGGTTGGCACAGTAATGCCGTCAACAGCTACACCAGTAGTGTCCTGTTTATAGATCTTGGTGTCTCCGGACGAGGTGGCGTAAGTCTGGGTGCCGCTGCCATGGTAGGCACCAAGCACATAACCCTGCCCTTTATCGCTGGTTGTGGTATCACCATAAAAATCAACAAGAACACCTTTAGATCCCTTGACAGTGGTTTTCTGGGTCGTGCCTATGTCCAAACCGTTTTCAACTTTTGCATAAGTTGCATAAGCTGCCGAGGCAGCAAGCAAGCAGACAAAAAGTGCAATTATAGTTTTTTTCATGTGATTATTCTCCTTTCTTGAGAATTAATAGGGGTATTTTTGGTTGTCGGTGTAATAGGCCTCAAGGGTTGTCTTGATGTTCTTGATGTCGCTGATGGCGGCGGAGTTATAACCCCTGGCGCGGTAAGCGGCGAACTGCGGGATGGCAATGGCGGCCAGGATGCCGATGATCGCGACGACGATCAAGAGCTCGATCAGGGTAAAACCTTTTCTGTTTCTCATTTTCTGTAGCATGTTTTTCTCCTTTCCGTTGTGTTTGTGCCCGATATGAGCGGATTCGCCTGAATTAGTTATTTCATTAACGAGCAATTTCCAGGCCAACTATGGACATGCATCTAACCAAGTGAAATATCTAAATTTAGCGGATTATGCCCAACTAATTTATACCTCACAAAAACCAATCACGGCATAACCACTGACAATTTTCGTCACTCTTCATCGCTATCCAGGCCAAACTTTGCCAGACGGTAACGGAATGAGCGAAACGTCATGCCCAGCAATCCGGCCGCCTTTTTCTTGGCACCGTTGGTCTTTTCCAGCGCCTTCAGCAGGTAGCGCTTTTCCAGATCATCCAAAAGCGGCTCCAGACTGAGCCCCTCCTCGGGGATATCCACTTCGGCGCACAGACAGGGGGGGCTTCCGGAAACGACTTGTTTGGGTAGGTTTTTTTCCGATATCATGGTCTGGTCCATGATCAGACTGCGTTCGACAATGTTCTCCAACTCGCGAACGTTGCCTGGAAAGGAATAGTTCATCAGCGTCTTGAGTGCCGTTGGGGTAATGACCTCGCCTGTGTGGGCGGCTGTGCTGAACTTCCGGTAGAAACTCACCACAAGGTGCGGAATATCCTCGATCCTCTCCCGCAGTGGCGGCAAAATGATTTGTACTACATTGATGCGGTAAAACAGGTCCTCCCGGAAGCCGCCGTCCTTCACCTTGCCATCCAGGTCGCGGTTGGTGGCGGTCAGGATGCGGACGTCACTCTTTCTCATGACCGAATCCCCTACGCGCCGGAATTCCTTTTCCTGCAGGACACGCAAAAGCTTGGTCTGCATCAGGAGCGGCAGCTCACCGATCTCATCCAGAAAGAGCGTACCTCCCTCTGCCTGTTCAAACAGGCCGGGACGGTCGACAACGGCACCGGTGAAGGCCCCTTTTTTATGGCCGAACAACTCGCTCTCGATCAGGGACTCCGGAATGGCACCGCAATTGACGGCCACGAAGGGCTTATCCTTGCGCGGACTGTTGGCATGAATAGCCCGCGCCACCAACTCCTTGCCGGTCCCGCTTTCACCCAGGATCATGACCGAACTGCTGCTGGGCGCGACCTTCTGGATCAATGCGAATATCTCCCTCATCTTGGGACTGGCCCCGATGATGCCGCAGAAGTTGTCCTTTTCGAGCACATGCTGTTTCAGCAAGGTATTTTCGCGCTTCAAGCCCTGCTTTTCCAAGGCGTTTTTGACAAGCTGCTTGATCTCCTCGATCTTGAAGGGCTTGGCAATATAGTCGTAAGCGCCCAGTTTCATGGCCTCGACCGCCTGTTCGGCCGCGGAGAAGGCAGTGATCATCAACACCGCTGTTTCAGGTGAGGTGGCCTTTATCCGCGCCAGCAGTTCGATGCCGCCCAAGCCCGGCATCTGCACATCCGATATGACCAGGTCAAAAAGATTGCCTTCCAGCAAGGCCAGGGCCTCTTCGGCGCTTCCGGCTGTTGTCACCTGATAGCACTCCCGTTCCAAAAGGATCGAGAGGAATTCACGCATGCTCAGTTCGTCATCGACAATCAGGATTTTGATATTCATGTTAACTCCTCAGCTAGTTCCCACCTTTGACAAGGGGAGAGGTTTTGCAACTACCCGATCCTCCGCAATCCGTCGGCAATCCTGATTCTGGTGGCGCGCCAGGCCGGGAAAAGACCGGCTACTGTGCCAACCAACAGGCATAGGACCACGTCCAGATAAAGGGTTGAACGTTCGATAATGAAAATGGGAAAAAACTGGCCCATCTCGTTCGCGAATTCTTTCGCCACCGGGAAGGTCAGCAGGATACCGACCGCACAACCGGTCATGGTTATGAATAGTGATTCACCAAAGATCATACCAGCAATATGGCTGTTACGGAAACCCATAGCCTTGAAAATGGCATACTCGCCGATCCGTTCACGGGCCGTCATGGCCATGGTGTTGGCAACAACCGCCAAGATGATGACTATCACCACATATGAGACAATGCGGATTGCTATGACAATTGCTTCGGTCATGGAAACAAAATTCAGCTGAAAAGCCTTCTCTGTCTCCGTCAGGGTCTCGGCCAGTGAATTCTTGAAGAGGGCATCTATTGCCAATGAAGTCTCGGCGGCGGTCTGCGGGTTTTTGAGCCCGATAATGTAGACACCGGCCTGGTCGGCCCTGCGGGCAACGGTTTGCTTGAGAGTCTCGTTCAGGTAATCCCAATGAAAGAAGAACTGCCCTTCGTCCGTCGACGGTTCAGCGCCTCTGTAAATGCCTCGCAGTACAAACTCCCAATTTCCGGGATAGATGGTCCCCTTGAGGGTAACAATGTCGCCGATCTTCCAGCCATAGCGTTCGGCCAGTTTCCTGCCGGCCACGCACCCCTTGCGGTCAGCCACAAACTCCCGCAACTGTTCCGGAGGCAGCACAAATTCCGGGTAAAGCTCCAGGTAACTGCGCGGTTCGATGGCAAAGTTGGGGAAAAAATTCTTCTCGGAAATATATATCCCGCCAAACCAGTTGGCGTAAGATACCGATTTGACCCCTTCGACCCGCAACATGCGTTCCCGGTACGAGATGGGCAGGCTGAAAGTCAGTGACACTGCGTTCCGCGTTATCAGCCGGTTGGCGGAAGAAGCGTTCACGCCGGCATACCAGGCACTGACCACTGTCCTGAGCAGCCCAAAGGCCAGAATGGCGATGGTTATCCCCAGGATGGTAAGCCCGGTACGCAGCCGATGGCGCAGGGCGTTGCGGACCAGGAGCTTAAGGAAGTGCATTGGTCAGCACGCCCTTTTCCAGGTGCCTGATGATGTGGGCCTTTTCAGCGGCCCGCGGATCATGGGTCACCATGATAATGGTTTTCCCGAAGTCCCTGTTCAGCTGTGCCATGAGATTCAGAATCTCCGTGGCAGATACGCGGTCAAGGTCGCCGGTGGGCTCATCGGCCACAAGGATTGAAGGGTCAGTGACAACGGCCCTTGCAATGGCGACCCTTTGCTGCTGGCCGCCGGAGAGCTGGGACGGGTAATGTTCCATGCGGTCCGACAGCCCCACCACCTCCAGGGCCGCCTCCACATGGTCGCGCCGTTCCCGGCGCGTAAGCGTGGTCAGTTGCAACGGCAACTCCACGTTTTCAAAGGCAGTCAAAACCGGGATCAGGTTGTAGAACTGAAAGATGAAGCCCACGTGAGAGGCGCGCCAGGCGGCCAGTTCCGATTCGCTCAGCGTGGCAATGTCCACGCCGTCAACAATGATGGCGCCATTATCGGCAGAATCGATACCGGCTATCAGATTCAGCAATGTGCTTTTGCCCGAACCTGATGGTCCCATCAAAGCCAGAAACTCTCCGGTCTCGATCTCGAAAGAGATGTCTTCCAGCACCGGCACGACCTGGCTGCCTCGCTGATAAGATTTTGAAACGTTGCGGATACTGACAACAATCGATTTATCCTGGTTGGCATCCATAAATGTCACTTTTTCTCATCATTCAGCCTGATCCTGGAGCCGTCCTTCAGCTTTTCAAGGGGCTTGAGAGCGACCTTATCGCCGGATTTCAGGCCGGATATCTCCACCATGTC
>MTLD01000619.1_pt1 | contig 11218 bp, 8 predicted proteins | sample 1982471 | NCBI WGS metagenome assembly MTLD01 (sample SAMN05712604, study PRJNA340218) | biofilm metagenome | isolation source: sample SPM anode biofilm adapted to -50 mV | place: USA | collected 2012-02-03
TCCGGCCGCGGCCGCCTGCTGGCCGGCGGTTTTGCCCGCCAGTTCGCTTTGCAGGCTGCCGGCATAGGCGGCGAGTTCCTTCTCGGCGTCGCCATGCTTGGCCTTCATCAGGGCGTCGGCTTTGCTAACGAGTTCCTTCCGGCGGGCGTCGATCTTCGCGGCCCGTTCCCGCTGCAGTTTGTCGATCTGCCCTTGCACGGCCGCAGCGTCCTCTTTGCCGAGTTGGATGGTCTTGAGCTTGAGCTGGAGACTGAAAAGCTCGGGCTGGTATTCCTTGTCCACCTCGGCGGCATAGGCGTCGAACTCGAACGCCATGTCGCGATTCACTTGGTCGGCGGCCGCATCCAGCCGGGTGTTGATCTCGGCTTTTTTCGCCGCCATGCGGGCGTCGAATTCTTTGGCAGCAGCTTGTTCCATGCCTGCCGCGCTTCCCGGGGCCGTCCCCGGCGCCTGCGCGCCCTGGGCCTTTTCCGCGTCCTGGCGGGCGGCGAGGGCGGCGTAGTCTTTCTGCAGCCGTTCGACATCGGCGTATTTGGGGTGGGCTTTGATTGCTTTTTCCATGTCGATGGCGCCAATTTTGGGCGTTGCGTCAGGCGGGGCGGTTTTAGCCTGCTGTGAACTACAGCCTGCTATTACCAAGGAGGCGAAGGCTACGGCGACAAATACGATTCTGGCGCAATTCCTCAGCACAAAACCACCTCCCGGTTACGAATAAAGAACCGAGCGCAGCATAACCGGCTCGGATATAAACAACTATTGGTTATTTGCCGCCTAGTTTCTTTTTCACGTCGTCCGTGATGTCTTGGCCGCCGTAAACGACCATGCTCACCGGCATAACCACCGCCAGGCCTCTGGAGTCGGCCACATCCCTGATAGCCGCCATGACCTTGTCTTCGATCGGTTTCAGGAGCTCGCCCTGCCTGATCTGCAGCCGTTGCTGCAACTGCATGAAGTAATCTTGTTTTTCCTTGTCGTTCATCGATGCAGCTTTGTCGTTGAAGTCTTTCTGGGCCTGATTCTGTTCGGTTTGCATCGTTTCGGCGAATTTGGCGAAGTCGGGGTGCGATCTTACGAGATCCTCGTAATTTACCTTGCCAACGTTGGTAGCGGGTGCAGCCTGGGACGTGCCGGTCTGCGACACTGCTATGCCAACGACACTAAGCAAAAATACTAACGCAATGGCGACAGAAATGACCTTGACTTGTTTCTTATCGATTTTGAGCACTGCTTTCCCTCTCTTTCCGCCACATGGCAGAATTTATACTCCTTCATTATATCAGGGACATGGGCGCCATTCAAGGACAATTATTCTACAAATTACCCACCAGCCGCAGCCAGCGGTTATCGGTGGTAACTATATATTCGAGGCCGAGAAACTCGTGCAGCCGGTAGCGCAGCCCGACCTCGTTGAACCGTGTCGTCGGCGTATGCTCCAGGCGCAGCGACCAGCGGCCGCCGAGATCTTGCTTGAGCCAGACGATGCTCTGTTCGCTGTTGAGGTTGTATTTGGCGCCGGCCACGGTCTGTGCCCCCAGGCGATGGCCCCAGCCGGGCACAAATTCCCAGGTCACCGAGGCCGGGACGAACGTCACTTCGAGGAAAAGTTCGTCCATCTTGCCGATATACTGGCCGACATGCAATTTGGCCGAGGTGTCGTCGCCCTTGCGCCCCATGTCCATGTAACCCTCGATGGCTACGTTGTATTTGGTGGTGTCGGCGCTGATCTCCAGTTCGGTGGTCGTCCCCGGCCGCAAGGACGAGGCGAGGGTGAGGCCGTAGCGTTTCGTCGCCGCCTGGGTGGCGGCCACTTTCATCAGCATGGCCTTGAAATAATCGCCGTGGCGCTCGACGAAGGCCGCCGGCAGGCCGCGTATGGGCGCGGCCGCTTCTTCGACCGCCGGCCGCGCTTCAAGCAGCAGGAAGTTGGGGATGGACCGCGAGCGCAGCGTGACCTGTACGTCCTTGACAAGCGGGCCGGTCGGCGCGAGCAATACTTTGACGACGGTAACCGGTCCGGGGATTATCTCGATGTTCGCCCGGTATTCCGGAAGCTGGGCGGCAAGATTTTCCCGGATAACCGTTTTTGTGACACTGCCGGCCCAGTCGACCGCGTCCACCGGCATGCCTACGAGCACCTGGGCGGCCTTTTCCTCTAGGTCGCCCATGTCGCTGCGGAAAAGGCCGGCCAGTTGCGGCGATATTCCGCCGAGGTCGGTTTCCATGGTGACGCTGCGCACCACGTCGCCGAGCGGCAGGATTTTCACGGCGATGCTTGTCGTCGGGCCGGGGGTGATGTTGACCTCCTGCACCCAGTAGCCGACAAGCACGCGATCGAATATTTCCTTTATCACTTTTTCGAAGGATGCCTTGCCGCTTTCGACATCGGCTACTTTCCGACCGGCAAGCACATGGTCGCCTACGGTGGCGACGCTTTGTTCCATCCGTTTGATGACGCGGGGCGGCGGCGGGACGTCGACGGCATGAACGCTGACCGTGACCGCGTCGACAGTCGGGGTTTCGGCTGCCGCCGGACAGGTCCAGCTTGCCAATATCAGCATTGTCGCGAACGTTATCACGAATAGGCTCCGCACCTGTTCGCCGCCACCTTCCTCGTCCTGGCTATCTGTCGCCCGCCCTTGGTGAGGCGGGGGGATTTGCGGGTTAAAACAAGAGCCAGGCCTAGACCTGACTCTTGTTACCTTTAGAATTGGCCGCCGAAGCTGAAGTGCGTCCTGCTGCCCTCGTCGCCTCTGGCGTAGTCGAGCCGGATGGGGCCGAGCGGCGTGCTGACGCGGACGCCGACACCGATGGCTGCCTTCAGGTCGTTGAGCTTGTAGCCGCCGTCCCAGGCGTTGCCGATGTCGCCGAAGAATACGCCTTCGACCTTCTTGGCTACCGGGAAACGGTATTCGGCCGTCGCGGCAAACATATTCTTACCTTTGAACTGGTTGTCGTCGTAGCCGCGAAGGGTATCGGGGCCACCGACCCAGAACTTACCGCTGTCGGGAATCTTCCCGTCGGCGGTGCCGGCCATCAGGCGGACCGCGACGACCTGCTCGCGACCGACCTTGAAGTACTGGCGGTCCTGCACGGTGTACTTGTTGAAGTCGAAGTCACCGCCCAGAGCCTTGCCGGCGATCTCGGCCGACAGCGAGAACATCGAGCCCTCGGTCGGGTTGAAGACGTTGTCGCGGGAGTCGAAGATCCGTGACAGGGTGATGCTGCGCGTCAGGCCGAAGTTGTCCTGGAGATAGTTGGCGTATTCGGCCGGCGGGTTTTTGTAGTTGACCGGGCCGGATACGTAATTCACGTATTCGTCGCGCCGATTTTTGAAGGTGATATAGTTTTGCACGTATTCGCCCTGCGGCCGGCCGAAGGTGAACTCGAAGCCCTGACGCCGGCGGTCGTAGGTCGACCGGATTTGATTGTCGTTGCCTAGGTAACCGTAATCGTTGTACTCGTTGACCATGTTGTAGACGACGATGCCCGCCGAGGTCTGCTTGCTGTCCAGCCAGGGACGGGTGTAGGAGAACTCGTAGTTCGTGCCGTAGTTGGCGTTGCCGCCGAACTCCCAATGGATCTTGGCCTGATCGCCGGTGCCACGGAAGTTCTTGTCGCCAAGCTCGACGATGCCCACCATGCCGTCGGCCTTGCTGTATCCGGCGCCGATCGAGAATGTGCCGGTCTTCTGTTCGACGACGTTGGTTTCGAGAACGACCGAGTTCGGCTGTTTGCCGGGGTTGAGCTTCATGTTGACGTCTTCGAAGTAGCCGAGGTTGTACACCTTTTGCATACTCCGACGGGCGTCCTTGACGTTGAAGGGTTCACCGGGCTTGACCTTCATCTCGCGGGTGATGACGTAGGTTTTGGTCTTTTCGTTGCCTTTGACCGATATCCCTTCGAGCATCCCCTCGTTGATGGTGATGGTCAGCACCCCGCCGGGGCTCATGGCTACGTCGCTTACCTTGGCCAGCACGTAGCCCTGGTCGTGGTAGTAGTTTTCGACGGCCCGAGCGTTATCGCCCAACGCTTTGCTGTTGAGCACCTTGCCCTTGGTTACCGTCAGCAGGCTTTTGATCTTATCGGTGGATACCTTGGTGTTGCCCTTGACGACGATGTCTTTCAGGGCCGGGTTCTCCAGCACCGTATAGACCACTTTGACGCCTTCGGGAACTTCGGTGAAGTTGGATACTACATCGAAAAAGCTTCCCAGGTCGTAAATCGCCCGCATATCTTGCTGAACCTTGTCGGCACTGAGCGTGTCGCCGGGCTTGAGTTTTATCACCGCCATTATGTCGCTCGTCGGCACGCTTGAGTTGCCGGAGACGCTGACGGCGGTAACCCGTTTCCCGGTAAGGTCGGCAGCATGGATGGGAGCGGCGGAGCCAAGCACGATTCCTAGCGCGATGACAGCGGAGAGTATAAGGTGCCCGAAGTGCCTCCTCGCTTTCATGCATTACCTCCTTTATTTATTTGTTATTGGCCGCGCAGCGACTTCCCGGCAGCCCGGATGACATCTTTCATCTCATCCTGCGACAGCAGGTTCTCCTTTTCCGCCGGCTGCGGACGCGCCGTGTTTTCCGGACGCCTGACCGCCGGCAGGACGGTCTCCTGAGGAGGATTGCTGGTCGGACTGGCTATCGCCGGCCGCCGGTCCTCGACCCGGACCGGTGGGGCAAAATCGGTGGCCTTCAGGATCACCGGCGTGGCCTTGGCTTCCTGCGCGGCAAGTGGAATTGGCACAGCGGCGTGGCGTTCGCTAAGCCCCCAGTATGCCCCGAACCCGGCGGCAACTACGGCGGCAGCGATTACGAAGGACGTCGCTTGGCGCAGGAGCGGGATGTTGTACCGCTCGCGCCGGGAGAGGCTCGTCTCCCGCGCGTGCTGAAGCTCGGCCTGCGCTAACAGGAGGTCGAGTTCGCCGCGAAGTTTGCTGTCTTTGTCGAAAGACTCCTCTGCCCGCGTTAGCCATACCTTGGCGGAACGCAGGTGACGAAACATATTCCCTTTGAAATCCGCCATTTCCACCACCCCTATTATAGCTACAATATATAATCATGGGAAGAGGCCAGATTCTGGTCGCTGATGCAAGGGTAAAATACGGCGTTTTCAGAGCATATAGCGGTATTATCTCCCGCATTCTCCCTCTTTTCGCCCTTTTTCGTTATAAAGAATTTTTCATGTCCTGCATGAGCCGCGACAGCAGGCCGCGGACCCTGCGGATGCCTTGCTTGTGGAGGCGGTATACATGCGACAGGCTCATGTCCAGGGACTCGGCCAATTGCCTGGGTTCGCGCTCGTCAAGGTACATGCCTGACAGTATCATCTGTTCGTTGGCCGGCAGGCGCTCGAGGGCGCCGCGTACCTGGGCGACCAGGAAATTTTGCTCGGCCTGGACGGCCACTGCCGGCGCGTTATCCACCAGCGCGTCCCCCAGCGTCAGGCTGCCGTCTTCCTCGAGCGGGCTGTCGATATACAGCCAGTTGGCTTTGCCTTCGCGGGCTACGAAATTAACCATCCGGCCGCGGATACGGTGAAAAGCGTACAGGCTGAACGCCACCCCGCGGGTGTGGTCGAAGCTCTCCACAGCTTCGATGAGGCCGACGGTGCCTTCCTGGATGATGTCCATGGCCGCGGTATCGTCTACCCGCCAGCGGAGCGCCACCTTGAACACCAGCGGCTGGTAATGCTCGATGAGCCGCCGCCGGCTGTCGAGGTCGCCGTCTTCCTTGTAGGCCGCCCACAGCCGCTTTTCTTCGGCGATGTCCAGCAGCCTTATTTTTCTCAGCTCCGCCAGATACTGGCTCAACACGGTAATCATCCCCGCTTAGAAATAAAACCTGGCTTCGACGCCGACCCGCTTGCGGTTGAATTCGTCCACGGCTCCCGTGACGCTCAACCGGCGGGTGATGTCGTAGCGTATATAGGCGCTTGTCTCCTTGTGGTCGAGGCCTATCGTATAGCTGATGAACACACGGTCGGAGACGTATTTGCCGATTTCGACGTTGTAGACCTCGCGGTCGAGGGCCGACGCCTGGCCGGAAGAAGACCTGGTCGGTATCACGCTGTTGGTGCTCTGCGAGGTCCCGTCGGCACCCAAGGTGGTGCGTACGAGGCGGAATTCGTCGAGACCGAACGTGTTGCGGAAGGCGCTCTCGGCTTCGGCCACAAAGGCGATCTGCAGGCCGGCGTCGAGGAGATTCAGGAGTTCTTCCCGGCCGAGGCCGGTATCGGTGCCGCCGCCCGCCGCGCCCTGCTTGTCGTAGTAGCGGCTGCGCAGCGTGAGGAGAGAGAGTATCTGCTGCTGGCTCATCGCCGGTTCGGAACTCAGGCGGAAGTCCATCGCGTTGAGCGGCCCGCTCACCGCCAGTTTGACGGTGGTATATTCCAGTTTGGTGTCGGCGGTCATCCTGATGACCGGCATCAGCGACCCGAACTGGGTAAAGTCCGCTCTGCCGCTGCCCACCTTGAATTTGGTGCGCAGGTAGTTTACCGAGCCGCGGTCGACGAAGAAATGTCCAGAGGCCTCGGGGGTCAGGGTCGAGCCGGTGAATCTCGCCTTGCCTGCCACCATAAGATCGTACAGGTACGGGTTGAACAGCCGCACCCTGTTGGCGGCGACGATCTCCAGGTCGAGGCCGATATCGAGGCCGGAGGATGCGAACTCGGGCATGAGCGGTACGTTGATCGTCGTGTTGTCGAATACGAGTTTGCCGGAAAGAACCGGCTTTCCGCTGCTGACGTCGAGGGTAAGCGTGCCTTCCAGCGGTCCCTTGAAGTATTTATGGTTGACGCCCAGCTTATCGAGCACGAGCAGCAGCCGGTAGTCCGCCAGGGCCAGTCCCTTGAACGCCGCCGTTCCCGTCATGCGGTAGGAGCCGCCGCCCATGCTGCCGTCGAAGGTTTTTATATTAATTTTATCACCTTCGAACTGAATATCAACCCCAACTTTTTGCAGCGGGTCGGCCAGCTGTTTCAGCTTGACGGTGCCGTCCCTTATGACGATGCCGCCGTACAGGAGCGGCTGGGCCAGGGTGCCCGCCACGGTCAGCTCGCCTTGGGTCGGCCCGGAAGCCCAGGCCACTTCCTTGGTGAGCAGCGGCAGGATGCTGAGGTCGGCCTGCTCCAGGCGCACCTTGAGATCCATCTGGTCGGCAATCGTCCCCCGCGCCCGTCCTTCGGGGTTGAGGGCTGCCAAGGGGATGGTACCGTACGCGCTGGCCCTGTACGGCCCTTTGTTGACCAGCAGCTGGTTGACGTTTATGCTCCCTTTGTCGAGGACGAACAGCCCGTATAAATTGTCGAACGTGGCGTTGGCCACGCCGCCGCCGTTGATCTCCAGCGAAACGGCGGCATAGGGGCTGTATGAGGTGCCCGAAACCTGGGCGGTGAAGGTGATCTTGCCGCGGGTGTCGACCGTCGCGTCGGTCCAGGCCGTCAATAGTCCGGCATCCAGACCCCGGCCGCCTATCTCGAGGTCGAGCGGTCCGCCGAGGGTCGCGGTGCCCCGGGCTGCCAGCACCCCGTCGCCCTGTTTGGCGAAGAAGCGGTTGATCGTCATCACTTTCCCGTTCAGGGCGATGTCGGCTTCGATGCTGTCCAGGGGATAGTTCTTGATTTTGCCCTTGGTGAGCGTTCCCGTCAGCCGGACGTCCGGTGCTGTCATCGTGCCGCCGAGGCTGATGTGGCCGTCAAGACGCCCGTCGACGTCCTTGGCCGGTATGTTGAGGATGGCTAAGAGCCCGGCTACGCTGCCCCGCTGCGCGTTGAGGTCGCCATAGAGCGCCCCGCTCGCAAAATCGATGCCGCCGGCGAAGGTGAATTTTCCCTCGCCCTGCACAAAGCCGAAATTGGGCACACTGAGCTGGCTGGCCTCAAGGTTCACCCGGCCGGCGACGCTGGTGATCTCCTGCCCGTTCAGCTTCAGGCTGGCGGCGGCGATCTCGCCGTCAAATACCGGGGCCTCCGGGGTGCCGGTCAGGCGGCCGGTGAAGTCGGTCCGGCCGGCCACCGCATAGGGGAACCTCACCTGGACGGCGGCCAGGTCGATGTCTTTGGCGACCACCTCGAGGTCAAGCTGGTTGGCGGCCGAGATGGTGCCGCCGAACCTGACCTCGGTGTTCAGCGAATTGACCACGAAATCGCGCAGCTGGGTCATGCCGCCCTGGCGGCGGTAATATCCTTCGGCCCGCGCGATGAGCTGGTCGCGGAAGCTACCCTCGCTGAGCTTGACATGGCCTTCGGCGGCAAACGCCGCCAGCGGCCCGGTTATCGTCATATCGTTGTCGACATTGCCGGTAAGCCGTTCACCCGGCATGATGAGTTTTACGATGTTTTCCGCCCGCGCCTGGCGGATGGCGACGGTAAGGTTGAGCTCCTGCGCCCCGGTCAGGCCGATGGTGCCGTTGACCGTATGCCGGGCGACCCCGTCCGCCGCCTCGACCCTGTCCAGGGTGAGGACGTCGCGCGTCGCGGCGAGGCTTCCCTTGGCAATGGCGAACGGCTGCTTGAGCACCCTGCCGTTGTAGGCTGTGAAGCGGGCTGTCGCCCGCGGTGCATCGGTCGTACCGTCCACCGTGCCCTCGGTGTCGATCGTGCCTGCCAGATCCATGCCGCCCGCCAGGTTCGCCAGCGCCGCCAGGGGAACGCCCTGGCCGAAAAAGCTGAGCGCCAGCCGGCCGTTATCGGCCGTACCTTTGGCCGACAGCGTCCCGCCGCCGGGAAATCCAACCGTTATGTAGTCGGCTGTCAGCTGGCCGCTGGCCTTGAAGAAGCCGGCCGACAGGCTGGCGAAAGGCACGCCTTCGACTTGGCCGTCGCTGGCTTGGACCGTGCCGGCGATCTTCATCGCCGCCTGATAGTCCGTGCCCTCGACGCGCAGGTCGGCGTCGGCGCGGCCGGCCAGGCTGACCCCGAGGTAAGGCAGAGCCGCCAGGTCGAGGTTACGACCGCTCAAAGTGAAACTGAACGCTTTCTTGGCGGTCTGGACGGTGCCGGTGCCGTTTATCTGGCCGCCGAACGCGCCGGCTTTCAGGCTCACTGCCGGCTGCGTCGGCGTGCCGCTTATGGTGGCGGTGAAGGCCAGCGGCCCCCGCAGCGGGATGCCTCCCAGGGCGGACGGGTCGAACCTGGCGGCGCTCACCGTCAGGCCCAGCACCGGTTCGGCGGTATCGAGGGCTACTTTACCCCGCAGCTCGATGTCCTGTCCGTAAACTTTGGCGGTTGTGGGGAAAAAGAATATCTGTTTGTCGCTGAAGGCGACGCGGCCGCTAATTTCCTGCACCGCCACGCCGGCGGCGTCGACATTCACGCCGGCGAATTTGGCCTCGCCGGCATAAACGAGCTGACCTTTATCCCGCCGCAGGATGATCTGGCCCTCGGCCAGCCGGCCGCCGGCCGGCCTGACGGCCATATCGGCCGGCAGCAGTGCGCTCAGCCCGTCGAGGTCGAGGTTGCTGGCCGCGGCGGCCACCATGCCCTCGCCTTTGCTGTCCATGCGCCCGGTGGCCTCCAGCGGCGCCCCGTTGTATGTAGCGGCAAGATTGAAGGCTATAGAGGGTTTGTCGGCAAAATCGAAGCCGGCGTCGATGGCGGTGAACTGCCACTGCCCTTGGGGGGCGCTGACCGCCAACGTCCCCTTGCTGACGGTTATCCTACCGCCGAACTGCGAATCGCCTGAGCGGGTTTTCGTCAGCAGGTCATCGATGTTCCATTTTCCGTCCGCCTGCCGGGTAAGGTTGATGCGGGGCGCGTCCAGCGAAAGTTCCTGGACCGCCTCGGCCGCGGCCTTGCCCCGCAGCAGAGCCAGCGGGCTGTACACCACCGTGACCTTCGGGGCGGCGGCGATCACCCCGCCGCGGTTGTCGCCGATAACGACGCCAGTCAGCGCGACCTTGTTGAACGACGCGATCTCCATGCTCCCGACGGAAACGACGCTGCCTAGAGCCTTGGTCAATTCCGACTCCAGCTTGTCGTTCATCCCGGCCATGACGGTCTGGCTTTTGCTGTATAGAAATGCGCCGGCGACAATGGCAACCAAAAAAGCCACCACAGCCAGTACCATGGCTTTTTGCCGCATAGAAGCCTCCCGCATCTAAGTCTCTGATTCTTGTCTATTTTCGACGCGGGCGGAAGCCTTCCTTTAAAATATTGCTGGTAATATTCTGCGGATACTTTTTCTATTATTTCCGGAAATTTATCCCATATGCATCGAATATAGCAGCCCGCCTGCGAAAACAAAGCCGGGGCGGCAAACCCCGGCTGAAGCTCGCTAACCTATTTCACCTCAATGCCCATGGCCTTGTCGAGCTTGGCCTTGCTGGTGTTGTAGTCGTAGAGCGCCTGGATGTAGTTGGTTTTGGCCTGGGCGAGCGCCAGTTGGGCGTCGATGACATCGAGGTTGGTGCCTACGCCGGCGTTATAGCGGACCTGCGCGATGTTAAAGTCCTCCTGGGCTTTGTCCACCGCCACCTTGCTCGTCTCGATGCGCTTTTCCGCTTCCTTTATGCCGAGATAAGCCTGGCGGACTTCGAGGGCCGCACTATCCTTGGTCTGGCGGGCAGTTTCGTCGTATTTGACCACGTTGGCTTCGGCTTCCTTGACCTTGGAGAGGGTAAGCTGGGTGTCGAACAGGGTCAGCGAGGCGGTGAGGGCGACCTGCCAGTTACTGTTCTGCGCGCCGGGGAACCGGTCGTCGTTCCAGTTATTGGAGCCGCTTAGCGACAGGGAGGGCAGGAAACCCGCCCGGGAGACCTTGACCCCTTCTTTGTAGTACTTGACGTTGGCGTCGGCCTGGATGACGTCCGGACGATTCTGCAGGGCGTATTTTATGCCGTCGTCGAGGGTGATGCCCAGCTTTATGTATTTCAGATCTTCCTTAAGCCTGATGTCGGTACCGTGCGACAGGCCCATGACGTTGTTCAGGTTGGCCACCGCGATATCGAAGTTGTTCTGGGCCTTGATGAGGCTTTGCTGGGCGTCGGCCAGCGCCACCTCCGAGCGCAGCACGTCCGACCGGGCCACCGTGCCGACGTCGTACTGGGCCTGCACGTTGCGCAGGTGGGAAGCAAGGTTGTCGACCGACTCCTGGGCGACCTGCAGCAGGTTGCGCGTCTGCAGGACGTTGAAGTAGCCGGTCGTCGCGTCAAGCTTCAGCTGCTGCTTGCTCTTGGCGAGGCCGAGATCGGCAATCCGCAGGTTAATCCGCGACTGGCTGGCG
>MTLD01001018.1_pt5 | contig 11212 bp, 13 predicted proteins | sample 1982471 | NCBI WGS metagenome assembly MTLD01 (sample SAMN05712604, study PRJNA340218) | biofilm metagenome | isolation source: sample SPM anode biofilm adapted to -50 mV | place: USA | collected 2012-02-03
AATACTAAACCATCCGCGAGGATGGGACGGAAAGCCTACAGGGTCTCCACGAGACAGCCGGGTCGCCGAAATATCGATCGATATTATTGGCCCCGGCTTTTTTGTGGCCGCAACCCAGGAAAATGGAAGCGGAGCAACACTACGGGGCGCCCTGAAACGGAGGAGAAATGATGAAAAAAGCACTGACAACACTGGCCTTTGCAACAGCAGCATGCTTCGCCCTAGCGGCGCCGCAGGCATCGCACGCCGGCGTGGACCTGAACATCCAGCTGGGCGCCTACCTTCCCGCCCCTCCGGGTGTGAGGATCTACGTCGACGCCGGGCGCCCCTACTACGTGGAGAACCACAGGCGCGTCTACATGAAAAAGAGAGACCATCATGACAACGGCAGACACCTCGGGCACGAAAAAGGGGAAGGGCACCACAAAGGAGAAGGGCACGGCAAAGGGCACGGCAATAAGCACGGACGCGACTAGGCGAAGACTATAAGCAACAGGAGGAGGTACCATGAGCAAGCAAACTGCAGCGTTCAAACCGGCTGTCATAGTTATCTGCGTGTTGTTGGCTGCCTTTGCCTATCTGGGCGGTTGCAGCGGCGGCGGGAGCGACACCACCAAGGGGACCCTGAAGCTTTCCATCACCGACAAGCAGAGCGACAGCTTCGGCAAGGTGGTCATCGCCATAAGGGAAATAAGGGTGGTCCCCAGGGGACTTGAAGGCGCAGCCGACAACGACCCCAGCCTCCCCGTGCTGGTACGGTTCACCACGCCCAAGGTGATCGACGTCATGACCCTGAGCTTTCTCCAGGAGCCCCTGGGCGAAATCGTCCTCCCCGCCGGGAGCTACAGCCAGATCCGACTGGTTCTTGAGCCAAACCCGACCGGCAACCGCCCGCCAGTCAACTACCTCACCCTCAGCAGCGACATAAACGGCAGCAACCCGATTCCGCTCGACACCCCCAGCGGACAGCAGTCCGGGCTCAAGGTGCTGGGCCCGGTCGAGGTCAAGGCGGGGGTGATCAGCGCGGTCATGATCGACTTCGACCCTAACACCGCCATAGTCCCGCGGGGCAACGGCGGCTACAACCTGAAACCGACCGGGATCAGGATGGTGCAGATGGCAGGCGAGCTGCCGCAGTTCGGTTCCATCGTCGGCAATGTCAGTTCCAACTTCTCGCAGTGGTCCAGCGCCACCGTCTCCGTCAAGAGGCGCGGCACCGTGAACGACACGGACCCGATCGCAGCAGGGCGCATCTTCTCCAGTTACACCAGCGGCAGATGGCAGGCCCCGTTTGCCGTCTTCGTGCCACCAGCCAGCGGGAGCCTCGGCTACAAGACGTTCATAACGGCAAACGGCTTCGCCTTGTATTCGTCCCAGGCAGTATCGGTGGCGCAGGGTGCTGCGACCGAACTGGGCGAGATAGTGCTGACGCCGCAGTAAGAGCAAAATCAAGCGCCGTCCCCTATCGGAGGGGGCGGCGCCTGTGTGGGAGAGCGGGATGCCTATAATTCAATGGAATGTGAATCTCTTGGTGGGGATACAGGAGATCGACCTGCAACACAAGCACCTCGTGCAATCCCTGAACAGGGCCTACGACGAGTTCCGGGAAGGCAAAGAGATCGAGCTGGCATTCCTGCAGGAATTGATCGACTACGCCGATCGTCACTTCAGTTGTGAAGAGCAGTGGATGAAGAAGACGGGCTACCCAAAGCTGGAGGCCCACCGGGAAGAGCACGCCCACTTCACCGGCAGGGTCGTCGAGTTCAAGAAGGAGTTGAAAGGCAACGGGAAGGTTTCGGTGGAGCTGCTCTGGTTTTTGTGCAACTGGGTGACGCACCACATAGGTGAAACCGACGTCGAGTTCGGCCGGTTCTTCGACGTCCACAACCTCCGCACCAGGCACGACAAGACGGGCCCGGCCGGCGGCGACGCCTGAAGCTTTCGCACAGGTTAGTTCTGCGACAATAGCGCCAGTTGCTCCCGCAACGTTTCCACGTGCTCCTGGTCGTGGTCCATCATCGCCTTGAAGAGCTTCTCCAGTTCGCTGTCTGCGAAGGTGACGATGGTGGACATGTGCAGCACCGCGATCTGGTCTTCCAACCTGATCGCCAAGGTGAGCGCTTCCGCCTCTGAAAGAGTCGACGCCATCAACTGGTCGATCTTCTCTTCCAGCTTCCGCAAGGTCGACACCGCCTGGGTGACGTCGGTGTTCACGCCCGACATACCCACCCCCTGCATCCTCGCCGCCATAGCGAACTGCTGCGCGTGGCTCTCCTCTTCGAGCGCCGTTTTGCACCAAAGTTTTGCCAACTCCTTGTTGTCGGCGAAAATGCGCGCGAAGTGGTAGTAGAGATCCGCGCATTTAAGCTCGAACCGCTTGCACCTGTCCAGGAAGTGGAGTTGGTCCATGCTCAGCCTGATAGCGGCTTCTTTTCCCATCTAAGTAAATACCTCGGAACCTTTATTGTGCAGCTGAAACAACTCTTCGGATCATGGAACATTGAACTTGAGCCTGCAAGTTCCCCCCTCTGCTGACAAAGAAAGGGAGGTAAAGAAACAGGGGACCAGCCGTGTGTGCTAGTCCCCTGTTATTATTGGCTGGGGCGCCAGGGATCGCCTAAGGGAATGCAGGCATCAACTCCAACCCACTAATATCTCTAGACATTTAGCTACGACAGTCATTGATACTGCTTAACAATATGCCTCTTTTGCTGAGCATTTCTTACCAAACTTATACCAAATTTATGCCCAAAGAGGCAATCGTTCTTATCACAAATTTTAAAGATTTCATATTTCCAACACATTGGCAGCATGTACTAGTTTATCAGGATTCAGGTGAGCATATCGCTCTGTTACCTGGATTGTGCTGTGACCAAGCCACTCCTTCACCGTGTAGAGGTCGATACCCTTGTCTATTAGTCTGGTAGCTGTGGTGTGTCGCAGGGCATGCGGTACAAACTCTGAATCACCAGCAAGCCCCATCGTCTTACGTACCCACTTCCAAGCTGTTTCAACCTTGTCTATGTTGATGTTGAACGGTTTAAGTGGATTACCTACCTGCCTTGCCAGTAGTATGCCCCCTACCCTGTTGGTCATGGGTATACTTCGAGGCTTGTCTCCTTTGTTAATCCAAACACTTATCAGATTGGTATCCCAATTGATGTCCTCGTAACGGAGATTCAAGATTTCGGACAACCGACACCCTGTATCCACCAGCACCTCTACAAGATCAGCTACCTCAGGGAAGTAAGTCCTTCTACTGTTATGTTCGGTATCCCGCAACAGGCTGACAACCATGGCCTCCTCTTCCTTGGATAGTACACGTATCCTGCCCTTGCTCTCCTTCATCAGCTTGATATGCTCCCAAGGCTGTTGGTGATGCCTCAGTAACGTCTTGATCGTGGCAAGGTATCGGTTGACGGTAGCTCCCTTGACACCGGAACCTTCCAACAGCCTGACAAGCAGCTTTATTGTCTCCTCGTCAATTTTACTTATTGGTATGTCACCTATCAGGTACACGACACGTTCAGCTATACGCTGAGACTTGAGACCATCCTTGTTGTATTTCCATCGTTCGTCAAAGACCTTCTGGACCGCAACACTCAGAGGCATCCTTGCTGCTTTCTCCCTGGGCGATAATGCACCGTCTACCATCATCCTCTTCTTCTCGACGGCCTCAACTAACTTAGCCTCCTTCTTGGTGAATTTGCCGGTGCTCCTGGTTATACGTACTCCATCTACGGTGAAGTTCATGTAGAATACGCCCTTATCTCCGCGCTTATAGACTGCCATGGTGATACCTCCTTGGATTGCAGGCACAAAAAAAGAGCAATATAGCCCTTAGTTGTCCTACTGCTATTAGTTGTGGATTGATGAATAGTGAGAACGACGGCTCGGCTTCCAAATTTGATTTTGACGGGACTTTAGACTAAGGGGTAGGCAAGTATATGGGGTAGACTAACTACTGCTTAAATGCCGACAAAATTAACTTGATTAAATCTTTACTTCTATTATAGTGCGAGCGACACCTGTTCCTTCGAGGTTTACCCATGTCGAGATGCACTTATATCGGCTCTTGCCCTTTCCCAACAGATAAACTGACCAATATGCCTGTGACTACTGGCTATATGGTGGAGAACTACTGCTCTTGGGATTTCACCAGATGTAGGATTTACAGGACTGCGGTGGATCGTAGAGGAGGTGACAACTCAGACGAGGGAATTCATGAGGATTGTGTCTTGCCGGATAACATTTTGAGCATGCTGATATGTGGAGGGATAGTTTAGAAGGGAATTACTTGGCCTGCTGGCAGGATGTAACGAGGTGCTGAAGGGCTTTTTGATCTGAGGCTGGTAGGCTGGCAATGTTCTGGATCAGCTTGTATCCGTTCTTCATGAGGGAGGTCAATTCAGTAATCATTCTTATGATTGTCGGGTAAGTGAGTGCTTTTGTATCGAGAGAGGAGTACACCATTTGGTAGACCCTATTTCCACAAGGGCCGCATATCACTGTAACCGCTGAATCCTGAGCGGCCTTAAACCCTGTACTGGTCAACGTCCCGTACTTGATGCCGTGAATCATATCGCCTCGCTTTAATGTCCTTCCGCAGTATTCACACTTCATATGTTTCCCCTTTCTGCAAACGAGTAGTAGCTGTCACCGATGATGATGTGGTCAAGCACCCGAATCCCTATCATGTCTCCTGCCTCTTGGAGCCTTCGGGTAATGGTAAGGTCTTCCGTTGATGGTGTAGGGTCGCCGGTAGGGTGGTTGTGCAAGAGGATAACCGCTGCTGCCGATGATAGGAGTGCGGTCTTGAACAGTTCTCTGGGGTGAACAATACTCTGGTTCAAGCTCCCAGTGCTCACCATGTCGATGCAGACAATACGGTTCTTGCCGTCGAGGTGGAGAGCTATGAAGTGCTCCTTGGTCTCATACCTCAGAAAGCCGAAAGTATCGAATACTTGAGATGCTGACGTGTATCGCGTGTTGGGTTTGAGGTATTCAGTGATGGTGTCGTTCACGGTAATGGTCTGGTAGACAGCTTTGATGGTCTTGAGCTTGATAGTGCGTGGTTTAGGGGCCGGTACTTCTTCTGATCCAAATAAGGTATCGATAGTCATGGTGTTCCTCCTTGTAGTTGTTACATCAGGTAATTAATCAACGTTTCCACTACGTCCCTGGCTGGCATCTGGTCCCATTTGTCACCCAGACGCTCCCTTATATGCCCTGGTGTATGCAGGTAGATGCCATTGATCGAGTCGGCCTGTGGCGACATGAACGCGCTGAGTCCCATCGTTCCATTGTTGCGGTTGATGGTCAGGATGTAGATGGCTATTGACTCGGTGAAGACGTGGATGGTGTCGTTGGTGCCGCCGGGGAACTCATAATGGTTGCCCTTGTACTCCAAGATCAGGCTGTTGATGGTAATGCTGTCATGGTCCTTGCTGGAGAATAGCTTGATAGTCGGTGTGATCGCGGTCATGATGATTCCTCCTTGGTTTGTGATGATCCGAATGGTTCCCTGGTTGCACTTGAGGCATGTATCATCGGGCGGGTAATAGTCCTTGTAGACGACATAGCATGAGCCGCACTTGAATAAGGCCATAGTGGTTCCTCCTTACTTAGGGGATTAAGGGGCTAGCCTGCATCGAAACGAGAAATGGGCTTGTAGAGCTGATTTGGATTGAGGGATGGTCTTTTGCTACTAGGTTGATGAGGGTTTAGAGTTGTTGCTTTGGAATGGGCCCTACTGAGAGGCATCTTTACTGCTGGGGGCATCTGGCGGGGTGATTATGCTGCGGTGTCGTCGGTGTTGTCGTCTTCACCTCCTTGTCTGCCAAGTATGTAGTCGCTGGCACGTTGCCCTTGAGCAGCGGCCATCACAAGGAGTTTCTTGTCGTTCTTCAGAGCTTTGAGCCAACCTTGGATATAAGCGGCTGAGTTCTCGATGGTCCTCTCTATACCGGCATGACCACATAGGAAGGCGGCTCCCATTTCAGCTACCAGTTCCTCCTTGCTATACTCATGAGAACCAAAGTACGAGGGTTCCAGTATCCCTTTCCTTCCTACCCTGCTTGCATGTCCGGTCGCATGGGTCAGTTCATGGAAGGCCGTGCTGTAATATTCCTCTGGTGACTCAAAGGCTTCTGGTATTGGCAACTTGACGTAGTCGAGCATGGGGCTGTAGCATGCTTTGTTTCCACCGTGCTTGATCTCTGGCTTATAAGGCATACCGGCAACGATCTGGTCGGCTCTCTCTATCGGTGTGAAGGTATTGATGATGGTCTCTGTTGTCGGGGGTGCCTCTATGCCTTCGACTTGGCAGAGATTAAAGACGTTATAGTATCTCAAGATCGGCACCTTCCCCTTACCATTTGTCTCCTCACTATCGGCATCCTCAGAGTCCTTCTTGTCTACCCAGCGCCAGAACACAATCGGCGTTGACTTTTCCCCTTTACGTACCCTCCCCTCCTTGTCGGAACACTGCTTAAATGTCAGCCAGTACGGGCTGCTGTACTCCTGACAGGCCAGCATGAAGACGTTGATCCCTCGGTACTCCTTTTTGCTGATAAGGTTCTTGGGTTGGTTGCTCCCTGTGTTTCCTCGCCACGTCTTACGCCAAGGCACCGTTCCCTGTTGCAATAGTTCCATAATCCTGCTGTTGATTACATCGTAGACTTTACACATGGTTATGCCTCCTTTGGGTTGTACAGGATAATAGACGCAAGTATGCCCTTCATGGCTGTTACGTCTTGTCCAGCTGGTTGAAAGTTGGGTTTGGGGGATTCCTACGAGAGGGAACAAACAAAAAGGGCCTTACCTTTGATGGCAAGACCCTTGACGTTACAGAAGACCTATTTTTTTACCTACCGGGGCTCCGAATAATTTTTCTTTCGACGTTCATATATTACCCAGTCCAAACTCCTGTATACAATGAAATCAAAATCAAGACGGGCAAATATTATTATATTATGTGACGCCGCGTGAACTATGATGACTTCAGTTCTTAGCTGTAAAGGTGGCAACAATATAGATTACAGGGGCTAACGCCGATCTAACCATCCTTTTCAACAGTTCACGGTTTTGGATGTAGCCAGCAATCGTTGGGCTAAACCTGTAATAATTCCGTATAAATGCGCGGCCATAGGTATTCTTTATTAGATATTTGTCTCTAAAATCTTGCAGCAGAATAACCTGTTCTGCCATAGGTGAGCCCCATGCAGCTGTTGCTATGAAACAGCCCTTGAGTTCAGAATCCATACGATCCAAGTAGTCGCCAGAGTCATCACCATGAGGGGCGTACGGTTCGTTATACTCGTGGTTGCTATCCATGCCAGGATTATCTTCATCATAATCGCGCACGTAACCTTCATCACTGTCATTGTACATATATTGAAAGACCCCATAAGTTAAAGTAGCGACTACATGCCCTACGAAATTACCATTTTGATAAAAACCATAAATATAGTGCGATTGGTACCCCTATAATGAGGTAACAAGCTCCATCTGAAAGGCCCACAATACGATTAATAAAAATAAACGCAGGTATAAAGATTAGGGATGCGGCGGCAACTGCTATAACAACCATAAACAACGAAAAACCCGTGTCTTCAATTTTCTGCAAGGTACTATCTTTCGGTTGGAATACTTTAGGTTGAGACTCGCCTGATCGCGGCAGGTTATCATTAAGTATTTTAGCTCCAAAGAATAAAACTCTTAGCCATCCCATATAATCTCCATTGTATCGATCAGCTATTGAATTTTCACCCCAAGCTTTTTCTTCCCATCACATTTTGTACATGTAGTCTTTTTTAATACACCTGTCAGTCCAGTGCCTTTGCATGTTGTGCATGTTGTTATTAGGGAATTATGGCATTTAACATATAATGTCCGACACTTAGGGCAAGCGACATCAAGCTGAATATCGTTGTACGCAACTATACTGTTACACTTTAAGCAGGAAATCAGAGTTGGTTGACCTTTAATAAGCCACCCTGTGTGAGCTATCACCATAGTCCAGTTACAAAAGGCACATTTTATCTTACCGCTCTCAGTGGATTCAAAAACCTTGTGACACTTCGGACACGTGACTCTCAGATGCTTGTATTCAGCAGGACTGCAAGCGGATGAAGGCCTCTTAAATTCATCGACTAGGGTTAAGCCTAACCGCACTAATCCAAAAATCACATTGAGTGCCACAACTGGATACCTCCTTGAATCCCTCAAGTCGCTGCAATCTGTACATTTTTAATGTTGCCACAATATCAAACCCCTATAAGAAATCAAGCATTATCTCGCATGAGGTTAGATTTTATATGCCATTTTATTTCTACTAACGATGCGTAGTTTCCTGCAACCCCAAGTTGTAATCTTCCGACACAAAGGAAGGTGCGCTATGGGTGATATGGTAAGCTCAGCAGAAATAGGTACTTTGATTAGACGTTACAGGCAGGATGCAGGCTTGTCCCAAGAAAAGCTAGCCGAGATGGTGGGTGTATCCTTCCAGCAGATACAGAAATACGAGAATGGGCATACCACACTTAACATCATCAAACTGCAGCACATAGCTACGGCCCTGAAGGTCTCGGTGGCAGACTTTTTTGATTCAGCTCCGGTGAAGGGTGTTAGGCTCACAGGTGAAGAGGATCAGTTACTTCAAGCCTTCAGGAAGGTCAAAAGTGGTGAGCTTAGGGGATGTATCTTGAAGATTATAGAGAATGTGAACAAGAGGGTGAAGTAACCAGGTAGAGATGAAGGACCTTTTCGCTTCAAGCATCTTTTCAGCCGGAGGAGAGGACTGAGGATTAAGCTTTGAGGCTGTTGGGAATGATGGGCGAGACGACCAAGTGAATGGCAATACCTTTATTGTGGACCCAGGCGACGTGAATTAGCAAAAAAAATCACGGAAGAAACGTGACGTCTGGCATAAAGACTGAAGTCAGAGCTTTGGTCCTGAAAAGCAAGGTGTCTTGGAGTCGGGTTTAGTCGTCGGTTCTATTACCTTAATCGAAAGGGGCATTGGGAAATCAATACCAGTTAAAACAGCCTCTCCTTCACCGAGAACAGGTAAGAAAGAGAGAATACTATGATTTGCTGAAGAACATGCATTGCCAATTGACTCTTTATCAAGGTGGTTTATGAGCCTATGAACTATGAAAGTGCCCATCTGGCTTAAGGTACCAATAGGAATGTCACGAGGCATTTGTGTCGCAAGGCACAAAAAGAGGCCGTATTTCCGGCATTCTTTTGCAATTTGGTCGAAAGCATCCAATCTAAAAGGAGACTGCAAGTCATTTGTGGTTTTGTTTAGGTATTGGTGAGCTTCATCAACAAATAAGACAAGCGGCTGAGCCTTAAATGCTTTTGATCTGGACATATGAAGAAGATTTTTTGCAATGCAATTAGCAACTATCTCCCTTGCCTGAAATTCGTAACCGACACTTTCAAATCCAATCCTTAGTACCGATTTATCACTTTCAATGAATCGGTCGATTGCATGGGTAAGCTCATTTTCTGATGTACAATCCTTATCAAATCCAAATAAGCTGTTAAAGACCGCAGTAGATATAAGGTTGTTTATTCGAGATATCAGGCTAACACAATTACCTATGTCACTCTCAGATCGTTGGCCAAAGCTTTCCAAATCCTTTGACGTTGAGTCGAATATGCACTCACATGTTAATTGACGGGCAAGCCTAGATATATCAATATCCAAAAGTCCGTCTTCAATTCTTGAAATGTGTTTGTAATAAAATGCTTGTATTGGTCTCTTTTTACGATCAGCCTTTACTAGTACATCGTTGTCAATGTAACCATTAAGATCATCCAGATTATCTTTCTTGCACAATCTAACCATTTTAAGAGACCTAACTGCCTCCATCAACTTGTGCGCCTGAACCTTCTCTGAAGGCTTAAGCAAAAAAAATATATCATTAAATGTAAGTTTGGAATAATGGAAGTATGAATCTTCAGCTAGTACAATACCCTGGCATGTCGCTAATTTATCAAAATCTCCGTACTCGCCAGTGGCATCAATCAATATTGCCTTACTCTTATTTTTGACCATTTCCTCCAACAACCTTGCAACTGTCCAGCTTTTCCCTCCCCCTGTTGTGCCAACTACCGCGCAGTGCCTAGAGAACAATGCCTGCTGAGACACAGTTACTTTGGTTTTCTTGTTTGATGTCAGAAAGCCAATATCAACAGTAGGAACATCATTGGCATCAGTTTTTACTCCGAAATTATTTATATATTTTTGAATGAACTTAGAGTTACAGACAAAAACTTTTGCACCAATATTAGGAAAACAATCAAGACCTTTAGCTGTTTGAAGTGGCTTGAAATAATCAAATGACAACAGAATTTCTACCCTGCCGACCGGATGAAATTCTTGCTTCTGGAATGCTTTCTCACTTAGCTTCAGCCTCTCTGGTTCAGGAAGTGCAAGGTCTATGACTTTTCCAATAAAACCGTGATTTTCCCCTTCTATCGCAACAAAATTTCCTATCAGTCCACCATTAAATTCCTCACCAGAAAAAATGAATTTATTTAATAGCACGGAGGAGGGAAAATGTATTTTAATGTATTGAGGCGATACTTCGGAAACGTAACCAACAAAATAGTTATGATTAAATTGACCAGAAGGCATATTAGGCCCCTTTGTGCTCGGACTCTGTGAACTCTTTTTCCTCATATGATGATGGATACGGATAATGTTCAGCGAAGTCTTTAAACTTTTCTGAAACCAACATTACATTTCTGTTATGCTTTGCTTTCTCTATAAACCAACTTAGATACTCATTTGGCTCAATATCACTGTTAACTATCATCAACCTAAAGCTTTGATTACTTTCAACGGCCTCTCTAACCATTGTGGATATATGCTTATCATAAAAACTAAATCCTATGCATATCAACTGAACGTTTTGCAGTCGTAGAGTCTGTTGAAATCTCGAAACCATTTCAAAGTAAGGCTGTTCGTATGACGACTCGTACTTGCTATCTTTAGGATAAATTATCAGAGGTTTGTCAACATTGTCTTTCTTTAAAATGGTATTATCTCCCTTTTGTTTTTCCCAATCCAAGGAGCCATGTGGCTTATACAGATGAAAAACACGAGAGACATAGTTCTCTTCGTTCTTTATTCTACTTTTTTCTCTAATAACAAGATCATAATCATATTACCACGGCAATTAATTAGAGCATAAAT
>MTLD01003899.1_pt1 | contig 11210 bp, 7 predicted proteins | sample 1982471 | NCBI WGS metagenome assembly MTLD01 (sample SAMN05712604, study PRJNA340218) | biofilm metagenome | isolation source: sample SPM anode biofilm adapted to -50 mV | place: USA | collected 2012-02-03
ATGATAACCTCAAAAATCGGCTACCATGAAATTCAACAACCTATTACTAAAGAGCAAATTTATTTTTGGCTTTGGCACTGTAATCGTCCTGTTAGTAATCATTACCCTCATTTCCATTAATGGATTTAAAGGGGTAATTAGCTCCTCCAAAAAACTTGCGCTCAGCGATGGTATTAGAGTAAGCCTACTGGAGCATTACAACAGCCATCTACTCTGGTCCAAAAACCTAAGCCAAGGAATCTACTCCGATGAGCATAAAATTAACGTACAGCTGAATTACACACTCTGCGCCTTTGGAAAATGGTACTATGGCGACGAACGTCGTGAGGCCGAAAAGTTAATCCCCGACCTTAAAGAGGTCTTTAAGGCCATGGAGGAACCGCACAAAAAGCTACACGAAAGTGCCCAACGCATAGAAAAAGAATATGAATTAGCATTGCAGAATAACTCAACCGCAGAAGTTGACAGTGCGCGTAGTATATATCAGAACGAAACGCTAAAGTATCTGGCAACAATGGGACAGCTGTTTACGCAAGCAATTGACATAACCGTTCAAGCATCCAACAAGGCTCATCAAACAGTGGATAACGACGCAAATCAAACGCAGTACTACACGGCCATTATTGCACTACTGGCCATTTTACTTGCCATACTGGTATCCTATATTATCTCGCAGAGTATCCTTAAAAACGTGAAGATTGGGATGGCATTTGCCAACGAAGTTTCCGACGGCAACTTGTCAGCAAGCATTGATATTAAGTCACACGATGAAATCGGCTTGCTTCTCAACACATTTAAAAACACCGTAGCAAAAATTCACGATGTTGTTGAAACCGTGAGCCATGGTTCGGATAGCTTATCCAAAGCATCGGATCAACTGAGTGGTATTTCTCAGGAAATGTCGCAATGGACAAACGAGCAGGCCGCTTCAGTGGAAGAGGTATCCTCATCAATGGAGGAGATGGCGGCCAATATCGATCAGAATTCCGAGAATGCTGTTCAAACTGAGAGAATTGCCATACTAGCCGAGGAGAAGATGCTGGTTGTGGGTAAAACTGCCAACGACAGCCTATCCTCCACTAAGGAGATAGCCGATAAAATCACAATAATTACCGACATTGCTTTCCAAACGAATTTACTTGCACTCAACGCTGCCGTTGAAGCCGCACGGGCAGGTGAACATGGAAAAGGCTTTGCCGTTGTAGCCGCAGAAGTTCGGAAGCTTGCCGAAAGAAGTAAAATAGCCGCAGAAGAAATAATTATGCTTTCGCACAAAACGGTAAAAACATCGGAACATGCCACACAGCTCATTAACGATATAATTCCGGAAATCAACAAAACAGCAAAGCTGGTACAGGAGATTGCAGCAGCGAGCAAGGAGCAAAGTTCTGGGGCAGCACAAGTAAACACAGCCATTCAGCAGCTTAACCAAGCAACACAGCAAAATGCAGCCGCTTCTGAAAAGGTCGCTACAAACTCTGAACAGCTGGCCAGCCAAGCAACCTTGTTAATGGAAACCATTGGATTTTTCACAATAGATGAGAAAATTGCAAAGGCGAACAAGAGTCATCAGAATACAGCCATCAGGGGAAGAAACATTAGCAATATCACCTCTCAGGCTAGCACAAAAAAGACCACAATGAATCAGCAAGGTTCCAAAACCAAGCCAACCCCCTCGTCGGGAAAAACGGCCACCATAAATCTGAAAGATAGCACAAACGACAGTGAGTATGAGAAATTCTAGCTATCATTGATTTAGCCGTCCATCATTCTTATACCCGTTCAAATTATGATCTAACGGGAATTTGAAGTAGTGAAATTGTAACAGAAGAAAACGTCGGTATTACACTGCCATTTGCTGGTTAATTGACTGTTCGTTCAGGCATACAGTAAAAGCAATGTAATACCGATGAACAAAATGGGGCACAAATACGGTAGAATTCAAGCCAACTCCAACAACAGTATGTATAAAACTGTGCAGGTGAAATAACATGGAACCGCTCCATAAATTCTTCACATAGTCTACCTGTAGGGCATCTGAACTACACTTAAGAATCAGATAGTCTATAGATACAACCGTAATAATGCCACAATACAAGTCAGCCAAAACAGAAAGACCTTTTTAATCATTCTTACAGAAGCATTAGTAGCGCTGTAAAACTAGGACTACTGTAACATAAATGAATTGTAATGAATAGTAAGATTAAGAAATTGGTTTGGTCCGAAAAACTAACCCTTTTAGATGCTACTATTGACAATCAACATAAAAACATCTTCAACCTAATTAACGATATTATTGACACCGATCAGCTCTATCCCAAGTCGGACAAATTCGCCAAAACACTTTCACAGCTGAGCGACTACGGACTTATCCACTTTCAGAGCGAGGAAGAGTTGATGAAGAAGTTGAACTACCCAAAATTTGCCGAACACAAAACGGATCACCTTAACTATATCTACAAGGTTTCCATGTTCAATCTAAATTTTAGGGATGTTAACCATACCCAACCCCGAATAGTGCTGAAGTTTATTCGCGATTGGTGGTTTAACCACATTCTCGACATGGATATGGATTTTAGCAACTTTATAAGACAGACGTTGTAGCGGTATTCTGAATCATAATCACGGTATGAGGCATACTTAGCAAATCCAAGGCAATGTAAAATACAGGTTGAGATACGGGTAACTTTGTTCCAAAAGAAACTGGTCATTCAACATGGTAGGTAGGGTGGGTTGATTAAATATTGTTCACACATCCCAATAGCCAATGAAGTGGAATTTCCCTTCCATTTTCACACAATGGACTATTCACCATGCTTTCCCATTTTACAAGCACGTGGAAAGATACCACAATCAAGGTTGCTCTTGTGTGCAACATAGCGATAACCTCAACCCTATTTTTCCCTTACCTTTGAGCAGAAATAGCATCTAGTGAATAGCATGGATAATTGTATCAGCCAAAATATAAAGGAAAGTGTAAGGAGCAAGGCACTGGAGCTAGGTTTTGAGGCTGTCGGTTTTGCCAGTGCAGGAAAACTTGTGGAAGAGGAGCCTCGGCTTAAGGAGTGGCTTGCGAATGATCGCCAAGCAGGTATGAGCTACATGGCCAACCACTTTGAAATGCGACTCGACCCTACCCTACTGGTAACCGGGGCAAAAACGGTAATCACCCTTCTTTTTAGCTACAACTTTGGTGCATCACAAAGGGCCGAAGCACCTCGGGTTGCACGCTACGCTTGGTTTCGCGACTACCACAAGGAGCTGAAGCAACGTATGAAGGTGCTTATGGCATTCCTTAATAGCGAAACGGGTATTACTGTAAATGGGCGCTACTTTACCGATTCGGCCCCCATACTAGAGAGGTCGTGGGCAAGCCGCTCAGGGCTGGGCTGGATTGGCAAGAACAGCCTGCTCATTCACCCCAAGCTGGGTTCCTACACGCTACTGGCAGAGCTGATTGTTGATCTTGAAATAGAACCGGACCAACCTTTTGGGAACAGCCTTTGCGGTGCCTGCACCCGCTGCATCGATTCCTGCCCCACCAACGCCATTGTTGCTCCTACAGTAGTGGATGCAAACCGATGCATCTCCTACCATACCATTGAGCACAAGGGGGCATTTACCCTCGAACAGGAGCAGCTGGTGAAAGGCCATGCCTTTGGCTGCGACATTTGTCAGGAGGTGTGCCCGTGGAACAAAAAACCACTTATGGCATCACAAGGGAAAGTAGTGCTCAACCACAAGCTACTTGAGCTCTCCTCCTCCGACTGGAACCACATGGAAGAAGATCAATTTGAGGAAATTTTCATGGGCTCAGCGGTAAAACGGGCCGGTTTTTCAGGAATAATGCGTAACCTTAGGAGACAAAACCCTTAAGCCATGGAGTTCCGTACCATAGTTAACCCCTCTCAGCTCGACGAAAAGCTAGGCTATAAAGCCAAAACGCTCTTTATGGGCTCCTGCTTTGCCACCAATATTGGCGAGCTGTTGCAGGAGCGACAATTCCCTGTAATGGTAAATCCTTTCGGGGTGCTTTACAACCCTTTCTCTGTTGCCCAAAGCATCAACACCCTACTGGCAGGAAAGCCCTTTACCGAGGAGCAGCTCCTCTTTCACTCGGGTTTGTGGTCCAGTTTCTACCATCACTCCTCCTTCTCGTCTCCCGACAAGGAGATTTGCCTCCAGCAGATTAACACCTCCCTTGAAGAGGGATTTCAGTTTCTCCGATCTGCGAGCTTTTTGGTAATTACGCTGGGAACTACCTGGGTTTACCAGCATCGAAAAGGCAGAATGGTGGTGGCCAACTGCCACAAGGTACCATCGAAGGAGTTTGATCGCATGCCCATGAGCGAGGAGGAGATTGTTCAGCTAATGGGGTACGCCATACTTAAGCTTCGGGAGGAGCTGCCAAACCTCAAAATTATTCTAACCATAAGCCCCATTCGGCATTGGAAAGATGGTGCAGTGCAAAATATGATAAGCAAGGCTACCCTCATTATGGCCGCCCAAAAGCTGTGCGTAGCATTCCCATCATGCAGCTACTTCCCTGCCTACGAAATTATGATGGACGACCTGCGCGATTACCGCTTCTATGCCGAAGACATGCTTCACCCCTCAGATCAAGCCATAGCGTACATTTTTGAGAAATTTAGGAGTTGTGCCATCGATGAGGAGTCCAATGCCATAATGAATGAGGTGGAAAAGTTGGTAAAGGCAACCAAGCATCGTCCGTTTAATCCCAATGGCGAGGATTACCAGAAGTTCTTAAGCAATCACCTAAAGCAAACCCAAGCGCTGCAGGAGCGTTATCCTTTTCTGAATCTTCAGGGAATTGAGGAAAAGTTTGAGAGTAAAAAATAAAACCCTAATAAAAGTCTGGGGATGACTATTCTACCAGCGAAAACAAGTCACCCCTAGACTGGCAGCAAGACTGAAGCACTGCGCTACAAACCAATTAGGCTTATGGGTTGCATGTTTACCAGCCCATGGGCTGGCCTAGGCAACTGCTATGCACTCCTAGGCCAGCAGCCATTACACATATAGCCGACCTCCAACTTACATCTATTGGCAAAAGTCCGCAGCAAGCCGGACGACACGTCCGGCCGAACGGGCAAAAAAGTGGTCGGTGAACAGTTCACCGACCACTAGACAAAAACATGCAATATGATTCTCAGAAAGGTAGAGGGATTTCTTCACTTAACTCTTGCTATCACCAAATACAGCTCCAATTCCTGCAGAACACGTACAACAGTCAGTCTTAACTGATCTACCGGACCATTGAAGTACCATGCTACCGCTTTATCCTACTTGGCTACAAACAATTGATGTACAAAACAATTAACTTCTCATTTAGTTTATTGCAAATGGTTGCAATAAACTAACAACAACTCCATATAATTGACATTTTCATAATTCAGTCAAAGCCGTTTCTTGTGTACCCTATATCCATCAACTATAAATACAAGAGTAACGTGTAATACTGTTATAATAGTTAGTACAACTACATCAAGTTTAGAAATCATTAGTTTTAAATTTTCCAATCTCTCAATGTTTCAACAAACAAATCTTCATCATAATCGAAATATCTTTGCGCATTAATGAAACTATAATAGAATCCATTAGTTTTGGCATATTCAACTATTTCTTGATCAATTTCAAAATCTGGAGGAAAAATCAAATCAACAATCATACCATTGTTTGAACCATATTCCGGCAAAAAAGCAAATGCTCTTTTTTCTTCATTATTAAATTTAAACACATAAGGACAGATAAACTCAAAAGATAGTCTTTGAGAAGCCAAGAACCAATTTTCTTCAATCTCGGTTATGATTTTCTTTTCATTTTTCATAAACTTTGAATTTTAATTGTTCCTTTTAATCCAGAAGACGTTGTGTAGTTTATATGATCGTAATTATGAGGGTTTGGAAATGCATGACCACCCTCTATCCTTTCTATTTTTCCACCCGCTTCTTCAATTAGTTTAACAGCTTCTTGTTTACTTGGAACTTTGTTTAAAAGAGTTTCAATATTACCTCCACGACCTACAATGCCTACTAATTTTTTCCAAATTTGGGTTCCAGTCCATCCCCATTGGGTCCTTATTTTAGAAAATCCATTAGCGGCTGCCCCAACTGTACTAAACCCTCTCGCCCCTCCTTTAGCAGCATTTGCTTCTTTTGCTGCGGCACTAACAGCAGTAGCAGCTTTTATTGAAACATTTGGCATAGCAACCATTGTAAACAACTTAAGGATATTCATCCTTTTTTCATTTACATCAGGAGTAATTTTATACATACCATGTCCAAAAAAAAGATTTTGCAGTTCGCTCTCCAGTTCCGCCTCTCTCTCTAAAAAATCCGCTACTTCTTTTTGCTCTTTGTTATGTCCGCTCCAGTCAAATATTCTTCTAATGGTAATACGTGCTTCACCACCAGTTTCTTCCTGTTGCTGGCTCACAAAAAACTCACCACCCTGATCTTGGTATACATTGCCACCTCCGTGGAACAATCCATATAACCAAGCGCCAAATCTTGTCTCAAAATTCCCATCAGGATCATTAAGAAATACCGGATTATCAGACACATACGCATATGGAGATTGACTAGAATATACTTCAGATAAAGCATCCATCACTTGCCACCGTCCAATCACTGGCTCATAGAACCTTGCCCCGTAGTCAGACCATTCCAGCGGTCTACCGGCAACCTTCATAAAGGATTGCAGCTCCTTGCCATTGTAGCGGAGGTAGTTTTGCTCTCCACCTTGAACGCTCTGAGCGCTCATCTCCAATCCAAATGGGTAGTAGCTACTTGCGCTCACCAGCTCCTTATTTTCACTTCCGTTTCTAGCAACTACAGCACGTATATTTCCCAAATGATCTTTCAAAAAGAACTCCTGCCGATACTTGCCACCGCTAGCCACCCAACGCCCCTCGGAGGTGAGCCTGTAGGCAATTCGTTTTACCCCATTAACACTCTCCTCCACGGCAGAACCCAAGTAGTTGTAAGCGGCCACGGTAATCCCTGCAGTATCACGGTAAACGGCCAGTTTACGTCCAGCAGCATCGTAGAGGTAGCGAAGCTTTTCAGAAGGGGAAGCAAGGTTCTGCACCTCCTGTGGCATGTTGAGATAGTTATACATAATGGCAACCCCTCTATCCTTATCGGTAACCATACGTCCTAGTGCATCGTAGGTACGGTCAACATCATCGGATGAACCATCAATATAACCCTCGTCCCTATACGTAGTTGCATAGTCCGTCACTCCTACCAACTGGTTTCCTGAATACCTATACTCAAGATGGTCTATTTCTCCTGGTGCAACAACGCTTCGCTGAGCAGAACCATCTTCTAAGGCAAACCGTTCAAGAAATACAATATTCCCATTCAGGTCATAATTGCAAATTTCGTCATAGGCACCAGCAACGGCAGGGGTGCTTGGCATGGTATAACTCCCCCTTATCATCCGGTTCAACCCATCATAGGTGAGGTCATACCGCTGAAGGTCCTTGACCCGGCCATCCGGTGTACACCAATTAAAAGAGGTTATATTCCCCCTAGAGTCAAACTGCAGAGCTTGAGAAAAGCTGCTATTTGCCGGATTGGAGGGATCGTTAATATGCTCTAGCCAACCACGGATATTGTATCCAAACTTGGTCGATTCAAGATTATCACCAACCGTTTTCTCCACCGCACTACCCAGCTCATTGTATCTATAGGCCACCATTGGCTGGGTTTGCTCATTGTCCATTCTCAACTCGGTTCGTAGGGGGCGTCCTGCTTGATCATAGTATGTAATAGTACGTTGAACCAACTCCTTATTGTCATAGTGCACAACTTCAGCAGTAGAATCTACTAAACCACTATAGCGATATCGATTTGCAACCGTTTGAACTGCATCGCTGTATCCATATAGGGAACTCCGCTGTTGAATGGCCCGATACCGGTCATCATAGTAAGTTACACTACCGAGCCATGTGGCATCGGTGGTATGCTCCTTTCCATCCAGCACCTTCACCAGTAATCCAGTGGAACTACCAGAAACCCGATCGAAATAGCCGTTAATGGAATCATCGCTGTCGCTATAGCTATCAAAACCTGCCAGCGATGCATCAAAGCCTAACTGCGAAAAACTAGGCAATGTTAGCAACCAATAGTTGTCGTAGTACGCTACCGAAAGTACATTAGTATCGCCAATGGCAATTGGGAAATTTGAACTGAAGTCATATCCAGTAGGCTGAGCGGAATCCCACTTTGCGGTAGAGGTGTTGTCAACAAAAAAGGCGCACAACTCACCTAAAGCCAAATCGCCAATTGTAGCCTCTCCCGTAACTACTGGTCGATTCAATTCATCATAACTCATAAAAGACCACCGCTTTGTAAGCCGTTGTTCCCCATTCTGCGATAACACCAACCTACCAGCAGCATCGTATATCATCTGCATTCTAGCAACCCCCGGGAGCTGTTTAACAATTAAGCGACCTTTTGCATCGTAGGCATAGTAGTAGCCATAGGCCGTTACATCTGTGTTACTTGGCGAAAGTAAAACATTTTGCGATAACTTAGCCGTAAGCATGGGGGGTAGCACAAACCGGATTCGATTATAATCGTCATAAGCATAGCAGGTTGTAGCAACCGTATTTGCATCAATTGTCGCCTGCTTCATCACAACCTTTCCTTCCAAATCTTTCCACTCCTTTGAGGTATAACCATCTGGATCCACAGTACGAGTTAAATAAAGGGTACCCGCATCGTATGCTCCTTGGGCAATTAACATGGAATCGCTTACAACCTTCCACATGGGTACTTCACCAGCCACATTGGTTTCGTAGTCCATCTTTGTAGCGCTTCCGGTTTCCGGCTGCCAACGTGCACCCGGGGCTCCCTGCTCCACAACTCGACTCAAGGGAGACTGTTCAAACACCGTTACCGCGTAGGGGACGTCGTGAGCCACCTCCTCAGCGTGGCCGTAGAAGTCGGCCTGCTCTCCCTCCGCGTAAGGCCCGTCCAAAGCATCCTGATGATAGACACCGCTGTGCCCGCCAGTGTAGGGCAGGTACTGCACCACTTCACGGCCATAATCATCGTAGGCGTGAGGTAATACAACGTCATTTCCTCGAGGGCTACTTGTGAAGTTAACATCCTGCAACAACCGACCAAGTCCATCAAAGTAACTAATGCTATGTGCAATATCTCCCTGCGCAAGGGTATCGTAGGTAGCGGTGTTAAGCAGTGCTTCCGGCTTAAGAGGAACCTGAAAAGAGGATTGCATCACATAGTTCTGGTCAGCGGAAGGGGTTGGCTTCCGGTACGCCATCAAATCCCTGGCGTTGTGCCACCCCAAGTGGCTCAGGTCCTCATCCGGGAACGCCATCCACTGGTCGTTAATCTCCGTTTCATTCGCAAACCCAGATACTATCCATGGCCGTCGCACCAAGGTCTTCTTCTCCCCAAAGTTGGTTCCGCTAGGCTTCCCAAGCTTATCTACCACCAGCCCGTCATACAGGAGCCGCAGCTGATCGTCCCCGTTAAAATCAAGCGTAGCTACGCTGGTTTTGTAGGTTGCCTTCTGCAGCAGCAGCGATGAGCCGTGGCTGTTGGCAACAACAATCACCTTTTTGGGCTGCAATACCCCCGTGAGCGGGTAAGCTTCCCCATACTTTCCATCGCCATTCTGATCCTTCTGCAGCGCAAAGAGAGAGAGGTCCACAGGAGAGCTGGTCCAGTTGTATACCTCTATCGCCTTATCGCTCCCATCACCCTCCACGTATTCGGAGATAAAAACCCCCTGGAACGGCTTAACACCCAGCTGGTGCCCCAGGTGAAGGAAGTAGTCGGTTGGAAAGGTCAACCACTCATTTTTGGGGTCGTTGTTCAGCCCAGCATCCCTAATCAGGGTAACATCTTTTCCAAAGTTAGCCCCTCCCGGGCTGCCGACCTCATCAACAACAACGCCGTTGCAGAGCAGCCTTAGCTGGTCATTGCCGTTGAAGTCGAGCACCGAGCTGCTGTATACAGCATTGGCTCTGGCGAGGAGGGTGCTGGATGCCTTGTTGTTCGCAACAACAAAGCTTTTACCGGGCTGCAGCTGGCCGCTCAACGCCAAGCTGGCGCTGAAAATGCAGTTGCCATCCTGGTCCTTCTCCAGCCTAAAGCGGCTTAGGTCCACCGCTGCTGCGGAATTGTTGCTGATTTCAATGGCCTTATTGTAGGAAGTCCCCTCCACGTACTCCGAAATGAAAACCCCCGGAGCAGGATTATCAACAAACGACACGACAATTGGCGAGCTGCTAGCGTAGGGTGAGCACGTTCCGCTAACAAGGCAAACAAAATGTTTGTTGTACAGGGCCTCCTCTTCCTTAGAAATTGACAGATATGGAACCGCTTCATTGAGCGAACGCCAACCGCCACCATCATCATATTGCCAGTCGTACTGTAGCCCAGTACCAGCAGCAGAAATTCCGACCTTTGCCGCAACGCCCTTTGCCACGGTAATACTTTGCGGTTGTACCAAAATTTGGGGAGCCTGGTTCAGCGAGAGGGTCGCCGCGCTGCTGGTGGCGCTCCCGCACGCCCCGCCCACTACGCACCGGTAGCGGTAGCCGGAAATTCCGGCGGCGGCCGTTACGGTATAGCTGGCGGCGGTGGCCCCGCTGATGCTGCTCCAGTTGCTCCCGTCCGGGCTCTGCTGCCACTGGTAGGTGAGGCTAGCGCCAATGACCCCTACGGTAAACGTGGCGGTGCTCCCCTCGCAGGCCGTGGTGCTGGCCGGCTGGGCCACGATGGCCGTGGTGCGGTTTACGGTTAGGACCGCGGTGCTGCTGGTGGCGCTGCCGCACAGCCCAGCCACCAAGCAGCGGTAGACGTAGCTCTTCCCTCCGGCCACGGCCGTGAGCGTGTAACTGGGACCGGTGGCCTCGCTGATGCTGCTCCAGCTGCTGCCTCCATCGTAGCTGCTCTGCCACTGGTAGGTGAGGCCCGTCCCCGTAGCAACCACGGTAAACGTGGGCGCGCTGCCCTCGCAGGCGGTTACGCTGGCCGGCTGCGAGGTGATGGTGGTGTTGAGGTAGACCGTGAGGGCCGCGGCGCTGCTGGTGGCGCTGCCGCACGCCCCGCTCACCGCGCACCGGTAGCGGTAGCCGGAAAGCCCGGCGCTGGCCGTCACTGCGTAGCTGGGGCTGGTGGCCCCGCTGATGCTGCTCCAGCTGCTCC
>MTLD01000416.1_pt2 | contig 11194 bp, 10 predicted proteins | sample 1982471 | NCBI WGS metagenome assembly MTLD01 (sample SAMN05712604, study PRJNA340218) | biofilm metagenome | isolation source: sample SPM anode biofilm adapted to -50 mV | place: USA | collected 2012-02-03
CGATGGGGCGTCTAAAAGGGGTTAGGCAGCAATCCTAACCCCTGGGGGATATAGCACATTGTCGGTTGTGAAACAAACGCTTAAATCAACTCAATGACCGCTTTCACGCACCTGTCGATCCCCTCGTAGGCCTCGGAGATGTGGGTTGCCAGCATATAGGCCGGGGTGGAGACGATCTTGTTCTTTTTGTCCACGACAAAATCCCTGACCGGGCAATCCTGGTGGATCGCGCCGGTCTTTTCGATCTCAGTTGCCGTGCCGCTGTCGTTGCCGATGGTCAGGGTGGGCCCGAATTCTCTGCCGAGAACAGTTGCGATCAGTACCGGCGCGATGCAGATGGCGCCGATCGGTTTTTGGGCAACTGCCATTTCTTTCAGCAGGCGCGCCACTTCGGGCTGCACCGCTGCCCCTGCCCCCTTCATGGCAAAGTCGCAGAGGTTCTTGGCGGCGCCGAAGCCGCCGGGGAAGATGATGGCATCAAGGTCGGCCGCTTTCACCTCCTTGATGTCGCGGATGTTGCCGCGGGCGATGCGGGCTGATTCCACCAGCGCATTGCGCTTGCTCCCGGTTTCCTGCATGGTCGAATGATCGGTTACGGGAAACTCGACGTTTGGGGCCATGCAGACCGCTTCGGCGCCCTGCCGGTCAATGGCCAGCAAGGTGAAGACCGCTTCATGGATCTCGCTGCCGTCACGTACGCCGCAGCCTGACAGTACAACTCCGATTTTCTTCATGCCTGTTCCTCCTTTTTCGTGATGATGTCGGCACTTCAAGGTGTTGAGACGGAAATCGATTTCTCCAAGCCTTTGCGGCCCGGTTGGCAAGCCTATTGCTGATTCTCCGCCAAAGCCAGGCGCACTGCTTCGTCATAGGGGGTGAGCGGCAGGGGAAGCAGTTCGCGGATCGTGTTGTCCCGGCAGATAACCTCGTTGCCCAGGCCTTCGATCAGGGGCATGGAGACCGACGGCGGCACCGGGGTGATCAGGCCGACCCAGTAGGATGAGAGTTTGGGGGTCAGCACCGGCACCGGCAGGATTAAAATGGTTCTGCCCGCGATCCGCGCAAAGCGCTCCATCATCTCGCGGTAACTGAGAATCTCCGGCCCGCCGATGTCAAAGGTCCGGCCAGCGGTGCGCTCGTCCGCCAGGCAGCCGGCCAGGTAGGCGATGACATCGTTCACGGCGATTGGCTGGCAACGGGTGTTGACCCAACGCGGAGTGATCATGATCGGCAGCCGTTCCACCAGGGCTTTGACCATCTCGAAAGAGGCGCCGCCTGCGCCGATGATCACGGCGGCGCGCAAAAACGTGGTGGCAAAGCTGCCCGATTTGAGGATTTCGGCAACTTCCAGTCTGCTGCGCAGGTGTTCCGACAGGTCGTCGCCGGTTTCCCCCAGGCCGCCCAGGTAGATCACCCGCCGCACGCCGGCTTCCTCGGCGGCTCGGACGAAATTCCCGGCAGCATCCCGGTCGCGCCGTTCGAATCCGGTCCGGCCGCCGGACATGGCATGCACCAGGTAATAGGCGGTGTCTATGCCTTGCAGCGCAGCGGCCAGGGTGCTCGGATCCAGCATCTCGGCCCGCACGGTCTCGGCCCCGGGATGGAGGCCGGCATTTTCCCTGCGCACCATGCAGCGAACGTGACAGCCCATTGCCAGCAGGGCCGCCGTGAGCCGCCTGCCGATAAAACCGCTGGCTCCGGTTATGAGTATTTTGCCATCAGACTGATCCATGAGACCGTAATTGTGCCATAACTCACCCAGAAGGCAAGAGGAAGTTCCCGCCAGCGAATTTAGGCGCAATAAGCGACTGCAATCTCCTTGAATCAGCGATGCTTTGTTGCTACTATTCTTTCATGAATCCATTTTTGGCCAATAGCCCGTGTGCCGAAGGTGGCCCGCCGCTGTCAGATCCCATGCAATTGGTGGTTTTCGCCCTTGACGAGTTGCGCTACGCACTCCCCCTGGTAGTAGTGGAACGGGCGCTCCGCATGGTCGAGATCACCCGGTTGCCAAAGGCGCCGGAGATGGTGCACGGCGTCATCGACCTCCACGGCGAGATCGTCCCGGTATTGGATGTCCGGAAGCGATTTCAGCTGCCGGAAAGGGAGCCGGGTCTCAGCGACCATCTGATTGTCGCCCGCACGGCAAAACGTACGGTGGCCCTGGTGGCCGATGCGGTCGCCGAGGTCATTGCCCTGCCGGCAGAGGCGCGGATCGAGCCGGGGACAATACTTCCCGGTATGGAATATTGCTCGGGAGTGGTAAGACTCGATGGCGGCATGATATTTATCCACGATCTCGATGTCTTCCTGTCGCTGAAAGAGGAACAGGCACTAGATGCCGCAATTGAAGAAAACTGCTGATTCTACCTATGCCCAGCCGCATCGACGACCAACAGATATCCTTCCTCAGCGCTTTTGTCAGCCGCAGACTTGGCCTGCACTTTCCCCAAAAACGCTGGCCGGACCTGAGACGATTAATCACCCATGCGGCCCCCGACCTTGGCTTTACGGATGTGGCCGCCTGTATCCGCTGGATTCTCTCGGCACATCTTGGCAAAGAGCAATTGGAAGTCCTCGCCAGCCACCTGACAATAGGCGAGACCTATTTCTTCCGCGAACAGGCCAGCTTCGAAATGCTTGAAAGCCGTATCCTTCCGGACTTGATCTCTGCCCGTCGCGGCAAAGATCAACGCTTGCGCATCTGGAGCGCCGGGTGTTCCACCGGCGAGGAGCCATATTCCATTGCCATCCTGCTTGGCCGGTTAATGCCGGATCTCAAGGAGTGGAACATCACCCTCCTGGCCACCGACATCAATGGGCGGGCCATCAGCAAGGCAAAGCAGGGCATCTACGGCGAATGGTCGTTCCGCGGCGTGCCGGAAGATTCGAAGAGGCGTTTTTTTGCCAGCAGCAACGATGGGCGCTACGAGGTCCCGTATGCCACCAGGGAAATGGTCTCGTTTTCCCGCATCAACCTGGTGGAAGACCCGTACCCGTCGCCGGCAAACAACACAAGCGCCATGGACATCATTTTCTGCCGCAACGTGCTGATGTACTTCGGGGCAAGGCAACAACAGCAGGTTATCCGGAAGTTCCGCCAAACACTGCAGGATGGGGGGTGGCTGGTGGTAAGCCCCTGCGAAACCTCCCCCATGCTCTCCGCCTGCTTCGAGACGGTCAGCTTGCCAGGTGCGATCTTTTACAGAAAAACGGACCGGGCGCCGGAGAGGATCGCGCCGTCACCCGGCTCCGACGTCACAGTCCATGCGGCGCGCCATCTGCCCCAGGAACCGCCCGGTCAACCGCAACCATTGCCGGAGCCGCCGTTGCCGGCCATGGAGGTTGCGGAAGCAGAGGTCCGGCAAGATGAGGCAAGCGCACCCGGCGCGCCCCAGTATGACGAGGCCCTGGCGTTATTCCGGCAGGGGCTTTACAATGATGCGGAAGACAAAATAGCCGCGCTGTTCGACAACTGCTCCGCTACCGGCGATCTGCAGGTTTTAGGCGAGGCCGCTGCCCTGATGACGCAGATGCTTGCCAATAGGGGGGATTTGGTTCGGGCGCTCGAATGGTCTGAAAAGGCGATCTTGGCGGACAAGCTGAATGCCGGGCTGTATTGCCTGCACGCCACCATACTGCAGGAGCAGGGTGAGGCGGCCCAAGCGATAACTACGCTGAAAAAGGCGATCTACCTTGATCCCCACTATGTCATGGCCCATTTCGCCCTGGGAATGCTGACCCTCCGGTGCGGGCAGGCAAAAGAGGCCGGCCGGCACTTCAACAATGCCCTGTCGCTGTTGGGCGCCTGTCAGCCTTCCGATTCGGTGCCCGGTTCCGAAGGTTTGACCGCCGGGCGGCTTTCCGAGATTATCGCATCGACTCTGGCCGGCCCAGGCCGATAGACATGATTTGATTTGAGGCAAGGTCGAAAAAGGCCGGGGCATTCGCCCGATTCGGCAGGCCGCAAGGAGCGGACATAATGGCAGCAGGGCAGAAAGAGACAATTGCGGGACAGCCCAAAGGCTTTGACTGGAATAGTATCCATGAGCGGCTCGAAGCGGCTCGGGCGAGCATAAACCGTGATTTGTCGGCCGATGAGGTCAAGGGCATCCTGCGGGCCAGGGCCAGGGCTCTGTCCAGGCTGCCGGTAAGGGAAGAGGCGCTAGGGGCGCTGGATGTGCTGGAGTTCCGTTTGACCTATGAGACCTATGCCATCGAACTCAACTGGGTACGCGAGACCTGTCCGCTCCCGGATATCACTCCGCTTCCCGGCACGCCCGCCTTTGTGGCCGGCGTCGTCAACCTGCGCGGCAGGATCGTGTCGGTCATCGATATCAGGAGTTTTTTCGATCTGCCGATCAAGGGGCTGACGGACCTGAACAAGGTCATCATCCTGCAGGACGGCCAGATGGAGTTCGGCATCCTGGCCGACGAGATCATCGGTACCCGGTCGATCCCGCTGGCGAGTCTTCAGCCCGTGCTCCCGACCCTTACCGGCATCCGCGAAGAGTATCTGAAAGGGGTTACGGCAGGCCGGACAGTGCTGTTGGACGGCAAGCGGCTTTTGTGCGACCGTGGCCTCATTGTTAATGAAGACGGTTGATAAACTCGGCAACTCATTGCATGCTCAATAATTCCGATATATTCCGTTCACAATAAGGGGGATTTCATGGACTGGTTTCTGAATCGATCGACGCGGGCCAAGATCGTCTTCAGCTTTGGATTGATATTTTCGCTGCTGGTGATTATCACCGGCATCTCGCTCTACGATATCTGGACAATCAAGGGGTCGCAACGGGATGTGGTCTATAAGGACTTCCGCCAGACCTTCGATCTCATGCAGGTCCGTTCCAACCTGAATCGGGCCCGGGCCCAGATCCTGGAGTTGATGTTGACCAAGGACCGGGCCAAACAGAAGGCGCTCGAACAGGAAATCGCTGTGCTGGTGGCGGAAAATAATCAGAGCATCAAAGAGCTTACGCAGCATTACAAGGACGAGCCCCAGAACCTTGCCAAGCTGGAAGAGCTTTCCTCGACCCTGCTTGCCTATCGCAAGAGCAGGGACGAGCAGATCGCCCTGATCTACAGGGGCAAAGTAGATGAGGCCCGCCAGATGGGGATCGGCATCCAGGAGGAACGCTACAACAAGATCAAGGATATTGCCCTGGAGATCGAGAAACAGGAGATGGATCATGCCCAGCTGCAGGTGGCGAGGTCGGAGCGGAACGCAAACACGACCCTGGTCATTTTTCTGGTGATCGGCTGCGGCGCCTTCCTTTTCTGCGTGGTGATGACCATGGCCCTGACCAGCTGCATTGCCGCACCGCTAAGGCTCTTCACCGATGTGGCGGAACGGGTGGCGGCGGGAGACCTGGAGGTTACCATTCCCGCAATTAACAGGGGGGACGAGGTTGGGGGGCTGGCACAATCTTTCCGCCGCATGGTGGCTAAATATAGCGAGATGGCGGGCATGACGAAACGGATCGCGGCCGGGGATCTGGCGGTCACGGTCATCCCCCAGTCGGAGAAGGATGTGATGGGCAATGCCCTGGCGACCATGGTGGCAGGGCTCAGGAACATCACCGGCGGTATCAAGGAAGGGGTCAACGTGCTTGCCTCCGCCTCCAGCGAGATTATCGCATCCACGGCCCAGGTCGCCTCCAGTGCGGCCGAAACGGCAACTGCGGTCAATGAGACGACCGCCACCGTGGAAGAGGTGAAACAAACCACGCAACTTTCCAGCCAGAAGGCCCAGCAGGTGTCGGCCAGCGCACAGAAGTCCCTGCAAGTCTCCAAGCAGGGGAAGAAGTCGGTGGAGGACGCGGTCATGGGCATGAGCCGCATCAGGGAGCAGATGGAGACCATTGCCGAGAGCATTGTCAGCCTCAGCGAGCAGGGGCAGGCCATTGGCGAGATCATCACCACGGTCAACGACCTGGCCGAACAGTCCAATCTGCTGGCGGTCAACGCCTCCATCGAAGCCGCCAAGGCGGGCGAGCATGGCAAAGGGTTTGCCGTGGTGGCGCTGGAAGTGAAGAGTCTGGCGGAACAGTCCAAGCAGGCCACGGCCCAGGTGCGGGCCATCCTGAACGACATCCAGAAGGCGACCAATGCTGCGGTGATGGCTACCGAGCAGGGGAGCAAGGCGGTGGAGATCGGCGAAAGGCAGTCCGGCGAGGCGGGCGAGGCGATCCGGGTGTTGGCGGACAGCGTCATGGAATCCGCCCATGCCTCGACACAGATCTCCGCATCCAGCCAGCAGCAGTCGGTGGGCATGGACCAGGTTGCCCTGGCCATGGAAAATATCAAGGATGCCAGCAATCTGAGTGTGACCGGCACCAAACAGGTGGAGCTTTCCGCCCAGAACCTCCATGAACTGGGGCAGAAGCTGAAGCAGATGGTCGAACAGTTCAAGCTTTAAAACTCATAAAACTCATAAAACTCTCAACCGGTTTACCATGGACAACGACTTTCACAATAGACTGTTGGCGATTTTTCGGACCGAGACCAGGGAACATCTGGATGCGATCTCCGCAGGTCTGCTGGAGCTGGAGCAACTACCTGCCCAGGCGTCGGGCCAAGACGTTATCGAGGCTGTTTTCAGGGAGGCCCACAGCCTGAAAGGGGCCGCCCGTGCGGTCAACATGGCCGGAATCGAAGCGGTCAGCCACTCCCTGGAAAGCGTCTTTGCGGCTTTGAAGCGCCGAACGATTGCGCCATCTTCGGAACTTTTCGATCTGTTGCACCAGGCTGTGGATGCTGTTGCCACGCTGATTGCCCCTTCCGGGACCGGGGAAGACGCCCGGCAAACGAGCCTGCTCCAGGTTCTCGGCCAGCGCCTGGCAGGGGCCGCAAAGGGACCCCTAAAGCCTGTTGCGCCATTGGCCCCCCAGGCCGAACCGGCAGCACCGCCGCCTTACAAAAGGCATGCAACGGATCAGACGGTCCGAATCGCCTCTGCCAAGCTGGACGGGATACTGAACCAAGCCGAGGAGATGGTGTCCGCCAAGCTGGCAGTGGCGCAGCGTGCCACGGAGCTTGGGGAGCTGGACCGGATTCTGGCGGATTGGGAGAAGGGGTGGAAAAAGTCTCAGCCAGGACTGCGCAGCATGCGCAAAATCCGCCAATCCCCCGGCCTGGCAACCGGTCTTCTCTCGGGCGAGAAGACCGCCACCTTGCTGGATTTTCTCGATCAGCAACACGCGTTCGTCAGGATGGTCAGGCAGAGGGTGTTGCACACGGCCAAGTCCATCCGCAACGACCGGCATTCGCTTGCCATGATGGTGGACTCCATCCATGAAGAGGCCAGGCAGGTGCTGATGCTCCCCTTTTCGACCCTTGGTGAAATCCTGCCCAAGGCGGTGCGGGACCTGGCACGGGACCTGGCAAAGGATGCGGTGCTGATGGTTAGCGGTGACTCCATAGAGATCGACAAGCGCATTCTGGAGGGGCTGAAAGATCCGCTTCTCCACTTGGTGCGGAACTGCGTGGCCCACGGCATCGAGCCCCCGGAGGAGCGGCAACGGCATGGTAAGCCGCCACGGGGTACTGTATCCGTGGAGATTGCCCTGGCCGGCAGCAATCGGATAGAAATTTCGGTTGGGGACGACGGCGCGGGCATCGACCTTGCCAGATTAAAAAATGCGGCGGCGCAGGCCGGGCTCATAACCCGGGAAGATGCGGAATCAATGGCCGACGGTGAAGCGCTGGACCTCATGTTCAGGTCCGGGCTTTCCACCAGCCCGATGATCACAGATGTCTCGGGCCGGGGGCTCGGCCTGGCCATAGTACGGGAAAAGGTCGAAGGATTGGGGGGAGGCGTCTCGGTGACTACCGCCCCGCGCCAGGGGACTTCTTTCCATCTTGCCCTGCCGCTTACCCTCTCGACGTTTCGCGGGGTCCTGGTCCGGGCCGAAGAACAGCACTTCGTTGTCCCCACGGCAAGTTTGGCGCGGGTGGGCAGGGTGGGCCGGGAAACGGTGAAATCCGTTGAAGGGCGGGAAACCATCGTGCTTGACGGAGAGGCCACTTCGTTCGTCCGGTTGGCGGAGGTACTGGGGCTCCCCCGGATTGAGAAACGGGAATCGAATGGAGGCTTGCTCTCCTTTTTTCTGCTCGGGACCGGTGAAAAGCGGATCGCCTTTGGTGTCGATCAGGTGATCGATGAACTGGAGGTTCTTGCCAAGGGACTTGGGCCACAACTGTCCAGGGTGCGCAATTTTGCCGGGGCAACGGTGCTCGGTACGGGCAAGGTGGTGCCGATCTTGCATTGCAACGATCTGTTGAAGTCGGCCGTAAAAGTATCAGTATCGGCCCTCCCGCAGGACTCTGCCGGGGCAACCAATGAAGAGGCGCGGAGAACGGTGCTGGTGGTCGAGGATTCCATTACCGCCCGGACCCTGCTGAAAAATATCCTTGAGACGGCCGGTTACCTGACCACTACGGCAGTGGACGGGCTAGATGCCCTGGCGCAACTCAGGACCGGGGATTACGATCTGGTCGTTTCCGATGTGGATATGCCCAGGATGAACGGGTTCGAGCTGACGGCGAAGATTCGCTCCGCCAGCAGTTTCGCCGATTTGCCGGTGGTGCTGGTTACTTCCCTGGATTCCCGCGAAGACCGGGAGCGGGGTATCGAGGTGGGGGCCAATGCCTACATTGTCAAGAGCAGTTTTGATCAGAGCAATCTCCTGGAAGTGATAAAGAGGTTCATTTAGCGTGATTAAGGTGCTGATAGTCGATGATTCCGCCACCACCAGGCATTTCCTGGAGCAGGTCTTCAATGCCGACCCGGCCCTGCGGGTGATCGGCCAGGCCCGGGACGGCGCGGAAGCCATTGAAATGGTGGAGCGGCTGGCTCCGGACGTTATCACCATGGATATCTGCATGCCGGGCCTGAGCGGGCTGGAGGCCACTGCCAGGATCATGGAGGAACACCCCACGCCGATTGTCATCCTGAGCGGAAACCTGGATGACGATGAGGTCATGTCTTCATGCCGGGCCATGGAGGCGGGGGCGCTGGTGGCCTTGGCAAAACCCTCGGGGGGCGGTCATCCCGATCATGGTACTGCTGTTGCCGAACTGGTGCAGACCGTGAAGCTGATGTCTGAAGTCAGGGTGGTGAAGCGTTGGATTCGTTCCAAAAAGGTATTGCCGCAGGTGTTTTCGCAGGCAGCGGATGCCACCTTGCCGGGAAATCCGAAGCTGGTCGCGGTCGGTGCCTCGACAGGGGGACCGGTGGTCATCAATACCCTCCTGGCCGGGCTGACGCCTGATTTCCCCCTTCCTATCCTGATCGTGCAGCACATGGCGGCAGGCTTTATCCGGGGGTTTGCGGAATGGCTCGGCATTTCTTCCGGCCTGCCGGTCCATATTGCCGCGGCTGGTGAAATCATGCTGCCGGGGCATGCCTATATCGCCCCCGATGGTTGCCAGACGATGGTTGCAAACGATAATCGCATAGCAATGGTTACTGGGGTTGCCGAATACGGTCACTGCCCTTCGGTTGCCGCCCTGTTCCGTTCCGTTGCCATGGTGCATGGCGGCCAAGCCATCGGCATCCTCCTGACCGGCATGGGGAGCGACGGTGCCCGCGAACTGAAGATGATGAAAGACAAAGGGGCCGTTACAATCGCACAGGACCAGGCAAGTTCGGTCATTTACGGTATGCCCGGAGAAGCCGCGAAGCTCGGGGCGGCCACCTATCTGCTTCCGCCGGACAAGATGGCGGCCATGCTTGAACGGCTTGCCGTTGGCAGCAAGCGATGATCTTTATCCAGTACCCAGCTGAAGAAAGGAATCACGAACAATGACAGATAGCGTGCGGATATCCGAATATTCCGGCGGGAAAATCATGATAGTAGAGGACAGCCCGACACAGGCGGCACATTTGCAGTATATGCTGGAAAAACAGGGCTATCGGGTAGTTATTGCCGGCAATGGCGCCAAGGCCCTTGATATGGTCAGTACGGAAAATCCGGCCCTGATCATCAGCGACATTCTCATGCCGGAGATGGATGGTTACGAGCTGTGCCGCCGGATCAAGTCCCATGATGAACAGTGCGGCATTCGGTTAATCCTGTTGACGTCCCTCTCCGATCCCCTGGACATCATCCGGGGTCTGGAGTGCGGCGCCGACAACTTCATAACCAAGCCGTACGATGAAGCATTTCTTGTCTCCCGCGTGGGTTATCTGCTGGCAAACCGTTATGAAGCCGAAGATTGCGCCGCATTGCCGGAAATCAAGATTCTCTTTGCCGGCAAGGAGTTTTCCATAACTTCCGGCCGCCATCAGATCCTCGATCTGCTGTTGTCCACCTATGAATCCACCATCATGAAGAACAAAGAACTGATCAAGGCCAGGGATGACCTGAATGAACGCAACCAACAGTTGAAACAGGCCAACCAGGACCTGGAAGCCTTCAGCCATACGGTTTCCCATGACCTGCGGGGGCCACTGAACAATATCTTCGGTTCCTGCCAGGTGATCCAGGAGCTGTACGGCAACAACCTTGACCAGAACTGTTTGGAATTCTTCACCTATATCCATGATGCTGCGAAAAACATGGACAAACTGATCGGCACCATCCTCAGGTTTTCCAGTCTCTCCCGCCAGGAAGTGCTTCGGGAACAGGTCGATCTGAGTATCCTGACCAGGGAGATTGTCGCTGAACACCGCTTCAGGGATCCTCAGCGCCGGGTCACCACCGACATCATGGATGGAGTGACAGCCAGCGGCGATTTGCGGCTGCTGCGGGTCGTCATGGAGAATCTGGTTGCCAATGCCTGGAAATACACCAGTATGAAGGAAGTCGCCGTTATCCAATTCGGCATGCTGGAACAGGCGGGTCAAACGGTCTATTTCGTGCGCGACAACGGAGCCGGCTTCGACATGGCTTGCGCCGACAAGCTTTTCACCCCTTTTCAGCGCTTGCACGCAGCCAATGAATTCGAAGGGTTCGGAATCGGACTTTCCACGGTGCAGCGGATTATCCAGCGCCATAACGGCCGTATCTGGGCCGAGGGCGAAATCGGGGCCGGCGCGGTATTTTACTTTACCCTGACCCCCTGAAAGCGGGTCTTGGAGGTTATGAGCATGGCAGAACATGGGGCCGCATTCTGGATCGAACAACTGGGGCTTGTCCGTCACCCCGAGGGAGGATGGTTCCGTGAGTCCTACCGCTCCGCCGAA
>MTLD01002974.1_pt1 | contig 11189 bp, 13 predicted proteins | sample 1982471 | NCBI WGS metagenome assembly MTLD01 (sample SAMN05712604, study PRJNA340218) | biofilm metagenome | isolation source: sample SPM anode biofilm adapted to -50 mV | place: USA | collected 2012-02-03
CCCTGCTCGTAGGCGGCCACGTCGGCGCCGAAGGAGGTGGCCCGGGCGTCCCCGGTCATCTCAGGCCCGGTCGAGGAAGTCGTCCAGCACCCGAGCGCCGAACCGCAGGGACTCGATCGGCACCCGCTCGTCCACACCGTGGAAGAGCGCGACGAAGTCGAGTTCGGGCGGCAGCCGGAGCGGGGCGAACCCGAAGCAGCGGATCCCCAGCTTCGACCATGCCTTGGCGTCCGTGCCGGCGCTCATCATGAACGGCACGGCGAGCGAGCCGGGGTCGGCGGCCTGCAGACTCCCGGTCATGGCGCCCACCAGGTCGCCGTCGAAGCTGGTCTCGACCGCCACATCGCCATTGACCACCTCATAGCGCACGTGCTCACCGATCAGTTCGGTGATCGTGTCGTAGAACTCCTGCTCGAAGCCGGGGATGAACCGCCCGTCGATGCCGGCACTCGCCTGGCCGGGAATCACGTTCACCTTGTAGCCACCGCCCAGCATCGACGGATTGGCCGTGTTCGACATGGTCGCACCGACCATCCGTGCGATCGTCCCGAGCCGGGCCAGGGTCTGCTCAGCGTCGTCCGCGGTGATCCGGACGCCGAGCGCGTCCTCCACCGCGTCGAGGAACTGCTGCTGCGCGGGCCGGATCCGGGCCGGCCAGGAGTAGGACCCGACCCGGCTCACTGCCTGCGCGAGGTGGGTGATCGCGTTGTCGTCGTTACGCATCGAGCCGTGCCCGGCGGTGCCGTCCGCGATCAGCTTCAGCCAGGCGATGCCCTTCTCCGCTGTCTGCACGAGGTACAGCCGCCGGTCGTTCACGGTGAGTGAGAAGCCCCCCACCTCGCCGATCGCCTCGGTGCAGTCGGCGAGCAGGTCGGGGTGGTTCTCGGTGAGCCAGCCGGAACCCTTCGGGCCGCCGGCCTCCTCGTCCGCGGTGAAGACCAGGCGGACCGGACGCCGCGGGGGCCGCCCGGTGCGCATCCGCTCGCGGACCACCGCGAGGATGATCGCGTCGAAGTCCTTCATGTCGACCGCACCGCGGCCCCAGACGTAGTCGTCGATGACCTCGCCGGCGAACGGGTCGACCTGCCAGTCGGACGCGACCGCGGGCACCACGTCGGTGTGGCCGTGGATGAGCAGCGGGGGCAGCGAGGTGTCGCACCCTTCCGGCGCCCATTCGGCGACCAGCGAGGTGCGCCGTGGCTCGGACTCCAGCACGGTACTGCTGATCCCCACCTCGTCGAGCCGCGCGGCCACGTACTCGGTGGCCTCCCGCTCCCCCTTCGAGCCGTCGGGCCCGAAGTTGGACGTGTCGAACCGGATCAATTCGCTGCACAGGCCGGCGACCTCGTCGGCCGCGGTGGGGACGGCGCTCATGGGGCCATCCTGCCACTGGCGCGGACGCAAACCCGTCCGTCGTTTCGCCAACCGGCGCGCCGATTGGGTATAGTGCTCTGGCTGTCCGGGCGATCCTCGGACACACCCTGTCCGGGTGGCGGAATAGGTAGACGCGCTAGCTTGAGGTGCTAGTGCCCTTTATCGGGCGTGGAGGTTCAAGTCCTCTCTCGGACACCGACTCGGCTCGACGTTTCCCCTAGTGGGAGAGGTCGGGCCGATTGCCATTTCGGCCGAAACGGCGCCCGTGATACCGCCGTGATACTTCGCGGCCATCATGCCCCCCGGATGATCGAGGCGAACCGAGTTGCGGCCTCCTGCTGCATCCCCGGCATGACGTGCTGGTAGACGTTCATGGTGATCGTCGCGCTCGCGTGGCCGAGGCGCTCGGATACGACCTTGACCGGGACGCCTGCGCCCAGGAGCAGGCTCGCGTGCGTGTGCCGGAGGTCGTGCAGCCGAATGGCCGGCACGTGGTCGACGCCGCTCTCGTCGGCGCCCAGCTTCCGCGAGCAGGCTGCGACGGATTCCGTGAACCGACGCGTGAACCGGTCCGGGTGCATGGGCTCGCCTTGCTCGTTCGCGACCACGTAGGCGTCTGGACGGATCAGCGCCAGCGCCAGTGCGCCGCGAGCCACCCGAAGTGCCCGCAGAACTTCTACTGTCTCGGGGTCGAGGTCGACGACGCGGCCGCGCCCGGTCTTGGTCGTGCCCTCCACCACCGTGAGGCCTTGGCCCTTGTCGCGGTACGCGCTCCGAGAGCGTCGGACGTGGATCCGGCACCCCTCGAGGTCGACGTCACGCCAACGAAGCCCGAGAAGCTCCCCGCGGCGCATGCCGGTGTAGGCCAGCACGTGCCACGCGGGCGCAATGTCGGGCCGGTGCTCGATCGCCCACGCGAGGAACGCGGACAACTGCGCGGCGGTCCACGGGTGCATCTCTGGCGCCCTGGCTTCTCTCGCGGACGGGGGCGAGGCGAGGTCTGCGGGGTTCCGGAGAATCTTGCCGTTGCGGACGGCCGATCTCAGCGCCGCCTTCAGGATCGTGTGGGTGTAGCGCACCGTCCGGGGCGAGAGTCCAGCCCCGGCCTTGTGGTCGGCCCGGCCGCTGGCCTCGAGCTTCCGATACGCCGCGGTGATCATGGGGCCGCTGAGCCTGTCGAGTGTCACGCTGCCCAGGTACGGGCTGATGTGCAGCCGGGTGTACTTGCGGTAGCTGCTGAGCGTGGACGGGCTGAGCCGGAGGCCGTCGAGCCACTCGGCCATCCATGCGTCGAGGGTGATCTTCGACGGCTCGACGTACTCGCCGCGCTTCACGTCGACGAGGATCTCTTTCAGGGTGTCCGCGGCGGCCTTGCGGGTCGGGAACCCGCGGCGGAGTCGCACGCGCCCGTCGGGGTCGCGGTACTTGATCAAGAATCGGGGGCCGGCCTTCGTCTGGTACTCGCTGATGCCGCCCTCGCCTGCCTGGCGGCGCCTCGGCTTCGTCATCGTCTCGTCCACCCCTCCATGCCGGAAAGCAGATCACGCGCCGTGTTCAGCACGTAGGTGGCCTCGGCGACGCGGTCGGCATCTCCGCTCGCCTCGGCGTCGCGCAGATCGGCCTCCCCCTTCGCCACCATCAGCTTGTACCTGTCGCGTTCCGGAAGTTCCAGGAAGCCCGGGACGCCGGCCCACAAGGCCGCGTGGACGAGATCGCGCAACGCTGGGAGGATCGCACGTCTCACCCAGACACTGCTCTGCGCCGGCGGCAGCATCCCCGCGTGCCCGACCTGGTTGGCGACGTAGGCCGAGGCCTCCGCGTCACCTAGCCCGTTCGCCTCGACCATGAGTCCGTAGGCCCGCTCCGCAGACGTCCAGATGCCCTGCACCGCGCTGCTGATGTCGTCGATGAGGCGCTGCGCACGAGCCTGATTGACGAGTTCGATCGGCGTAAGAAGTTCGTCCGGCGAGATCTCGAAGACGCGGCAGGCCGCAACAAGTTCCTCGACTCCGATCTTCGGTCGCGGTCTGCCCGGGCCAGAGCCCTTCTCGATGCGCTGAAGGGTGGACGCTGCGATCACACAACCCTCTCGCGCCATCTGCTCCGCTAGCTCGCGGTACGTCCAGCCGCGCCGCTCTCGCTCGGTTCGGATGCGGTCAGCCACGTCGTCGTTTCCACCCAGAAGGTCCATCATCCTCCGTTCCCATTTCGCAACAACCATAGTTGTGTTCGCTCGTATTCGCAATGACCATGTTGTCTAGCAATCAGCGATCGGAGGGAGCGAGCTGAAGATGCCGGAGTACCTGACAGTTGAGGACGTGGCGCTGATCACGCGGAGCACTCCGCAGGCAGTGCGCTACTGGCGTCACCGCGGAACGGGCCCAAGATCCTTCAAGCTCGGTCGCCGGGTCCTCTTCGATCCCGCTGACGTTGCCGAGTGGATCGAGAAGCACAAGGCGGCGTCCTGATGACTGAGCGGCTGTTCATGCGGGTCTCCGAAGCCGCCGAGCGGCTCGAATGCGACCCGCGCACCGTTTCCCGAGGCATAGAGCAGGGTGTCATCCCGGCGATCGTGATCGGCAGGCTCGTACGGATCCCGGTCCGCGGGTTCGCGGAGGCGGTCGGGATCGACGCCGATACCTTGCTGGCCGACCTGGCGGAGCGCGACGCCGCTCCCCCGCTGGCCGTCGTACACAGGGGTGCGGCATGAACCCAGGACAGCGAAGCGGCCCCGATCGGGCAACCGGGACCGCCAAGAGCTTTCAACCAGAACTGATTCTAGGCCACTCCGACGACTGGTGGCGTGACTGCGCTGAGCGGGCCATCACGCAGTGCGCGACCACCGGCGAGCCGTTCTCGGCGGACACCCTGATCGACATGGGCGTCCCGGAGCCGGACGTGCCGCAGCGTTGGGGCAGCCTGCTGTCGACGTTCCATCGCCGCGGCCTGATCGAGCAGGTCGGGTTCAAGACCAGCCCGCGCCAGACACGCCAGGGCGGCGTCATCCGGGTCTGGCGAGGCGTCCGGGGGGAACCGTCATGATCCCCATGCCGGACGCCGCGCGCGCCCACGAGTTCGGACGGACCACCCACCATGATGGCGCCGCGATCGACAACGCCGCCCGGCGACGGTTCCACCTGACTTCGGATCTTCTCGCGCGCGTACTCGTTCGGGCCACCCAGCAGGCGTTCCTGGAAGCGCTACCGAGCTACTGGTTGGGTCGCGCTGAGCAACTCGAAGCCGTCGGGACGTCGTGGGCAGACGCCGCGGCGGCGAACTGTCGCCGACACGCATGGCTTCTCGCGCAGGCGCTGCCCGACGAGGTCTCCCAGGAGATACATGCGCACGTGACGGGGGCGGCCGCATGAGCACGATCACCGACCTGCCTTCGGACATGCTCGCCGGGCATGATGCTGGCGACCTGATCGAGCGACTCACGGCCGACGAACTGCGGAAGCTCTACGCACGGCACCGGGCGCGGGAGATGTTCGACGCGGGGCAGCGTCCGGTCGCGGAGCCCTTCGACGCAGGCACTCTCGAGGAGGTTCTGGCCCGACCGAGGCCCCCGGCCGCACGCGTCGAGAGCTTGGTGCCGTGGGAGGCGTCGACGCTCATCACCGCGCAACGCAAGACGGGCAAGACCACAGCCGTCCTGAACCTCGCGCGGGCGCTAATCTCTGGCGAACCGTTCCTCGGCCGGTTCGATGTGCGTCCGGTCGCTGGCGAGATCGCGATCCTGAACTTCGAGGTATCCGCCGACACCCAGGCCAGGTGGGCCGACGAGGTCGGGATCGACCGGCAGCGGTTGTTCCTGGTCAACCTGCGCGGCCGGAGGAACCCGTTCACCGACCGCACCGACAGGGGCCATCTCGCGGACCTGTTGCGTTCCCGGGGTACCGAGTCGCTCACCGTGGACCCGTTCGGCCGCGCGTATGACGGTCATTCGCAGAACGACGCCGGCGAGGTAGGGGCATGGCTGGTCGACCTTGAGCGGTTCGCCCGCACAGAGGTCGGCGCCCTTGACCTGATCCTCACCAACCATGCCGGCTGGAACGCCGACCGGAGCCGCGGCTCCAGCGCTCTGGAGGACTGGCCCGACTCGATCATCACTCTCACCCGCGATGACCACGACGACACTGACGGCGCCCGGTACCTGCGCGCCGTCGGCCGCGACGTCGACGTGGACGAGTGCCAGCTCGCGTTCGACCCGGCCACACGCCTCCTCACCCTCACCGGGCACGGGAGTCGCCGGCAAGCAATCCAGGACCGACGCGCCGAGGATCTGATCTCGGCCGTCATCGAGGTCGTGACTGCCAACCCTGGCCGTACCGGCCGACAGGTGGAGGTCGCGCTCCGCGAGATGGGTGTCGCGTTCCAGAAGGGCGACGAGCGCAAGGCGCTGAACTCGGCAGTGGATCGTGGACTCGTCCGGCGAGAGCACGGCAGTAACAACACGCGGTTCCACTTCCCCAACGATGCCTCCCCAAGCCTCCCCGAGCATCCCCACGAACAACCGGGGATGGTCGAGCCACCCACCGATATCAAGCCTCCCCAAGCCTCCCCGAGCACCCCCACGGGGACACCCGCAAGCCTCCCCGCCGCCCTCTATAGGGGCGGGGATGCTGGGGACCCACGCGACGAGCCCAACCGCACCGGGGAGACCGGAACCGACACGACACCGGACGAACACCCCAGCACGCCCGCAGACCCCATGGACGACACCGGCGACACCGAACCCCATGAACACCGCTCCGCCGAGGCCAACAACAACGGCGAACCTCATGGATGCCCCCCGGCAGACCAGGACCTCATGGATGGGGTCGGATGGCCAGACCCCATGGAAGATCGCAAAATCGGGTCATCCCATGGAAGATCGCCGGTCTGCTCGTCCTGCGGCGGCCCGAACACCGAGGCGCGTGACGCCGCCGGCCTCGTCTGTCTGTCGTGCTACGCCCGGTCGCTCGCGAGGAAGGGGGCCCGGTCGTGACCACGATCCCGCACTCGGCTCGCTGCAGCCGACCGGACCCGATCACCCGCCTGTCCTGGTCCGGTGCACCCGAGCTGTTCTGCCGGGGGTGTGGCCGCTCATCGCTTCTGGACCCCATGCAGGACGACCTGATCACGGCACCCCATGCAAGCCGCGGGCCCGTGACGGCCGAACCGATGTCGGAGGTAGACCGATGAACACTCACACCCGTGGCGCCCGGGCGCAGGCACTCGATGCGATGCTGCTCCGTCTCGCCGCGCAGGGTGTCCGTCCTCGCTGTGGTGAACCCGCCAGCCACGACCTGTTCCTCTCCGATGTGGCCGAGGAACGTGCCCTGGCCGCGACCTGGTGCACCGGCTGCAACGTGCTAGATGAGTGCGCCGCCGCCGGCGTCGAGGCGAAGGCCACGTTCGGGGTCTGGGGAGGCGTCGACCGCACCGTCCGCCACAGGGCCGACGTGGGACGTCCGGTCCCCCGACCTTCTGGCCTGTCAGCCGTAGCCAGCAGTGGTTCCGACGCTCCCGCGAAGCCCCGCGATACCGGTCCTGATACTCGCCCTGCCCGATCCCGGGCCCAAGATCCTCACCCCGCCAGCGGGACGGCCGCGGCCATCTCCCGGCCGTCCCGCACCCACCTTCAACTCAAGGAGACCCAATGACCACACGGAAGCGCACCCGCGATGCCTGGGGCGCCAAGATCACCGAAGCGCCCCGAAAGGACGCCTGGGGCGGCACCCCACCTCCCAAGCGCGACGCGTGGGGTGGCGAAAGGAAGCCAGCCCAGCCCGCACCGCTGCCCGACTGCACCCGGCTGTTCAAGCCCGTGGAGAAGCTGGAAGGCCAGCGCACCGCAGACGCGTGGGGCACCTCGCTGCCGGAGAAGGGCATGCTCAGCAACGAGTTCAACCGTGCCGTCGCCGAGGCACAGGCTGCGATCTTCGCCAAGGCCCGCCCCAGCCGGGCATCCGACCAGGACGCGGCCGGCTACGTCGACGCCATGACCCGCGTCATCCGGGAGAAGGCCACCACCGACGCCGGCTTCGTTGACGCGCTACGCGACTGCGGAACGTGGGCACACAACCACGCCACCACGGCGCCCGCACCGAAAGCCGCCGAGCCGGCACGCACCGAGACCCGCCGCGTGCTGCCTGGCACAACCGAGGTGCGAGGCCGCGACGGCCGAATCATGTACGTCCGAGAAACCAGCACCACCTCCGAAGGAGCCGACCGATGAAGGCCAGCACCAACCAGGCCAAGACCGCCCGCGAGGTCTACGACGAGGCCGTGGCCGCCGCCGCCGAATGGGCGCAGGCGATCTCCGACCTCGAGGATCAGTCCAAGGCGGCGAACGCCCGGCAGGCCGGCAGCCCCGCGGACCTCGAGGCGATCGCGACTGAGCAGCTCGGGATCGAGCGGCGCATCGAGCTGGCGCAGGCCACCCTCGCCGCGCGGGAGGCTGACGTGATCACCGCTGCACAGTCGGTCGTCGCTTCGGAGGCGGACGCGCTGCAGCCGGCCATCGACAAGGCGAGGAACCCGGTCGCGGCGATCGACCTGAAGACGTCGAAGCTGCGGCAGGCGCTCGACGAGCACCTTGCTGATACCCGGGACGCCCGCGAGGCCGCCGAGCGCGACGCGGCCGGGCTGGAACGTCGCCAGCGGGGCTTGCGCGCCGCGGTGGCGGGTGAACCGCTCCGCGAGTACTTCCGGACGGTCGACGACCTGCCCCAGGTCCTGCACCCCGAGCGCGGCGTTCTGCACCTCCCGACGTACCAGGCGGAACTCGACCGGGCCGCGGAGCAGGCCGCGTACGAGCAGTGGAGGCAAGAGGGTCAGCGGGTGCTCGACGGGGTCGCTGCTGCGCTGAAGCTGGCCGATGAACTGACCGTGTCTCGCTCGGTCTACCGGGACTCGATCACGAGCATCCTTGAGGGTCTCGACGAGCGATCGATCTTCGAGTCGGGCGTGGACCGGGCGGATCTCGAGTGGGTCAGAACGGCACGGATCAGCGCGGAGGTTCTCGCGTCCGAGTATGACGAGCCCGGCTACCTGGAGGCGTTCGACCGAGCCGCCCAGTACGCCGACGCCGGCAGCCTCGCCGAGGTCGTGCGGGCGCTCAACCGGATCTGGCAGGCACGCCAGCAGGCCGAGAGCGACGAGACCGAGACGGAGCGCATGCGCAACTTCAGCGAGGCGCTCCGGCAGCAGGACGCGGCCAACGCGGCGGCCGCAGCCCGAATCATCGCCGAACGGGTGTCGTGATGACTACCAGGACGGTCGCAGCGATCTTCGACGCCGACAACTCGCGGTACATCGCGAAGGTGCTTGAGATGGCCAAGGTCACCCAGGACGCTGCCGGCCAGATCTCTCGGGCCTCGGTCAAGAGCCGATCCGACTGGGACCGGGTCGGTACCGGCATGCTGAATACCGGCGCCCTGGTCGGGGGCGGCCTCGCCCTGATCACCACGGCGGCAATCCAGTGGCAGTCGGAGTTCGCCGGTGTCGCGAAGACGGTCGGCGGGACCGAGCAGCAGCTGTCGGCGCTCGACGGCCAGCTGCGTGGCCTGGCGCGAACCATGTCGTCGAGTCATCAGGAGATCGCACAGGTCGCGGAGAACGCCGGTCAGCTGGGTGTCGCAACGCAGGACATCGCGAAGTTCACCCGGACGATGATCATGCTGGGCGAGTCGACGAACCTGTCCGCGGATGAGGCGTCGACGGCGATCGCGCAGTTGATGACGATCATGGGCACCGCCCCGGAGAAGGTCGACCGGCTCGGGGCGGTGCTGGTGCGGCTCGGGAACAACGGGGCCTCGACCGAGTCTCAGATCGTGCAGCTGTCGCAGCGCATCGCTGGCGCGTCGAGGGCGATCGGGCTGAACGAGGAACAGGTGCTGGGTTGGTCGTCCGCGATCGCCTCGACGGGCATGAACGTGGAGGCGGGCGGCACCGCGATGTCGCGGGTGTTCACCCGTCTCGACCGGCTCGTGTCCAGCGGCAGCGACAAGCTCGAGGTGCTCAGCGAGCTGACCGGCACCGAATTCGCGCAGGCGTTCAAGACCGACGCGTCCGGCGCCGTGCTCGACCTGGTCCAGTCCCTCGGGAACCTGCAGAAGCAGGGCGGTTCGATCACCAGCGTCCTGGACCAGATTGGCGTCAAGAGCGTGTACGAGTCCGACGTGCTCCGTCGGCTCGCCGGCGCGGGCACGCTCGCCGCCGACCAGCTGGGCTACGCCTCCGACGAGATGGGTAAGGGCACCGCGCTCCTCATCGAGTACCAAAAGAGGCAGCAGACGGCGGCCGCCAGAATCGAGGTGGCGTGGAACAACATCCGCGACTCCGCGATCGACATGGGCTCCGAGCTCCTCCCCGCCGTGTCCGGCGGCGCGGACGGGCTCGCGGACCTGGTGCATCAGATCCAGAGCATCCCGGGCCCGATCAAGGCCGGAGCGATCCAGCTGGCCGGGTTCGCCGCGGCCAGTCTTCTGGTGGTCGGCGGCGGCATGAAGGTCGCCGGGGTCGTGTCGAACATGACTGCGTCCTACGCGAACCTGGCGGAGAAGTCCCCGAGAGCAGCGGCCGGCATCAGGAGGGCGGCGGTCGCAGCCCTGGCCTTCGCGGCCGCTACCGCGGCACTGAAGGCGTTCACGAGCGCCTACGACGACTTCGCCGCCGGGAACCGGACCAAGAACGCCGACCTGGCCTCCGGGATGCTGCTGGACTTCAACCGGAACGCTCACACCCTCGACCTGTCGAAGGTGTTCGGGACCGAGCAGAAGAACGCGTTCACTGGCGAGGTGTACTCCGCCCGTGAGGCGCTGCAGCGGGCCTTCTCCCCGGACTTCGGGTCGCAACTCGCCGACGGATTCTGGGGCGGCTTCGGGATGTCCACGTCCGGTTCCCGGATCAAGGAGCAGGTGTCGGAGGTCGACAAGGCCTTGTCGAGTCTCGTTGCGTCCGGGAACTCGGACGCGGCGTTCAAGGGCTACCGCGACTTCCAGCAGTTCGTCGAGGCCTCCGGTGTCAGCTTCGACAAGGTCCGGCCATCGCTGACCGCGTTCCGTCAGCAGCTCGAGCTCACCGCTGAAGGGCTGAACCTCGGCGGACAGATCTCCGAGCGCGAGTTCGTCGACTGGATGGGCGGGAAGATCCCGGCCGCAGTCACCAAGGCGACGATCACCGGCGGCGACCTGGTCAACAACCTGACCGACCAGCAGAAGGCCCTCGCCGGCGTCACCATGTCGGCCGAGCAGTACAGCGCTGCCTTGTGGGATGCCGCGAACGCTGCCCTCGAGCTGTCCGGTTCGAAGATCGGGTTCGAGGCCGCGATCGACGACACCGCCGGCACCATCAAGGGCAACCAGAAGAAGCGCGGCAAGGGCACCAAGGTCGGCGACTCGACCTCGATGAACTACGCCGTGAACCGCGAGAACAAGCAGGCCCTCGACGACCTCGCGACCGCGTCGCAGCGCTACATCAACACCCTCATCGACCAGGACGCCAGCACCACGAAGGTTGTCGACGTGACGCAGCGGGCCCGGGACAAGTACATCGATGCGGCGGTCGCGGCCGGGTACGGCGGGGAGAAGGCCAAGCAGATGGCCGACGACATGGGCCTGATCCCGGATGACGTGAAGGCCGTCATCGAGACCAAGCTGGAGCGGGCAGCGATCAACGAGTGGACCGCGTACAAGCCTGGGGACAAGTGGCCGAAGATCCGGCCCAAGCTGACCCAGTCGACGTTCGACGTGACCTTGAAGACGGTGTGGCGGATCAACGGCGGCCCGAAGTTCTCCACCGCGGACGGCGCGATCTACCGCCGCGCCGGG
>MTLD01003412.1_pt2 | contig 11182 bp, 11 predicted proteins | sample 1982471 | NCBI WGS metagenome assembly MTLD01 (sample SAMN05712604, study PRJNA340218) | biofilm metagenome | isolation source: sample SPM anode biofilm adapted to -50 mV | place: USA | collected 2012-02-03
TTTCCTTGGAAAGCGCCTGGCGATAGGACCTCGTCGTGGTGAGGGCGCTGAAGACGTCGGCGATCGCCGTTATCTTGGAACTCCGGGCGATGTCGTAGCTGGAAAGGCCGTCGGGATAGCCGCTGCCGTTCTCCTTTTCGTGGTGATGCTTGACGATGCCCAAGGCCACCGGAGTGAAGATATCGAGGTCCTTCAGGGTGCTGAAACCGTAGACCGGATGTTTCTTGACCTCGAGGAACTCGGTCGCGGTCAGCCTCCCCGGCTTGTCCAGCAACTCTTTCGGGACGTAAACCTTTCCGTAGTCGTGAAAGAGCGACCCCATCCCGACGTCCATGAGTTCGTCGCTGCTCAGTTCGAACATCCTTACATGAAGGGCTATCGAGTAGGTCGCGACCTGTACTGAGTGAACATAGGTATAGGTGTTGTGGTCGACCAGACTGCTGAGTGCGGGCATGACGCCGTCGGACTTCATCACGTCATCCAATATGTGCTGGATCAGGTTCCTGCAACGCTCCACGTTTTGCCTTATCGCGATCGCGGGGCTGTCGAATATCTCCTGAACGTAGTTTACCGAAGCCTGGTACAGCATCGCCTGTTTGACCTCGGGCTCCAGGTTCTCGTCGTTCAGGGCTGCCGCGAGGTTGGCTTCGACATACTGGTTGAAGATGGACATTTCGGCCGATTTCACGTAGAGGTGCGTCACGTTGTTATCCAGCAGCCGCTCCTTATCCCACTGTGTGAAGGAGAGGTCCGGATTCTTGTAGAGCACGTGGTTCTCGCCGTGCTTGATGAACAGCGATACGCCCGGCAGAGTTTCGGGGACCAAGGATTCCAGCTGGATCATCCTGTACATGCCGACCTCCTGAAGAGTTCTGTCCGGCTCCCGGTTCAGCACCTGTCACAGTCCGACCACTTGCAATGTATTAGAAATCACAAATACCGTAGTCTATCATGTCTTTTCGCAATTGCCGCCCGTAGCCCCCTTCCGTGGCGGATGGCGCAAAAAGAAAAAGGGGGAGAAGCTTGCGCCCCTCCCCCTTCAACACTCCACTATGTGCCAACCCTTACCAGGTCTCTTCCGGCTCGCCCCAAAGGTTGAAGGCGATGTCATCCAGAAGTTCGGCGATCCCCTCGCCGGTCGCGGCCGAAATGGGGAAGACCCTGATGCCGCGCTCCTGGAAGTAAGGGAGCACCTTCTCCAAGTTCTCGCGGACGTGCGGCAGGTCGATCTTGTTGATCACCACGGTCTGCCGCTTCTCGGCGAGCTCCGGGTTGAAGAGCGCGAGCTCGCGGTTGATCGCCTCGTACTCGGCGATCGGGTCGCGGTCGGGCATCCAGGAGAGGTCGAGGAGGTGCAGCAACTGCCCGGTGCGCTCCAGGTGCTTGAGGAAGCGGTGCCCAAGGCCCGCCCCTTCGCTCGCCCCCTCGATGAGACCGGGAATATCGGCCATGACGAAGGTGCGGTAGTTCTTGTATTTCACCACGCCCAGGTTCGGCTTCAGCGTGGTGAAGTGGTACTCGGCGATCTTCGGGCGTGCCGCGGAGATCTTGCTGATGAGCGACGACTTCCCTACGCTCGGCATCCCCAGAAGTCCCACGTCCGCCATGAGCTTCAGCTCAAGCCTGATCCAGCGCTCTTCTCCCGGCTCGCCGGGCTGCGCGAACTTCGGGGCCTTGTGCGTCGCGGTCTTGAAGCGGGCGTTCCCCTGCCCGCCGCGTCCACCTTTGAGGAGCACGATGGAAGAATCCGAATCGGTCAGATCGGCTAGCGTTTCGCCGGTCTCCGCGTCCTTGATCACGGTGCCCCGCGGCACCAGGATCTCCTTGACGTCGCCATTGGCGCCGTGCCGGTCGCTCCCCATGCCGTTCTTGCCGCGCCCGGCCTTCTGGTGCGGGTGCTGGCGCAGGTCGAGCAGCGTCGCGAGATGCGGCGATACCTTCACCACCACGTCGCCACCCTTGCCGCCATCACCGCCGTCGGGACCGCCAAGCGGTATGAACTTCTCGCGCCGGAAGGAGACGCACCCCGCGCCGCCGTCGCCGGACTTCACGTAAATCTTTACTTCATCAATGAAACTCATTAGGAATATTCCTGTGCAAACGGCAAAAGCCCGGACCTTTCGGCTCCGGGCTTTCACACTTTCGTCTTGCTGCGCTGGCTAGTTGGCCGGGTAGACGGAGACCTTCTTACGGTCTTTGCCCAGACGCTCGAACTTCACCACGCCCTCGATCAGGGCGAACAGCGTGTAATCCTTGCCGAGACCAACATTGTTGCCCGGGTGGATCTTGGTGCCGTGCTGACGGTAAATGATGTTGCCGGCTTTGACCGCTTCGCCGCCGAACTTCTTGCAACCAAGTCTTTGGCCGTCGGAGTCGCGACCGTTCCTGGAACTACCGACGCCTTTCTTGTGTGCCATTTTCTGCTCCTTCTGCCGGTAGCGGCCCTGATTCTAAAATCGCGGCTGCCGCACCGCCGTTTAAAATATTACCTAGGCGTTGATCTTCTCAATCTTGAGGATAGTCCTGAGTTGACGGTGCCCGTTAAGTTTCCTGGAGTTTTTCCGGCGCTTGGACTTGAAGACCAGAATCTTCTTGTCTTTGCCCTGCTCGACGATCTTGCCGACTACAGAGGCGCTGGGCACTAAAGGTGTTCCGATAACAACCTTATCGCCGCCAACCATCAGGATTTCGGAGAACTCGACGGTATCACCTACCGCACCCTCCAGTTTTTCGACTTTCAGAAAGTCGCCTTCGGAAACTTTATATTGCTTCCCTCCGGTTTTGACTACTGCGTACATGAACTTCACCACCTTTACTCTGGATTTACAATTGAGCGGTCAAACTTATCTTGAAAAGTCTTTTGAGTCAACATTTTTTTGTGACACGTCTGTTTTTTCTGTGAGGAAGGCACAGACTACCCGAGGTCCACAAATACCTCGTCACCCCGGATCTCTACGGGGTAGATCGTGAGAGGGCACTCCGGATGCTCAGGACAGATGCCGGTCTCCAGGTCGAAGCGGTAGCCGTGACGCTGGCACGAGAGCTTGCCGGCTTCCTTGACCAGCGCACCCTGCAGCGGCGCCCCCTGATGCGGGCACTCGTGCTCGCAGGCGTAGACCTTCCCCTTCGTCTTCACCAGGAGGACCTTCTCTCCCCCCACCTCAACCAGTTTCTTGCCGAACTCGGGAATCTCGGAAACTTTCGCTGCGAATACCATGGAAATGCCTCCTTACCTTTTAGTTCAAACAGCCCTTTTACCGGACATGGAATAAGCGAGCACGGCGAGCCCCGCGAAAAGCAGCGGGATCCCGGCTAGTGCCGTGGGAGTAAGCCGCTCACCAAGGAACAGTATCCCCAGGAGCGCCGCCATAAGCGGCTCGGCGAGCGAAAGGGTGACCGCCGAGGCGACCGGCACGCTGCGCAGCCCCATGGCGAACAGACAATAGGAAAGGGCGGTGACGACCACGCCGAGGTAGAGCACGACGCCGATCCCCCGCGGTTGCGCGACCCAATGGAGGTCCGCCACGAAGAGGACGGGTGCGAGGAGCAGGGCGCCCAGACAGAAGACCACCGCCATGACCGCCTCGGAGGTTCGGCCGGGGAGGAGAACCTTGATGGCCATGGTGTAGCAGGCATAGGAAGTGCCGGCACCGAGAGCGAGGAGAACCCCCACCACGTCGATGGCGACCCCTCCTCCACCGGTGACCAGGAGGCTGCAGCCTGTCAGGGCGAGCACGGTCGCGATGCCCCAGGCGCGTCCCGGGCGCTCTCCACGGACGACGAACCCTAGTATGCCGGCAATGACCGGCGAACTCCCGATGCCGACCAGGGTGCCAACGGCCACGCCGGTCCTGCTCACGGCGGTGAAGAAGGTGAGTTGGTAGATGGCGACGAAACCGCCCGCAGCCAGGGTGCCCCAGAAAGGCCACCGACCTTTGCCCAGCCCGCCTCTCATGAAGGCCAGAACCATGAGCGCCGCGCCCCCTACCAGCAGGCGCAATGCCCCGACGCTCCAAGGGCTGACCCCTTCCGGCGCCAGGGCCTGCGAGGTGCCCGAGGTCCCCCAAAGCGTGGCGGCAGCAAGGACGAGCAGGGCGCCGCCGGCATTGCGTGCGGCCGGCGCTGCTGTGGCTGCTGTGGTGTTTTCGGCTTGGTTGTCCATTGTTGCGGTGCTCTCTAAGAACCCGTCTGACCAGTCTGACCAGTCTGACCAGTCTGACCAGTCTGACCAGTCTGACCGGTCGGACAGTGTTAAATCGGCTAGCTGTGCTCGCGGGTGGCGTGGAAGTTGAGGTCCTTCCAGTTCTCCATGGTGTTGTCCAGGCGCCACTGGCTCCCGGCAAGGTAGGCGAGGTTCCCTTCGCCGTCCAGGTAGAGGCTCATCGCCTCTTTCTTCTGGAACTCGTCGAGCCTCTTCCTATCGCCGGTGACCCAGCGGGCGGTGACGTAGGAGACCGGCTCGTAGGTCGCCTTGACGCCGTACTCGTGCTCGAGGCGATGCATGACCACGTCGAACTGCAGCATACCCACCGCGCCCACGATCCAGTCGGCGCCCATCAGGGGACGGAAGACCTGGGTAGTCCCCTCCTCGGCTAGCTGCACGAGCCCCTTCTCCAGGGACTTCGACTTGAGCGGGTTCAGGATGCGTACCTTACGGAAGTGCTCCGGTGCGAAGTTCGGGATCCCGGTGTACTTGAGATCCTCGCCCTGCGTGAAGGTGTCGCCGATCTTGATGGTGCCGTGGTTATGGATGCCGATGATGTCGCCGGCGTAGGCCTCGTCCACGTTGGTGCGGTCCTGGGCCATGAAGATGGTGGCGTTGGAGATCTGGACTTCGCGCCCAAGCCGCAGGTGCTTAACCTTCATGCCGCGCTCGAACTTTCCGGAGCAGATGCGGAAGAATGCGATGCGGTCGCGGTGCGCCGGGTCCATGTTCGCCTGGATCTTGAAGGTGAACCCGGTGAACGGCTCCTCGTACGGAGAGACGGTACGGGTGGTGGCGTCGCGCGGCAGCGGCGACGGAGCGTTTTCCACGAAGGAGTCGAGCAGTTGCTGTACCCCGAAGGTGTTGATGGCGGAGCCGAAGAAGACCGGAGTCTGCTTACCGGCCAGATAGGCCTCGGCATCGAACGGGTGCGCCGCCCCTTCGAGTAGCTCGACGTCGTTACGCAGCTCCTCCACCTGGCTCCCAAGGAGCTCGTCGAGGAGCGGGTCTTCCAGCCCCTTCACCGTGATGACCTCGCCGACGCCGCGATCCGCCTCCGGGTCGTAGAAGGTGATCTCCTTAGTGTAGAGGTGGTAGGTGCCGCGGAAGCGTTTTCCCATCCCGATGGGCCAGGTCATGGGCGCGCACTGGATCTTCAAGGTGCTCTCGATGTCGTCGAGCAGGTCGAGCGGCTCGCGCCCCTCGCGGTCCAGCTTGTTGATAAAGGTCATGATCGGGGTGTTGCGCAGGCGGCAGACCTCGAGGAGTTTCTTCGTCTGGCTCTCGACACCCTTCACGGAGTCGATGACCATGAGCACCGAGTCGACCGCGGTCAGGGTGCGGTAGGTGTCCTCGGAAAAGTCATTGTGGCCCGGGGTGTCCAGGAGGTTGATCTCGAAGTCGCGGTAGGTGAACTTCATGACCGAAGAAGTGACCGAAATGCCACGCTGTTTTTCCATCTCCATCCAGTCGCTCGTCGCATGCCGCGCCGACTTTCTCGCCCGGACCTCGCCCGCCTGCTGGATGGCACCGCCGAATAGCAACAGCTTCTCGGTTATGGTAGTCTTACCAGCGTCCGGGTGACTGATAATGGCGAAGGTGCGCCGCCTCTCTATCTCTTGTTCGTTGTACCGTATCAACTTGAACTCCCGTTAAAATTCTCTGGACAAACGAAAGGCGAAGAGGGTATCTTCGCCAAGCGCTACAACGTGGCATAATTGCACAGCAAGCGCCTAAAGAGCAATAACTTTTTTCGGGCGGAACCGACCATGAACGACATCTACCAGAGGTTGCAACTTGCCGACGAGCAGCGTGACTGCGCCGAGATCCTCGCGACCCTGGCTGCCATACGCTCCGGAAAGCTGAAAAACGACCTCAGGCTCCTCAACTTCTACCGTGAAGTCCCGGTAAGCTACGGTGCGGAAGTCCTCACCATAGAAGAAAATGACGCCGAACTGCTGGTGCACCAGGTGCAGGCCGTTGTCATAGCGCAGGAAAAGCTCACCGTGCTGAAAAGCAGCCACTTCCGCAGGGATGTGGTCGCCTCTGTAACCTACGTCAACGTCGAAAAATCGCGGGTCATCCTGTCCAATCCGGGTTACACGCTGGTTCGCGCCGACCGCCGCATGTCGGTGCGCGTGCAGCTTGGGATAACCATCAAGGCCTGGTTCGCCGCACCGGAACTTGAAGCGACGGTGCGCGGCAAGCTGCACGACATGTCGCTCACCGGCATGACCATGGACGTCGAACACAACCCCGGTCTCCCTCTGAGCCAGAAGGGAGAACTCTCCATCGCACTTCCCACCGGTACCATCGTTATCGCGGCATCGCTTTTAAAGGTCATTGACAGGGACGGCACCTGCCGGCTCGTCTTCGAGATAGCGCCGACCCGTTCCGAGGAACTCAACATCTCGCAGTACATATTCCAGCGCCAGGTGGAGATCATCAAGGAGCTCAAGGATCACCCCGGCGTCACCACCTGACTCCATGTTTTTTGATAGCCACTGCCACCTGGATGATCCGCAACTCCGGCCCCGCCTGGACACGCTCATCCCGGAGGCGGAACACGCCGGTGTGACCGCCTTCCTGGTCCCGGGCGTTGCCCCGGAAGGTTGGCCGGAGATCGAAGCCCTCGCACTCCGCTACCACCAAGCCTTACCCGCCTACGGCGTGCACCCCATGCACGCCGACCAGCTCACCCCCGCAACCCTCTCCGAACTAAGACGCTACGCCCAATTTGGTACTGCCATCGGAGAGATTGGACTCGACTACCTGCTCCCCTCCCCATCCCGCAAAATGCAACAGGAGGCCTTCCGGGCTCAATTGGATATCGCCAGGGAAGCGGGGCTTCCCGTACTGCTGCACTGCCGCCGGGCGTTCGACGACCTGATCGCCATAGTCAGGGAAGCTGGAATCAACGCCTCCGGCGGCGTCATGCATTCTTTTTCCGGCAGCGTGGAAACGGCAATGACCTGCCTGCGGCTCGGGCTGCACATATCCCTCTCCGGCACCGTCACCTACCTTAACGCCAGGCGACCCGTCGACGTCGCGGCCGCCGTTCCCTTGGAACGTTTACTGCTCGAAACCGATGCGCCTGACCTCTCTCCGGAGCCCTACCGTGGGGAGGTGAACGTCCCCGCCCACCTCTTAGCCACGGCGGAGCGGGTCGCACAGATCCGCGACATCCCGGTCGAGGAACTCGCCCGCATCACATCGGAAAACGCCATGCGGCTCTTCAAGCTCGACAGCTCCCTGCGCCTCCGGACAAGACATTAAGCTGTATTCATTCGATTTTTCGGGCATTTGACCTCCCCATACGCTTCGATATACTCTTTGCCAAGCAATCCCACTGAAGCCTACGGAGGTGCAGCCATGTTCAAGGAGTACACACTGCAGGAAGCATTGAAGCTGGCGATCAAGACCGAGAAGGAGAGCATGGACTTCTACCGGCGCGCGGCTTCGGTGAGCAAGGACGAAAGGTCGAAGAAGGTTTTCGACCTTCTGGCCGGCGAAGAGGTAAATCACCTGAAGGCCTTCTTCGATTATTACCGCGGCGGCGACCTCGGTGACATCGACACCTACCTCGCCTCGCCGCCGGACAAGCAGTCGGCGACGCATCTCGCCCTTGAGCAGGCGATCGCGGCCGACAGCCACGAGCAGAAGGCGCTGGAAATCGCGCTCAAAGAGGAAAAGGCCTGTATCGACTTTTACACCATCCTGGTGAAGGACGTGGTGGACCCGCTGGTGCGCAAGGTGTTCGAAACGGTGATCAAGGAGACTCAGGGGCACTATGACATGATCGAGGACGAGTACATGCGTGTCATGACCATGGTGCACAGCTCGGATCAGAACATCTATGTGAGGGAGTAAGGGAAGGCGCCCGAAGGGTGCCGGTGCCTGGGCACTAACACCGGCCGAGGGAGCGGCTTACCGTAGACCTGGTACGCAATGGACCTGATGGACGCTGCAAGTGCAATAAAAAGAAAGCCTCCGCACCTTTTGGTGCGGAGGCTTTTGTTTTTTCCGGCCTATTCCTGCTGTTTAGACTCAGCTTCTAAGCAACGTACTGGGCGTAGTACCCTTTCACCTTCGCAAGGTAGCCCCTCGTCTCGCGCGGGAGGCTCTCGGTTCCGTGACGGTCCACATTGCCGGGACCCCAGTTGTAGGCGGCCAGGGCCTCATCGATGTTGCCGTTGTACCGCTGCAGCATGTCCTTCAAAAACCGGGTCCCGGCCATGACGTTCTGCTCGGGGTCGAAGGGGTCGGTGACACCCAGCCCGCGTGCGGTGGCGGGCATCAGCTGCATCAGCCCCTGGGCACCGGCGGAACTCACGGCCCGCGGGTTGAAGCCGCTCTCGGCCTTTATCACGGCCCGAATCAGCCCGCTGTCTACCCCGTAACGCCTGCTCGCCTTATCTATGATCGCGTCCGTGCCGCTATCCGCACCGGCAACCGGAACCTCCGGCAGACGCCCGGCCGCGAAATTCGACTGCTGCGCCTGGAAGGTCGCCTCGGGACCATGGTCGACGGCAGGCTCACCACCCCCGGCCGCCGCACTCCCGGATGGGAGCTGCTCAAGAAACCGGTTCAAGAGCCCCTGCACGTTCACGGAACGCGACGGCGCCGAAGGGGCGTTAGCATCACTGCCGATATCGAGGGCGGAGCTCAGCATCTTGAGGCGCAACACTTCAGCCGCCGCTTCCGGCGTCACCTCGCCTCCGGACGCTTTTGAAGCCAGCATCTCCTCAAACGGAACAGCCGCACCCGTATTCCCGGACGCGGCTATCCCCTTCTTGGTTGCTTCGACGCCGCCAGGCGCCGTGGTTACCGGATTTATCGACATCAGCCCCCCCGTTACGGGGAAACCGGATGCTCCCCGTAGACCAGTTTTTTCTTCTTCAGCTTCTCGATCAGCGTGGTCCGCTTCAGGTTCAAAAGCTCGGCGGCTTCCTTCTTGTTGCCGCCGCTCCGCTCCAGAGCCTGCAGGATCAGCCGGTTTTCGAACTCCTCGACGGCGCTGTTCAGGCAGAAACCGTCGTCGGGGAGGTTGATCATGTGCTCGCCGTGCACCGCCGGAGTGCTGCGACCGCCGCGGTACTTCTCGGGAAGGTCGTGGATGTTGATCACCCCGCTCCCCTTGATGATCACCAGGCGCTCGACCAGGTTTTCCAGCTCACGGACGTTGCCGGGCCAGTCGTAGCTCCCCAGTATCTCCATGACCTGCTTGTCAAAACCCTGCACCTTGCGCTGCTTGCTCCGGTTGAACTTCTCCAGGAAGCTGTTCAAAAGCAGCGGGATGTCGGCGCCGCGCTCGCGCAGGGGGGGGAGCATGATCGGGATCACCGAGAGCCTGTAATAAAGGTCCTCGCGGAACTCCTTGGACGCCACCATGTGGTCCAAATTCTGGTTGGTGGCGGCGATGATCCTCACGTCCACCTTCTTGGAGCGGGTGGATCCCACCGGCTCCAGTTCCCGGCTTTGCAGCACGCGCAGCAGCTTGACCTGGAGGTTCGCCTTCATGTCCCCGATCTCGTCCAGGAACAGGGTCCCCTTGTCGGCCATCTCGAAACGGCCGACGCGAGTGGCGACGGCACCGGTGAAGGATCCCTTCACGTGGCCGAAGAGTTCGCTCTCCAGCAGCTCGTCCGGGATCGCCGCACAGTTGAGGGCGACGAAGTTCTTGTCCGAGCGGTTGGAGAGGTCATGTATGGCTCGCGCCACCAGCTCCTTACCGGTCCCCGACTCACCCTGGATCAGCACGGTGGAATCGGAGGTGGCAACCTTCTCGATCATCTCGAAGAGCGAGAGCATCTTCTCGCTTTCCCCTATGATGTTGTTGAGAAGTGCCCTGTTCTTTATGCAAGGCTTGGACCGGAAGCTCTTGCTCTGCAGCGCCTGATGCTCGAGACCGCGCTTGACGTGCGTCTCCAACTCCTCAAGATTGAAGGGTTTTTCCAGATAGAAAAAAGCCCCCGCCTTCAGGAGATTAGCCGTCATCTCGTTATTGGCGAAGGCGCTGTAGGCTATGGTGACGATCTCCGGACGGAGCGACTTCAGCTGCCGAATGAACTCCAGTCCGTTCACCCGCGGCATCATGATGTCCGTGATCACCATCTGCACGTCGTGCGTTTCTATCTTCTGCAGGGCGTCCTGCCCATCGAAGGCCTGATAAACCTGGTACCCCTTGTAGCTCAGGAAAGCGGCTACGAAGTCCCTGGTTTTCTTATCATCGTCTGCTATCAGTATTTTCGGCGTTTCCATCATTTCCCCGGATTTCGTTAAAGTTGCCTCGAAATAAGCCGATACAAAAACGGTCCGATCGAAACTATAGCGAGTTCTCCCCCCAATGTCAATTAAATGACTTACCAGGGAAGTCACCCATGTCAATTTTTTGCTTATAGGGGTGTCGGAACGACAACGACCGGGGTTCGACCCGCTCGTGATGGGCCTTTACAGGAGAATTCGCCCGAATTCGTTAGAGAAAAAAAATATTCAACCTTTATCCGGCATGGCCGATTAGCACAGTATGGCGGGCGTCCGCGCCCGTAGAGATTTCAGCGCAGACGGAGGGTCCATGGAGACCGCACTCACTAAGGTAAAGAGCGAAGAATACGGGGGCGAGCTGATCCAACTGGTGAGCTTCAACCTCGAGAAGGAAGAGTACGGCATCAACGTCCTGATGGTGCGCGAGATCATCCGGATGCTCAACATCACCCGCGTCCCGAACACGCCGCACTACGTCGAAGGGGTGATAAACCTGCGCGGCAAAGTCATTCCCATCATTAACCTGCGCAAGAAGTTCGATCTCATGGAGAACGACTACGACAAGCGCACCCGCATCATGGTTATGGAGGTGGTTGGCGAGCTGATGGGCTTCATCGTGGACGAGGTCTCCGAGGTGATCCGCATCTCGGAAAAGGAGATCCAGCCCCCGCCCCCGGTCGTTTCCAGCGGCATCGAGCAGGAGTGCATGGCCGG
>MTLD01000001.1_pt1 | contig 11174 bp, 14 predicted proteins | sample 1982471 | NCBI WGS metagenome assembly MTLD01 (sample SAMN05712604, study PRJNA340218) | biofilm metagenome | isolation source: sample SPM anode biofilm adapted to -50 mV | place: USA | collected 2012-02-03
TCAATCTCGCGCACATCAGGACCATCGAACAGGGTAGCGAAAATCGTATGACCATCTCCTTTGACGATCCGGACATTCCGGCCGTTCCGGTGTCACGCCGCCTCGTGCCGGCGCTCAAGAAACGAATTTCCTCTCTTTGAACCGTTCATCCCGCCGATCTCTCCGTTCATCCAGTACCGGTTGAAACCTTTGCCCTGGGCGCGCCATGGTGGCTACCACTCGTCGCACCTGCAGCAGCGGGTGACGCACTTCATTCCCAAGGAGAGCCTGCAATGAAACTCAACCCCCGACCATTCGCCGCTGTCATTGGCGTTGTTACCATCCTGATCGGCCTGGCAGTGCCGGCCCTTGCCATGGCCGACAGCAGCAGATCGAAAGCACCAACGCCGAAGAAATCAGCGGTACCCGCAAGGAAAACAGTGGTGCCGGCCGACGAAATCCTGCAGCGGAGCAGCGCCTACTTTGCCAACCCACCCTACCTGCTGGCAGAGGAGGTGTACGGCAAAATCGTGCAGGGCGGCGACATCTCCTTCTTTCTTGTCAGCCTGCAGTCGCGGGACGGATTTGCCAAAGGGCATGTGCCCGGTGCCGTCAATATCCCGTTTTCGGAGATCACGAAGCCGTCCATGCTGAAACTGCTCCCCCGTAGCCGGAAAATCGTGTTCACCTGCGATGACGGTCATCGTTCCATGGCCGCGGCCCTCTATTTTGCACAACTCGGCTATAATGTCGCGACCATGCCCATGGGGCTGAACCGCTGGAATGCGGTCGCATCCGGCATCGCCTCCCCGTACGCCGGTTCCGCCGGCTATCCGGTCGCCACGGAACCTGTTGAAGCGACGCCTACCCGCACGCCCCCTGTTATCGCCAGCAAAGCCCGCAACGGAAAGGCGCTGATAACCGAGCGGACCAGGGCCGTACTAGCGTCGGGCCGGAGCCTGTTCATCGACCGGAGCGAGGTGTACGAACGGGTAATCAAAGGTGGTGATGACAGCTATGTCCTGGTCAGCATCCAGCGCCCCGAAGATTACGCCAAGGGGCACGTTCCCGGCGCCATCAACATCCCGTACAGCGAGCTCACCAAGCCGGAGAGTCTCCGGAAACTGCCCGGCGACAAGAAAATCGTCGTCATCTGCTACATTGGCCACATGGCAGGCGCTGCATCGCTGTTCCTGAACCAGCTCGGCTTCGAGGCCTACGATATGCGCTTCGGCACCCTGGGCTGGAACGACACCACAGCAGGGCTTGGATCGGCGAAGGATTTTCTGGTTGGTTTGGGCAAGACCTTGGACTACCCGGTTGCGGGAAACTTGGAAAAAACCGGCAACTGGTTCTGATCAGTCCCATGACCTTGCAGCAGGTCAATACGGAAAGGTTTTGACGGGCGCAACATTTGCAAAAGTGACAAGGCAAGAAGGGCGGCCAATTTTGCCGCCCTTTTGATTAAACGTACTTTTCGGAACCTTGTCTGCGCTACTAAAAATAGTCGGCTAATCCGCACTCAATCCGTTCGAAATTAGCCAGCCTGTCCGGTGGATCGCCTGCATGCAGGGCGGTCAGTTCTTCTATCGATAACTCCGGTTCAAGAGCCAGCAATCTTTGCTCCAGATACAGTGGACGTCCGCTTGCCAGTACTATCTTGTCAAAAGGGGCGCGATAGCTGGGGCTTTGCAGGAGAGCCGTTTCGCAGTAACGGACACTGGTCGCCGAAAGGGTCCGCAGAAAGCCGGGCTCGGTCACGGTCTCGCCGGGTCCGCAGATCGACAGGGCCGCACGGCGCCGGGAGGCGGCCAGTTGAAAGCGCCGTTTGTACGTGAAAGAGCAGTAGTTCACCGGCAGGGGAATGCCCTGTTCCAGGCCGAAGCGGACCATCCGCAAGGCACATAGTTCCGACTCCAGCAGCGTCACCTTTTCGCCATGGAGAAAGACGTAGCCACGTGCGGTCAAGGGGCCGAAGTTGTACGGTGTCAGCCGCATCTGGTGCAGGTTGAGGTGCTTTACCCCGGCCTCGGCCATTTCAACCATCTTCAGCTTCAGCAGTTCCTCATCCTCCGGCACCGCCGGGATCTCCACCGTCACCGTCGGGATGCAACCGATCGCCAGTCGCAGTTTTTTAAGATGGTAGCGGACCGCCCCCAGGTCGAAGCGAATCTCGTCCAGGCCGGCATCTTTCAGTTTGCTGCAGAGATCGGCTGTCAGCATGGTGCCGTTGGTGTAAAGCCAGAGATGGACTTTATCACCGCACCGCTTGCGCACGGCTCGCAGAAAGGAGAGGGCAAGATCCGGCGTCAGGAGCGGTTCGCCGCCACTGATACTGACGCCACTGAACCCGAGGGTGGCCACATAATCGGCATACTCGTCCGGGTCGGTAAAAACCAGGCCATTGGTAACCGGGGGGCCGTTATCATCCTGAGCGGTGGGGCAGTAAAAACATTGCCCATTACAGCGACCGTTGACAAACAGGCAGGACCAGCCGCCATCGCCGCAGTGCCGGCAACCGGGAGAGAGGTTGTTGCAATCCACCTTGGTCCCGGCATAACCGAAAGAGGCGTGTTGAGCCAGCCACTGCAGCAGTTCCCGGCGCTCTGCATTGGCCGCCGCAAGCCGTTCGTTGTCGGCAAAGGTCAAAAGGTTGTAGTGGTGGCCGTACTCACGACGATTGGCTTCGATTAGCCGCAGTTGATTGCTTTCAAGGCGAGATAACGGCAGACTGTGGAGCGGTGTGGATGGCACGTGAAATCTCCTTGGGATAAGGAGAGGTAGTGCCGGATATAGGCGTCCTTAACGTGTTGCTGGTTCAATTGACGACGAGTCATTCCCACTGTAGACCTTTACCGTACATCCGTATAGTTTATAACGCTGCTGCATGGACTAACAGGCTAATCGCGAATTCCAACCACCGCCTGCCATAGCGAGTATACTAATCATAGGTCATCAACGCACCATCAGGAGGCAGCAATGAAGAAGACATATCTATCCATGCCGGAGCTGGCGCTCATTGCCGGCACCCGTGCGGTACTTGGGGCGGGGGCGGCCCTGATTTTCGGAGACAGGCTGGTCAAAGAACAAAAGAAAGCTGGCGGCAGGACCCTTTTTCTGGTCGGAGTCGCTACTACCGTACCGCTTCTGGCAATAGTGCTTGGCATGCAGATAAAGTGAACGTGTTGGCGTTTCAGACCGGCGACGAGAACCTTTCCCGGTTCAGCCGTGAATACAACGCCACCGTTACGGGGCATCACAAATTTGCGACAATTGGCGGCAAAATAGGGTAGTGTGGAACCCTTTAGCCTGTTAGTATTCCCCCAAAACGGAGATCCATATGGACAATAATGAGCTATTGCGCAGCATCCGGGACGCCCTGGAACTTGAAGAAGCAACCATGATACAGATATTCAGGGAGGCGGGGCGAACGGTCGGACAGTCGGCGATAGCCGCCTTTCTGAAGACGGAAGAAGAGGACAACTATATCCCGTGCAGTAACCCGATCATGGGGTTTTTCCTCGATGGCCTCATCATCCATAAGAGAGGGAAGCAGGAAGGGAGCCCGGCTCCGGCTCCGCTTGCGGAGCTGGGCAATAACGCCATGCTGAAGAAACTGCGGATAGCCCTGGACCTAAAGGAGGACGATCTGGTCGGGATCTTCAAGCTTGCCGGGATAGTCATGACGAAACACGAGCTGACTGCGTTGTTCAGAAAGCCGGGACACAAGCATTACAAGGAGTGCAGCGATCAGCTCCTCCGCGGTTTTATAAAGGGTATCGCCCTGCGTCCTAAAGGTTGAGCGACGACTGCCAGCCCCCCTCCGGAAAATCCACCTTGGTCCCGCACCTGCACCGTCTGCAACAGAAACTGCACAGGCGGCCAATTGGCCGCCTGTTGAATTGCAAAGAATGAACCTGTCCCGTTTCTTTCCTGTTGGCCAGTGGTAGCCCTGGAATCAACCCCTGCATCGGCGCCAGCATCAGCGGTGTGGTTCCGGTTTGCCACGGGAGCACCGTCATGCCGTGCCCACTGTTTACGGGGTTTTCTGGATTGCGTAGCGGAAGGTCGTGTTGTTATGAGAGGAAAGGATGTGCATGTGCGTATTGTTGCTCAGCTGGCAGGGAAGTTACAAGCAAGGAAATAGCAACAGGCGGCCAATTGGCGGTGGCCGGGCAGTTGCGACAGAGCTCGGTCGCCCCCGTGAATAGCGAAAATCGGTAATTGCGATTACTGGAGTCGATAACACCGAAAATACCAATTTGACCTTGGGGTTGGGACATGACAATACTTCAAACTTTAATACAAACCATACCAATCCGGATTCCAGGGATAACGGGAGTTTCTATTAAACTGGCCGGCATAGATATTGGCTCGCGAAGCATCGAATTCGCGCTTCTCGATGGTGGAACCGGTCAGGTTATCGACCGCTTTCAAGCCGAGACCTCCATCAATCTCTCCTCTCAACTGAGTCTGATCAGGGAGCAGTATACCTGGGATCACCTCATCTCAACCGGTTATGGCAGGCAGCTGGCGCAGAAGGTATTGGGTGGCGATGTCATCACCGAAATCAAGGCATACACGACAGCGGCCCATCATTTCCACCCGGAAATCGACACGGTCATAGATCTGGGCGGTCAGGATACCAAGGCGCTGTCCATAAACCGCAGCAGCGGCCACCTGCATAAGTTCGAGATGAACGACAAATGTTCGGCCGGTACCGGGAAGTTCTTCGAAATGATGGCCGGCTCATTGGGGCTCAGCCTTGATGAGCTGGTAACGGAGGCGCTCCGGGGGAGCAGGTCGGTAGAGATCAACAGCACCTGTACCGTTTTTGCCGAATCGGAGGTTGTATCACTTTTGACCTCCGGCGTTGCCCTGGCAGATATCGCCCGAGCCATCCACGAAGCGCTGCTGACCAAGCTGGTCTCCCTGTTGTCAAAAGTAATGCGCTCCGACAGTGGCGAGATCCTCTTTGTCGGCGGCGGTGCAAAGAACCGTGCCATGGTGCAGCTTCTGGCCGAGGCACTGAACAGACAGGTAATCGTCCCGGAATATCCGGACTTCTATGGCGCCTACGGAGCGGCCATTCACGCCATACAATCAATTCGACAGGAGAGCATATGAATCCGTTATTCAATGATGATTTTCAGGAATTCCCCCTTAAACGCGCCTTGGCGCAGGTTGTCGGCAAACGGGAAGCCGGTGCCAAGGTGATCGGGGCGTACTGCTCCTATGCACCGGTTGAAGTCGTCTGGGCCATGGGTGGCGTTCCGGCAGTTCTGTGCGCATTCTCCAATACACCGATTGCCAAGGCGGAAGAGACACTGCCGGTCAACCTCTGCCCGCTGATCAAGTCCAGCTTCGGTTTTATCGAACTAAAAACCTGCCCCTTCTTTGAGCTGACCGATGCCGTTGTCGGCGAAACCACCTGCGACGGCAAGAAGAAGATGTTCGAACTGATCCAGAAACATCGGCCGCTCTATGTCATGGATCTCCCCCAGTGCCCGACCAATGAGGGGGCGGTTGCCTACTGGCGGCACTCTGTCAACGGCTTCAAGCAGTTCCTTGAAGAGACCTTTGCCACCACTATCAGCGATGCCGCCCTGGAAGAGAGCATCAGGGAGTGCAACCGCAAAAACCGCCTGGTGAAGCAGATCTTTGCCTTTGGTGCCTGCAAGCCTGCGGTCATCACCTGGCAGGAGATGTACGCTGTCGCCACCTATGCCATGTCAGCCCAAGGACCGGAGGCAATCGCGCAACTTGAGGAGATCATTGCCACCCTGACAGCGCGCCGGGAGCAGAAGCTGTTCACGTCAAAAGAGAGTGCTAAAAGGGTGCTGATCACCGGCTGCCCGGTAGGCGGCGATGTGCTCAAGGTCCTCAAGCTTGTGGATGAAGAAGGGGCGGCAATTGTCGGCCTGGATTCCTGCACCGGGCTCAAGCCCTATGCCGATGTTACCGAGGAGGGAAGCGGCGATCCGCTGCTTGCCATCGCCAAAAGGTATCTGCAGATCCCCTGCGCCTGCATGACACCGAACACGGGCCGCTTTGACGTGCTGAAGCAGCAGGTTGAAGCACTCAAACCGGATCTGGTCATTGATCTCGTGCTGCAGTCCTGCCACACCTACAACGTGGAGGCGGTCAAGGTTGAGTCCTGTGTGCGGGAGGATCTGGGCACCAACTATCTGAAGGTTGTCACCGACTTTTCCCAGCAGGACCTGGGGCAGCTCAAGACGAGAATTGCCGCTGCGCTTGAAATGAACTGAAAGCTGAAACAGCAAAGGCGGCCGATCGGCCGCCTTTTGAATAAGCATACTGCCCCAAGATTCACTCTTGCGTATGATGTCAACGAAATGCCTCCTAGCGGTAAACTTCGTCATGACTGCCGATGTCGATGAGGATGATCTCCTGTTCGGTAATCAGTAGGGTCAGCGTAATGCGGTAGGAATAGGTCAGCCTGACGGCATGGCAGCCGGATAGCTTGCCGGTGAGTTGATGAAGGCCGAGGCCCGGTTGAAACGGGTCCTGCTGCAGAGCCTCAAAGACCGCTGCGAAACGGGGCTTCAGGTCCGGATGTTTTTTGAAGAACTTACGTGCCTGCCGGAGGAACTGATCAGAAGTGGTTACGCAGAACACGTTTACTCTCCGTCAAGGTCGAGCGCCTGCAGCAGTTCATCGGCGGAGGCGAATCGCCGTACCCGTCCGGCCTTCACATCCTCCAGCGAAGCCTTCACCCTGGCCAAATACGCCTCCTCCGCCTCGGCAATCAGCTCTTGGTAGCGCTCTTCGGAAAGCACCACGTACTCGGGCCGGTTGTTGCGGATGACATGGACGTCGCCATTAGCGATCAATCCATCAACTGCTGCAATGCCGCGTCGCTTCAGTTCCTGTGCGGGGATGGTATTCACAACAGTACTCCTGTTGATACTTGATTTAGTATCTAAAGTATGTCACAGCACATACAATTCGGCAAAACATTTTTACACAGAAACAGCAAAGGCGGTCGATCACCCGGAAGTCTCCTTTCATTCTGCAGGAATCCCAAGTAACGCCACCAGGAACAGTAACAGAGCCAGGAGGGCAAAGCCGACCGTCCTGATGCGCATCCCGCTCACCCTGCTGCTCAGGAAGGCCGCCAGCACGCTTTGCAGCCCGTAATAGACCGCAAACGCCCGCGACGCATAGCTGATGATCTCGTAGATATTAGCAATCCAGGTGAGCGCAATGGAGGCCACCACCAGGATGACGTACGACACCCGTGAAGAGAGGTGTCCCCTGCTCATCTCCTGCATCATCCCGCCGCCGCCATTGGTGTCGGCCACGGCAGCACTGAACTGCGCCGCCAGCGCCGCCACAACGAGCAGGATCGGGAGGAGCGAGGCAATATGGCCGGTCATCTGTATGATCGCCGTTTCTCGTTGGCCGATTTCGGCCCGCGAGAAGCTGATGGCGGCGAGCCCGATGTAAATGATGTAAATGAACGTGGAGATCCACTGCGCGTACTTCATGGTCTGAATGCGGGTCGCCGCATCGTGTTCCTCCTCCAGATAGCGGGAGGTTTCGAACCCCTGTACAGTGATGAGCAGTCCAAAGGCGATACGAAGCGAGTTCCACCCCATCTGCACGTTGTTGTGCACGACACTCCCCTCGCTCAGCATCTTCACGGCATGTTGCGTCATGCCCGCCAGGAGGCCGGCGATGATTACCAACTTCACCCCCACCGAGATCTGCTCCGCCCGCTCCATCCCCGAAATCCCCCGCCACCAGCCGATGGCAGCGATGATTATCAGAAAGATTGTGGTGACAATCCTGCCGTACACGACGTCGCTCCAAGGCGTAAGACTCACGGAAAACGCGCCGAACAGGTTCATGTAGTAGCAGACGGAGATGACGTAGGCAAAGGTGAGTGCGACGGCAGACAGGCGCTCCAGCCCAATCTCTGGCCGGTTGAAGGGAAGCAGGTTAAAGGAGCCGTCCAGGACCAGGATGTTCCACCGGATAACAGCGCCCACAACATAGGTGATAAGGCAGAGGCCGGCCATGACCAGGACAGCCCAGTCGCCAAACTCGCGGATCAGGATGGGGGCAAGGACAAGGAACCCGCTGCCGATGATGGAGGCAAGAGGGGTGACTGTGGCGCGCCATGTCCGGGACACCATGACGCGGGGATGGAACAGCAAGAACGCCATAAGAACGATCGAGACGATCACGACCGTATTTGAGATTAGTTCCTGTGACATGTTTGTCAAGTGTAGCCGACGTGCCCGGCAAGTCAAAGATCAGGATAGGTATTGGTGGGAAATTTCAAGCAGGGTAACAGCAAAGGCGGCTAATCGGCCGCATTTATGTCTTACGTACCATACCTCCGGAAAGCCCCCTACCAGCTGTTTCATGGTACAATGCTCCTAGAGGATGCCGCGGTGCCGGTGACTGGCAATCCAGAAACAACCGGCAGCGGGTATTCCGATGAAAAGGAAAACGCCATGGAAAATTCAACGTTCAAGAGCATTATAATCGGCATGGCAATGTCGGCGCTCGCGGTTGCCGGGGTCGTAGGCTACAGGGCACTGAAGCCAACGTCCGCCGATGTTGTCGCGGTGAAGGAGATCACCCAGACGGTCGAGACCCCGCGCAAGGAATGTAAGAACGTGCAGGTGCGGCAGCAGGCACCCACTTCCGATCCTAACCGTATCGCCGGAACGGCGATTGGCGGCGTTGCTGGTGGCATATTGGGCAACCAGATCGGCCGAGGCGGGGGCAATGCCGTGGCCACGATTCTCGGGGCCGCCGGCGGAGCGTATGTCGGCAACCAGTTGCAGGGCAGCATGCAGAAGAACGACGTCATCACAACGACGAAACGCAGATGCACGACTGTCTATGACACATCGCAGCAGGTGGTTGGCTATGACGTCACGTATCGCCTGAAGGGCAAAGAAGAGGTGGTGCGGACAGCCTACCGGCCGGGCGCCACGCTGCCGGTGGAGCACGGACAGGTGGTCGTGACTTCACCCACAGCAACGCAGTAACAGGCTGATCGCAGGGCGATATGCCTGAGGTAGGAGCGAAAAGTTCAGGAGGCTGCCATGAAAGCGACCTGTATATCGATTCCGGAACTGGCACTCATCGCGGGCACACGTGCGGCACTGGGGGCGGGGATCGCCCTGCTTGTGGGGGAACAGCTGACAAAAGAACAGAAGAAGGCGGTCGGCTGGACCCTCTTTCTGGTTGGCGCCGTCACCACGGTGCCGCTCCTGGCGAACGTGATCGCAAAACGCAGAGACCTGCCGTAGTAGGGAGATCTCTGTTCAGTCCACCATAAACCGCAGGTGCAGTTTCCCGGCCGCAATGTCGGTCACCCGACCGTGTATCTGGCGTGCATCATCCTGGAGATGCAGCACACATGCGGCGCCGCGGCTGGTTTCCCCCAGAAAACCCGTGCAGGTAACATCTGCGCCTGAGCGCGAGATGTGGTCAAGCCGGCACTGATGCCGGTAACCGTCCAGATCGACCTCGCATTTCCCCTGCTCACTGCTGCCTGATCCAAACAATGTCATGGTCGTGTCCCCCTTCACCTGATCGGTCCTTTGTATGCTTATTATACGCTGTTATGGGCATTGTAAGGGGGCCACTTGATACAGAACCGGGAATAGGTGGCCGCAGTGGCCGCCTATTCCCGGAATTCGCTCACTGCCGTCATTCCGGTCCTACTGTCCCCACTATTCCGTGTAATTGGGTATGGTGTCCGGTACTATTTCCCTTTCGCAAAAAGACGTCCCCTGCTGCGGCAACAGCGCTATAATGGAGTCAGACGTCAAGGATGTTCGTAGGAAAGGAGAAACGTCATGGCACGAGAATCAGCGCAGAGAAAAGAGCCGTCTGCGATGGATATATACGCAGAGATGTCGACCCCCGGTGCTCCCCACAAGCTGCTGGCACGCATGGCCGGCACCTGGAGCATGAAAGGGAGCTGCAGGATGGAGCCCGGCGGCGACTGGATCGAACATACGGGGATATCCGAGCAGCGGATGGTACTTGGGGGACGGTTCCTGCAGCAGGATTTCAATGGGGAGATGCTGGGAATTTCCTTCACCGGCATCGGGTTCACGGGGTACGACAACCACACGGGGAAATATGTATCCACCTGGCTCGATTCGTTCGGCACGGGGATCTACCACTTCGAAGGGACCGGCTCAAGCGACGGCAAAACCATCACCCAGACCTGCAGCTACGACGACCCGGTGCGCGGCCCGCTCACCTGGCGCAACGTCACCAGGTTCGTGGACGCAAATACCCTTGAGTTCAGGATGTACACCATCGACAGCGACGGGAAGGAAGACGAGATGGCTGTGTTGGTCTATAGCCGCATTACCTGAGACGAGGGCTGAGGTAATAGTCACGGCCTGTCCCAAAGACAACAGCGTGCTCAATCTGCACGTAGCAAAATTATGCAAAAAAGGAGACGGAACATGAAAATCCTGATGGTGTTGACGTCCCATGATCAACTTGGCACAACCGGCCACAAGACCGGTTTATGGCTGGAAGAATTTGCCGCTCCCTATTTCGTATTCAGGGATGCCGGTGCCGATCTGACGCTCGCCTCACCCAAGGGCGGGCAGCCGCCGATCGATCCCAAGAGCGACCTGCCGGAAAATCAGACCGAGGCCATGGCCCGCTTCAAGAAGGATGAGACGGCGCAGAAAGCCTTCGCTCACACGGTCCGGCTCACGGATGTGAAAGCGGAAGATTTCGACACGGTCTTCTACCCGGGTGGGCACGGCCCCATGTGGGACCTGGCCGAGAGCCCGGTTTCGATTGCGTTGATCGAGTCTTTCTACAATTCCGGGAAACCGGTGGCACTGGTCTGTCACGCCCCTGGTGTCCTCCGTCATGTCACGTACCTGGGCAAGCCTCTGGTAAAGGGGAAGCGCGTAACCGGCTTTACGAATGATGAGGAGGAAGCGGTCCAGCTCACCACGGTTGTGCCGTTCCTCGTCGAGGATGAGCTGAAACGGCTGGGTGCCATCTTTGAGAAAGTGCCCAACTGGCAGCCGTTCTCAATCGTTGATGGCCTCCTCATTACCGGGCAGAATCCCGCTTCGTCGGAATCTGCAGCCCACGCGCTTCTAGGGGTTGTTGGCATGAAAAAGGCGGCTTAGAGATATGAGGTGGTCGGGGTTTGTGAGACAGCCTGA
>MTLD01007624.1_pt1 | contig 11153 bp, 9 predicted proteins | sample 1982471 | NCBI WGS metagenome assembly MTLD01 (sample SAMN05712604, study PRJNA340218) | biofilm metagenome | isolation source: sample SPM anode biofilm adapted to -50 mV | place: USA | collected 2012-02-03
TTCATGGGCAAGGGCGACCTGGCCAAGGCCATTTTCGAGCTGAAGACGGCCACCGGCTTCCTGGAGGATTTCGGCGTGGCGCTCGCCCAGACGGTGCCGCTCAACAAGCCGTTCGTCGCCCTGGTGACGCTGGCGACCGGCATTATCGTCGGCCTCGACGGCTCGGGCTTTTCGCCGCTGCCGCTCGTGGGCAGCGTGGCGGCCACGTTCGACAAGGCGATCGCCCTCGACAAGGCGACGCTGGCCGCCCTCGGCCAGATGGCCGGCGTGTGGACGGGCGGCGGCACGATCATCCCCTGGGGCCTCATTCCGGTGGCGGCAATCACCGGCGTCAACCCGATCGAGCTGGCGCGCCGCAATTTCTTCCCCGTGGTGCTGGGCTTCGTAGCCACGACGATCGTGGCCATCATCCTTCTATAGTCCAGGTGACGATTTTTCCCCGGAAAGAGGGTGGCAACCCGGTTGCCACTCTCTTTATTTCATTTTCGCCGCCGGCGGCGAAGACGATGGCTGCGTCTCCGGCGGTAGGGAGGGCGTCGGGCGGGGCGAACGTCACCGTGTTGCCGCGGCGGCGCAGGCCGTCGGCGAAAGGGGCAAGCGGCTCGGCGAGCGCAGCGGCGGCGACGAGGACGATGGCCAGACCTTCGGCCGCCGCCAGCCCGGGCCAGCCGGTGAAGGCGTTGCCGGCGAGCCGCGGTTCGACGGTCTGGCCGAGGAGCGGGCCGGCCGGGCAAGGGTCGAACGTGAGGAGATAGGCCAGGCAGGACGGATAGACATGAAGGAGGACGGCGCGAATTTCGCGGCCGCCGGGCAGGGGAAGGCGGATCTTCACGGCCGTGCCGACAGGCGCGTCGGCCAGATGCTTGTCGGCTCTAAGCACCAGCCCCGTCGCGACGGCGTAGGGGCGCACGGCCAGGACGACCCCCGCCGGATCGCCGGCTAACGATTTGTCACGCCATTGGTACCGCTCATAGGCGCAGCGGCCCTGCCAGTCGCAGCCGCATACCGCTTCGCCCCGCAGCAGTGAGCATTGGGGGCATTCGACCGTTTCCGCCAGCAGGCAGGGGCAGCATTCCCGGGATAGTTCCACGCAGGCCACGGCAATCACCTCGTCGCATTTTTCCGTGCTTCATGATATGCGCGGGGCGCCCGGTTGGTCATCGTGCCGGATGGTAAATGTTTTATCATCTGGAACTTTTCCGCGCAGGAATTTACCCATTGACAGCGAATTCGCAAAACTTAGATAAGTAAACGAATTAAGTAAGTCGCTGTTGCAAGGGCACAATTTGTCCCTTTCTTCGCGTGAACGGAGGGGCTGTTTTGGCAAATATCCCGGTAAATAGTAAATTGATTAAGAAACTTAACAGGATGAATGTGCTGAATATCCTCAAACGGCGGGGGCCGGTGTCGCGCCAGGAGTTGGCCGTCATCACCGGGCTGACCGGCCCGGCGATCACCGGCATCGTCAAGGAGCTGCTGCAGATCGGCTTCGTGAAGGAGACCGGCCTCGGCCGCTCCCAGGGCGGCCGCAAGCCCATCCAGCTTGAGATCAACCCCGAGGCGGGGTACGTTTTCGGGGCCGAGGTTACCCGCCAGGAGGTTTCGCTGGGCATGGCCAACCTCGCCGACGACCCTGCGCTGCTGCAGCGGCGCGCCGTGGATATGTCGACGCCGCGGGCCGGGGTGGAGAATTTTGCCCGGATGATCGGCTCGGCGGCCCGCATGGTGGAGCGCAAGGGGCGCCTGCTGGCGCTGGGGCTTGCCTTCCCCGGCCTGATCGACACCATTACCGGCACGGTGAAGCGATCGGTCAATCTCGGCCGCGATTGGGACGGCTACCCGATCCGCGACGCCCTGGAAGACAAGTTGGGCATCAAGATTTTCGTCGAGAACAATTCCAACGCGGCGGCCTTGGCCGAGAGCTGGTTCGGCGACGTAGTCGATTGTCGCGACCTGGTTTATGTCAACTGGGGCGAGGGCATCAGCGCCGGGGTGATTTCCGATGAGCGCATCCTCCAGGGCCATCGGGGCTACTGCGGCGAGATCGGCCACATCGTCATCCAGGAGGGCGGCGCGTTGTGCAACTGCGGCAACCGGGGCTGCCTGGAGGCCATCTGCGCCATCCCGGCGCTGGAACGCAAGGTGGCCGGCGAACTGAATTATATCCCGGCGGACGATCCCGTCAGAGCACGGGCGGTGGCCGGCCGGGTTTCGATCGAGGATATCGTCGACTGCGCGGCCGTGGAGGGCTCGTACTGCGCCGAGCTGATGCGTCAGGCGGCCAGGTACGTCGGCTTCGCGGTGGCGGATGTCATCAATATCCTTAATCCGCAGGTGGTTGTCCTCGGCGGACGGATGACGCGGGCGGCCGGTCCGGCTTTGCCGGTCATCGAGGAGACGGTCCGCGGCCACGCTTTTCCCGAGGTGGCGGCGGCGACCGAGCTGAGGATTTCTTCGCTGGACGGGCGGGCCGGGTTTGCCGGCGCTTGTGCGCTGGCCCTGCGGGAGACGCTGGAGTCGTCGACTTCCGATCTGCTTAAAGGAGGCGACGGCTATCGGGTGCTTTTTCCCGGCAAGACGGTTTGACGGCCGCCGTTAGGTGGTCGGGACCAGGATAAATATATTTATAGGGAGGTTTATCATGAGTAAGAGAACTCTGGCAATCGTGGTGGCCGTTCTGTTCGTCCTCACCGGCGTGTTCGCCGGCTGCGGCGGCGACAAGAAACCGGCCGACAAACCCGCTCAGCAGCAGATGGTGCTGAAATTGGGCGAGACCCATCCCCCCGATTACCCCACCACCATGGGCGACAAGAAGTTTGCCGAACTCGTGACCGAGCGCACCAAGGGCCGCATCAAGGTCGAGGTGTACCCCTCCTCCCAGTTGGGCGAGGAGAAAGCCGTCATCGAGCAGGTTCAGCTCGGCGCCATCGCCTTCACCCGCGTGAGCTCCGCGCCGATGGCCGAGTTCAACAAGCCGCTGGGCGTCTTCTCCCTGCCTTATATCTTTGACAACACCGACCATATGTGGAAGTTCCTCAACGGCCCGGACGGCCAGAAGATGCTCGACGGCCTGGCCGCCTCCAAGTTTATCGGCCTGTGCTACTATGATCCGGGCGCCCGCAGCTTCTATTCGACCAAGCCGATCAAGGAACTGGCCGATATGAAGGGCCTGAAGATCCGCGTCCAGCAGAACAAGATCAATATGGACCTCATGCAGGCGATCGGCGCCAGCGCCACCCCGATGCCGTACGGCCAGGTGTTCAGCGCGCTGCAGACAGGCGTCATCGACGGCGCCGAGAACAACTTCCCCAGCTACCTGACCGCCAACCACTACCAGGTGGCCAAGTACTATCTCGTCGACCAGCACCAGATGGTGCCGGAAGTGCTCGTGATGAGCAAGGTCGTGTGGGATAAGCTGTCCGACGAAGACAAGAAGATCATCAAGCAAGCGGCCGCCGACTCGGTGAAGACGCAGCGCGAACTGTGGACCAAGTTCGAGAAGGAAGCCGAAGACAAGGTCAAAGCCGCCGGCTGCACCGTCACGTACGTGAAAGACCTCAAACCGTGGCAGGACGCCGTCAAACCGATGCTCGAACGTTATCGCGGCGAGTACGGCCAAGTGCTTGACGCCATCGCCAAGGCCAGGAAATAGTCAAAACCGGTGAACAGGTGGACTGGCGGCCCGCTCGGGGCCGCCGGTCCTGCCGTCACCATTAGTATAAGGGGGTGACAGGCGCATGCAGGTTATCAAGCAGTTGCTCAAAACCGCGGACCGGGCGCTGGAAGGCTTCGCGATTCTTTGCCTGCTGTCGATGATCCTGATCGTCACGATGCAGGTCTTTACCCGCAAACTGTTCAACTTCGTCTTTTTCTGGTCGGAGGAGATCACCCTGCTTCTGCTGGCCTGGTTCTCTTACATGGGGATCGCCATCGGCTTCCGCGAGAAGTTGCACATGAATATGGACATGATCGAGAACTTCGTTCCCAAATGGAGCCTTAAGTTTATGGACCGGATTATTGATGTATGCACGTTCGCCTTCGGCCTTTATCTGATTATTTCCGGCTGGGATTTCACCGTGCTGATGAATGAGTCCACCCTGCCGGCCACCAAGCTGCCCAACAGTGCCCTGTACGTGGTCATGCCGCTCACCGGCGTGATGACCTGCGCTTATTCGGCGCTGCAGTTCTTCGGATACGACATCCGGCGTTATGCCGACGTGGAGGAGGAAATCAAGCAACATGATGCCTGATCAGACGATTGCCATCTGGATACTGGCGCTGAGCTTCTGTATCCTCCTCGTCCTCCGCTTCCCCGTCGCCCTCACCCTGGTGGGCTCTTCGGTCCTGACCCTTTGGTACCTCGACATTCCGCTGGTGGTCGTCGCCCAGCAGATGATCCAGGGTATCCAGATATATTCCCTGCTGGCCATCCCCTTCTTTATCCTTACCGGTCAGATTCTCGGCGAGGGCGGACTGGCCAACCGGATCGTCAACCTGGCCAACCTGTTCGTCGGCCGCATCCGCGGCGGCCTGGCCCTGGTGAACAGCGTGGCCTGCATGTTTTTCGGCAACTTGTCCGGGTCGGCGGTGGCCGACGCCTCCGCCATCGGCTCGGTTATGATACCTCTGATGAAGAAGAAGGGCTACGCCGCCGACTATTCGGTGGGCGTGACCATTTCCTCCGCCATCCAGGGCGTCGTCGTGCCGCCCAGCCATAACCTGGTGCTGTACGCCATCGCCGCCGGCGGCGTGTCGATCAGCGGCCTCTTCCTGGCCGGCATAATTCCCGGCATAATCCTCCTTTCCTCCCTCATGCTCACCGGCTATATCATCGCCGTGAAGAAGGGCTACCCGAAGGGCGACCCGATCGTGAAATCGCAGATCCCGGCCATCCTGTTCCACGGCCTGCTGTCCTTCACCCCGGCGGTCATCATCCTTGGCGGCATCATCAGCGGCTGGGCAACGGCGACCGAGTCGGGCGCGCTGGCGGCCGTGTATTCCTTCCTGCTGGCCTTCGTCGTCTACCGCGAGGCGTCGCTCAAGCAGATGTGGCCGGTGCTGGTCCGAACGTTCCGCACCGTGCTGATGGTCTTCTTCCTGATCGCCGCCTCCCAGGCCTTCGGCTGGGTCATGGCCTACCTGCACCTGCCCGACCTCATTACCCAGTGGTTCCTGTCGGTATCCGACAGCCCCTGGGTCATCCTGATGATGATCAATATCCTGCTGCTCATCCTCGGCGGGCCTATGGACATGGCGCCGATGATCCTCATCCTCACGCCGGTGCTGCTGCCGGTCTGCAAAGCTATCGGCATGGACCCCATCCACTTCGGCATCGTCCTGATCTTCAACGCCGGCATGGGCCTGCTGACGCCGCCGGTCGGCACGGTGCTGTTCGTGGGCTGCGCCATCGGCAAGGTTTCCGTGGAGGCGGGCACGAAGGCGATGATGCCGTTCTTCCTGGCGATGCTGGTAGTATTGCTGCTGCTCACCTATATTCCCGCTCTGTCGATGACACTGCCGACGATGTTCAAATGATGATACAGGGGCAGGCCGTTGATAGCCCCAACTGCGGCGTTGGTCCTCAGAGCGCTTGCTAGCGTACGCAAAAAAGTACGCGGCCGAACGCCTGCGCCATCCCTGGCGCGTTCGGCACTAGGCCCATCCTGGGCCGTCGTCGCGGCGCGCTCTTCCGGTCCGCCTTGCATTTGGGCCTCAGAACGGCCTGCGTGTAAACCCTGGCTACAAGGAGGTACCCCTATGCCCCGATTGACTAGAAAACTGCTTGACGGAAGCTTCCGCTTCCCCGCTGGCGTCGATCTGCCCGCTTACCCCACCGACCTGCCCGAACGGGTCGTCCAGTTCGGCGAGGGCAATTTCCTGCGTGCGTTCGTGGACTGGATGTTCCACCGCCTCAACAACAGCGGCCAGTGGGGCGGCCGGGTGGTCGTCGTCCAGCCGATCGTCACCGGCCTGGCCGACCGCCTGAACGAGCAGGATTGCCTGTATACGCTGGCCTTGCGCGGCCTGCAGAGCGGCAAGCCGACCGAGGACCTGTCGCTCATCGGCGTGATCAGCCGCGCCCTGAGCGCCTACAGCCAGTGGGACGAGGTGCTGAAGTGCGCCGAGAGCCCGACGATCGAATTCATGATTTCCAACACGACCGAGGCCGGCATCTGCTACGACGCCGGCGTTACGGCCGACCAGGCGCCGCCCGCCTCCTTCCCCGGCAAGGTGACGCTGTACCTCTACCGGCGGTTCCGCCATTTCGGCGGCGACCCGAGCAAAGGCATGACGATCATCCCCTGCGAGCTGATCGACCGCAACGGCGACGTGCTGAAGCGCACGGTGCTGCGCCACGCCGCCGAGTGGCAGCTGCCGGCGGAGTTCGCGGCCTGGGTCGAAAAACACAACCTGTTCCTCAACACGCTCGTCGACCGCGTGGTGACCGGCTACCCCCGCGACGAGGTGGCCGATTTCGCCGCCCGCCTCGGCTACGAGGACGGCCTCTTGGATACGGGCGAGAATTTCCACCTGTGGGTCATCGAGGGTCCGGCCCGCGTGGCCGAGAAGCTGCCTTTCACCCGCATCGGCCTGAACGTCATCTGGACGGACGATATGACGCCGTACCGCACCCGCAAGGTCCGTATCCTCAACGGGGCGCATACCGCCTCGGTTCCGGCCGCCTTCCTCTACGGGCTGGACACGGTGGGCGAGATGATGGACGACAAGGTGGCGGGACGCTTCGTGCGCGATGCGGTGTACGAGGAGATCATCCCGGCGTGCGACCTGGACAAGGAGATGCTAAAGTCGTTCGCCGACGCGGTCATCGACCGTTTCCGCAACCCGTATATCAGGCATTACCTCATCAGCATCATGCTCAACTCGGCCTCGAAGTTCAAGAACCGCGTCCTGCCGTCCATCCTCGACCATCAGCGGCGCCTTGGCCGCCTGCCCCGGCGCCTGGTCTTCGGCCTGGCGGCGCTGGCCGCCGTTTACAAGGACGGCAAGATAACGGACGGCGCCATGGAGGCCGGTCGTGAGAAGGGCGCGTTCACGATGCGCGACGACGTGCCGGTGCTGGAGGCGATGGCCGCCGCGTGGCGCGAGTACGACGGCACCGACGCCGGCGCCCGCCGGGTGGCTGTGGCCGTGCTGGCCGATACGGCCATCTGGGGCGAGGATCTCAACAAGGTGGCCGGGCTGACGGACGCCACCGCCGGCAACCTGCACCGCATCTGCCGCGACGGCATGACAGCGGCGCTGACGGCCGTGGTCGAAGGCTGACGGAGGACAATATGGAGCTTATCAGGATACATCCCAAGGACAACGTCGGCGTGGCCGTCAGGGTCCTGGCCCCCGGCCAGGCGCTGGCCGCCGGGGCTACGGCCGTCGTGACCCGCCAGCCCATCCCCGCCGGCCACAAGGTCGCCCTCTTCCCCATCGCCGCCGGCGAGGACGTCGTCAAGTACGGCTACCCCATCGGCAAGGCCCGGGCGGACATCGCCGCCGGCGACTGGGTTCACACCCACAACCTCAGTACCGGCCTCGGCGAGCTGCTGGAGTATACGTATACGCCGGAAAATGCGATGCCCGAGAGCGCGCGGCGGGGCGAATCCTTCCGCGGCTACCGGCGGCCGGACGGCCGGGTGGGGACGCGCAACGAGGTGTGGATAATCCCCACCGTCGGCTGCGTGAACGAGAACGCCCGCGTCATCGCCGACGTGGCCGGCAAGCTGCTGCAGCAGGCCGACATCGACGGCGTCCACGCCTTCACCCACCCCTACGGCTGCTCGCAGCTGGGCGACGACCAGGCGAACACCCAGAAGATTCTCGCCAACCTCGTCCGCCATCCCAACGCCGGGGGCGTGCTCGTCCTCGGGCTAGGCTGCGAGAACAACAATATCCGGGTCTTCAAGGAGCTCCTCGGCCCGGTCGACCCGCAGCGGGTGAAATTCCTCGAGGCCCAGGCGGCGGACGACGAGATCGCCGCCGGGGTGGAGCTGGTAAGCGAGCTGGCCGCGTACGCCGCCGGCTTCATGCGCACCGAATGCCCGCTGTCCGACCTGATCGTCGGTCTGAAATGCGGCGGCTCGGACGGCTTTTCCGGCCTGACCGCCAACCCGCTCGTGGGGCTGTTCTCCGACCGGCTGGTGGCCGGCGGCGGCTCGACGGTGCTGACCGAGGCGCCGGAGATGTTCGGCGCCGAGACCATCCTCATGAACCGCGCCAAGGACAAGGCGGTGTTCGACAAGATCGTCCGCCTGATCAACGATTTCAAGCTGTATTACACCGCCCACAACCAGCCGGTGTACGAGAACCCCTCCCCCGGCAACAAGGACGGCGGCATCACGACGCTGGAGGACAAGTCGCTCGGTTGCACGCAGAAGGGCGGCTACGCCGCCCCGGTCGTCGACGTGCTGCAATACGGCGAGACGGTGTGCGAGCGCGGCCTCAACCTCGTGAGCGGGCCGGGCAACGACCTCGTGGCGTCCACGGCGCTGGCCGCCGCCGGCTGCCAGCTCGTGCTGTTCACCACCGGCCGCGGCACGCCGGCCGGCACGGTCGTGCCGACGATCAAAGTCGCCACCAACAGCGACCTGTTCCGCCGCAAGCACAACTGGATGGACTTCGACGCCGGGGAGATGCTGGCCGGCAAGAGCCGCGAGGAGCTGCTGGACGAGTTTCTCGCCTTCGTGCTGGGTGTCGCCTCCGGACAGCCGACCAAGGCGGAGAAGCTGGGGTTCCGCGACCTATCGATATTTAAGAATGGCGTTACTTTGTAAGAATGAATTTGGGGTACAAAAAAGCTCCCTTCGGGGAGCTTTTTCCGCATCAAGACGGCCGCCGCCCAGAACATGATCGCCGTCGGCTTCATCGACCATCATCGCTTATGCGACCATCCTGCTGATGACCGCCACCTACTGGCAGTGGCTCGGGGTCGCGGTAAAATAAACCGGCACCTCCCGCGTATCCGGCATGCCGCAGGGCAGGCCGCCTTTTTTGGGCGGTAGGAAATAAAAATTTCATAGTTAATAATAAAATATTGAGAAGTTTCATTAATGATGATATAATGAAGGCAAAATTTCATTATATGGTAGTAATGTGAAATTTTTATGTCATATAGGGGGTGATGGCCGGGGTTTACATTGCAAAGGCCGCCCGATCACGTTCCAAGTGAATCAATGCGATGAGAGGGGTTCATAAGGTGAGCAACCTGCAAACTGGTGAACCGGTCCAGGAAAAAGCGGGCTTTTTCCAGCGTTTGGACGCCAAGTTCCCGTTGTGGCAGCAGACCGTCATCGGACTCATCATCGGAGCGCTTATCGGCAGCTACTGGCCTGAATTCGGCAAAGCCCTCGCCCCCGTGGGGACGGCATTCATCAAAGCCATCAAGATGATCATCATCCCGCTGGTGTTTTCGGCGGTCAGCCTCGGCATTTATCATATGGCCAGCGACATGAAGCAGCTGGGCAAGATGGCGGTCCTGACGTTCGCCTGGTTCTACTTCGCGACCGGCCTGGCTTCGACGCTGGGCATCATCCTCAACGAGATCTTCCATCCGGGGGTCGGGGTGGCGATCGCCGCCACCGGCGCCATCCCCAAGGACCTGGCGAAGTCGATCGACTGGGTGAAGTTCTTCCTCGACATGATCCCGGACAACGTGGTGGCTACGGCGGCCGCCGGCAAGATACTTCCCTTCCTGACCTTCTGCGTCGCCTTCGGCATTGCTCTCGGCACGCTGAAGGATAGGGCCAGGCCGTTCGTCGACCTGCTCGAAACGCTGTTCCACACGACGATCAGCATCGTCAACGGCATCCTTCGCATTACGCCGCTGGCGGTAGCGGGCATCATCGCCTGGGTGTTCGCCTCGCAGGGTAAGGCGATGATCATCGCCCTGTCGAAGCTCATTCTGACGCTGTATATCGGCATAACCATCGTGTTTTTCATCTTTATGTTCCTGGTGGCGCTGCTGGGCTACAACCCGGTAAAGATGATAAAGCGTATCGCCGAGGCCCTGCTGCTCGGCTTCGCCACCTGCTCGTCCGAGCCGGCCCTGCCGGTGCTGTTCCGCGAGCTGGAGAGGATGGGCATTCCGACGCGGATACCGGCGTTCGCGCTGCCGCTGGGCTACACGTTCAACCTCGACGGCTCGGCGCTGTACCAGTCGCTGGCCATCTGCTTCATCGCCGAGGCCTACGGCATGAGCCTCACGCTGCCGGCGCTCGCCACCATCCTGCTGACGACGCTGATCGCCAACAAGGGCACGGCCAACGTGCCGTCGTCGTCGCTGGTCGTCATGGCCGTTATCCTCACCTCCATCGGCCTGCCGGTCGAGGCAATCGCCATCCTGGCCGGCGTCGACCGGCTGATGGATATGGGCCGCACGGTGGTGAACGTGTTCGGCAATACGTTCGTCGCCCTGCTGCTCAACAGGTTCTTCGGCAACCCCGACGCTCCCAAACAGCTCAATTCACTGGAGTGACGCGGCCCGGCAGGGGCAGGCGGCGCTAACATATTGAGGAGGCTTTGCGATGGATAATGTCTTTTACCGCAGCGTGCGCAAGACCCACCTGGAGGTGGACCGCGGGGAAGGACCCTATCTCTGGGACACCGCCGGCAACCGGTACCTGGACGCCTGCTGCGGGGCGGCCGTGACCAACCTCGGCCATGCGCACCCCGAGGTTATCGCGGCCATGACGGCGCAGGCCAAGAAGGTGGCGTTCAGCCACCTGTCCCGCTGGACGTCGCAGCCCATCCGCGAGCTGGCCGACCTGGTGGGCGGCCTGGCGCCGGGGTCGCTGAACAAGCTGTATCTGGTGTCCGGCGGCTCGGAGGCGACCGAGTCGGCGCTCAAGTTGGCCCGGCAGTACTTCCTGGAGCGGGACGGCAAGACGAGCAAGTACCGCCTCATCTCCCGCTGGAAGGCGTTCCACGGCAACACGATCGGCGCGTTGTCGATGACCGGCGACAAGCGGCGCAAGAAGTACGCCCCGCTGCTGCTGAACTTCCCGAAGGCGGCGCCGTGCTACTGCTACCGGTGCGAGTTCGGCGAGAAGCCGGAGACGTGCGGGGCGCGGTGCGCATATGACCTGGAGAGCATCCTCAAGCTGGAGGGCGCGGATACGATCGCGGCGTTCATCGCCGAGCCGGTG
>MTLD01001791.1_pt3 | contig 11140 bp, 8 predicted proteins | sample 1982471 | NCBI WGS metagenome assembly MTLD01 (sample SAMN05712604, study PRJNA340218) | biofilm metagenome | isolation source: sample SPM anode biofilm adapted to -50 mV | place: USA | collected 2012-02-03
GTCGTGCCCTTCTCGTAGGCGGCCGCCATGCCGGCCGCCGAGGAGGGCGACAGGCCCTCGACGTAGTTGCGTCCGAGGAAGACGATGTATTTGGTCTTGCCCAGGTCGGCGGTCGCCATGCCGCCGGTCGTCCATTTGTAGGCGACGTCGCGGGCGGTGCTGCACATGGAGTGGTGAGACTGGATGGTGGACGAGCCGATTGCCGCCATGAGGCGCGGCCAGTAGAAGGAGTTGGTGGGCCGGGGGTTGTGCGAGAAGAAGACCTTCTCCGGCCCGTGCTCCTTGAGCACCGTTTTGAGTTTGGCGGCGATCTCGCTGTAGGCCTGGTCCCAGGAGATGGGGACGAAGTCGTTGTCGCCGATACGCTTCATGGGATGGGTGATGCGGTCCTTGTGGTAGGCCATGGCGATGCCGGCATGGCCGCGGGCGCACAGCTGTCCCTTGCTCTGGGAATGGTCTTTCTGGCCGGTCACCTTCCAGATGCGTCCGTTCTTGACATGCACCCACATGCCGCAGGCCGCGGAGCATGTTTCGCAGAGGGATGGCACCTTGGTCACCGGCGCAGCGCTGGCCTTGTGCAGCCAGTCGCCGAAGGAGAAGACGTCCCCCGCCCCTGCGGCGGCGGCGGTTGCGGCCGTGGCCTTGAGAAAGGTCCGCCGGGGAAACTTTGTGGACCACATACTCTTTCCTCGCCTCCTGTTTCACAATTTGGAAAAAGCGCAAGTAATTTCTGACTATTGTTTTATACGCTTTCTGCTTATTCCCCTCCCCAAAATCGCTTATAGCCCGTATCCAAATAAATGATGTGCCCATAAGCGCAAACTGATAGAGAGAAAATGGCAGAAAAAAAGGGAGACGATTTGTCTCCCTTGGCCCGGTCCGATTACCAGTAGAAATTGGGTCCTTCGCCGCCGTCGGCGACTTTCTCGCCGTTTACGACTTTTTCGGCCTTGGCGAGGTCGTCGACCTTGAGCACGACCCGCGCCTCGTCGGCGGCGGCAGCGGCGAACGCGTAGATGTATTCGATGTTGATGCCGGCGTTGGTGAGCTTCTTGACTTCCTTCAGCAGCCCGCCGGGGTGATCGGAGATCTTCATGGCCAGGACCGGCGTCGTCTTGACGGCCAGGCTGGCGTCCTTGAGGATGCGCTCCACCTTGTCGGGTTCGTTGACCACCAGCCTGAGGATGCCGAAGTCGGCGGTATCGGCTACCGACAGGGCCCTGATGTTGATGCCGTGCCCGTCGAATATGCCCAGCACTTCGGCCAGCGTTCCCGGACGGTTTTCGATAAAAACGGATATTTGCTTGATGATCATGCTGTCGCCCCTCCTTTACAGTTTGCGGTTGTCGATAACCCGTTTGGCTTTGCCTTCGCTGCGCTCGATGCTCTTCGGCCCCACCAGCCGTACCTTGGCGCTCACCCCCAGCACGCTGTTCAGGGTGGCGGCGATCTTGTTCTCGAGCGTTTCCAGGCGGCGGACCTCGTCGGAGAACATCGCCTCGGTGACTTCGACCAGTACGGTGAGGGTGTCGAGGTTTTCTTCGCGGTCGACGATGAGCTGGTAGTGGGGGGTTGTCTCGCCCAGGCCGAGCAGCACGGTCTCGACCTGGGACGGGAAGACGTTGACGCCGCGGATGATGAGCATGTCGTCGCTGCGGCCCAGCACCTTGCCCATGCGCACGAGCGTACGGCCGCAGGCGCACTGCTTGCGGCTCAATACGGTGAGGTCGCGGGTCCGGTAGCGGATCATCGGCATGCCTTCCTTGGTTATTGTTGTCAGCACCAATTCTCCTTTTTCGCCGTCGGGAAGCGTTTCGCCTGTCAGCGGGTTGATAACTTCTGGGAAAAAATGGTCCTCGTTGATGTGGAGGCCGTCCTGGCATTCGCATTCGCTGGCCACCCCGGGGCCGATGATCTCGCTTAGGCCGTAGATGTCGATGGCCTTGATGGACAGCCGGGCCTCGATCTCTTTGCGCATGCGCTCCGACCAGGGCTCGGCGCCGAAGACGCCGGCCTTGAGGGCGAGGTCCTTGGGCTCGATGCCCATTTCCTTCAAGGTCTCGGCGATATAGAGGGCGTAGGAGGGCGTGCAGGCCAGCAGGGTGGTGCCGAAATCCTTCATGAGCATTATCTGGCGGGAGGTGTTGCCGCTGGATACGGGGATGACCGAGGCGCCGACGAGCTCGGCGCCGTAGTGGACGCCGAGGCCGCCGGTGAACAGGCCGTAGCCGTAGGCCACCTGGATGAACGACTGCCGGTTCGCGCCGGCCGCGGTGAGCGTGCGGGCCATGACTTCCGCCCAGATGCCGAGGTCGCGTTTGGTGTAGCCGACGACGGTCGGCTTGCCGGTGGTGCCGCTGGAGGCGTGGATGCGGACGATCTCGGCCAGGGGCACGGCGAACAGGCCGTAGGGGTAGTTGTCCCGCATGTCCTGTTTGACGGTGAAGGGCAGGCGGGCGATCGCCTCGATGTCGGTGACGTCTTCGGGCAGCAGCCCGGCGGCCTGCATGCGGCTGCGGTAAAAGGGCACCTGGCGGTAGACGCGTTCGACGGTGTCGCGCAGGCGGGCGGTCTGCACGGCCGCCAGTTCGGTTCTATTCATGGTTTCCATCGGTTGGTTCCAATACAAAATAATCCCTCCTGCTTTCTTTGTTAGCGTGGGGACGGTGACCGGCGCGGTCCCGTTTATGAGGGATCAGCCGGGCTGCATGGCCATATCTCAGGCGCTGAAGCCCGGCATGGTAAATCGTTCGCGCAGGGTTTTCCAATCAGGTAGCAAGATCGTGAATCCATTCATTTTCTCTTCCCCCAAATCAAGTGAATAGAAAAACCCCAGCAGGAAAATTCCGCGTGGAACTTTCCGCTGGGGTTTTTTGCACCCACGGTGTCGACCCTGACGCAGGGTCTTGTGCCGCTTGGACCTGGCGCCGCAAGCGCGGCCGGAACCCTAGGCACACTTCCATCAAATATATGTATACAATATACATATATTATAATACAGTATAATTGGTAGCGCCCGGACCGTCAAGAGGCTAGGCGCTATTCTTTGCGGTAGGCGGGTTTGAACGTCGTGGCCTGCGGCAGTTTTTCGCCGCCGGCCGCCTGGCGGGCGCGCTGGAGAAGTTCCTCCTGGCCGCTTATGGGCCGGACGCGTTTTTCGGCGCGGCGGTATGTGCCGTCGTTGCCCATCGCATAGGCCTTTTGGTTGTCCTGAAGGAAAAGGTCGAGGAGTGCCTTGAGGCGCGCGATGTGGGCGGGTTCGTCGACGGGGAAGAGCAGCTCGACCCGGTCGTTGAGGTTGCGGGACATCCAGTCCGCGCTCGCCAGTAAGACGCGCTCGTCGCCGCCGTTGGCGAAGTAGAAGATGCGGCTGTGCTCGAGGAACCGGCCGACGATGCTGCGCACGGTGATGGTGTCGCTGACCCCGGGGATGCCGGGCCGCAGCTGGCAGATGCCGCGGACGATGAGGTCGATCTTCACCCCGGCGTGCGAAGCCTCGTAGAGCTTGCGGACCATGTCCTTGTCGACGAGGGAGTTGATTTTGGCGATGATGCGGGCCGGCTTGCCGTCGCGGGCGCAGTTTATCTCCCGGTCGATGAGCTCCACGAACTTGTGCCGCAGGCCGATCGGGGCGACGGTGATCTTGTTCCAGGCCGGCGGGTCGGAGTAGCCGGAGATGACGTTGAAGAAGGCGGAGGCGTCGGCGCCGAGCTGGTCGTTGGCCGAGAACAGTCCCAGGTCGGTGTACAGCCTGGCGGTGACGTCGTTGTAGTTGCCGGTGCCCATGTGGACGTAGCGCTTGATGCCGCCGGCCTCTTTCCGGACGACCAGGGCGATCTTGGCGTGGGTCTTGAGGCCGACGAGGCCGTAGATGACGTGGCAACCGGCCTCTTCGAGGCGGCGGGCCCAGAGGATGTTGTTTTCTTCGTCGAACCGCGCCTTGACCTCGACGAGTACGGTGACCTGCTTGCCTTTCTCGGCGGCGAGGGCCAGGGCGTTGACGATCGGCGAGTCGCCGCCTACCCGGTAGAGGGTCTGTTTTATGGCCAGCACCTGCGGGTCGGCGGCGGCGCGGCGGATGAACTCCACGACCGGGGCGAAGGATTCGTACGGGTGGTGGAGGAGGATGTCGCGGCGGCGGATGGCGGCGAAGATGTCGTCCTCGCCGACGAGGTCGGCAGGCATGGCCGGGGTGAAGGGTTCGTAGCGCAGCCGGCCGTACCCCGGGAGGTCGGCGAAGCGGGTGAAGTAGCTGGTGTCGATCGGGCCGCGGATTTCGAATACATCCTGCTCGCCGATCATCAGGCTGTCGGTGATGAATTCCCGCAGGGTCTTGCCGGCCGTGCGGGCAATCTCCAGGCGCACAGTCTGGCCCCGCCGGCGCTGGCGGAGCGATTTTTCGACCTCGGCCAGCAGGTCCTGGGCGTCTTCCTCGTCGATGTCGAGGTCGGCGTTGCGGGTGATGCGGAAGGCGGTGACGTCGTGGACGGAATAGCCGTGGAAGAGTTCGCCGCAATAGGCGCGGATGATTTCCTCGAGGAAGATGAACCGCCGCTTGCGGCCGGCGGGCGGGGTCTCGACGATGCGGGGCAGGACGCTGGGCACCTGGATGATGGCCATTTTGCCCTCTTTGCCTTGACGGAGCTCGATGGCGAGGTTGAGGCTGCGGCTTAGAAGAAAGGGGAACGGGTGGCTGGAGTCGACGGCCAGCGGGGTGAGGACGGGGTAGATGGTGTGGCGGAAGTACTCTTCCGTCCAGGCGCGATTTTTGTCCGGCAGCTCGTCGACGGTGGAAAAGTAGATATCTTCTTTCTCCAGTTCCCGCCGCAGCACACGCAGGTAGTTGTACTGCTTTATCACGAGTTCGCGCGTGGCGGCCGCGATCTCGCGCAGTTGTTCCTCGACGGTCAACCCGGCGGGGTCGCGCTTGTTGATGCCGCTCTCGAGCTGCTGGCGGAGACCGGCTACCCGGATCATGTAGAATTCGTCCAGGTTGGCGCCGGTGATGCCGATGAAACGGACGCGCTCCAGGAGGGGGTTGCGCTTGTCCTGGGCTTCGCGCAGGACGCGGAGGTTGAATTTGAGCCAGCTCAGCTCGCGGTTGAGGTAGTAGTCGTGTTTATCGAACATAGCGCATTCCTGCCTGTCGCCGCAGTATCGGGCGGACGCCGAATACGTTCTCGAAAAAGTCGGCTTTGTCGAGGAAGGTCCACTCCTCGAGCGAGATGTCCTGGTCGGCTATGACGGTGATGGTAAGTTCCTCGCCGCTGAGGGCGACGTCGGTGACGGTGGCCTTCTGTAGATGGCTGCGGTCGACGGCGTCGGCCACCCTGATGATGGCCGCCAGCTTGGCGAGCGTTATCCTCCGCTCGGGCGACAGGGCGGCGAAGTTGGGGTCGCTCAGGGCGGGCGTGCCTTTGGAGTGGTAGTAGGCGACATTGGCCATCAGGGCCCGTTCCGCCTCGGAGAAGCCGATGATGTCGGTGGAGATGATGAGCCGGTAGGAGTAGAAGTAGTGGCGGCGCAGGCTGACGAACTTGCCGATGTCGTGGAGGATGCAGGCGACTTTGAGCAGGAACCTGTCCCGTCTGCCCAACCCATGGGTCTTGAGCATGCGGTCGAACAGGAGCAGCGAGGTGTTTTCCACGCTGCCGGCGTGGGCGGCGTCGTGCTTGTATTTGCGGCCGAGCGAGTGGGCGAAGCTGACTATCTGCCGCTCGATGGCCTCCATCCACCTGTCGCCGGTTTTGTCGGTGACATGGGAGATGGTGATGCCGTCGCCGAACTGGGCGCTGGATACGACGATGTGGGTGACGTCGCTGAGGGCGATTATCTGCTGGTAGAGGACGATGGTGGGCAGGACCATCTCCGCCCGGCTTTCGGCCAGGTCGAAGGCCTGCATGAGCTGCGGCAGGTTGAGCTGTTTGACCCGGTCGTACAGGCGGGAGAATTCCCCGATGCTGATATGGGTCATCCTCACGCTTTCGTCCCGCCCCAGCATCTTGAGGAGCAGGCCGGTCTCGACGCCCGACAGCACGAGGTATTTGATCTTGTGTTTGTTGAGCTCGGTCTCGACCAGGTCGATGGTGCTGTAGATGTATTCGGTCAGCGCCTGGTAAAAATAGTCCGACTCGCGCTGGTTTTTGTCGAAGCTCTCCTTGATGCGCAGCGACCCGATGTGGATGTTTTGCTGGTACTGGAGCGTGCCGGCCTCATATAGGGTGAAGGACAAGCCGCCGGAGGAGATGTCGACGAACAGGATGCCCTCCTGCTCGGCCGCCAGCCCTTCGGCTTCGATGCCGCGGAACAGGGCGATATATTTGTGGTAGATCTCCTGCAGCATGTCGACGACTTCGAGCGTGAGGCCGGTTTTGAGCTTGACCTGGTCGATGATGTACTGCTGGTTGTCCGCCTCGCGGATGGCGGTAGTGGCCAGCAGGCGGTATTCTTTGACGCCGTATTCGTGTAGTATCCGCCGGTAGCCTTTGAGGAGCTCGCACAGCTCCCGGACGGCGGCGAAACTGATTTTTCCGGTTTTGAAGGTCTCCTCGCCGAGCGTGACCTGCGAGCTGACCCGCTCGACGACTTTCATGTCCTTGAGGGTGTTGTATTCCACGATCTGCAGGCTTACCTGCTCCGAGCCGATATGCATGACGCCGAAATAGTTGGCCATGGCTTCCTTCCTCCGCAAGCTGATGGGTAAAAATTTCGGATTGCAGGACGGAAATTCCTCTTTTCGTCTTCATAATTATGTAAATTTACTGTAAAATTGCTTTTTCCCGGACGCTAGAAGGATTTTGCCAAAAAAGCCGAATACTATTGTGGGAGTGATCGCAAATGACGGAAAGAATCGCCATCATCGATCTGGGGTCAAACTCCGCCCGCCTTATCGTCATGCATATTTACGCCAACGGCGCTTATAACCTCGTGTATCACCAGAAGGAGACCGTGCGGCTGAGCGAGGGGATGGGCAAGTCGCGCACCCTCAGGCCGGAGGCGGTGCGGCGGGCGGTCGAGACGCTGCGGATCTTCGCCCACATGTGCCAGCTGTTCAACGTGGACAAAATTCTCGCCGTGGCCACGGCGGCGGTGAGGAGCGCGAAGAACGGCGCGACGCTGGTCGAACTGGTCGAGACCGAGACCGGGATTCGCCTGGAGGCGATCACCGGCCACGCCGAGGCCCACATCGGCTTTGTCGGCGTCGTCAACACCATCGACGTCAGCGACGGCGTAATTTTCGACCTCGGCGGCGGCAGCACGGAGCTGACGCTCGTCCGCGACCGCAAGCCTGTGAGGGTCGCCAGCCTGCCGTTCGGCGCCGTCAATCTGACCGAACAGTTCGCCACTCAGGACAGGATCAGCGGCGACAAGCTGGAAAAACTCCGCAGCTTCGTTACGCGCCAGTTGGATAAACTGCCCTGGCTGCAGGACGTCAACCTGCCGCTCGTCGGCGTGGGGGGCACGGCCCGCAACATTGCCAAGATGGACCAGAAGCGCAAGAATTATCCTTTCCACAAGGTCCACAATTACCGCCTCGGCGACATCTCGCTCGCCGATCTGTGGCGGAGCCTGACGCTGGCCGACTACAAGCAGCGGCTGAAGCTCCCCGGGCTGAGCAGCGAACGGGCCGATATCATCGTCGCCGGCTCAACGATCATCAAATGCCTGTTCGAGGCCACCGGGGCCAACAGGCTGATCGTCAGCGGCTGCGGCCTGCGCGAGGGGCTGTTCCTCCGCCACTATCTGGCCCGCACCGGTCAGCCGGAGATCATCGACGATATCCTCCTCCACAGTGCTCATAACATGCTGCTTTTCTACAAGGGCAACGCCCAGCACGCCTACCATGTGGCCGACCTGGCCGATGCGATGTTTGACGGCTGGCAGGAACTGCACGGCCTCGACGGCCGCGACCGCCTGCTTCTGAGGGTGGCGGCGGTGCTTCACGACATCGGCATCACGGTCAGTTATTACGGCCATCCCCGCCACAGCGCCTATCTGGTGGAGAATGCCCGGCTTTTCGGCCTGACCCACCGCGAGCAGATGCTTACGGCGGTCGTGGCCGGCTGGCACGATGGCCCGTCGGCCGGGTATATGCGCAACCGACTGTACAGCGAGTTTCTCGACGACGCCGATTGGCGGAAGGCCCGCAAAATGGCCCTGCTGTTGGCGTTGGCCGAGTGCCTCGACACAACGCAGCTCAAGCTGGTGACGAGGGTGACCGCCGGCATGAGGCCGAAAACCGCCAGCCTTACGCTGGCGGTCAGCCAGCAGAGTGCCAGCATCGAGATCCAGGAGCTGGAGAAATACCGCAAATGGTTCAAGAAGGAGCTCGGGATGGAAATCGAGTGGTTCCAGACAGCGGCGGCGCCCGTATAGCTTGCCGCCCCAGGAGGGAAGCATGGCCTCGCTTCTTACCGCTGCCGTCGGTCTAAACCTTATCGCCCGCTTTGTGGGCGGCGTTTTTCCGCAGGTGGACGCCGAGCTGGCCGGCTGGCGGCGAGCTGCGGCTCGCGCCGAGCCCGGGCTGGCCGAGCAGGCGCTCGCCAGCATCAGGGATAAGCGCTTCCACTGCCAGGGCGGCGCCATCTACAGCCTCTATCCCGGGGTGGATACCGCCCGCTTCGTCAGGCTGGTGGTGGCTCTGCAGACGATCAGCGATTACCTGGACAATCTGTGCGACCGGGCCGGGGTGGCCGACGAACAGGCCTTCCGCCAGTTGCACTTTGCCATGACCGACGCTCTCGACCCCGGGGGCGACATCCATGATTATTATTCCTCATATCCGCTGAAAAACGACGGCGGTTATCTCGCCGCCCTCGTGGCTGCCTGCCGCGAGGAGATAGCGGGCTTGCCGGGCTACGCCCGGGTCAGGCCGGCGGCCGGCGAGTTCGCGATGCTGTACAGCGAGCTGCAGATTTACAAGCACCTCGATCCGGCGGTGCGGGAGGAAAAGATGGCCGCCTGGGGGGCGCGGCATCTGGCGGCGTATCCCGGCGTGACGCTGTGGGAGTTCGCCGCGGCCTGTGGCTCGACGCTGGGGCTGTTCATGTTGTGCGCGCTGGCGTCCGACCGGGAACTGACCGACGAAGAGGCAACCATCGCCTGCGGGGCGTATTTCCCCTGGATCTGCGGCCTGCACATCCTGCTCGATTACTTTATCGACCTCGCCGAGGACCGCAGCCACGGCGATCTGAATTTCGTCGCCTATTACCGCACCCCGGACGAAACGCTCGCCCGGCTGACGCATTTCTGGCGCCAGGCCCTCGCCGGCGCCGGCCGCCTGTCCCAGCCGGCTTTTGCGGCCACGGTCGTTTACGGCCTGCTGGCCATGTACCTCTCCGATCCGAAAACGCAGGCGCCGCTGGAGAATAAGGTGGCGACAGCCCTGCTCGACACCGCCGGCGGCTACGCCCGCCTGCTCCATAGCCTGTGCCGGCTGCTGCGCCGGCGGGGGAAATTATGAAATAAACCCGGACGGATTTTATCCGTCCGGGTTTTTCTTACTTCTTACTCTGGGCGGCGGTTGTGATTATCGCTACAACCAGCTCGGCCGTCTTGTACAGGTCGTTTTCCTTGATGAATTCGTTCGTGGTGTGGACTTTGGACATGCCGGTCCCCAGCACGGCCGAAGGAACGCCGTAAGTGTTGAAGAAGTTGGCGTCGCTGCCGCCGCCGGTGGCCTCGAAGACAGGGGCCAGGCCGATGCTTTCGGCCGCCTGGCGGGCCAGCGCCACCACCGGCAGGTCGGCGGCCAGCACATACGGCTCGTAGGCGCGTTTCACGGTGACCTCGGCCCGGGCGCCGTTGGCTGCGGCCACCTTCTCGAAGGTTTCGACCATGTGGGCGGTCTGGGCTTCGAGCTTGGCGGCGTTGCGGCTGCGGGCCTCGGAGGTTATTTCGACGTAGTCGGGAACGATGTTGGTCGCGTGGCCGCCTTTGATGATGCCGACGTTGGCGGTGGTCTCGGCGTCGATGCGGCCTTGGCGGAGCTCGGCCAGCGCTTTGCCGGCGACGACGATGGCGTTGACCCCTTCTTCGGGGGCTAAGCCGGCGTGGGCGGTTTTGCCGCGGATTATGGCCTTGATGCTGTTCTGTCCGGGGGCGGCGTTGATTATCCGGCCGGGAGCTCCGCTGGAATCGAGGACGTAGCCGAAGTCGGCCCGCAGCCGCGCCCGATCCATGTTTTTCGACCCGTTGACGCCGCCCTCTTCGGCGACGGTGAAGATGACCTGGATGTCGCCGTGGGGCAGGCCGGCCTCGCCGACGATCCGCAGCGCTTCGAGGATGCTCGCGACCCCCGATTTGTCGTCCGCGCCGAGCACGGTGTCGCCGCCGGAGGTGATGACGCCGTCGGCAAGCCGTGGGTTGATGCCGCCGCAGGGCTCGACGCAGTCGAGGTGGGCGCTGAACATCAGGACGGGCGCGGTCGCCACGTTGCCTTTGAGGAAGCCGATCACGTTGCCGGCGTTGCCGCCGATTTTGCCGCCGATGTCGTCTTCGTCGACCGTCAGCCCCAGGGCGCCCAGCTTGGCCTTGACCACATCGACCACTTCCCGTTCGGCCCGGGTCGAGCATTTGATTCTGACCAGCTCGTAAAACTCGGCCAGCATTCTCTCTTTATTTACCGCCATTATTTATCGCCTCCTGATTGTTTGTGCCTTAATTCTTAGGCAAACGCCGGCCGGTTCCCTGCCGGCAAAAGGCCTGCCGCCACATATTTTTCCCCCGGTGCGGAAAAAATAGCGGCAACTCCGGACGAAAGGAGTCGCCGCCGTGGCAAAAACCGTGGCCCTCCAGCACCCTGCCGGCAAACTGGCGGCAGTGCTGACCGACAAGGGTTATAAAGTGCTGGCCCTTCAGGAGGCTGTACGCTTCCGGGTCCATGTGGACGCCCTTCTCTACGCCGGCCATCGCCCGGAAACCGGCGCCGAGGTGCCCGAGGCCGCGGATATGAGCGTGGGGCACGGCTATGGCTGGCTGGCGGACGATGCTCTGCCCGGCGCCGTGATGCTGAACATCACCGGGCTGAGCCCGGAGGAGGCGGCGGCGGAACTTGAGATACGTCTTCGCCACCGACCCTGGCGTATGTAATACTCGGCCGCGGATAAGGCCCCATCTGCGGCGTTGCTCCTCAGAGCGC
>MTLD01004713.1_pt5 | contig 11132 bp, 14 predicted proteins | sample 1982471 | NCBI WGS metagenome assembly MTLD01 (sample SAMN05712604, study PRJNA340218) | biofilm metagenome | isolation source: sample SPM anode biofilm adapted to -50 mV | place: USA | collected 2012-02-03
CGATTACGGCCGGCGACCGCGCAGAGCTCGCGGCCGATGCCAACCCGGAGGCCCGGTGAGCACGCCCTGGCCCGACGGTCTCCCCGACGCCATCGTCATAGCCGACGACCTCAAGATCTCCCCCTTGCGTGCCGACGGCCGAACGTACGGCACCCCGACCTGGATCTGGTGCGTGCGGGTTGACGACGACCTGTACGTCCGCGCCTACCACGGGCCGTCATCGCGCTGGTACGCAGCCGCGCTGGCACGTCCCGATGGCCGCATCCACGCCGCGGGACACGTGCTGGCCGTCACCGTCGAGCCGGCTCCCGAGAGCCTCGCCGACCGGATCGACGCGGCCTACCGCGACAAGTACGCCGGGAGCCCTTATCTGGCCCCGATGCTCGCTGACGGTCCGCGGGCGGCCTGCTTCCGGATCCTTCCCCGCTGACCGCCGGGCCCGCCAGGCCTGAAACGCCCACGCCCAATCGAGAGGAGACCCGTGAACATCGAAGCCAAACCGCCCACCGGGAAGGGACCACGGGAGTGGTTCACCGGTGACGTGTGGATCGACCCGATCGCCACCCGCAAGCCCGCCCCGTCCCAGATGCTGGCCAGTCGCGTGCGGTTCGCTCCCGGTGCCCGGACCGCCTGGCACTCCCACCCCGGAGGTCAGACGCTGCACGTGCTGGAGGGTGTCGCACTGATGGGCCTGCGCGACGGCACGGTCCTGCAGGTGCACCCGGGCCAGACGGTGTACACCCCGCCCGGAGAGGAACACTGGCACGGCGCGACTCCCGACGACTTCATGGAACACCTCGCCCTGTGGGAAGAGATCCGGGACGCCCCAAGCGCCCACTGGTCCGAACACGTCGACGACGCCGACTACCACCGGCCCTGAACCCACCGTCGCCCAGCTCCGGCGTCCGCCGACATCACGCCGACCTGACCGCAAGGAGAATCATCGATGGACCTGCTCGGCTTCCTCGAACACGTCAGACAGGGCCTTCTGATCCAGGGCGGCTCGGACGCGCACCGGTTCATGCACGGCGCCGCCCAGAATGCCCTGCGCATCACCACGGAGCTCAACGCCGGGTATCACTCCCCCGAGGAGGTCAGGGCCCTGCTCGCCCAACTCACCGGCAGGTACATCGACGAGTCAGTGGCGCTGTTCCCGCCGTTCCACTGCGAGTTCGGCAAGAACCTCACCCTCGGCAGGAACGTGTTCATCAACATGGGCTGCCGCTTCCAGGACACGGGCGGCATCACCATCGGCGACGGGTCGCTGATCGGCCACGGCTGCACGCTGACCACTCTCAACCATGCGGTCGACCCCGACCGCCGAGCTGACATGACCCCGGCGCCGATCACGATCGGACGCAACGTCTGGCTCGGGGCTTCGGTCACCGTCGTGCCTGGCGTCACCATCGGCGACGGCTCGATCGTCGGTGCCGGCGCCGTCGTCACCAAGGACGTGCCGGCGGACACCATCGTCGCCGGGGTTCCAGCGCGCACGATCCGGCCGACCGGGTTCCAGTCCAGCGGATCCGGTGAGACCGGGATCCCATGATCACGCCCGCACGAGTCAAGCCCGCGTCAGCGGGCTTCGAGTACCTGCTTGAGGGTGGCGGTTCAGGGAGCGGGGCGCTCCGTGCCATGGACGCTAGCCCAGCAGGGCGAACGATTGAAGGCACTGTCAGTACGCCCATCGCGCGGGACGCTGGGACGTACTGACAGTGCCTCCTTCGCCGCAGCCGGTTCTGATGGAGTGGCGGAAGAGGCGTGGCGGTGAACCGATCCGGACACCCGCCACACCCACAACATTGGTTCACCACCGGAAGGACTCCTTTGATGGAGTACCGCGGACTTGGCGGAAACCTGGAGGTTCGGAGATCGGTCTGGGCTGCATGAGCCTGACCGGGGCGTATGGCAACACCGGGGGCCGGACAAGGCGGACGCGATCGCCCTGATCCGCCGTGCTGTCGAACTGGGTGTCACGTTCTTCGACACCGCCGAGGTGTACGGGCCGTCCGCAACGAGGAGACCGTCGGCGAGGCGCTGGAGCGGTTCGTGACCAGGTGAAGATCGCCACGAAGTTCGGGTTCGCGTTCGCCGAGAACGTTGTCGAACCCGGCAGGTTGTGCAGCCGGCCAGAAAGCATCCGGGCAGCACTAGAGAACTCCCCGCGCAGGCTGCGCACCGACCACATCGACCTGTACTACCAGCACAGGGTCGACACCACGGTCCCGATCGAGGACGTCGCCGGGACGGTGAAGGAGCTGGTCGAGGCGGGAAAGGTGCTCAACTTCGGGCTCTCGGGGGCTGCGGCGGCAACGGTGCGCCGGGCGCACGCCGTCCAGCCGGTCGCGGCGGTGCAGAGCGAATACTCGATGTGGTGGCGCGACCGGGAGGCTGACACGATTCCCGGCGCTGCCTGAGATCGGGGCCGGGCTGGTGCCGTACAGCCCGCTCGGCAAGGGCTTCCTGACGGGAGCTATCGACACTTCCACCACGTTCGCCGAAGGCGACTTCCGGGGACAGACGCCGCGGTTCCAGGGTGAGGCGTTGCAGGCGAACCTGGCCCTGGTCGCAGTATTGAAGCGGGTCGCCGCCGAGGTCGGGGCCACGCCCGCGCAGCTGACGTTGGTGTGGCTGTTGAACCAGCAGCCGTGGATCGTGCCGATCCCGGGCACCGAGCGGGTCGAGCGGCTCGAGGAGAACCTCGGAGCGTCACAGGTCGAACTCACCGACGCCCAACTCGCCGACCTGCGCGCCGCCGCCGACCAGGTGGAGATCGTCGGTGCTCGCTACCCGGAGTCGCAGGACCGGATGACCAACCAGGAAGCGCCGCTGCCGGACGCGTGAGCGGCCACGAGTCCCGTCTGCGGCCAGCCGCGTCACACGCCCACCTTGCTCGAATCCTGAGCGGCGGATCGCGACCGTGACCTGGATCGAAGCACTGCCGCCGAGGCCAAGACGGACTTGCCCGATCAGGCCCGAACGAGGATGAGGCCAACCGGATCAGGACAGTCAGGCAGATAGTGGGGCATACCGATCTGGTCACTCCGCAACCCAAACCCGGGGCAACCAGTGACCTGCGTTTGAGGTCTTCCTGCGGCTGGCGTTGCGGAGGATCGGCTCGACGGTCCAGGTCCAGATGAAGGGGTGGCGCCGATCGCTCCCGCCGGTGATGAAGGCGCGGATCCTGGCGTTGAGGTCGCGGATGGAGCCAAAGCTGCCGCGGTGGATGGCTTGGCGTTCGATCAGGGAGAGCCGGACCTCGACGATATTCATCCAGGAGACGTGAGTCGGGAGGAAGGGGCAACCGATCCGAGGCGTCGCGGCCAAGTCAGGCCTTCACGGCGGGATGTTCGTGGGCGGCGTGGTTGTCCATCTCCAAGTGCGGCTCGACGTCAGGGTAGGCCGGCCGACCTGCTTGAGGAACGCGAGGAACCCTCTGGTGGCGGTGCCGCGCCTTGCAGGCGCCGGTGACCTGCCCGGAGGCGATCTCCACCGCGGCGAACAGGGTGGGAGTGCCATACCGGATGTCGTCGTGGGAACGGGGGCCCGGCCAGGCCTGGTTGCATCGGCCGGATCGGTGCAGTCCGGTCCAGCGCCTGGACCCGTGCCTTCTCGTCCACGCACAACAGTGGCGGACAGCCCGGTATCCCGCCTCCCCAAACGTGCGAGCAAGACAACTCACCCGGCTGCCGAGCGGTCTCGCCGCATTGCTCCATCGCGGTCGGTGACGGCACGTTCGAGAGAAGCTACGAAGTCACTCACCACCTCGCGCAACAGGCGGGCCTTGTGAAGAGCGTTCCGGGCGTCCTCAGCAGTGTGAATATCGAAGTCGAGAGTAGCCACACGGCTGCAGTCCGCGATCGTGATGAACGCCGAGATGTCGTGGACCGGATGCCCAGCGGACAGGTACCGCTCGGCGTGGACGTCGGCGAGTACGAACGCGCCGCCGTGATGACCCCGACGGTTCAGAAAGCGCCGACGGTAGAAAATGCGTGAAGCCACGGGCTTCCTTCCCAGGACTACACCCGCCCTGGAGGGCAGGGTAGGCCCGAAGAAGCGGCTACTACCGAACGCATGCGGACAGGATAACCAGCTGCTGCGACACCTGGCGTCGGCTCCGCGCACCACCATCGCCAGGTGCGCACGGACTGAGCCGTACGGTGCGGGTCCCGTCACTGTGTCGGCGGTGAGGTCTAGCCTGCTGTCGGTGGAGGGATTCGTCGCGGTGGACGCCCCTCCGGCGTCCGGATGGAATGCAGAACGGCCGGAAGGCCTGGCTCCACAGCTGTGGGCACACGCACGGCCCGATGAAACGTCCTTGGCCGGTCTCGGATTGCCCGATGGCACGGTGATTCGGGGCGCGGACGGAAGGGTCCTCGGCTGGGAATCGGCGCCCCAACTCGAAGCCGATCTCAGCCAGTTGTGGCTGCGATGCGCACAGAGCTTCCCGAGCACTGGGTTGTGGCCCATCTGCGACACCGGTCCACTGCGGCCGTTCAGAGCCTGGGATCTGGGCAGGACCGATACCGGGGAGCCGTTCTGGCTTGACCCCTACGCGCTGCCCACCGATGTGTATGACGTGGTCAACACAGCAGACCGCGAGGACTACTTCCGGGACGGCGGGGATGATCCGGACTTCTTCCTGACACTCCTGCAGGACTTCGGCCTGGCCCAGACCGGCATGCAGCTGGCTGAGGCGGAGCGGATGCCGACGAACCCGCTCAGCGGACTGTTGCCGCCCCCGCCTCCACAGCGGCTCACTCTCGTAGCGTGCCGACGGCCGGCGGATGCCGCCCTTCTCCTGGACTTCGGAATCCCGAACGATGCCGTCACCCCAGGAATCATCACCGGTGTGCTGCGCTCCTGGGAGACCAGATTCGGCGTAGTGCCGGTCACGCTGGACCTCGCCTGGACAGCCTTCCAGGTCCTCGCACCACCCACCGAGGCCACCCAGATCGACCGCCTCGCCACCGAAGTGTTCTCCTTCGCCTCCGATACCGGCATCCAGAGTGGCTTCCACCCCGGCCACCTCGACCGGCATTGCGATGCCCGAACCATGGTCCAGTCCCGGGAATGGCTCATCTGGTGGGACTGAAGGGTCCCCTCACCACCCCTCCGCACCCGCCCGTTCGCGGCTACGGGGCAGTCGCGCCTGGGCGCTCCAGCAGGCCGGCCACCCTCGCACACCGCGGCGGATCCGGTCGGATCGGCCCAGCGGTGCGCCAGATGGAGGCCAGGGTCTAGGCGTCCAGCCTCGCCAAGGCTTGCCGTGCCGTCGCCTCATCCTCCACACGGTCGAAGTAGATGCTCACCCCGTTGCGGCCAACGAGAACCTGGCCGTTCGATGCGTGCTTCTCCGAGACACTGACGGAGAAGCACGGGCCGTACGCGTAGCTGAAGCAGGAGAAACCGTCCGCGTCCGCTGTGGAGGTCCAGTCCTCGTCGCCGAAGAGCGACGAGCAGGCTGCGAGCCTGGAACTCTCCGAAGCGTTGGCCGAGGTGATGGAGATCGGGCCAGAGCATCCGGTCAGGGTGAGAAGCGCGAGACCCACGCCGATCGGAACAAGGCGGGACGGGATGCTCTGCATGCTCGAATCCTTCCACACAGGAATGCGGGCCCGACCCTTGTTCGCTGAGGTTCCAGGACGTCGGATGAACACTGTGAGCTATGCGTGCGGATGGTTCGCGCACGCGTTCGGTCGATGGCCATGGTGGACCGAGCGGCGAAGGTCTTCTCGCCCGAGCAGAGCCATCAGTCTCCGCCGATGGTCGGCGGCGATCACCCTCGATGCCCCGCAGGTCCAGCAGTCTGTCAACGGGAATCCGCGCGGGACCGATGGGAGGTCGCGCGACGCACCTGATCGCGGTGCTCCGTTCGCAGGCTGGGCAGGTCCGCGAACCCGTGCCGCGTGGAGGCCGCTGTCCCAATCGTCGTCCTGACGACCTCTGGTGAGGCCATGTCCTGAGTCGGGCCGCCCGGAGCACGTCAGGAGTCCGCCGCAGCCAACGGACGTGCCCTCCCATGCTGCGCGGTCGAGGGGGTCGGGTGGTCAGGACGTGGCGCTCGCGGGGCGTTTTCGGCCTGCGATTGCGATGGGGATCAGGCCGAGGAGGGTGATGGCTGCGCTGGTGATGAAGATGCCTCGTTGGCCGAGGGTGGTGAGGGAGCCGATGGCGATGATGGGGCCGGAGACGATGGCGCCGACGCGGCGGGTGTTCATGTAGAGGCCGGTGGACAGTCCTGGTCGGGGGATGAGTTCCTGGAACAGGGGTAGGCCGATGCCGGCGATGCCGGCGAAGGACCAGGCGTTCAGGAGTTGGAGGGCGATCAGGGGGATGGGGCCGGTGACGAAGGCGAGCCCGAGGTAGTAGGCGATCCCGGCCAGGCAGCCGGTCGCGATCAGGCCGAGGTGGGAGTAGCGCTCGCTGAGTCGGCCGATCAGCAGCAGGGCGGGTACTTCGAGTGCGGCGGCCACACCGAGCGCGATGCCGGCCCACAGCACGTCGAGCCCGAGGGTCTGGGTGACGTAGACGGTCATGATGGACATGGCGGTGGCGTTCGTGGCCTGGAGGAGGACGAACGCTGCGGTGATCAGCACGATCCCGCCCCGGCCCACCCGGGGCAGGTGTTCGCCGGCGCCGGCGGAGGTGGCCTCCGGTAGGTCCGCCGCCCTGGTTTCGGCGCGCCGGCTGTGGATCATGAGGGTGGTGGTGGCGAGGCTGAGGCCGGCGACCCCGGCGATCGCGAGCAGGATCGCGCGGTTGCCGAACCAGCCGATGATCGCCGCAGCCAGGGGCGGGCCGGCGACCCAGGCGACGGAGATGATCGCGCGGGTGTTCACGATGGCGGCGGGCCGGGCCCCGGCGTGGCGCAGGTGGGCGAACAGCATCGAGCTGCCGATTCCTGCGGGGCCGCCGAGCACGATCAGCACGACTGCGGCGAGCGGGAGCGTGGTCACGACCGCGAGCAGCAGGGCCAGCAGGGCGGTGAGGATCGCGCTGGCCATCATGAGCACGAGGTAGTTGTGCTTCCGATCCGCCCAGGCAGGTAGCACGAGCGCGGCGACGAAGCCGCTGGCGTTGGTGGCTGCGAGGACCCAGCCGACCTCGGCGGTCGTGGCGCCGTACAACTCGGTCAGGATCAGCGCCAGGACGGGGCTGAGGAACGCCGACTGCAGGCCCCACAGCAGCGCCGAGGACGGCACCAGCAGACGCTTCACCGGAATCGCCGATCCGTGCCGGTCGTGGCCGGACCGGGGCCGAGCCGACGGTGGCGTCACCTGCTCGCCTTGCCCGAATCCGACGTCCTCTGGGTGGTGGTCTGCCAGCTGGCGAGCAGTCTGAGTTGTTCCTCGGCCGCGCTGCCGGGTTCGGCGGTGTAGGCGATGACGGTGAGGTGATCGCCCGTGAGTTCGAGGGCGTCGCCGGTGAGTTCGAGGTCGCCGACGATCGTGTTGTGGAGCCGTTTGGTTGCGGTGCGGTGCAGCCGGACGTCGTGCTGGGCCCACTTGGTGGCGAAGGGGTGGCTGCGGGCGGTCAGTTCGCCGATCAGGTCGGTGAGCGGCTTGTCGAGGGGGTTGCGGCCGGCTTCGGAGCGCAGGCTGCCGACGGTGCCGTCGGCGACTTCGTCCCAGTCGCGGAAGAAGCCGTGGGCGCGTCCGTCCAGGAACACGAACCGGGCCAGGTTGAACGGCGCGTCGGGCTGGAGGATGCCGTCGTAGAGGGCCAGGCACAGGTCGTTCGCGGCGAGGATGTCCATCCGGGCGTTGCGGACGTAGGCGGGCACCCCGGTCATGCCGGCCAACAGCGCGCGGACGCTGGCTCGCAACGGCGGGTCGGGTCGGGTGCGGGTGCGGAGTTTCCGTTCGGGCGCGGCGGCGGCGTCCGCGAGGTCGCGCAGGTGCCGGCGTTCGGCCTCGTCCAGGCGGAGCGCGTCGGCGATCGCGTCGAGGACCGGTTCGGAGACGCCGGCGAGGTGGCCGCGTTCGAGGCGGGCGTAGTAGTCGACGCTGACCCCGGCCAGGAGGGCGACCTCCTCCCGCTTGAGGCCGGGTACCCGGCGGCGTTGGTCGTGGCCGGGCAGGCCGGTGTCTTCGGGCCGGACGCGGGCGCGGCGGCTGGTCAGGAAGTCGCTGATCTCGCGCCGGTTGTCCACCTGCGGGACGCTACCCCGGGCGAGCCGTCCAGGACAGGTACTGGCAGTGCGCGGTACGGCAGGTCCTTCCACCCACCCACCCACAGGAGTGGACTGGGGACAACTCAACGACCAGAAGGACGGTCTCATGCGTACGGTCACCCTCAACAACGGTGTCGAGATGCCGATCCTCGGCTTCGGCGTGTTCCAGATCGCTGATCCGGCCGAGTGCGAGCGGGCGGTCAGCGATGCGCTCGCCGCCGGGTACCGGATGCTCGACACGGCCGCGTCGTACCTGAACGAGGAGGCGGTCGGGCGGGCGATCGCCGCGAGCGGCATCCCGCGCGAGGAGTTGTTCGTCACTACGAAGCTGTGGATCCAGGGCGCCGGGGAAGGGAAGACCCGGGCCGCGTTCGAACGCTCCCTGGCCCGGCTCGGGCTGGACCACGTCGACCTGTACCTGATCCACCAGCCGTTCGGGGACGTGTACGGCGCCTGGCGGGACATGGAGAGGATCAACGCCGAAGGCCTGTCGCGGGCGATCGGGGTGTCGAACTTCCACCCGGACCGGCTGGTCGACCTGATCATGCACAACCAGATCGTGCCCGCGGTCGACCAGGTGGAGACCCACCCGTTCCACCAGCGGGTCGCCGACCAGGCCCTGATGGCCGCCGAAGGCGTCCAGATCGAGTCCTGGGGCCCGTTCGCCGAAGGCAAGAACGGCCTGTTCACCAACCCGGTCTTGTCCGGGATCGCCGAGGCGCACGGCAAGTCGGTCGGCCAGGTCGTGTTGCACTGGCTGACCCAGCGCGGCGTGGTCGTGATCCCCAAGACCGTCCGCCCCGAGCGGATGGCGGAGAACCTGGACGTGTTCGACTTCGAGCTCACCGCCGACGAGATGGCCGCGATCGCCGGTCTCGATACCGGGACGAGCCAGTTCTTCGACCACCGCGACCCCGAGATGGTGCGGTGGCTGTCCGGCCGCACCCTCGACGTCTGAGCGGGCCGGATCGATGAAGACTCATCGGCAGATACGGATGGTTCCGAGTGGCCAGTAGACCAGCGGCGATCGTGTTCGGCGTGGAGTTCGCGACGGCGCCCAGCTGGTTCATCGAGCGATCCCGCGGCCGGGATGCATCAGGGCAGTCGGCGATCTGGGCCGTCGGGATCTGTTCGAGCTTGAGACGGTCTCCCATCGCGGTCCCTCGCCCGGCGTTGCGGTTGCGCTGGCCACCGCTGGGTGGTGGAGCTGGTCGAGTGCGGTCTCTAGGGCTGTCCCGGCCTGTGTGCAGGCGTGCATCAACACCTCACTGGCGCGGGTTCCGGGGTCGGGTATCCAGTCGGCGCGGCTGGCTCCGGGATGGTGGGTGAGGTAGTTCGGCCCGAGAGCCGCGACGCTGATCCAGAGGTTCCTGCTGCTGATGACCTGGAGCAGCGCTGACTTGTGGCACGCCGCGACCTTCCCGGCAGAGAGCAGAGCGGCGCGCATGGCTGCTTGTCGCGACGGGGCGCCTGGCGGCCCAAGCCGGTGTGTGGCGAGGGCTTGGTCGAGGTCTTGTGATCGGTGGCGCAGTTCGGTGGTGCGGCCGCCGAGCCGGACCTCGGGTGGCCAGTCGGCGGCTCGCTGCCATGCCTGGGACGCCTTGGTGAGTGCCGCTGATGCTGCGCTTTCGAGGGGCCGCTCGCCGGGCGGTTCAGCGAATGTGGTTGCTGCTGTGCTGCAGATGGTGGCGATCGTGGCGGCGGTGCGTTGGAAGGCGTAGGAGGTGACTCGGGTCTGGCTCGCGAGGATCTCGATGGCGGTTTCGGCCCACCGAGCGACGGCCTCGTCAATGCCGCCGGGACTCGGTCCGAGCGCGAGCAGCCCGATCGGCGTGTGGAGATCTCCTTGCGGGACGTAGGAGGCCGCATGGGTGGCGTCAGCGAGATCACGAATCAGGGCCGGACCCGAGAAGGCCTGATCAACGGGACAGGCAGCAAGGCTGACCGTTGCGACGTGGTGCAGTGTGGCAAGCACTTGGGAGCGCAGTTGCCCTCGGTCAGCATGTCCGGTGTTCCTCACGGTCTCGGGGTTGGCGTTCAGGGTGTCGGCGAGAACCCCCAAGGTGTAGCCGATTGTTGTGATCGGGGAGTTGACGGGTTCCTCTGCTGGCTCGGCCTTCGGCATTGCCTGCAGGATCGTCATCACGTCTGGTGGAGGGTCAATCAGGGCCAGGATGCGGATCGCGTTCCCGACCAGTCGGCTCAGTCCGGACATCTCGGTCTTGGACTGCATGGACGGTTGGGCGCTGAGGTCGAGGGTCCGGTCGTGGAGTGCGGCGAGGAGGGCGTTAACGGTGGCCACGGTCGCCTGCCTCGACGAGGATCGCCTGGAGGGCGGGCCAGATCTGGGATGGCACGATGTCGGGCCGCCGGCCGAGGAGCCGGCCCGCCGTAGCCAGGGAGCCGGCCGCGGTCTCCGCGGCAGGCACCCAGGCCGGTTCGATGTCGAGTTCTTCGAGACGGTTCTCGATGTCGAGGATCTGGCTGGCGAGCGCAAGCGCCTGCCCGGTCGGGTCGGGCTCGGCCAGCAGCTGGTGGGCTGCGTGGCGGAGGTGGCCGAGAGCATCGGCGAGATCAGGCTTCGCGTCCGGCATCGGTTCTACCTGGCCAGGCTCGGCCCGCTGCGTCCGCGGGATCGGCTTGCGGAGGCCATGACCTCGCCACGGGGTCGGCCGGCAGCGGTCACGGTCTCCCAGACCCCGGGTGCCGGCCGGACGACGGGTGCGACGGTCTCGGCAACCGGCACGTCGTCGATCGGCTCGGTGGCGGGCTGGGTGTGGGTGAGGATGCGGTGGGCGGCGGAGATGACGCGCTCGCCGGTGGTCCGGATGATCTCGTCGAGGCTGTCGAGGTCGTGGTCGCGTCCGGCGGCTTCGATGGCCCAGCCGGCGACGTAATTGAAGGTGTACTGGCTTGCGTCGAGTCCGTGGGCCTGGGTGACGAGGTCTATCTGGAC
>MTLD01001256.1_pt1 | contig 11126 bp, 8 predicted proteins | sample 1982471 | NCBI WGS metagenome assembly MTLD01 (sample SAMN05712604, study PRJNA340218) | biofilm metagenome | isolation source: sample SPM anode biofilm adapted to -50 mV | place: USA | collected 2012-02-03
CAGGTCGGGTGCCCGGAGGAGGCGTCCTGGCGGCGCGGCTTCCTCACCGACGACGAGCTGCTCACCCGCGCGGACGCACTGGCGAAATCGGGCTACGGGGTGTATCTGCGCCAGCTGGTCGAAGCCGGTCGGGTCAGCTGACTACTCGGCTCAGCTGGTGACCGATACGTTCCGGATAGCGAGCCGGGCCGCTCCGGCGGTCCGTCCGACGTGGAGGTAGCCGCCGCGCCAAGCCTTGTCCTTCACGGTCTGCGTCGGGGTGTCATCGCGACTGAACCCGATCTGGTCGGGGCCGACCTCGACGGTGAGGCGGGTCCAGGTCGTCGGAGCGAGTGGATCGGTCGCCGTGGGCGTTCCGACCGCGGAGACCCGCCCGTCCTGGCTGGCCACTGACAGCTGCAGGTCACCACGGTGGCTCAGGGACAGCTGGTAGCCGGTTCCGCCCGGGTAGTAGCTGTCATCGGTGCAGCCGAACGCCAGGTAGACGGCGTCGGTGTTCGCCATCGGTCCCGCTATCAGCGACACCTCGACGTCGATCCTGTAGCCGGCGGAGGCGTCCGCGACCGGGCTGAGGTCGCCGAGGCAGACCGATCGGGCGCCATTGCCGATCAGCTCGATCGCATTGTCGATGTCCCAACCCACGGCTTCCCAGTCGCTGTAGGGATCCTTGGTGGTCAGCCCGGGGGCCAGTTGGCGGGAGTTGAACGAATCGCGGGAGGCCGCCGGCAGTTGGCCTGTGACGTACCCCAGGCTCGGGGTGATCATCCCGCTCACGCCGAGCTGGGCAAAGTGCTCGACCTCCGAGCGACGGTGCACCGGGTATACCCACACGGGCACAGCCGTGGCCACAGCCAGTTGCACGGCCTGGGGGTCGACGTAGCCTCCGGTGCCCCGGGCGGGCAGCACGATCGCATCCGTGTCGGTGAGCACGGTGGCGAGGCTGTCGAGCGTCTTCGCGGTCACCGTTGCCGTGTCGCCGAAGTAGGCGAACACGGGCAACCCGTCCGACTTCGCCTGGGCGATGCGCGAACTGGTGTAGCCGACCTTCACCATGACCTGCGCCAGGAGGCCGTGCTGCTCCAGCAATTTCATCATCGGGTCGAACGCGGCGTCGTCCTTCGCCTCCACGCAGAGGATCTTCCGGTCGACCTCGGCCAGGGCGTCGACGAGGCGGGGGATGGGCGGCATTCCGCTCCCGGTCCACCGGGGGCCGAGACGCGGGATCCGGATCCTCCCCTTCGTGAACTCCGCCGCGCTGGTGTCCGAGGTCCGCCCGGTCAGGGTGGTCGTGCGGTCGAGGGTGAGGTCGTGGTGGCAGAACAGTTCGCCGTCGCTGCTCCGCACCACTGAGAGCTCCAGGGCATCGGCGCCCCACTCGATCGCCTTGCGGTAGCCGGGCAGCGAGTGCTCGGGAATCGTGTCGCCCGACCCGCGGTGTGCGATGAAGTATGGGGCACGCCGGCTTCTGGTCCACTCGGCGAAGGTCTGCGGCGCGGGGACGCTCGGCGCCGCGGGCGGCATGCTGCACCCGGTGGCGCCGAATACGATCGCGCCCATCCCGAGTGTGAGCAGGGTGCGGCGGTCCAGGGCAGTCATGGGAGACCAACGATAGTTCAGGCGCGGACAGGTGCGCCTTTCGTGCCTGCGGCGCGCGCTCGCTCGCGGGGGTTGGATAGTCTGGGCCCCTCAGCCCGACGCCGGATGGGGGGATCCGATGGGGTGTGATGCCCGGCACACGGTGACAGGACGCCCGAGGTGAGGGCGTCCCGTGCAGCGGTCGTGGTGGTCAACTACGGAAGCAGCGACCTGCTCGCGACGAACCTGGCAGCGTGCACCGCTCCCGGGGATCTCGTCGTCGTCGTGGACAGTTGGTCGGACGCAGAGGTCCGGCAAGAGGTGCTGCAGCTGGGCGGGGAGCGCGGCTGGCTTGTGATCACCCCGGATCACAACACCGGGTTCGGCACCGGGATCAACCTCGGCGTGGCCCGGGCACTCGAGGAGGGGGCGACCTCGGTGGTCCTGCTCAATCCGGACGCGCGGCTCGATCCGGGGGATCGTGCCCGGCTGGTCGACCAGGTGGAGGCCGACCACGGCCTCCTGCTCGCGCCGCGGATCGTCCGCCCTGACGGTTCGCCTTGGATGAGTGGGCTGATGGACCTCCGCCTCGCCGATGGCACCAATCGGTCGAGCCGTCACCGCCGCCCGGGCATGGCGGTGATGGAATGGGTGTCCGGAGCCGTAATGGTGCTCAGCCGGGAGCTCTGGGAGCAGGTGGGCGGCTTCGACGACGACTACTTCCTCTACTGGGAGGACGTGGATCTGTGCCGACGCGTCCACGAGGCGGGTGGTGCCGTGCGGGTCGACGACAGGATCACCGCCGTACACGACGAGGGCGGCACCCATGCGGACGGCGGTGGGAGGGCCAAGGCGGAGGCATTTTACTACTACAACATCCGCAACCGCGCGCTCTTCGCGGCCAAGTGGTTGGATGCGCCCAATCGTGCGCGGTGGGCCAGGCGCGCTCCGTCCGCGGCGTGGGACACCATGCTGACCGGGGGCCGGCGGCAGTTCGTCGAAAGCCTGCGACCATGGCGCGCCCTGGTGCGTGGACTCCTTGCCTCCATCCGGATCAGCGTGGCCGGTGCGCCTAGCTCGACGCCCCCGGCGGCGACTAGGGTGACGGCCATGCCTGAGCCGTCCGACACGGTGCGCGTGCTGGAATCGTTCAACTCCCCGGGACCGCTGACCAACCCCTACATCACCCAACTACGGGATGCACTCGTCGCGACGCCGGGGGTCCGGGTGCACTGCTGGGACTGGAAGTTCGCGCTGTTCGGTGCGTACGACGTCTTCCACACCCACTGGACCGAGGTACTGATCGAGAGTCGCGGGACCATCGCGACCGCTCTGCGGCGCCTGTTGTTCGGGCTCTTCCTGGTGCGCCTGTGGGTGACCCGTACAGCGGTCGTGAGGACCGTCCACAACCTCGAGCTGCCGAGCGGCCTCTCGAGGGTCGAGGTCCTGCTGCTGACGCTTGCGGACCGCCTGACGACGGCCCGGATCGCACTCAACGAGTTCACCCCGGTTCCCGAGGGCACCCCGTATGCGCTGATCCCGCACGGCCACTACCGGGACTGGTACGGCCGCTGCCCGGAACCGGTGACGGTCCCGAACAGGTTGGCCTTCATCGGCAAGGTTCGCCGGTACAAGAACGTCGAGGGCCTCGCGCGGGCGTTCTCCGCGCTGCCCGCCGCCGCCGGCTACAGCCTGCACATCTCCGGGAAGCCGTCGAGCTCCGATCTGGCGGACGCACTGCAGGCGTTCGCCGCCGCGGACCCCAGGATCGAGCTCGAACTCGGGTTCATCGAGGATGATGACCTGGTCAGGGAGGTCGGAGAAGCGGAACTCGTCGTTCTGCCCTACCACGAGATGCACAACTCGGGCAGCGTGCTGGCCGTGCTCTCGCTCGACCGGCCCGTGCTGGTGCCGGAGAACGCGTTCAACGCTGCGCTGGCCGCCGAGGTCGGTCCCGGCTGGGTGCTCACCTTTCCGGAGGAACTCTCTGCCGACGCGATCGTCGAAGGTCTCGCCGCGGCGCGGGAACGGCCCCGTGGCGTACGCCCCGACCTGAGCCGGCGGGAGTGGTCGGACGCAGGAACACGCCACCTGGTCCTGTTCCGGGAGTCCATCGCCGCGATGCGTGGCGGGACGAGGAGATAGCGCATGAGGATCCTCGTCTGTGTCTGGGACTTCCCCTACCCGCCTCGTGGAGGCGGCCGCGGCGATGTCTGGCGGCGGATCGAGGCCTTCGTGCGGCTGGGCCACGAGGTGATGCTGGTCAATCTCTACGATCCGGATGGGCCGCGCGTCCCGTCAGCGGAGCATCTCGCGGCTGTCGACGAGGTGGTCTCGGAGCGCTTCTCGTTCCCGATCAAGCGGGGCCGCCTGCGGACGATACGTCAGTTGCTCAACGCGGCGCGGGTTCCCTGGCATGTCGCCACGCGGGTGCCCGACCTCGAGGAGGCCTCCGAGATCGACCAGAAGGCGCGCGCCTTCGGGCCGGACGTGATCTGGCTGGACGGGCCCTGGTTCGGCGAACTCGGGCTTCGGCTCAGCCGGGAACTCGGCGTCCCCATCGCGTACCGGTCGCACAACGTGGAGCACGTCTACCTGAAACGGCAGGCGTCGGCAGCCGTCCGGCGGCGCGACCGGCTCGCCTGGCGCCTCGCTTGCGTCGGCCTGAAGCGGTACCAGCTCCGGCTGATGGACTCCGCGACGGTGGTTTTCGACATCTCCCTCGACGACATGATGCTGTGGCGGCGTCTCGGTGTGACCAACAACCAGTGGTTGCCGCCGCTCCCCGAACTCGCGCTCAACCCGCCGTCTCCGGAGCGGGTGCCCACTGATGTGCTCTTCGTCGGTGGACTGCGCACTCCGAACAACGTCCAGGGCGTCCGCTGGCTCACGCGTCACGTGCTGCCGCTCGTGCAGGCCGCCCGCCCCGATGTCGTGTTCGGCGTGGTCGGTTCCTACCCGGACCCTTCGCTGATCGAGGAACTTTCCGCGGTCCCGGCCGTCCGCAGCTACTACGACGTCCCGGACGTCACCAGGTACCAGTTCGCCACCGGGGTCCTGGTCAACCCTGTGGCGGTGGGCAGCGGGGTGCAGGTGAAGATGCTCGACATGCTGATGACCGATTCCCCGATCGTGACCCGCAGCCAGGGGTTGTCCGGACTGCCCCGCGACTGGGCCGACCAGTTCGCCGTCGCGGACACCCCCGAGGAGTTCGCCGCGGCGATCCTGGATCGTCTTGATGCGCCGGGCGTCGACCGGTTGTCGCGGAACGAATTGCGTCGTCAGTTCGGGATCGAGGGCATCCGCGAGGCACTCGAACAGGTCTCGTCGCTCCGGTAGGCGGCGCGCTCCCGGAGCGACTCTGCCGCGTGCGTCGGTGCGACCTGTGGAATAATGGGCCCCGGCGAGGTGCCGATTGCGTAGGGGGGAGTTGGCACCGAGAAGCGTCGAGGACTCCGCGCACCCAGGCTCAGGGTTGGGTGTCACGGTTGGGTAGTTGACCCCCCGAGCGGTTCTGATGATTCGGGGGACGAGTGATGAGCGCTGAATATGCACCGGAGTTCGAGATCATGACCGACAGGGGCGTCACCGGATATGTGCCGGGCGCCTGGGACATGTTCCACATCGGGCATCTGAACATCCTGCGGCGCGCTCGCGAGCACTGTGACTACCTGATCGTCGGCGTCGTGACCGACGAAGCGCTGTTTCGGGCGAAGCGCAAGTACCCGATCGTCCCCTTCGAGGAGCGCTGTGAGATCGTCGCGAGCGTGGGCATCGTCGACGAGGTCGTCACCGATTTCTCATCCAACAAGCTGGACATCTGGCGTCGGGTGCCCTTCGACATCGTGTTCAAGGGGGACGACTGGAAGGGCACGCCCAAGGGGGACCAGCTCGAGCACGACATGGCATCAGTTGGGGTGGGCGTCCACTACTTCCCCTACACGAAGCAGACCTCCTCGACCGAACTGCGACGGATCATCAGCGAGCTGTAGGCGGATGTGCCGCGTTCCGCGCCGTCGCACCAGGAAGGCACTCGCATGCGCATCGCACTGATCGGCACCCGGGGCGTCCCCGCCCGCTACGGAGGGTTCGAGACTGCTGTCGAGGAAGTCGGCCGGCGCATTGCGGACCGGGGGCATGAGGTGATCGTGTTCTGCCGCCCACCTGCCGGCGAGCCTGTGCACGAGGAGTACCTCGGGATGCGGCTCGTGAACCTCCCCTCGTTGAAGAAACGGTCGTTGGAGACGCTGAGCCACACCGCATTGTCCGTGGTGAACCCGTTACTCGCCGACGTGGACTCCGCGATCGTGTTCAACTCGGCCAACGCGCCGCTGCTCCCGGTCCTGCGGGCGCGGCGGATACCGTTCGCCACCCATGTCGACGGGCTGGAGTGGAAGCGCGCGAAGTGGGGCCCCCTCGGCCAGCGCTACTACCGCCTCGGTGAGGCGCTCGCGGTGAGGTGGTCGGACGAACTCATCGCGGACGCCCAGGGGATCGCCGACTACTACGAGGCCGAATTCGCCGCAGCGACAAGGTTGATTGCCTACGGCGCCCCGGTCCTGACCGACCCAGGCTCGGACAGGCTGGCCGAACTGGGCCTCGCACCACAGCGCTACCACCTCGTGGTGGCCCGATTCGAACCCGAGAACCACGTCCTCGAGATCGTTCGCGGTTACTCGTCGAGCCGGGCGACGCTGCCGCTGGTCGTGGTGGGTTCCGCTCCGTACGCGGACGCGTACACCGCCGCCGTCCGGGACGCGGCTGACGACCGCGTCCGACTGGTCGGCGGCGTGTGGGACCAGGAACTGCTGAACCAGCTGTACGCCAATCCGCTGTCCTACCTGCACGGGCACTCGGTGGGTGGCACCAATCCCTCGCTCCTCCGCGCGGCCGGGGCCGGCGCCCACGTGATCGCCTATGACGTCTCGTTCAACCGTGAGGTGATGGGCGGGGATGCTGACTACTTCTCCGATCCCGCGTCGGTGTCGGCCGCGCTCGCTGCGGTCGAGGCAGACCCGCAGTGGGCACGTGAACGGGGTCTGGCCGGTCAGCGGAACATCCGCCGCTACTCCTGGGACAGCGTGGCGGATGACTACGAGCAGCTGCTCGCGGACCTCGCCCGGGACGGCCAGAAGCGTCGGGCCGAGCGCCCGCGCGGCCGTCGCGCCCGGTCCGGGAGAGTGCCCCGATGACCTCGTCGACCGCTGGCGCCGGGACGGTCGTCGTCGCGCATCCGAGTCCGGATCTCTACGGCTCGGACCGGGTGCTCCTGGAGTCGGTCAGCGGGCTGGTCACCGCTGGGCACAGGGTGGTCGTCGCCCTACCCGAGTCCGGCCCGCTCGCCCCGGCGCTGGAGGAGCGGGGTGCGGTCGTCGAGTTCGTCGCGTCGCCGGTCCTGCGTAAGTCCGCACTGCGGCCGGCGGGCCTGGCCCGCCTGATCGCCGCCACCCTGCGGAGCATCCCGCCGACCTGGCGGTTGCTGCGGCGTGAGCGACCTGTCGTCGTGCTCGTCAACACGATCACCATCCCCATGTGGATGCTCGTCGGACGGGTCACGGGCGCCCGGGTGATCTGCCACGTGCACGAGGCGGAGCACTCCCTGCGTCCAGTTCTGCGCCGACTGCTGTACCTGCCGCTGCTGCTCGCCCACCGCCTGGTGGTGAACAGCAAGTTCAGTCTCGGCGTGCTGGCCGAGAGCTGGCCGGCGCTCGGCCGGCGCGGGCGACTGGTCTACAACGGAGTGCCCGGACCGGAGGACCCGCCGCCCCCGAGGGCCCAACTCCGCCGCCCGGTCGAACTGCTCTTCATCGGCCGGCTTTCCCCGCGGAAGGGACCCCAGGTCGCCCTGCGTGCGATGGCGCGCCTGCAGCGGGAGGAACCCGGCGGCTACCGGCTGAGTCTGCTGGGCGCGGTGTTCCCCGGCTACGAGTGGTTCGAGCGCGACCTGCGGGAGTACGTTGCGAGCGCGGGGATCGGCGGCCAGGTGAGGTTCCTCGGCTTCGATCCCGACATCTGGCGCCATCTCGCGGACAGCGACATCGTCCTCGTCCCGTCCACCGTGGATGAGCCGTTCGGCAACACCGCCGTGGAGGCCATGCTGGCACTTCGGCCCCTCGTGGTGAGTGAGACCAGCGGATTGCGCGAAGCGGCCGCGGCGTACGAGACGGCACGACTGGTGCTGCCGGATGACGCGGACGCCGTTGTCGACGCCGTGCGAGATCTCGCCCGTACGTGGCCTGCGGTCATCGCCCGCTCGGACGCCGACCACGCGCTGGCCCTCAGCCGGCATGCCCCGGAGGTCTACCAGCGGGAGTTCGCCGCAGCGGTGGAGGCCGTAGCGACTCGCCGCGACCGTCAATGAGTCTCCCGCCGAAGGTTCCGTGCCGGATGATCACCTCCTGAGGGTGCTCCCGCCTGCACCCGCAACGAGCCTGACGCCGGCTGCGACGACCGCCGCTGACCAACTCACAGACGGGTCGTCCGGGCCCGGTCCTGCAGCAGGTATGGTCACGAGGTCAGCCAGTCGCGCTGAGTGGGCTGCCGGGCCGGGCCCAGGACGGAGACGAGACATGACGGAAACCCAGCGGACGCCGCTGATCGCACGCACGGAGCCCTGGGGCGCCGTGCGGCAGGCCCTGGTCGCCGTGCAGAAGAGCAACCGGAATGCGCAGGCGTATTCACGCTGGGTGAACCGGCCGCTCGGTCGGGTTTTCGCAGCCACCGCCTACAAGCTGGGACTGTCGCCGAACGCGATCAGCCTGATCAGCGCTGCCTTCACCTTCACCGGCATCGCCCTGATCGCCGCGGCGACTCCGTCCTGGGGGACCGGGCTGCTGATCGGCGTGCTGCTGGTGCTCGGCTACGCGCTCGACTCCGCGGATGGGCAGGTCGCGCGTCTGCGGGGGGGTGGCAGTCTGGCCGGGGAATGGCTCGATCACGTCCTGGACGCGTTCAAGACCGCGGGCTTCCACCTCGCCGTGGCCGTGATGTGGCTGCGGAACCTGGACGGGTGGCAACCCTGGACCGCCCTCGTGCCGGTGGTGTTCACGCTGCAGGCCACGGTCTGGTTCTTCACCATCATCCTGACCGACCTGTTGCTGCGGAACGCCGGTGCGAAGAAGCAGGTCCTCGCCGCGGAGGAGGGTCGGCAGCCGATCTGGACGAGCCTGCTCGGAATTCCCGCCGACTACGGGTTCCTGTGCCTGGCCATGATCGTGTTGGGGTGGTACCCCGTGTGGCGCTGGCTGTACGTGCTGCTCGCGCTCGCCAACGTCCTGCTGCTCGCTCTGCAACTGGTCCGCTGGTACCGGCGGGTCGCCGCGGTCGGTTGACCGGCCGCATTCCTGCGGAACCTGAGAGGCTTTCATGGAACCCTCAGGAATGGTAGGATGCGCTCAACTTACCCTTCGGGATCCCCCCCGATCCCCCCGAAGCATGGAGTTCTTGCAGTGACAATCTTTCGAACCCGTCTCAGCGCGTTGGCAAGCAGTTTCGCCATCGCCGTCTCCGGTGCGGCGCTGACGCTCGCAGCCACGCCCACCCCGGCATCCGCGACCGCTTTCGCGGTGTCCTCGAAGCTGCCCAGCACCACGTCGAGCGCCATCCGGACCAACTACTCCGTGCCCAGCGGAGCGGTCTTCGTCTCGCCCAGTGGCTCGGACTCCGCGGCTGGCACCAGCACCGCCCCGTACAAGACGCTCGGCTACGCGCTGACGAAGGTGAAGGCGAGCGGCACGGTAGTGATGCGTGGCGGCGTCTACCGCGAGGGCGCGAGCGGCTACAACACGGGTGGCACGAACTACATTCCCAGCCCGACCAGCATCACCATCCAGTCCTATCCGGGTGAGACGGTGTGGATGGACGGCACCGTGCCGGTGACCGACTGGACCAGGGTCTCCACCACCGACTACAAGGTCGCCTGGTCGACCCCTTCCTACTGCGCCGGCCAGTACTACAGCCGCAACTACAACTCCCAGACCACCACCGGGCCGTGCAGCTACAGCGACGCGATCGGGGGCAACTCCTCCCTCGGTGACCCGCAGATGGTCTTCGTCGACGGCACCGAGATCACCGAGGTGGCCTCGCTCAGCAAGCTGACCTCCAACAGCTTCTACTACGACTGGTCGGCGCGGGTCATGCACCTCGGGTTCAACCCTTCCGGCCACACGGTCGAGGTCACGAAGTTCCCGCAGGCGCTGGCCCTGTACAACCCGACCAACGTCAGCATCAAAGGCATCGGGTTCCGCCGGTACGCGTCCAACCAGTACGGGAATGCGACTACCGGTGCGCTCCTGCTGAACCAGGGCTCCAACGTGCTGCTCGAGAATGTTGCGATCACGCAGAACGCCGGTACGGGCCTGATCGTGTGGAACACCAAGAAGCTCACCATTCGCAGTTCGCTGATCTCGTCCAACGGTGCCAACGGCATGAACTTCGCCGGTTCGCAGCAGAAGCTCGCCACCGATTCGACCGTACGCGACGACCTCACCATCGAGTACTCGCGCTTCGACCGCAACAACGCCGACTCCTACGCCAGGGACTGCACGTTCAGTTGCAACGCCTCCGGGGTGAAGATGGCGGGCATCGTCGGCGCCAACATTCGCTACAGCACCTTCAACTACAACGCCGGCGGCCGTGCGTCCGGGCTGTGGTGCGACCTGCACTGCCTGCAAGTGAACATCTACGGCAACAAACTGGTGGGCAATGCCCGGCACGGCCTGGTCTACGAGGTCAGCGACTCCGGCGTGATCGCGTCCAACCAGATCGCGGACAACGGCTGGAGTTCCTACCAGACGGGCGGTGGCTACGGCCTCCTGGTCGGTTCCGCCAATACCAGGATCTACAACAACACCATCAACAACAACCGGCAGGGCGTGTTCATCTACGACGACGACCGTTCGCCGAGTTCGTCGTCGGGTCTGGACGCGAGCAGGGTCGGGCCGAATTCCGTCAACGTGGCTTTCGTGAACAACATCCTGGCCACGAACACAACGGCCAGCGGCGTGATGCTGATGGTCACGGGTGGCAAGAGCACGGTCTCCGGCAATACGTCGGCCAGCAAGGTGCTCACCACGCTGAACTACAACAGCTACGCCAAGCCGAGCACGGTGACGTTCGTCCACTGGCGGCCCTATTCGGACAAGACTGCCTCGGTCTACAAGACGGTTGACGCCTTGCGCAGTGCCCAGAGCACGAGCTATGAGACGAATGGCGACCTGACGACAGGTGATGGTACGGCGTTCCTCGTCTCGCCCTCCACGGGCGACTACTCGGTCAAGTCCGGCACGCTCGCGAGCAACAGTTCCACCGCGCTGCCGAGCGACATCGCCGCCCTCCTGGGCGTCTCCGCGACGACCACCCGGAACCGCGGTGTGATCACCCTCGGCGGGTAGCAGAGTCACGCTGAGGAGGGCCCGCGCGGTTCGTTCGCGCGGGCCCTCCTCAGTATTGCCTGTCAACCCTACGGCTGGCGTATCCACGGTCGACGTGGGAGGATGTCGCCTAGCTCTTCGGGGGGGGGGAGGGCAGGCGCTACCGCCAAATGGCGCGAC
>MTLD01001381.1_pt1 | contig 11113 bp, 17 predicted proteins | sample 1982471 | NCBI WGS metagenome assembly MTLD01 (sample SAMN05712604, study PRJNA340218) | biofilm metagenome | isolation source: sample SPM anode biofilm adapted to -50 mV | place: USA | collected 2012-02-03
GTTGGTTGCGATGTTACACCCCGTATTACAATAATAATTAAAAATAGACCCATAAACGCCACTGTTACAACATTTATAAATCTAAATTGTGATTTTGGTAGCTAATTTGGTATCACTCATAATGAATTTTACCTTTTAATTGTGCCATTATTGCTTCATCTGCATTAGGGTACAAATGACTATATATGCCTAGAGTTGTTTTAATGTCGGAATGTCCTAAACGCTTTTGAATAAGTAAAGGTGTGACATTTAATTCATTGATTAAAAAGGACGCATGAGAGTGTCTTAATGCTTTAGGCTGAATAATTGTGACATTCGCACGTTTAGCATACTTAACTAGAATTTCACGTACCACACGTTTATCTACTGGATTGCCACTATAACTTATGACAAAGTTGATGTTTTTATCAAAAGTTTTCTGTCTATCATGCCATGCTTTTAATATTTCACATGTTTCATCATCAATAGAAATAATCCGCCTTGAGCTTTCTGTTTTCAACTTTGTCAATCTTTCCCACTTATTAACATTATAATAATCAAGCTGATGAAAAATTTTAATTTTTTGATTGTCTAAGTCAATATCCGACCAGTAAAGACCAGTTGCTTCATTGACACGCATGCCAGTCATGTAATATAGCCATAACGTCATGAAAATAAAATGCTCATAATAATCGGAACGATCTAAACTATTAATGACTTGCTCAAATTCTTCTCTAGTCCAAAAATCAATAGACTTCTTATCTAAGACCACATTACCTACTTTTTCAGTCAAAACATCTCTTAACATACCGTAATCTCGAGCTGTTTTTAGTATTTGAGATAATAAAGAAAATTTTTGTTTAGCATAAGACTTTGAATGCTTACTAATAATTGTCTGCTTATAACGTTGAATTTCAAAGATAGTGATATTTCTAGGCTTTTTCTTGCCAAATACTGTCACAAGCTCTTTAAAGGCTGCTTGTCTACGTTCCTTTGCTTTCTCAGGGTTAGTAACCCTCGCATAATACTCAGGTAAAAATATTGTATTAACAAACGTTTCAAATGACATCTGAGTATTGAATATACCACCCATATCATGAACTTTTTTCATTGCACTTATTCTAGCTTCGTGAGCCTCTTTTGCAGTCTCAAATCCCCTTTTCCTTTCCTGATAAGGCTTACCTGTTGCTCTATCTACACCAGCCTTAAAATAGTAAAGATACTTACCTGTCACTTCATCTTTAGTTACTCCAGTATAACTAGTTTTTGACAATTTTAGCACCCAGTTCCATACCTAAAATTTCTTCAACGGCAACACGTGGCACAGCTCCTAAGCGTTTATTCTCATAAAAAGTAAACCCTTTGTTAATCATCAAATACTTTGCTTGCTTAATAATACTGTAAGCAGTACCTAATTTAAAACCTAATGCCACTAAATCATCTTTAGTTACAACACTTGAACTATCCATAATAAACCTCTTTCTAATTTTCTACTCTAGTAAATTCTCGACTTGCTAATGCACTTCTCAGCTCAAAATCAACCATGCAGGTATATAATACCTTACCTTGTATATTACGAGCCTTAGAACCGTCCTCATTCATCTTTACGTACCATGTACCAGATACAAAAGGATAGTTATTATTTAATTGCTTTTGTGCTTTATTGCCCAATTTTTTAAGATACATCTTTAATCCTTTCTTTTTGTGGGAATGACCTAGGAACAATGATTTCATTTATCAATCTATCCGCTACATCTTCCTTTTTACCGTTTTCAGTGAATATTTTTTGATAATCAAAATTAAGTGTTACAATCTCATCTTCTGAAACTCGCAACATTTTAGGGCTATCACGTCTAAAGACTTCTGACACATTGTAGATATTGTCGTTATCACTTAGAGGAAATTGTTTAGAATTGATTTCTACATAATTTTCAATACGTCTAACAAACTGATCTAAGTCCTCGCCTTTTAATTCTTTGAAAAAATCAACAGGAGTTTTATAGTTTGCGACAATGATTACACGAGGAACGACAATTTTATTACGATAGCGTGCTGACATTCTAGCTGTATTAAGTGGGTCAAATAATTTCAACCAATCAGATACAGATAGACTTTTAACACGTAAATCATCTAAAATTAGTATATCCTCGCCTAAATATTCATCAAATGGATTACTTGATGATGCACTATAAATCTCACTTTCAAAACCATGTTCAATACCATAATCTTTAAGTTTTAAAGCTAATGAATCCGTCAATTGAGTTTTACCAACTCCTGGACGGGCCTGAATATAAAGCACCGTTAGTTTGTATTCTCTGTTTCTCAATAACTTCAAACGTTCATGACCTAAACTAAGACCATAAAATGCCATAGATTCATTAAAGGCAGTTTGATTCATGCCATAGAGTAATCTCAAGTTTTCATCATCCATTAAGTCATCTCTTTTCAGTTTACCAGTCAAGAGTGACTGTCTGACTAAATCAAAGCCTTCCTCTAATTCTTCACGTTTTGTAGTGGACGCTCTTTTTTGTAAATCTTCCATATTTTCATCAATATAGGCTACAAAATCAGAAGTATCAAAGGTTTCAACCTCACTTGGTAAATATTGAAACTTATTAAGATTTTTGGCATGAATAAGATAAGACTTATTGTTAAGCTCCGCATAACGTTTACCTTTTGCGATTTCTACATATTGTGGTTCAAGTCCTAATCGTCTTGCAATCCGCTCAAGGTCAAATCTCCCACTATAAGAGATATACCCGTGAATATGAGGAGGTTTCAACTCGCCATTACGTTTCTTATCTTTATCATGGACAATTAAAGCAATTTCCTCAAAACCTTGCATGTTTTTTAAACTATCATAAATATACTCAAATATTTCTGTTTTGTTCTTTTGCCAATCATCAAATAGTGTTATTTTATCTTTTTCCCAATCCCAATATTCAGGATTAAGATACTGCATGAAAATAAATTTTTTTGATTGAATACGTTTTGTTTTCATTATGTTTTCTTTCATTTTTCATGTTTTTTTTGTGCAATTAGACGTTTTTTTACCTAATAGCTCACTAATTGCACATCTAATTGCACACGGTTTTTCAGTAGTTTTTTTGTCTTTTCCGCATACGCTAGACAGGGTATACACCCTAGCAAACACTAGGTTTGCACTGTTTATCGTCAAGTCCTAAACAGTGCGCCCAAAGAGTAAAATGTGCTAATGTGCAATTAGAATGCCAAAAAACTCTTGTGGTCGTCTCCTTTGCTTTTTCCGCTGACCTAAGCCTAACGCTGTCGCTGTCGGCTAACGGTCTACGCGGAGCAAGTAGACCACCACAAGAGCTTTTATATTTGTTATTTTTTATCTATTGTCTCATCAGAATATTTAATACCCTCAGCTACAATTTTAAACGATTTATAGCCAGCACGATTATCACTACCGTCAACCCATCCTAATACAACCTGAGGGTTAATCAATTCAACTGCTAACGACATACCGCTATCAATCAAGCTTTCAATATCACGGAAGCCTGAAGTTACTTCAATACGTGTACTAGAAAGGTCTGAGACATTCCCACCAGCACCTTTGATTGCTTTAAATAATACATTATCTACACCATTAAACGAATACTTGTGTATCACATTAGTTAAATTCCCATTTATATCATACTTACCTTCACTTACTTTTGTAAAATCAACTTGAAATAATTTTGGTAAATCAAATTGTGACTGTTCAAGTAATAATGTTTTTAATGATGGTTTATCAGTTGTTTTCATTTTTGTCATTGAGTAAATCTCCTAATGTTCTTTTTCTCAGCCCAATCTCAATTTTTTTGAGCCTACTGTTAAATTTTTCAAGTGCTGCTATTTTATTGCTGAGTAACTGAATATTAGTTTTAAGACTTTTGATTTCATTTTTCAAATCATCAAATTTATCTAGACAATACTCGTCTAACTCATCAATATCTCTTCTTAAATCTCGTTCCCGCTTGGCTTTTAAGTTACCATAAACTTCGTAGACAGAATAGTTAAAGTCATTTGTTTCAGTCAATAATTTAGCTAGTTCTTTAAAGTTAACTAAATCATTATCTGAAAATATGTGTTTCTTTAAAGGTGCTTTACTTCTACCCTGATAAATGCTCTTAGTAGTAAAAGTATGACCTGATAATTCTGTTATCCTAGGACACCATTTACGGACTGTTGTAGGACTTCTACCAACTTCCCTTGCAATATCCTTATAGTCCACTGACAGCCTTTAAAATGGTATCTTTACGTCCTTCATGCTCGAGTTCAAATTGTCCACCTTTATCTACTAAAGCACTGGCATACTGTTCAGTAATTTCTACAAGCGACGCATAAAGGTCAACTGTATTAGGGTTACCAGATATTTCTGTCATATCCGCAGACTTACCAATAAGTAAGACATTTGCGATAACATTAATACCATTTAATAAATCATTGATATTTTCGATTTTTTGAGCCATTTTTTAATTCCTTTCAATATGATATAATTGAGAAAACGATATTTTTTAAACTTATTAACTCCTTTCAAAATTTATAAAATATAGTCAAAATGACTATAAATATATTATATAGTCATTTTGACTATATGTCAATAGAAAACGGATATTTTTTTATTATGCTAAAAGATAGACTAAAAAACGCAAGATTAAACGCAAAATTAACACAAAAACAAATGGCAGATATACTAGATATAAGCCAACCTACCTATGCACAATGGGAAAATGGGAGACGTATTCCAAAGCCTGATACTTTAAATAAATTATCTGAAATACTAAACGTAACAAGCGACTACTTACAAGGACGTGATGACGGACTAGAAGATATTATTGACGTACTAAAAATCAAAACGTTAAGCGAAGATGAAAAACAAGAAATAATTGCCCTACTCACAAAATATATAAATAGCTAAAAACCGCCAACATTGTTGACGGTTTTTTCTATCATGTCTCCAAGTCAAAAAGACTCACTGCGTTCCCTATTTTTCCTTTCCACATGATGAATTTTGGTAGCTGAATTTGGTAGCTACTCTTTTAAAAAAGGTCATATTTTCAAGAAATCGAAATTTATAAACCCTTTAAAACTAGTATTCTTACATAAAATAATAGTTGCACCTCTCTTACAATTCGGGGTGTAAGCTGTTTTGCCTATGCCCTTGCGGGCATAGGCAAAGGTCTTGTAACTGCGTAACAAGACCGTAAAAACCGCACTCAATACGCTTGCGCCTTACGGCTCCGCTTTTCGCCACGTCTTTTACGGTCTCGTTCCACAGACAAGTCCACCGCTCTAAGGTTCTTGTTTTTGATTCTTTCCTCATAATATAGCTTCACTAATAGCTACTTGGTAAGTTTTACCACTCGACTTATAGCTAATTGCCCTTTCAAACATAATTAAATCAGACATACTAAATGTTTTATCAAATTCTTGACCAGCCGTTTCAAACTCAGACTTATACTTTTTAAAAACTCGATAATCAAGTTTCAGTTCATCTGATAGTTCTTTAGCCGTATAAGTTTTAATCACAACATTACGCTTATCAAATTCTAAATCAAGCCTTTCTAAAGTTTCAAACTCATCATAAAATGAAAATTCTTTAACATCAGGCAATTCAGGAGAGAAAAACTCTCTAGCAGGACTACCAAATACACCATAATAACCACGACCATAAACACGTTCGCCATTAATTTGTTCAATATACTTAAAGTATTTATTTTTGTTTTCTTCCCCAAAAATAACCTCATATGAGAATTGAGACAAACGACCAACTGAAATACGTGTCATGATATTATCTTTAAAGGTGGACGGTAAATCATCAGCTTTTACATTCTGAGTTGCGATAATCGCAAAGAAGCCCGCTTGACGACCTTTCAAGATAATCTGTTTTAAAGCTCCCATAGCCCGCTCAGCTTCTAACATCATTTCTCTATCTTCTGACATCATAGCACGTAAAGAGGGAAACTCATCAATGATCAAAAAAGCAGGTTTCAATTCATATTCTTGAAAATTGCCTAGCTCTTTTTGATTTTTTTCTTTTTGAAGTTGACGCATTGTCGCATAACGAATTTCCATGTTTTCTTTAAAATCAATAATTTTATTAATCATATCAGCTACTTCAAAAACCACCCTATCCTGTAGGACTGGTAATTCAGCTAAAGAAACAAAATCAGCTTGTTTAGGGTCTAGTATCTCGACAAGACCCTCTCTAAGCAGTCCATTTAAAATAGAGCGTAAGAGAACCGTTTTACCACCACCAGTACCACCAGCAATTAACAGATGAGGGTTATGCACAAAGTCCCAAAAGACATCTTCCATAAGGATAAGTCCTTTGTCAACCACACGTACATCTTTAGCTGAGATGCGACCTAAGATAGTGTCCGCAGAATAAACATAGCTAATATAGCCTTTTTCATCTATTCTACCCATCATATCTGCAGAGTACATCACTTCTAAAGCGCCACCAATATTTAAAAACTTATCCTGAAATTGTCGACCCTCTAACTGAAAAGTGACCACAATGGTGTACTTATTTTGTTTGAGGTAAACATTAGGTAGTTTGATTTTATCGGGTTTATCTTTACGTTTTATAGGGTAGTAAATTTTATTTTCTAACAAATGACGATATAATAATCTTCTATTTCCTAGTTTTTTAAAAAACCAAAATTTGATATGAAGCAACCGATACAAAATAAAAGTACCAATAAAACTTATCAGAACTACAAAAAGAAAGTAAACAAGCAAGAAATATAAATTTGAACTCAGTTGTGAAAATAAAAGATAAGTCAAAAGACCAAATAAAAGTAAAAAAGGCAAAAGTAAAATAGTAACTGTCATTCTTGATACTATTTTTTCTTTTTTACCTATTTTTATACCTCTAAAGTAGAAAATCTGTTTTAACAACTTCATTTAACACCACTTTCTAAAAATCAAAACTTATTTCTTTTGATTTTCTTCTTTTGGTTGTGGTGCAGGAGTAGCAGACTGATTAGTTACTTTTTCTAAGCCCTCAGCAGATACCGTGAAAAAGTAGTCAGCTACTGTTTCTTGACGAGTTCGTCCATTTGCGGTAGTTATATCAACACGTTTTGTGCCAGTTTGTAATCGAGCAACAACTTTACCAGTCAGACGTACACGGTCATTAATATTGAATTTAGTGTCGTCAAAGTCTACTGGTACACGAATATCCATATTGTCTTTTTGGACTTCTGAATAAACTTGCACATACAAATGTTCAATTTCATGTGTGTTTTCAACTTTTTGTAAGTTTTTATCAGGCTGTTCTTTATCCAGTTCGGCTTGACTGTCATAGATTGCACCTGTTTCAGTATCTTCATAATTAAACCGTTCAGAAGCAATCGTATCAAGATAAATCAAATCGCCATAGGTTTCTTTAACATCAACAGAATACCCTTTATTAAAGGTATCAAGACCGTATTTTTTCTTTGCTTTTGCCATTATTTCATCTCCTCTACACTATCCGCAAAAATCACAGCGGAATCTTTCAAACCAGCAATACCCTCATCAAACATAAAGCCACCAAGTTTAGGCTTAATGATTTTTACCTGTACTCGACTGTTAGGCACAAAACCTTTATTAGCAGGTACAACCACACGGAAATTAGGCTCATTTAAACCACTAGCACTGTAAACTAACAAGTCAGGTTGTGTCATAGTTTTTTTGACTTTAGTCGGGTTAGGATTGACCCAAATTTTTTTATCCTCGATAATTTCTTCCAGTTTTACTGAAAGTGTTTTTAATGCAGACATATTTTTCTCCTAAAAAATCATTGTAATCAAAAATTAAAGAGCTGGAAGTACAGCATTTTGATTAGTTTAACTTCACGACACGCAGTTTAATGACTTGCTTAGGTCAATATCGTCAAAATTTTACTTATTCTCGTCCTCCCATTGTTTTACCCAAGAACTAAAAATATGATTGAATATAAATGAAAACTCATCTTCTTTGATAGGCTCAGGTTTAAAGCCATTTATTTTTTTAACCAAATTATCTATTTCTTGCCAGCGTCTTTTTTTCTCAGCTTCACGAAAAACAGACCTCATACCGTCTTTTAGTTCCTCAACACTAAGTGCTTCAATCTCTTTTCTAGTCATGTTTTCAATTTTTTTATTCTTCATCAGCAACCATTTTTCTATACCACTATTCCTTATATTTTTTATTTTATGTAGCTTTCAGGGATTGAACCTGTTACACGTTGAACCAAAAACACACTAGATATTTTAAACGCATAGTCTTACCATTAAGAAAAGCCACTAAAAAAACAAGACATTCAATACCTTGTTTTCAATCTCAGTTAATTCAATTATCAGACAGTACATAAGACCCTGTCCTAGTCTTGACTGATATATTCAGTCATTAATCTCGTCTATATATGGCTAAACAGTTTATGACATGTTCAGGTCAAAATCGAAAAAATAATATTTTGTAACCAACCAAAACAGTTTGACATTTTCTATACCTCCATAAGTTAATACAGTTTTAAGACTTGCTCAGGTCAAACAAAAAAAGACTAGATTTCTCTAGTCAAAACAGCTTATTCAATACCTGCCAAAAAATCTATAAACCTTGCTTCATCTTGTGAAGATAGGTAGCCTACAAAATTTATCACAACATATTCTTCCTCAACTTGCCTAATTTTAAATGTATCAATCCAAGACGGTTTATTCAAGCCAGAATAAGCCCAATCTTTTATCTCAAAATACTTAGATTGATAGTAATCAGACTTTGAACTAAATTGACTTGTAATATTGTAATAACTAATAATCTCGTTATCGTATTTCAAAACAAAAGCAGGTCTGGTTTTTGAACCAAATTCCCTGCCCTCGTCATATGCTAAATTAGCAATCATAATGCTATGCTCTCTGACATCTCTAGTCATTGAAAAACTCCTTTATATCTTCTTTTTTGGATAAGTCTAGTTTTTGAACTTGAGAATTTTTGAAAGCCAGATCAGTAATCTTTTTTCTATTACTTATCCTTTCGTCATTAAACCAATCACTAGGATAAGGAGTAGTTGTTTCACTATTTTTAAGAGATAGTGGTACTTCTTGTTCGTAAGCTGTTTTAGTAATAAACATTTTGAGAGCAGTTGAAATATCCAGACCTTGACGTTCGAAAACTTTTTGAGCCATATCTTTTATTTGGTCGTCAACTCTTGTAGAAATTTGTATCGTAGTCATGATATACCCTCCTTAATTAACACTATTATATCACAAATGAGTGCTTTTTGTGAGTAAACGTGTTTATTTGTTTTTAAATTCATCTGTTCTAAACTACCTATAAGGAAAGTTGGGAAAATACTTATAAGCAGTTTACAACAGACAAACATTGTCTATTGTCATTTTCACAGGAAACAAGCATATCTAAGTTGATACTCATTGACAATTATTTTCTTTATTGCTAAAGAAACAAACATACCGAAGTTGGCACTCATTGATAATTGTTTTCCTGACTTAATAGAAACAAGCATATTCATCTAGTATGATATTCAGCAAATACTTTCTATCGGAAAATTAAAAAGTATCAGATTAAACTGATACTGTATATATTGTGTTACATTTATAATCATTATAATCTCTAGTCTTTCATTTTCAAGACATAGAAAAATTGAACCTACCACCAGTTGTACTTGTATAAAACAAGGTTGAAATATTTTCATAAGTCAACTAACATCTTACCCATACGAAAAACTTTTAGTCATTTTTCGAGCGCCATGCGTTCCTTTGTTAGACAGGTTCACTACATAGACCGAGATTTGATTGTGGCTCACTTATTAAAAGGTCATCGCTCACTAAATCTATGCAATGTTCTGAGGACTCTACAATCCCCTATGGGCTTTTTACGGATCCACCGCCATTATCATTTTGACAATGGCTTTACAATCAGTTATAATAAAAGTGCGAACAATTATTTAAAATGATTTGTAAGTCATTGTCTTAACGATCTGATTTACTTTTCAAAGTTCAATTATTCAAAATTTTCTTTTTTGTATGACTTGATTTATGTTTTGATTCCTATTAGGATAATTAATCAAGACCCGCAAGCTAACTTTGAATAGTGTTCTTGAAGTATTCGGCTATTTATATTATAATAAGTAGCCTTTTGTTTCAAGAGTTGTGTAATTTATTAACTACATTATTATTGTAATCTATTGACTACAATAAGTCAAGGGATATCTTAAAAAAATTTATTTATTTTTCAAGGAGAAAAAAATGTTCTACGAACGCTTGAAATCACTAGCTTTAGAAAAAAATTTATCTTTAAATCAAGTTGAAAAAAATCTGAAGCTATCTAGAAATACATTAGCTAACTACAAAAAGGGACAGACTCCGTCAACAGAAAGAGCTATCTTATTAGCAAATTTTTTTAATGTATCCACAGATTATCTTTTAGGAAATACTGACATAAAAAATCAAAATCAGTTTGACGAAGATTTAGAAAAATCCCTAGACACATTTAAATCATTTGACGGAAAACCAATGTATGATGATGACCGTGAAAAAATACGTGAATTTTTACGCAAAAGAATGGAAGATAGACTCAAAGATAACTAATATATGCTATCAAAGATTAAGCGACTAATAAAAGAAATTGGAATAGAAATTCAATATATGGATTTTAGTGGTAATGGATATTTTGGTATCGAAAATAACACCGCCATTATCTTTATAAATGAAAGTTTAGACGAAATAGAAACATCACTTACTTTATTGCATGAAACAGCACATTTCCTAAATGGAGATTGTAAAAAATATATCACTAATCATTTCCAAAATGATAATTTAGAGTTTGAAGCAAATAAATACATGATAAGCAAAGTCATGAGAATGCTAGATGAAAAATACGACTTCACTCCAGATACGAACTATCAACAAATAATTGATAGCTTGAACCTGCCATATCATCTTGATGGTGTTATCGTTGATGAATTTAACGATATTATATCTGATAAGTTTGGTATGACTCCTTATCAATAGCTAGATTATTTAGGGCACCTCTAATAACTACCAATTAATTCACCTCTAAATGAAATTAGAAAAAAACACAGAAAACTAAGCATAGTCTACTGTGTTTTTCTTTATGTTACAGACGCCACTTGACTGTT
>MTLD01004837.1_pt2 | contig 11112 bp, 12 predicted proteins | sample 1982471 | NCBI WGS metagenome assembly MTLD01 (sample SAMN05712604, study PRJNA340218) | biofilm metagenome | isolation source: sample SPM anode biofilm adapted to -50 mV | place: USA | collected 2012-02-03
TACCTGCCGCAACCTTCTGGCAATCTCCTCGGCAACGGTTCTCCCTTCCACTCCGTCTCCCAGGGTGAGGGTTGTGCCATTGCCGCAAACGGCCGTGATCTTATAGATCAGTTTCGCAGATGTTCCTGTTCCGCGGGCCCCATACTTAACGATTTCGATTCTCCTGACTAGAGCCGTCTCTATGGAGGACCTGTTGATGGGGATACCGAATAGCCGACGCACTACGGATAGCCCGCCGGCTCCGGCTGTCACCTGAAGCGAGTTGCTTAAGAGCCATACGGCATAAAACAGTAAGCCTATGCCCATCGTGCCGAAAATGGGCAGGACCACAAATCCCATTCCGGGCGACTTGAACACGAAGATTGACACTCCTCCGAGAAACCAGCCGCTGAAAAATGCACACAACAAGCCGGTCTTCAGATTCCGGCGGCAGGGGTAGCGGAGCATCAGCACTTCGCCCTGACGACTTACTTGTACCGTCCCAACAGGGAGCTCTTCGCAGGGCATCAGGTCAGGGGCCAACGGTACGTTCAGGCGGGAGGTCCTGGGCGTTTCTTCCCGGATCACCGGAATGACGAAGTTTCGGTCCAGGTCCAAGCCGGGAAGTTCGGCGGTGATTCGCAGCGTCCACAGATGGGAATCGCTGCTGGGCGGCTCGGTGGCCGGAACGGCGACCCGGAATGCGATCCGTGTGCCGGCAGGCCCAAGCGTTGACGCAGCACGGCCGGTTTCCAGCCAGATCAGTTCCTTGCGGATGCCGTCCCGGTGCTTGATAACCTGTTCGCAGCAGAGATACACGGCGAAGACATTGCCGCTGCTGAAATGGATCGGAAGATCGACCGTACCGGCGGCCTCTCCGCCGATTGAGGCGGGGAACGGGTCCATCCGGAGCTGGATATCACCGAAAGTCCGTATCTGAAGTGTCCTTCTGGCGGCCTCCCAGAGGAGCCAGAACCCGGCCAACGGGAACATCAGCCCGATCGCAGCCAGACGATTGCCTTCGTGGATTACGGCGTTGAGGCAGATGAATCCAGTAGGCTGGGCGATAGCGTTCCAGACAACGGCCAACAGCCAGAAAAACACCCCTTCCCTGCCGGTGGACGACCTGATCGTTGCCGACTGCCAGTCCGATTCAGCCTCCCACTCCGGAACCCCCTTCTGCAGCAGCGTCTCTTTCTTTTCCGCATCCTTTACGGAACGGCGCATGGCGTAGATCATCCCCCCGCCACCCCCGCTGAAAGCAAGTCCAAGGGCCGAGAGGATGATTACCGGCATCCAGAGGGGGATGAAGCCCTTGATCTCGGCGTTTCCCTCGTTTGCCGGGTCGTAATAGACCTCTAGCCGCTGCCCGACGTTGTATGCCGATGGACTGCCGCTTACATGGGAGATGAACCTGATCGACCTCCCATCCGTGGTATTAAAGGTGATTGAGGGGGCGTAGGTGGTCGATTTCGAACCGCGCATTGCCACCATATCGTCCACGGTTCCGGTGGTAACGGCTGCATTCCGGATAAAGACAAGTGTCTTCACCGCCTTGACCGGGGCATAGAGCAGACAGCCGCTACCAATAACCAAAACGATGGAGAGGAAGAGATAGAGAGGCCAGACCGTACGGGATTTTTTGGGGATACGATTAGATGTCTCAGAAATAGCCATATTTTTTTGTACTCTAAGGACTCGTCATGCAACGGCTCGAGTCAGGCCCACTGGGCATAGCGGAAACAGCCGGGGACGCCTGCGGCTCCCCTGTTCTCACTTCGTATCATCAGGAAAAGGAAGCACACCAGGCTTCGGGAGTGGCAAGATAGAACCGATTTGATACTTTTTCAGTTTCAGGTAACTAGCAAGGGATTGCATGCGCCAAAGGGTATCGGGATGCGTCGAAACCATTTCCGGCCTTCTGTATCCTTCATCCTGACGGGACAGCACCTTAAACACCTCAACCGTGCCCCCGGCATGCCCATAGGTTCGGACAAACAGGTCCATGGCATAACGGTCCGCAGCCGACTCCCTTTCACGGGAGTGCTTCAAATCAAATGTCTGCATTGAGGGCGCTATAAAACCGGGCAGATCACTGGACACCCCTAACGCGGTCATAAGGGAGATAAGGACAAGCCCACGCCCTAATCCACGTAAATGATCGCGATGGGCATAATGGCCTAACTCATGGGCTAATATGGTCGCGACCTCGTTCTCGGTCTTTAATTCAGAGAGCAGCCCCTTGAAAACGACAATATTCCCTGCCGGCAAGGCCACTGCATTCACAGTGCTCTGATCGACCACTGTTACTTTGTACGCAAATGGCGGCAGTCCCTCAGCCGAGGCCACTAAAGAGTCGAGTACTTTTTGCAAGTATTTATTGGTGCGGGGAAAGTCTCTATGATCAAATTTAGACGTAATACTGCCAGCAATAGCTGTTTCAAATTTCGGGGGGAGACGTTCCGCGATTTTCTCGGCTGTGTACCCTAGAATGAGGTATATTCCGAAAACAATCCCCAACAGCCACAAACTCAGTCGGACAAACTCGCCGAAATAGTTTTTCGATTGAACATTTACATTCTTTTCGCAGTATCGCGGTTCAAATTTCATTTTGAGTAGTACACGGCCGTGCCGCATGCCATGGCCTCTATCCCGGTTATTTTCTTCCGCTCCCCTATTTTAAAACCTTCTATCCGGACGTTTAGAATTGCATCCGCGCCCACAGCGTTCTCTTTCATGCGCAATACCGCTTCACGGCGAGCTCTGTCCATCATGGCTTCCGCAACGGAAATCCTCATGCCAAAAGCACTGGCTAAACTTGCGACGACCTGCTTGAAAAAATCTCCACCAATCACGACACTTCCCATTACCAACTCCGTTTTGACAACAGGTCGATCTTCAGCATATTTCAAAGTCAAGGCCGGGAGTGAGATGAGTCTTTTCTCTCGTTCAACAATGTTTTTTAAATGAGCCTTTTCTCTCCACGCTCCGACAAAGTAGGACACAAAGAACAGAAATATCCAGAATCCCCAGTCAAGCAGATCTTCCATGGTTGTTCTCCTATTCTACCCTGACAGCGGTGCCATAGATGTAGATCTCTGCCGCACCAGCAGCGACATCCGATGTTGCGAAGCGCACGTTCACGATTGCATTCGCACCAATAGCGGTCGCCTGTTCGATCATTCGGCTGATAGCTTCCTGCCGCGTCTCTTCCAGCAGACGAGTGTAGTTTTTCAGCTCACCTCCGAACATATTTTTAAAAGAAGCACCGATATCCTTAAAGGCATTTTTCGAACGCACCGTGCTGCCGCAAACCAGTCCATAATGCGTTGTGATCGTCTTCCCTGGGATAGTTTCGATGTTGGTGATTTCCATTGTTTCTCCTTTTGTGTAGGTAATTTAGTTTCCAGTGTGCAGGCTCTAGTTTCAGCCTCGTTACTCCGTCAGAAAATGTAGCCTGTCCCCTTTTCCTTCCCGCCCGAGCACCCCACTTACGGAAATGGCGGCATGATGACCAAGCCGACCAGCACCGAAAACACGTTGGCAACCAGTGAGCAGAAAAATGCCGAGCGCAGAGAGACACGAAGCAGGATCATGTATAGCAGCGCTTCTGCAAACAGAGCGGTAGCTTCACCAAGCGTGATGGCTACACGATACGGAAAGATTTCCGGGTATACGAACCAGAGGTACGGAAGCGTCGCCATATTGGCAAAAAAGCAGGCCGTCGCGATCCTCCCGGCTCCAAGGTGCTCCCCCTTGCCTGCCCAATGACGCGCGAGCAGATACCACACCACCGGAAGCTCGCTCAGTTGGGTGACCAACAGCGCCGCTAGAAACTGAAGCGCGTACTCGCGATCTACCATTAGTCGCTCCGGTTTAGCCTGCAAGCGCGTGGTGATGAAAACAGGTATGCGGTGCCAGTCATTTGGTTTTATCCATACAGGAAAGTTTATACTCTGAGGCCGCACTGCCGGTGACAGAACAGCTTAGATGTTGGATGGGGTGCGGCGTTGAGCGGCTTACCGGAAAGTCAAATTTATTGAAATGCTTGAGCTGGTACATCTGGTCCTTTTTGATGTCGGTTGCTCTGGCGGCAAGAGTCTTATTCACTGCGTAAAGGGTTCCCGGCCCGTCTATGGTCAGCGTCTCCCTTTCAGCGGCCGTGGTGGATGCCGAGTCGTATGAATGCGCATACAAAAGAACGACGCCAGCAGGTAAACGTCCGATGGTCATCTTTATCTTTCCCCGGTAAAAAGGCTTCCCGTCAGGTGGAATCAAATCCGCACGGGCGGAGGTTGCCAAAAAAAAGCCGATCATCGCAACACAGAAGGTGCGTCGCCAGTACATGTCAGGTCTCCTTTCGGGGTTGAGGTAAGTGCCCCCCAGGCCGATAGAGCGGCAACGAGTCCGGCACCTACTAGCAGCACAGGCGGGATGGACCCCATCGGTTCGGGTAGATAAAATGGCAACGCTCCAAGCAGAAGCGCCAAGCACGGAAGGCCAAAAGCAAAGGCAGACCTCTGAGGGAAGATGGCCTGCACTCCGGCAAGGGTGACACCAGTCGTGGCTTGCAGACAAAAAAGAGCACCGCAGGCGGCGGGAAGCGAAATGTCGTGAACAAGACTGAGCAAAGCGGCAGCAGTAAGCACCGAGGTGCAAACGGGTTGCCAGCCGAAACGATCGGCGAGGAACCCGCCCGAGGCCTTGCCAGCAAAGGCGGCAGCCGCTAACAGCCATACCCCCTGCCCCGCCTTCCACGGTGCAGGAAGGGCAAAACCGGCGAAGGAACGAAGGGCAACCACCAGCAACAAAAGGGCCAGTACTGCTGCCTGGGATGGGATCAACGTCACCTGGGCCTCCCGCTCCCGTTTTAACTTCTTGTCAAACGATGCCCCCATGAAACTGTATTTGTTGATGTACAAAAGACGATAGGAGCAGACTGCTAAAATGCAGAGAACGGGAGCAATCCAAAGCGGCGAAAACGCTCCTTGGCGGCCAAGGACGATACCAGTCACAAGCCCCAGCCCCCCCGGAGCTACAAACATCCCGGGGCCGCTGGCCTGGCCCGGTTTCGCCCGGTATACCACGGCCCCAGCGCTCACATGAAAGATGGCATTGCCACAGCCCAAAAAGGCTAGTGCGGTAAAAGGTTGTGAGGCCGCAAGGGCAACTCCGAAGGCGGTCAAGGCAAGTCCTAAGCCGACTCCTTCCGCAAATCCCATCCACCGGTCAACCAATGAGCCAACCAGAGCTTGGCTGCCAAAGGCGAGCAGGTTGTAAGCCACCACCATGGTGAAGTACCACTGATCGGCCACGGCACCGTGAGCGTGGAGAGCCAGTACAGTGAAAGCACAGCCGAAATCGACAGCGAAATGACCGAGTCCGCAGATACCCAGGCAGTAGAGATGTACGGCGCTATGTCTTCCCAATTTTGGTTCCAAGGCAGCCTCATCGCCCCATAGTAATTCGCTTTTCTGAATTCGGCTTTCCAGCCAACGGCCTGAAGCTGACCGGCGGGTCGATCCAACTTTCTGGCTGGGCTCCTTTTCGAAATAAGACTTATATCTCCTCTTCCCCAGCCCCGCCTCATTCTCGAAATGTCATCCAACGCGATGCGCGTGTTATCAATCGCGGTAAACGTGTTATCCGTCGCGATGCACAACTTATATACCGCGGTATATTAATCATCCACCGCGATGCACAACTTATCCACCGCGGTATATTAATCATCCACCGCGGTGCATAACTTATCTAACGCGGTATATTAATCATCCATCGCGGTGCACAACTTATCCGACGCCGTATATTAATCATCCACCGCGATGCACAACTTATCCAACGCGGTATATTAATCATCCACCCCGATGCACAACTTATCCGATGCGGTATATTAATCATCCATCGCGATGCACAACTTATCCGACGCGGTATATTAATCATCCACCACGGTGCACAACTTATCCGACGCCGTATATTAATCATCCACCACGGTGCACGGCTCACCTGCGGGACTGTCCGGGTTTACACCCCAAGAATTTAGATCGCTCCAAAAGGGAAACTGAGGCGGGCAAGCTACCTGACATGTGGGGGTCCTGGCCCTGATCATTATGCACCGTGAACACGCCGCGCCTTAATGGTCCTCCGCGGGGTTCGGGAGCACACCGCAGGCCTCACGCAGATGACCTGCCACTTCCTCGGCTACGCGTCTTCCTTCTACTCCGTCTCCAACCGTGATACCGCTACCGTCACTGCAATGGGCGGTGATCCGGTACAGCAGCATGGCACAGGTGCCTGTACGGCGCGCTCCGCTTCTCACCGGCTCAACTCTCCTGACCGCTACGGCCGCGATGCGGGACGCAGGGAGGGAGAACCCCATGAATCTGCGCACGATGTTCAATTCACCGGCACCCGCGCTCACCTCGATGGAGTTCCCCGACAGCCAGACCGAATAGAGCAGCAGCCCGCCACCAATCAATCCGAATAACGGCAGCATTACGGCTTCCGCCCCCGGGTCCTTCACCACGATAATGGCAACGCCACCCAGAAACCACGCGCTGAAAAAGGCGGACAGCAAGGCGCTCTTCGCATTGCGCCGGCAGGGAAAGAGCAACTGCACTCCTGCGGGGTGACGGCGGATTCGGACCGATCGGGAGGGGAGTTCCATGGGGGGCTTAAACTCGCAAGCCAAGGGAACCCTCAGTTGGGAGTGCCTGGGCCTATCGTCCCGCAGCACCGGAATGATGAAGCTCCGGTCGAGCTCAAGGCCGGGCAGTTCGGCCGTGACCCGCACCGTCCACACATGCACGTTGCTGCTCGACTTCTGGTTGGCGGGAACGGCAAAGCGGAACGCGATTCTTGTGCCAGTGCCAACCGGCATCGATGTGGCATAGCCCCGCTCATCCCACATCAGTTCCATGTGGGTGTCATCATCCCTTTTGATGCCCCTGTCGCAGCGAAGGGAAACAAGAAAGACGTTGTCAGCGCTGTAGCGGACCGGGAGATCGATGCTCCCTCCGACTTCACCGCCGATCGACGCTGGGAAAGGGTCCATGTTCAGGCGGATTTCGCCGAGATCCCGTATTTGACGCTTTTTCTTGAACGCCTGCCAGAGAAGCCGCAGCCCAACTAACGGAAACAGCAGGCCTAGTGCCGCCAGCGCCTCGCCTTTGATGAGCGCCTCGAGACAGATGAAACCGGTGGGTTGCGCGACGGCGTTCCACAAGATGGCACCCCACCAGCAAAAGGCAACCTCCCGGCCGTTTACGGATGGTATCGCCGCATCCCCGGTTGTCGCCTGCTCCTGGTTAAACCGGATCATTAACGGTTCCCCTCCTGGCCAGACTTTTTGCTACAAGTCTTTTAATTCCTTTTGATTTTTCTGTCAAAGGATATCTAAATTTTTAGTTATAAATTCAGACCAATTGGTTCCGTCAAACGGGAACGGACATCCCTATGCAGCAAAGCAAACAGGAAACGAAGTGCTATAGTCATAGCTGTGGGTTGATGTCGCAAAATCACGGGAGGAATGGAAGATGGGTCAATACCAGATTGGAGTAATCGTCGGGAGTCTTCGCCGGGATTCCATCAACAGAAAGCTCGGCAATGCGCTGGTAAAGCTGGGCCCTGCGGAGTTTTCTTTCAAGTTTCTGGAAATAGGCGACCTGCCGCTCTATAACCAGGATGACGATGACAAGCAGGCCCAGTCGGTGGTCCGGCTCAAGAACGAAGTAAAAGCATGCTCCGGACTCATCTTCGTGACGCCGGAATACAACCGCTCCATGCCGGGCGTACTCAAAAACGCGCTCGACAACGCCTCGCGCCCCTACGGGACGAGCGCCTGGACCGGCAAGCCGACCGGCATACTCGGGGCATCCATCGGGCAAATCGGTTCCGCGATGGCACAGCAGCACCTGCGCAACACGCTCGCTTATCTCGATGCGCCGACCATGGGGCAGCCCGAGGTGTTCATACAGGTGAAGGATGGCTTCTTCGACGGGGATGGAAACATCGCGAGCCCGGACACGGTTAAGTTCCTGCAGGGGTGGATGGACCGCTACGTCCAGTGGGTGAAGCGGCACGCGGAATGAGCCATCCGCAAATAATAATATGGCGCAGACAGGAAGGCCCCCGTCGCATAGCCGGGGGCCTTCTTGTTGACGACGTTACGGTTCAACCCAGGCAACTGCACTCGCTGCTCCAGATTTCCTGAAGAACCTTCTCAAGGATGACTCGAAGCCTCGGACTCCACTAGCGGGTTCCCTTTTACGGGTAAACATGCTATTAATGAGCGCCGAGAACTCTATGAGAAGTGACCGCATCCGCTATATCCGTCCCCAGGCCCTGGTAATTTTCCTGGTCGTCCTGACCCTGCTCTGCGCAGGCGCCCGGGTTCCCGACCTCTCGCGCCCCCATCGCCCGAAGCCGCTCCATCGCGTAACCTTCGAACTCCAGCAGAAGAATATCTCGAGCCAGCTCAAGCAATACCACGACCTGGTCGCCGTGTTGCCGAAGGTGGTCGAGGCCGTTGCCGTCACCAGTTACGGCACCGTTGCCCAGGCCACCCCGACGCTGCGCCGCTCCCCCGCCGTAATCCCCGACTCCGGCCGTGCCCCTCCCGAACGAATCCAAAGCTGATCCACACTGACAATCAGCATCCTGCACCGACCGAACACTGGTACAGGAAGTGCCGGCTCGCGCCGCGGCATCAGGCACAGTAACCGGATGCGTCACGCACAGCGCTCGGTTCATCGCGCCCGCGCGCTCTGAGCGCCATCATGACCGCTTGCCGCTCGCTTGCTGCCCTGCAGGTGCCCCGGCGCGCCGTACCGCTTGAGCGCCAGGCGAGCGACAGGCGCACCTCTGCGTGCTGCACCGCTCCCGTCACGTAGCATGCCGGAGCGGCCGAGCCTTCGTCTGCGCTTTCCCCGCGCCGGACGGATACGCCTTATGGAGAACCGCATGAAAAGCAGTATTTTTATCTTTCTTTTTCTGATGTCTTTCGGCATCCGGACCTCTCATGCAGCCTGCAACTGCGAGGACTGGATGGACCGGGGCGGATATTGCGTCGATTACGTCAAGTCGAGGATCCCCTCGTTTCCCATACCGATGCGTGACGACATGCCCACCCTCAAGAACGCGGAGGTCGACGAGATCAGTGAGGGGGACGTCGCCATATTCACCATCAAGAGCTACTGGCATGTGGCCTATGTGGAGCGGGTGCACCGCAACGCACAGGGCGCACCGATATCGATAGACGTGAGCGAAATGAATTTCGGCGACGAGCCGACCTTCCAGGAGTTCAAGTCCAAGTGGAAATCGGCGAACAGGGATGAGTGGAACAGGGCTATTTGTTGCGGCATTACCGACAACTACGAGGAGATCACCACGCGCAAGAACGTGGATATTGCGACGGTGCGCCAGATCTGGTCCCCCGACGATGCCGCGCGGGAATACACCGCCCGGGGCCGCCTCAAGGCGCTCATGGGAAGGGTAAAGGAGGTCATCAACCGTTTCTACGACCTTGCGGACATCTAGAAGGGGAACATTGCCCGGCGAGACAAGAACGTTTTTTTGTTACGACGCCCGCGCTTGCAGCGGGATCAGATGATGCGTTTCGCCCCAAGGTACCGGGAACTGTAGTAGTCGCTGTTCATGTCTGAGACGGTGACCTCCCCCCTGCCGGATGATGCGTGGATCATCTTGCCGTCGCCAAGGTAGATGCCGACGTGCGACGGGTAGGAAGCGTAGGTCTGAAAGAAGACCAGGTCGCCCTTTTGGAGATCGCCCGGCGCGACGTCGCTGCCGACGGTGATCTGTTCGCGCGCCGTCCTGGGGAGACTGATGTGGTGAGCCTGGAAGACCTGCTGGACAAAGCTCGAGCAGTCGATGCCGCTCGGCCCTTCACCGCCGAAAAGGTAAGGTGTGCCGAGGAACTCAGCGGCAGTCTGGCTGATCCCGTCGGCCTCGGCGCCCTGCGCCGTGGGAGGCGACGGCATCGACGCCGCCCACTCTTGCGCTTCCGCCGTCTCCAGCGCCGCGGTGCTCCGCGTTTGTCTGCCTGGTGTCTGGTCGAGTCCCTGCAGCAGCGCGGCAATAGCCCGCTCCCCCTGGGTGGCAGTGTCCTGCCGATCGCCGGACAGGGCGAGGGTACTTTGCATCATCTGGATACGGAGCAGTTCCGCCGCGGTCTGCGGCGATATCGTCTTTGCCTCTGCAGTGGGGCTCATCGACTGTAACAGGGACTGGAAATCCGTGGTGACCGGTTCGCTTTTCTTCTGTACGCGGACATCGCGCGGCGATGCGGGCACGGCTTGTGTCTGCAGCGGGTTGATTGCCATCCTTTTTCCCATCCGGCCGGGGTCCGCACATGAGGGCCAAGCCGGTGTTTTTGACGCGGAGTCAACGCTCCGTCACCGAAACAGGTGACCGGAGCCATAATCGACGGCTTTGGCCGGCGAAAGTGGTCGGTTCCGCGTCATGTCTTGCAATTTGGCAGCCAAGTTGGCGTGGGGGAAAAGCGCTGCTGATCGGCGGGAGTCGTGGACGGGATTTCAGTCTCCGAAGGCTTCGCTGTCGAATATCTCCTGGGACTCGCGTGAGGCTTTCACCACGGTCCCGCGGTACAGTATGTACTGCCTGTGACAAGCGCATGAATAAGACAGTTTTACACTCCAGTGAGACTGGACATACCCCGGGTATTCATTGCGCAGGCCGCACTCGCAGGTGAACCCGCTTTCGTCGTGCTCTATGTCAGCCATGACTTCCTCCAGCCTGCCACCACAACAGAATGAAGAACTAAAGCGATACTATGGTGCCGGCGGCATTTATCCATCTGGTATATGACTCATATTACTAGAGACAGTGCTGGTAAGTCCCATTAAAAGCGAAGAACTTTTTCCGTATACGATTCTATGCGCCCTCCCCCGAAAGTCAACTTCGTCACTCAAAAAGGACGGGAATTTTGTACCTGTCCCCTTCAGAACATCCCGCCGCCCCCCGACCCGATTCTGTTGACAAAAGGCCATTGCGTTACCATGTGCAATTAGGGTAATGTATTCGGGCTTCTACATATAGGGAGCCCTTTGCTGGCACCCTCATATCGACCGATACACGACAATACTAAACCATCCGCGA
>MTLD01004777.1_pt1 | contig 11093 bp, 7 predicted proteins | sample 1982471 | NCBI WGS metagenome assembly MTLD01 (sample SAMN05712604, study PRJNA340218) | biofilm metagenome | isolation source: sample SPM anode biofilm adapted to -50 mV | place: USA | collected 2012-02-03
AAGAGGGATATAAGAGGGATGCTTTAGAGGTGTTGAATGTCAGAGAGTTGGAAGCATGACTATTTGTGGCGAGAAGAGGGGTAGTTAAGATTTCGTCACACCTATACAAAAACAAGCTTTTGATGGAGGAGTTATATGTAAGTCGGCTTACCGCTAATTCGTACTTAATCAATTAGAATAATGGGGATTAGTTGTAGAATTGAAGTTGTAGCGTGAAAATTTTTATCTTAATGAGAAGTTGTTTAATCTATTTATCAGGGCTTTTCATTTGGATATTGAGAAGATAGACTCCAAAGATTCTAATGGATGATTTAAAAAAAATGGCAGGATCTATACATGATAAGTTTGTCATGTATAGAAAAGTGGCAAAATCTATGCATGATAAGTTTGTCAAGTAAAGGAAAGTGTCAAAATCTCGTCAGGATATAAAAAATGATAGTAAGAATATGAACAGAGATTATATCAAAACCGATGAGAAAAACTGCGTTGAAGATTCTTTCTTGTTACACTTTCAGGCAATTGAAAAGTTACTGAAATGCACTCTTTTGTGATGTCAGCCTATTGGGTGTAATCATGTTATTACTAATAAAGCTATTACTAGTACATATCGATTAAATACTAGCCCCCGGCAACAGGTTGTCTGCATAGTATATTAACGGCGACTCTATGAAGATTGGGAATGCAACCCGATACTAATTTTAAGAGAATGTTTGGAATTATGCAAAACAAACATTATGTTTACACTGCATAATAATTGTTAGGGTATGAATTTCGTTGTTAGACAAGAGGAAAGTAAGAGGCTTCGGCAGGTGTTAAGTGTGGATAAATCCACATTTACAGTTGTATATGGTCGAAGGCGTTTGGGGAAGTCTACCTTGATTACCAGATCGTTGAATGATAATGATGTTTATTATTTGGCAGACCAAACAGATGCTATCTTACAACGAGAGATATTGGCAAAAATGGTAGCTGTTATCATTCCCGGATTTGATAAAGTGATATATCCTAATTGGAGTGCCTTTTTCGATACACTAAACGAGCGTACAACACAAAAGTTTACATTGTGTATTGACGAGTTCCCCTATCTCGTAGGGAGTAGTCCTGATCTGCCATCTATTATTCAAAACAAATTAGATTCAAAGCGGTTGAAGTTCAACTTAGTGGTTTGTGGCTCATCTCAACAATTGATGTACGGATTAGTTCTTGATGCTACATCACCACTATATGGACGTGCTGATGCCATATTAAAGATTACACCTATCAAAGTACCATATCTTCAGGAGGCTCTTGGTTTATCGTCGCTTGAAGCAATCGAGGAGTATGCTGTATGGGGTGGTGTGCCACGTTACTGGGAACTCCGAGAGGGATATGATAATCTTAGAGAGGCAATTCAGAGTAATATATTATCAGTCAATGGAACGCTGTATGAAGAGCCTCTGAAACTTTTTAAGGATGATATTAATGATATTGTAAAGACCTCTACAATAATGTCATACGTTGGAGCAGGTGCCCATCGTTTGTCAGAAATAGCAGGCAGGAGTGGCGAGATTGCAACCAATTTGTCGAGGCCGCTTGCCAAACTAATATCGCTGGGTTACTTGACCAAAGAGATTCCATTCGGTGAAAATGAGAAAAATTCAAAAAGGAGTCTTTACAAGATAAGCGACCCATTTATGAATTTTTACTTTCAGTTTATAATTCCTAATCGCTCATTCATTGAAATTGGGCGAATAGCGCCGATACTATCTAACATTGACGACCATTTCTCAGATTACGTAGGCGATTATTGGGAAAAACTCTGTCGTGAGACTGTTTCAGGAAATGAGATTGATGGCGTAACTTATGGTATTGCACGACGTTGGTGGGGTAATGTATCGAGAGATGAACGAGTCGAAATAGATGTGGTTGCTGAGTCGTTGGATAAAAAATACCTTCTTGTTGGTGAATGCAAATGGAGCGCAAAAGAGAACAGCGATCGCTTATTGATTGAGTTGAAAAAAAAGGCAGAAAAACTGCCATTTTCTAAAGGTCATGCTATTATTCCTAAGTTATTCCTCAAAACCAGTCCCACGGGAACAATGGAGAATGTTATGCTACCCGATGATGTCATGATGTATCAATAGATTAATAAGGCGACTAACCGTGTTAAATATCTTCAAAGAGAGGACGAAACAGTAGATGTTGAACAGTGCGACATTAATGCCGAGTTTGAGGAGATGACTAACTCATAAACTTTTTGCAGATCAAGGAAGCTATTGAGTATTTGGTGGCAAACCAACCTGCCCCATGATTCAGATTCAACCGTCGTCACCTGTTTTGGGAGGCAAGAGGTAGCAGAAAAACGGTATAATCCAAATGTCATGATGGACTCACTTGATTTTGAAGAGCGATCGTTTCTTACTACATTTGATAGGTTATTAGTCAAATATGAGAGGCGTTAATCATTCGAAGACGATGTATCGCGTTTATGCGAATATGTTTTCAACCGGCAAATTCAAACAATTGGTTGAAGAAGCAGATGTATCATATTTGGTAACGAATTATTTAAAATTTGCGTTTGATAGTGGTGTCCGCCTTAAAACTGTTGGCGACTTTTATAAGTATATGTACAATGCCTTAATGTTGAACTACAGAAATGAATATGTTTATAAAAATCTCATTATCAACAAAATTCTTCTTGGTCGTCATAATCTTAATACTACAACAGCTTTAAGTGAATTTAGGATAGGAAAGTCTGTTGCCGACTTAGTTTTACTTAACGGGACAAGTAAAGTTTATGAAATCAAAACGGAGTTAGACACCCAGTACAGACTTGAAAAACAGTTATATGACTATAAGAAAGTATTTGAACAGATATATATTGTTACTCATATAAGCCTCGCTGATAAATTCTCGAAACTTACCGATGACAGGATTGGGGTTCTTGCATTAACAGAAACTAAGACATTGAGTGTTTTTAGAGAAGCAAGAAGATGCATAGATTTATTCGATAGTAATGCAATGATTAAATGTTTGAGAAAGCAGGAGTACACCAAAATCATTAAGCAGTACTACGGGGAGGTGCCAATTACGAGTCAGGTAAACTATTATTCAGTTTGCAAAGAATGGTTTGCAAAGATTCCGTTGGAAGTATTACATCGGATGGTAATGGGAGAGTTAAAGCAAAGAACCATTAAAGAGAAGGATTGTTTTAGTTCTGATATCACAGCCCCGCCGGAACTGAAATATCTTCTCTGGACACTTGATTTCAATGTGGATAGTTATGAAAGATTGAAGAAAATGTTGAATTTGGAACTATCTTTGACAAGTTAACCATGAAAAAATTAGCATATTATGGTTTATTATCCCTATATCCGTGGTAAGCAATTTGAGTTCATTTTCTTGGGAGGATGTGTGCTTTTATTGACAACAAGAGTATTATCTTATCAATCATTGACCTATTTATGTGATTAATTCAACAAGATAGATGCTATTCGACATAAGGTAGGGAACAAAAACAAACGTATTTCAAGGGTTGAAGGTTTATAGTTGTAAGAGGGAATTACAAAGAACTTAGTACTTTCTCAGGCGTATTAAAAGATGAAACTGTTACAGCATACGTATAAGAGGGCGTGGATAGTATACAGAATACTCCTGAATTTGAAGAGCTAAGATTTTTTTGGAAAGTTGAATGCAAAAAAAAACGTTGATTCGGGTTCAACGTTTAAAACCTTTGTAGATTCCCTACCAAGGGTAAAGAACAAAGCAAAGATAATACAGCTGTGCTGATTAGTTCAAATCTGTAATAAAAGATGTGTTAAAATTACCGAAATGATTGAACCTATTGAATAATTTGGATTCTTTCGTACCAATGTGTTATATGGTATTACGTATGACTGACTCGAATTTGAATTCGATGTGATCTGTTTTCAATCTATTTTACCAATGACATGATCGTTTGTAATCACGTTATTACTAATAAAGTTATTACTAAGGCAAATCGATTAAATACTAGCCTTCGGCAGCAGGTTGTATTGTCGTATCTGTTGGGTAAACGTAAAAAAGAAAAAGTCTAATTGATTTCTGTTCAATTAGACTTTTATCTTACAATCGTACCCGGAGCCGGGATCGAACCGGCACGGGAATTACCCCATTGGTTTTTGAGACCAACGCGTCTACCTGTTCCGCCATCCGGGCATTTGATTCAAAGAGCCTTTGCAAAAGCAAAGAGGGGGCAAAGGTAATTAAATCTCTTGAACCTGCCAAAAGTTTCCTTTTTCTTTTTAAGAATCAGACTAGCAACTCACTTTTTCAAAAAAAAGAGCCGTTTTGTTGGAATTCTACGCAAAAAAAGGAGTAATTTTGCGGGTAATTACGCTAAAGGGACTTAATACTCTCATAATCATGGCAAAAACTAAGGTAAATATCTTTTCGGGTCGTTCTTCCCGTTATCTGGCCGAAAAGATAGCAACCGCATACGGGCAGGAACTAGGCAGAGTCTCTATCTCTACTTTCAGTGACGGCGAGTTTCAACCCTCCTTTGAAGATACAGTACGTGGAAATGACCTGTTCTTAATTCAAAGTACTTTCCCTCCGGTCGATAATTTGTTTGAGCTTCTACTCATGATTGATGCGGCAAAAAGAGCTTCTGCTAAAAGAATCATTGCCGTTATCCCATATTTTGGCTTTGCTCGCCAAGACCGTAAAGATAAACCCAGGGTCTCGATAGGGGCAAAGCTTGTTACCGACCTTCTCACCGCAGCCGGTGTAAATCGCATAGTCACCATGGATCTACATTCTGATCAGATCCAGGGGTTCTTCAACCTACCGGTTGATCATCTGTATGCAAGCTCTCTGTTCGTTCCTCATCTGCAACGCCTGGCTCTTCCTAACCTCGCAATGGCCTCGCCTGATACTGGTGGAACAAAAAGAGCAGCCGCCTATGCTAAATTCCTTAACACCGAGTTGGTCATCTGCTTTAAACAGAGATCAAAAGCAAATCAGGTAGATAAAATGACCGTCATCGGTGATGTAGAAGGCCGTGATATCGTTCTTGTTGATGATATTATTGATACCGCAGGTACCATCTGCAAAGCAGCCGATATGATGATGGATCAGGGCGCTAACAGCGTTCGCGCCCTCTGCACCCACCCGGTCTTCTCAGGCAGTGCTTATGAGAAAATACATAACTCATCACTCACCGAGGTTTTTGTTACCGATACAATCCCTCAACAAGAGACTGATAAGATTAAAGTTATCTCTACAGCTACTATCTTTGCTGATGTAATTACCCGTGTACATAAATACAAATCCATCAGCTCACATTTCGATTTTACAACTCAGGTTTAAGCCTGAAAAGATATACCTGACCCAGTCAGGCCATTTATTAACTAAATAATTCAAATACCATGAAAGTCATTTCTATGAGCGGTTCTCCTCGCGAGAACGTAGGGAAGAAAGACGCTAAGGCTTACCGTCGTGCTGGTTTAATTCCTGCCGTTCTTTATGGCGGTTCAGAGCAAAAGATGCTTCTTCTCAGTGTTGAGGAGGTTGAAGCAGCAATTATCACTCCGGTTGTTTATCTTATCGATCTTTCATTAGAGGGTAAGAAATATCAATGTGTTGTGAAAGATCTTCAATCACATCCTGTAACAGATGAGATCATTCACCTTGATCTTCTTGAAGTTCTTCCTGAGAAGCCTATCACTATTAGTCTTCCTTTGAACCTTAACGGTACACCTAAAGGCGTACTTCAAGGTGGTAAGCTGGTTAAGAAATTCCGTAAACTGAAAGTTAAAGGTTTGGCAGCTAACCTACCTGCAACTATTGAGGTTAATATTTCAAAGCTTGATGTTAACGAATTCCTTTACGTTCGCGACATTCAACTTGACAATATCCAGATCTTAGACCTTCCTAATGCTGTTGTTGCCGGTGTTAAATCAACCCGCAGCACTGCTACCGAAGCTGCTCCTACCGGAAAGAAATAATCTTTTCATCTGTATAAAAAAGGGGTTACCTCAACTTGCTTGGGTAACCCTTTCTTTTTAACAAATAGATTTTAAAATGAAGTATCTAATCGCCGGACTGGGTAATATTGGTGATGAATATGCCGGTACTCGTCATAATATCGGATTTGATATAGTTGATGCTATCGCCGCTGAGGGGAATGCCACCTTTGCATCTGATCGTTATGCATCAGTGGCTCGTGTTAAATTTAAAGGGAGGATTTTAGTCCTGATCAAACCCGCTACTTATATGAATCTTAGTGGTAAAGCGGTTAGATATTGGCTTGAAAAAGAGGGGATAGAAAAGGAGAATCTTTTGGTAATTTATGATGACAAAGACATCCCAACCGGAGCTATCAGAATGCGTGGGAAGGGTAGTGGAGGCAGCCATAATGGCATAAACCATATTATAGAAACCCTTAATACCGATGAGTTTCCTCGTCTTCGTGTCGGGATAGGAAATGATTATGCTAAGGGTTATCAGGTGGATTTTGTTCTGGGCAAATGGACTTCAGAGGAGAAAGAGGTGCTTATTCCAAGATTTAAGGTCATTATTGATGCAGTAAAGGCATTTACGACCCTTGGAGCCAGTAGGGCAATGAATCTGTACAACAATAAATAAAAAGTGTTGAAGTAAAGAAAAAGAGGAGATTCTCAGTTAAGAGAATCTCCTCTTTTTTTTAGGTTAGGTAAGAGCTCTATTTGGCAGATCCGACTACTTCGAGAGCCTTACGGGTAGCCTCTTGAATAGGCTTGATGCTGATTGGTCCGCCAACGGCACGACGCATCCACTCTTGAGGAACCAGGCGCCCCATGCTATAGATGCGGGTCACCTCGGTAGCAAAGTCTTTTCCTGAAAGGTACTGTTCGATTTGGAAATCAATAAGGTGACCAATAGGATAGGCTGACAGATAGAGCGGTGCATCGATCATGTGTGAGTAAACAGCCAGGATGGTTTGGTCTTTTACACCAAAGACAGGTGCATAATATTTATTCCAAACATCTTTTGCAATGACCATAACCTGATCACGTAATTGAGCTGCAGTGGCATTTGGGTTCTCATAGAGCCATTTCCAAACTGCCATATCAACCAGAGATACACCCATGATTTCATAGTTTGCCCAGAAGTTATCGAGAGCTTCAAGACTCTCCTTCTCAGGATTAGTCTCTTGCATTCCTAAAAGCATCAGATCCCTTTTTTGGAAGATAAAAGCCAGGGCCTCGGTAAAGGCAGTATTGGGAACACCGTTCATCATATAATCACTGACCCTGTGAAGACTGAGCGTTTGCTCGACGTTGTGACCAAATTCATGGACCGCAATATTGTAACCCTTATAATCCATTCCGGTAGCGGCGATACGGGTGCGTAGACGAGCCTTATCACTTTTCATCATGGCACCAAGAGCATGGCCGGCACCTCTTGAAGCATCAACCTGAACATTAGAGGTAATAAAAGCAGCCTCTTCCGGTTTAAATCCAAGTTTCAGAAGGATATTGGGTAGATCAGCCTGAACGGCAGCGGTGTTAGGATACTTTGCACGGGTTACACCATCGAGTTTCTCCTGAGGTATACCGCTTCTTGATTTAAAGCCATCATACCAGATATCGAATGGTTGCAGAGGGCGACCCAGGCGTTGGCTAATGAGGGCACCTACTTTAGCAACCAAAGGATCGCTGACAAAGTCGGTGAATAGTTTTTCAACCTCAGGTTGAGAGATCTCCATCTCACCGTCGAACTTTCTTTGGATATAGGTTGGAGCCTGAGGGAAGTATGGATCCTGAGCTTTAAGAGATTGAAAAACGCCAAGCAGATGAGCGTATCTTCCGTCAGTTTCAGCGTTGGCAGTAACCTTTTTTCCCTCCTTCATGATCTCATTGGTATAAGGATTCCATGAGAAGGTACCCTGATTGATCACCTCTTTTGGGATAGACTGATCGATTATGCGTTGCATAACCTGGTAGATCATCTTCTGTTTTTCGAGGCCACCTTCGGTATTGTAATTAGATTTTAGTTCATCTCTCAAGCCCCAGTGGGTGATAAGCTTCATTCCTTCGGGGAAAAGAGATTTACCCTTTTCGTCCACCAGTTTATCCATGAAGATGTTATAGCCGGAGATGTAGGTATCAGCTTGAGTCATCACTTCCGAGGCCTTCAGGTTAAGGGCAGCAGGAACCCTGGCGGTAAAGACATCGCCCATACGAGCATAAGCCCATTGTCTTGATGACCACTTTTCAGCCATTTCACTCTTTTGAGCCAGAGTGAAATTAGGGAAGTTTAAGATGGTGATGAAGGCCAGTTTATTGCTATAAAGATCATTGGCCAGATTAGCCGAGGGACTATATCCGCCAAACATCTCATCAATCGGGGTAACGGGTCCGTTATCAAGATGAAGCGGGAGCATAAGTTCAGTGCTCATCTTATTAAAATTACCCCAGAGCACTTCGAATCCACGTTGAAGAGAGAGGAAAAGAGTGTCTCTACTTTCGGGAGTTGACTTGAAATTTGCAAGACAGAAAGCCTCATAATCGCTGGCAGAGCCATCCTGAGGTTGCCAGAGAGCAGCCACTTGTATAGCACCTGCTTTAAAAGCATCGTGGTTTGCCTGGCCAAATTGAGCATCTGCTTTGACAACGAGCTGGTCAATGGCCTCTTGATCAATAGATCCTCCTTGTTGTCGGTTTTGTGGTGATTTACATCCCATCATGGTTAAAAGAGCTAATCCAAAGATGATTGCTTTAGTCTTCATGTGTTAATAATTTGGTTTTGCTCACTGAAGAGAGATGCTCTGAATAAAATAGGGATAAACAAGCTTGGTACAGAGAAAATCAACTTCATTGAACGATCAGAGTTAATGGTTGGTTTTAATGGTTTGCTTTGGATAAAGATTTGATGTTAAAAGAAATCTTCGCAGTGTGTAAAGGTAGAAAAAACATCTATTTCCTTGAATAGTAGCTTTTCAAAGTAATATGTTGTCACGTATCTCTGAAGTAAAATACTGTGAAATGTGCATCATTATTTGTACTTTTGCAAGTTTTTAGTATAGAACCCTAAAATTATCTTAAAAGAATACGATGGATAAGCGTTATCGCGAATACCGGAATTTAAATCTTACGGAGATCGCCCGTGAGATATCAGAGATGTGGCAAGATCAGGATGTTTTTCAGAAAAGCCTTGATTTACGTCGCAATAGCAAGCCTTTTATATTTTATGAAGGACCACCTTCAGCTAATGGTACACCGGGTATTCACCATGTAATGGCTCGTAGTATTAAAGATATTTTTTGCAGATATAAAACTCAGAAGGGTTTCTATGTTGAGCGTAAGGCGGGTTGGGACACACATGGTTTGCCTGTTGAGATCGGCGTTGAGAAGATGCTTGGAATCACAAAGGAGGCCATTGGTGATACCATTACCGTTGAAGAATACAATCGTCATTGCCGTACTGAGGTGATGCGTTACAAGGATATGTGGGACGACCTGACCCGCAGGATGGGTTATTGGGTTAACCTTGAAGATCCATATATCACCTTTGAGAACAAGTATATTGAGTCAATCTGGTGGCTTCTAAAAGAGCTATATAACAAGGGGCTTTTATATAAAGGCTTTACCATTCAACCTTATAGTCCCGCTGCAGGTACCGGGTTATCTACCCACGAGTTAAACCAGCCCGGCTGCTATAGGAATGTAAAAGACAATACCGTTGTAGCGCAGTTTTCAATTGTAAAAGATAAATCCTCTGAGAAGTTATTTAATAACCTACATGGGGAGCTATTCTTCCTGGCATGGACTACCACCCCTTGGACACTTCCTTCAAATACCGGTTTGGCAGTTGGGGCAAATATTACCTACGTCAAGGTAAAAACCTATAACCCCTATACGTTTGAGCCTATTACAGTTATACTGGCTAAAGACTTGGTTGGGAAATATTTCCCTGAGAAGAATGCTGAGTTAGTCCTTGCTGAGTATGAGGCAGGGCAGAAAGCTATTCCATTCGTTATTGAAGAGGAGTACAAAGGCAAAGAGCTAGAAGGAATTCGTTATGAGCAGTTAATGCCCTATGCTCTTCCCGAGACAGGCGATCCTTTTCGCGTGGTATTGGGTGATTTCGTTACCACAGAAGATGGAACAGGTATAGTACATATAGCTCCGAGTTTTGGTGCCGACGACTTTAAAGTGGGTCGTCAGTATGGACTTGGTTCATTGACCCTAGTTGACAAGCAGGGACGCTTTACCGAGGAGATGGGTGAGTTTGCCGGTCGTTTTGTAAAGCCTGAATATGACCCAACCTTTGACCCCAAGACCTCAGAAAGCATTGACATAGAGATAATCGTAAAGCTCAAGAAAGAGAACAGAGCTTTTAAGACTGAGAAATACGAGCACTCATACCCACATTGCTGGAGGACAGATAAGCCTATTTTATACTATCCGTTAGATTCATGGTTTATCAAGACTACAGAGTTTAGAGATCGGATGATAAAATCAAACAAGACGATCAATTGGAAACCGGAGTCTACCGGTACCGGTCGTTTTGGTAATTGGTTAGAAAACCTTGTTGACTGGAATCTATCCAGATCACGTTTCTGGGGAACACCACTTCCTGTTTGGAGAAGTGAAGATGGTACAGAAGAGATCTGCATTGGCTCAGTCGAAGAGCTCTATAACGAAATAGAGAAGGCGGTAAGTGCCGGTATTATGGCTAATAACCCCATGAAGGATTTTAAAGCCGGAGATTTCACATCAGGTAATTACAACAAATTCGATCTACATCGTCCGTTTGTTGATGACATTCATCTTGTTTCACCAACGGGGAAGGTAATGCATCGTGAGAGCGACCTGATTGACGTTTGGTTTGACTCAGGAGCGATGCCTTATGCTCAGTTCCATTATCCGTTTGAAAAGAAAGATGAGCTCAACAACTTCTTCCCGGCAGACTTCATTGCCGAGGGAGTTGACCAGACCCGTGGATGGTTCTTCACCCTTCATGCTATTGGAAACATGATATTTGATTCAGTGGCATTCAAGAATGTTGTATCAAATGGTCTTGTTTTAGATAAGAATGGCAACAAGATGTCGAAGAGGTTAGGCAATGCTGTTGATCCATTTGAGACC
>MTLD01000085.1_pt4 | contig 11084 bp, 4 predicted proteins | sample 1982471 | NCBI WGS metagenome assembly MTLD01 (sample SAMN05712604, study PRJNA340218) | biofilm metagenome | isolation source: sample SPM anode biofilm adapted to -50 mV | place: USA | collected 2012-02-03
GCATGGTGCATCTTCACCCACCCCCCAACCCCCTCCCGTCAAGGGAGGGGGGGATGATTTTCCGTGTTTTTTCGTAGGGTGTGCAAACAGTTTCATCGTTTGCACACGCGGATTGGTGGGCAGAACAAACCTGCCCACCCTACGAGGAATTATATGTTACATAGCACTAGCGCTCCTGTGTTGGACCACAGCAGCATCCGCCATTCCGCTGGGAGACGAACTCCTCGCTCCAGCCGCGCCCAGGCCTGCGCCCCGCTCACGCCCCGAGATCACCCCTCGCCCGACTGTTTTCACGGCCCGCTCCCTGGTGTACGCCGCCCGGTCAGCGGACGGCGTATGGACCGCTACGATTGAAAGAGGGGACAATCGCGACGAACTCTGGTTGCAGCGAACCGGGGACACCCATGAATTGCCCCGTCTGCTGTGGACCAGCCCGGCGCGGCTTGCCGCGCCCGCTTTCAACCGGGATGGCAGCAAGCTGGCCTTTGTTGACGCCAGGGACGATGTCAAGGGAGATATCTGGCTTTTCGACCTGGCACCAGGCAACAGCGAGCCACGCCGCCTCACCGGCCCGGAAGCGGCGGATGACGCCCCGGTCTTCACGGCTGACGGTACGGCACTCGTCTACCAGCGGCAAATGCCGGGCTCGTCGGCCCTGGAACTGGTGCATATTGATTACACAACCGGCGCCAGCCACGTGTTGCCGGTCGGAATGGACGCCGGTTTTGCCGCGCCTTCCCCGGATAGACACACATGGGTGTTCGTTTCCCGCAGGGATGATCCGGGTGGTGACCTCTGGCTGTGGGACCAGGCAAACGGCAAGCTGCAACAATTGACAGCAGGTTCTGAGCGGGATATCTACCCGGCATGGGAAGCTGACAACACGATCCTTTTTACCCGGTTCGGCGCTGCAACCAAAGGCTCGGCAGGACAGATTTTCAGGCTTCACCTTAACCGCCGCGGCACTGACGGCCGTCCGGCTGCCTTTCCGCTGACCTCGGGCGCTTTGTCGGCAGTCGCACCGATTCCGGCCAAGGACGGATTCCTGTTCGTGGCTGGCGAAGGAAGCGGCGGCCAACTCCTTTCTCTGCCTGCGTCGGGAGAAATTCCGGAACGGGATTCGGTTGCCGCCCAATGGGAATTGGCGCAGCTTATTATCGACCGCCAGCCGCCGGATCCCCTTCACGCGCGCTTGGCCGCTTTACGGGTATTGGCCCGCGAGAATACCCCCACCAGGGAAGGGGCGCTGGCCGGAATCGCCTTGGGCGGATTGCTGGAAAAGAGCAATGAATTACCTGCAGCCGCAGCGACGTATGGCGATATTGCCCGTAATTACGCTCAGTTTTCCAGAGAAGCAGCGCTGGCCGGGATCGCGCAAGTCCGTATAACAACGGCAGAGCGCTGCACGAAAGCGCAAGATGCCGCTGCCTGCAAGACATTTCTGGAAAATGCGCGGCGTGAAATGGACGCAATCGCTGCTGGCAAGGGAAGCGATGCCTTGGCCAGAGCCCGGATCGACGCAGCCCGGCTCGTGGCAACCTATGGCTCAGGCGCGCGCGGCCAACTGGCAGCCACAACCCTTCTTGAACAGGCACTTTCCGTGCCGGACGTCTCAAAGCCGCTGCGCGCCGAAGCCGCCTACAGGCGGGCAGCGCTGCTGGCCTTGCTCGAAAAGGGTGAAGGAGCAATGGCCGCATTGGTAGCAGTTGCCCGTGATTACGGCGACCAGGAGGAATGGGCGGAAGGTTCCATAGCCGTTATTCTCGACCAAGTCGTCACGACCGATGGCGGCACTCAAGCAGGTTATGCGGCTCTGGCTGAACGTTACCGCACCGCATTGCCCAGGCTTGCCATGGGTGCCTGGAACCGGATTGGCGATCTCGCCTATCGGGCGAATGAATGGGCGCGAGCCAAGGACGCCTACAGGACCGTGTTGGACAAGTTCCCCCCCATTACCACACCGACAGCTGCCGCCCGCTTTGCCCTGGCCGAAATTCTCTACCGGGAGGAACGTTACGCGGAAGCAACGGCGCTTTACGAAAAGCAGATGACGGTTCTGGCCGAAGAAGCACCGCTTTACAACCTGGCCCGAGCCGCCTATATCCGCAAGACCCTGGCTGCCGGAGAGAGCCTGTACAGGAACGGCGAGATAGCAGCGGCCCGCTCGCTCTTTCTCGATCTGATCCGATATGACGGCCGCAGCCTTGAAGCCCATCGCGGTTACATTAAATCGGTTGCGGCGCAGGGACAGGCCGGAGAGTTGTTGGCACTTTACAACAAGCTGCTCTCCACGTATCCGGATGATCCGACGTTGCTGTACGCGGCCGGTCTTACGGAAACCTATCTGCCGGGCCGGGAGCATCTGGTCGCAGCCGATAACCGGATCTCCAGGGCTGAAGAGCGAACGCCGGGATCGGAGTATCCCCCCCAGACCAGGGGATATATTGCCGAAGTCATGGAGACGCTTTATGGTGAGCGGGGAGGTCTGGAACGGGCGATGCAGCTCTATCGCCGCGCCTGGCTTCTGAACCGGCCCGGAGAGAATCCGGAAAACCGAGCCAATCTTGATCTCAATATCGGCAACATGGCGTATCTGCTCGGTAGCAGCGCCACGGCATGGAGCCACTACAGCAACAGGCTTGCCTCGAAAGTTCCATTCGACAACCCGGAGACGGAACTGCTATTCCAGCAACGTTATGCTGCCGTCGCCTTTCAAATGAGGGAGAAGGAAGCCCCGATCACGGGATACACTAAGGCTCTCCAATTGGTGGAGAGTCGTCTCGATCCGGCGCAGCCGCTGGAACTGTTCGGCCGTTTGACCCGCAGGGTCGTGGAGAGGCTGTTTTCCGCCAAAGAACGTAACTCCAGAATGGAGAAGGAGTTACAGGAGCAGCAAGCCATTATTGAAGAACTGGACAAACTGGGGAGCGTCACACCGGAAGCTCCTCCATCGCAAAGTTGGGAATCCTTCAGCGCAACAGTGCGGCAGTTGCTTGACAGGGAACGTAGCCTGCTTGATGGGGCCGCAGGCTGGAACCACGAAGCCATGACTCGGCACGAAGCCGAACTCCGGGCAATGCTGGAGAAGGTGGAAAAAGCGTTGGAAGACACGCCCAGGCTAGTCGAGACCGGCGCAGAGATCCATGATCGGTTGGGGCTTGCCCTGCTGGAAGCGGAGCGTTTCGGCCAGGCGCGCGAGCATTTCGACGCTGCGTTCCGATTGAACAAGGGACTCGGCCGCACCGGAAACCTGGTGGCAAACCACCGCTCCGCGAGCATTGCCGCGTACCGCGAAGCGCAGACAGCGGCCGGAGATGAAAAAAACCGGCTGCTCCGCCTGGCTCGTGACGGTTTTCGTGAAGAGCTTTCCCTTGTCGAGCTTTATCCCCCCAAACCCAAAGAAGCGGCAAAGCGGAGCGGCGGGTTGTTTTCCATCGGCCTCACCAAATCCCTGGACAAGGAATCAGCCACCGAGGCTGCGTTCGGCTTTTCCGCAGTACAGGAGAAACGCCTGGCGGAAACCTACCTGGCCCGGATTCTGTCGGAGCTTGGGGAACCTGCCGCCGCCGCTGCCCTGCTGCGGCGTCAACTTGATGCCTATCCTGCCAACAACGAAAAGATTGCGGCCAACGATCTGTACGGAGTGGGCCTCCTGACCCATCGGACAGCCCATGTGGATTACTGTGCAGGCAAGCCGGAGGCGGCTGCCGCCGGTTTTCGGCGATCCACCCTCCTCTCGCTGCAAGCGGGGAACCCGGTAAGCGCCATGCTCAATCTGGTGAATTGGGGGGATCTGCTCACACGGACGCCGGATGGCAACGGATTGGATGATTTTCTAAAGATCGAAGGGGAAACAGCCAGGTTGGTGGCGGAGTATCGCGCAACGCTGCCACCGGCTGCCCTTGCCCGTTATTATAATGATGTGGGCGTCATTTTCGTCCGGTTGGCCGACCCGCGCCCCGCGGATGGAACCAGGCAGGCGCTTCTGTTAAAGGCCGTTGAACGCTGGAACCGTTCCCTTGCCGTGACTCAGAAGATGGGCGGCCAGAGCAGAGGGCGATTGCTATTCAGATCAGCCGCCCTGCTGAACCGTGGCGCGGCGTTCATGTCGCTGAATTTTCCGGATGCTGCTGAAAGCTCCTGGAAATCGGCTCTTGAGGAAGCGCGGGCCGCACATGCGGATGGCTATGCGTGGCGGGCCCTGGCGGCTCTCGGCACGTTCGACGATGCACTCAAAACCCTTGAGCGCCTTTCCCCGGCCGAATACGGCGTAACCAGGAGTGAGATCCAGCAACGGTTCGCTCCCCGGCTGGAGCAGGTGGCAGCGAAAAATCCGGAGGCCGCGTTTGCGCTGCTGGAAAAGTTGAGCGAACTGGAACGGGTCCAGATTCTCGGCCAGAGCGCTCTCGGCCTTGTGGACCCCGCGGTCAGATCGCGTTTAGCAGCAGCAGCGCCCCATCTGGCGGAAATCGACCGGATCAGCGCGGGCTCTGCCGGAGTGCAAACATCTGACAAGGAATACCGGAATCTCCGTCTGCGCCAAGAGCAAACCCTTATCGACGATCTGCTTGGCAAGGAACTGGAAAACCTCCCGGACTTCTACCGACAGGCAGGCTCCGGAGCGGTGCGCCTGGCCGCATTTGCCGCAGAACTGCAAGCCGCGACGGAAAACGGCGGGGTAGAAAAAAACGAAACGGAAATCAGGCTGCGCTTGACGAATGCGTTGAACACTTATTACAAGGGATGCGCCGCCGGCAAGGAGGGACGCCTCTGTCGGATCATAACACCTTTGCCGGTTGAAGCTATCGATGTATTTGAAAAACTGCCCGGCAGGACCATGCTTCGCTTTACGCCGCTCGACGGGAAACGCTGGCTGCTCTTTACCCTTGGAGGCAAGGAAGAGATCAAAGCCGGGATAGTTGACACCGCTTCGCTGGAAGCCGCGCTTACCGCAACGCCGCGGGTTCTGGCCGCTTTCGAGGAACCGCAGCGTTTTGCTGCCGCTCCGGTGGAGTCATGGGGTCTGAGTGCTTCACACCTGCTCCGCGCTGTCGATCAGAGACGGCCGTTCCGGCGTCAGGTTCTGGATTCGGCCAAATGGTGGCCGGATAATGCATCATTCAGCAAATTGCCGCCGGACCGGTTCCCAGACCGCCTGCCATTCGCCCATACCATTGTCCTGCCGGGACGCGCAGGCCTGTTGTCCAAAGCCCCCTCCGAACCTGGGCGGGGTGAAACCCAGGCCCCGCTGTGGGAAGAAGCGGATGGCGCACTTCGCTCCCTATATGATTTTGCCGGGGTGCGCGGCGTTTCCCTGGTCGTGGCGCCCAAGGCCGGGCGTGATCAGGCATATGGACTCGGCCATCTCCTGGCGCTGCAAGGGACGCCGTCGCTGCTTCTGGCAGATGACTCCGTCAAGAGTCCCCTCCCCTTTGTCGCCGCATATGCCGACGAGTCTGTGGCCGCAGCGCGAAAGAATCTGCCTGCGAACTGGTTACTGCTCGGTGATTGGGGTCCCGATTCCGCGGAAGCCGCCAAGCTCGGGAAGAAGCAGTTCATGGAATTCGGCAAGGCCGGAGTAAAGGCCCATAATGAACAGCGTTATCAGGAGGCTTTGGCGCTGTTCGAGAATGCGCTGGCTATCGCCGAAGAGAGCCAGGACCTGAAAAGGCATCTCTCCACCCTGCAACGCTATGCCAGGGAGAGCGCCTACGCAGCCGGAGAAACCGAAGCGGCGATCAGCCACGGAGCCGCTCTGCTGAAACTGGTGGCCGTGGAAAAACCCTACTCCGCGGAGCATGCCGATGCCTATCTCAGGCTGGGACTTTTGCAGGGCAAGGCTGAACGGTTCAACGAAGCAGCGGCATCCCTCAAGGAGGGAGTCACCATCTTTGCCGAGTTGGGGCTGACAAAAGAACAGGCGGCGGCTCTGGCCGATTTCGGCGTAGTTATGGAGAATGCAGTGGATTATCCAAAAGCGCGCTCGCTTTTCGAGGAATCAGCCGGTATCCGCCGGTTGCTCAAGGATGACCTTTCACTCGCCGAGCAGTACCGCAACCTCGGCAGGCTTTTTGATCTCAGACTGAATCAGTATGCGCTCGCTGAGCGCTATTATGCCCAGGCAGGCGAGATATACGCCCGCGCCGGAAATACGGAACTGGAAGCCGAAACCTTGCTGGAACAGGGACGCTGCCGACGTCTCCTGGGAAATTTTCCGGCTGCGGACGAATTGTACAAACGCGCTCTGGCGAAAGTTGGAGAAAAAGAGCTACGCACCAGGATGCGGGTTACGCTGGAGCAGGCCAACAACGCCTGGTTCCAGGGGCGCTATCAAGAAGCGTTCGACCTGCGGGAACAGGTGGAAAAGAACGCCGTCAAATCCGGCTGGCCGCTGGAACTGGTCATGACAAAAAACACCGGCGGGTTGATCTGGTGGACACTGGGAGACAACAAACGGGCGCTTCTGGAGCTTAAAGACGCGCTAAAACTGGCGGAACATCTTGAAGTACGTCAAGACGAGGTGGCGACGAGCCTGAACAATATCGGACTGGTTCAGCGAGAATCCGGGGATTACAAAGGAGCACTGACGACTTTGGACAAGGCGTTGGCTATCGACCGCAAGCTCGGTTCGCGTTGGGCCATGGCCTATGATCTGCGAAATCTTGCTCAGACCAATCTGAAGATGGGGAAACCGCAGATAGCGGTAAACCTGCTGACCGAAGCCGGTACAATGGCGACGGAAATCGGTGATCAGGTCAACCTTGCCAAGATATTTCTGGCGCGGGGTGATGCGGAATCCGCACTAAAAAACGACAAAGCAGCTCTGGACAGCTACCGCCGCGCAATGGAAGCGGCTGATACGATGCTGTTGCGTGAGGTCCGTTGGCGTGCCCTGTTCGGTATTGCCAGGTTACAACAGAATAGTAACAATACGAGCGCAGCCGTGGAATCGTATCGCAAGGCCATTGACACCGTGGAGGAACTACGGGCGGAAATCCGTCTGGATCAACTGAAAGACGGCTTCCTGGCAAACAAGATGGACCTTTATGCCGGGATGGTGGGATTGCTGGTTGATTTGCAGAAAGGTGACGAGGCGTTTGAAGTGGCGGAGCGTTCACGGGCCCGCAACCTGATCGATATCCTGGGTCGTCAGCGGCTTTCGTTGGGCGGTGCCATAGATCAGGATCTTTATGACCGCCAGAACCGGCTGAAGGGTCAGATTCAGGAGCAGGAGACACTGGCGGCGCAAGCAGCCAAGCCTCAGGACAAGACGATGTATGCCCAGGCGCTGGAGCGCCTGCAGGCCGATTATAAAGACCTGCTGCTGGAGATCGAGCGCCGTCGTCCTGAACTCCTTTCGCTGGTAAAGGTAAATCCGGTATCGCTGGCAGAAATACAGAAAAGTCTGGAACCGGGAGTGGCTCTCCTCTCCTATTACCAGCTTGCGGATCGGCTGTTATGCTGGCGCTTGGAACACAACAATGTCAAACTGTTCATATTGCCGGTTCCGGCCCGCGAGTTAGGCGAGACTATTGCCGGTTATCGCCGGATGCTGCAAAATCTGGAGCCACTTGAGAAGAGTTCGCGGGAGCTGTACGATAAGGTATTGGCGCAACCGTTGGCCGGGTTGGAGCAGGTTAAAGCGCTCGGAATCATTCCGCATGGATCGCTGCATTACCTGGCGTTTGCCACCCTTAGTGACGGCCGCGATTATGTGGTGGACCGCCAGCGTCTTTTCTATCTACCGGCAGCCTCGGTCCTGCGTTACACCCTCTCCCGCCGCCGGACCAGCAAGAATCTGAAAGCGCTGGCCATAGGTAATCCGGATCTGGGCAATCACGCACTCGATTTGCCGTTCGCCGAACGTGAGGCCGGCGTCCTGCGCTGGAGTTACCCGGACGTTACCATCCTTACGCGTGAATTGGCCACCGAGACGTGGGTACGAGAACATATCAGTGAATTCGGTATCATCCATCTCGCATCCCACGGAGAGTTCGACCCGGTCAACCCGCTTTTCTCAGATGTGCGCCTGGCTCCAGACAAGAAGTCTGACGGCAAACTGCAGGCCGACGAAGTTTTCGGGCTGAACATCACGGCTGATCTGGTGGTGTTGAGCGCTTGCCAGACCGGACTTGGCGATATCCGGGGAGGAGATGACGTGGTGGGTATGAACCGGGCCTTCATATTTGCAGGCACGCATTCGCTGATGTCGAGCCTCTGGCGCGTTAGCGATGTTTCCACCGCCATTCTGATGAAGCAGTTTTACCGGGAGTACACGAAGAGCGACAAGGCCGCGAGTCTGCGCAAGGCGATGTTACATGTCAAGAGCCGCTATCCGCACCCCGGTTATTGGGGAGCGTTTGTTCTCACTGGAGATTATCAGTAACAGTATGTAAACCAGATCATGAAGGAGGTTGAATATGCGCAAAATTGTTGTGATTGTGTTGGCCCTGCTGCTGGCTCTTACCGTCGCCATAGCAGCGGCAGAAGAGAAACGCTGGGTAACAAGCGACGGAGCCGTGCTAAAAAGCGAAGCATCGGTTTCTTCGAACGATGTGGCAAACCTGCCCATAGGCTCAGAACTGACGGTGATTGAAACGGGTGGCCGGTGGGTCAAAGTAAAGACCGCGAACGGTAAGGTGGGATGGATTTATGCCGGACGCATAGCCGATGCTCCCCCATCGTCCGAGGTAAAGGGAGAAGCCGGTGTGTTCGGCGGGGCCGTGCAGGGCAGCCAGATCCAGACCGCCAAATCGGACAGCGCCAGAAGTATCCGCGGTTTGTCTCCTGAAACCACTCAATATGCCAAAATGCGGGGAACTCCGGAATCATACAAAAAAGAACTGGACAGAGTCCTGGCAAGGAAGGTGAGTGCCAAGGAGATCAAGGCATTCCTGCGTGAAGGAAAAATCGGAGAATATGCACGGTAAGGAGGTGGAAACAATGAGGGTATTTATTACGGCAATCATGATGTTACTTGTTGCGGCGGGTTCCGCCCGGGCCGATGACGTGAATAAGGTGCTGGAAAAGATTTTCAATCCGGAGTCCAAGGAGAGAAAAATTTTTTCCGGGGCAACTCAGGTCCTTTCCAGTTCCCAAGAAATGGATTACTCCACGGAACGCACCATCGGAGAATCCCTTGCCCTGGAAAGCCTGCAGCGTTTCGGCAAACCGGTAAACAATGAAAGTCTGCAGCGATACGTGAATCTGGTCGGCAACGCGGTTGCCGCCAACAGCAAGCGGCCGTCCATCCCCTACCGGTTCGCTGTGCTGGACAGCCCGGTACAAAACGCTTTTTCCGCTCCCGGTGGGGTCATTTTCATCAGCAAGGCACTTCTCGGTGTTATTGAGAACGAGTCGGAACTGGCAGCAGTGCTTGCCCATGAGGTCGGACATGTCGCTGGCAAGCACGCCATCAAGAGCATTCGCCGCGCCCAGTTCCTTCAAGGTGTCGGCACAATTACCTCGGCGTCCATGAAGGGAAACAAGGGCAAGCAGTTCGAGTCGATGATCGGCGATCTTCAGACGACACTTTTTGACAAGGGACTTGACAAAAATATGGAATTCGAGGCGGACAGCGCTGCCATGGAAACAGCCTATCGCACGGGCTATGATCCGCGTGGCATGATCAACGTTTTGAAGAAGCTGCAGAAGGTCGAGGCTGCCAGCGTGAAGAAGGGGTCCTGGTTTTCAACCCACCCGCCGCTTGAGGACCGGATAGCGAATCTGGAGGATCAGTTGAGTAAGTATCCCGACGCCGCATCCCTGGCTTCATTAAAAACCAGGTTTGCCATGCATGTGAATAAAAAAGGAACGAAGCGTTGATGTGCGGACTGAACCGGGAAGCATGCTTCCCGGTTCAGCAACAAGGGCTGAAGAGCGATCAAGCTATAACGCTACACATCATGATATAACTAAAAAAATGAGAACTGTGCCACCAAAACAAAAACCCGCGAATCTCTGCAAAGATTCGCGGGTTTTTGAATGGTTATCGCCAACTGCTACATTATGTCAAATTCCATATGAACATTTCCCAGATATCTTTCCAGCTTTTGCCGATCTCGCTGACAACGCTCGGTTCGAAACCGCAGTGCATCATGCACTGGGCGCAGCGGGCGTCTTTGCCGACGCCGTACTTGTCCCACTGGGTTTTTTCCATCATTTCCTGAAAACTGGGATAATGGGCATCGGTAATCAGATAACAAGGTGCTTTCCATCCTTGGGTATTGCGGGTCGGATTGCCCCAAGGTGTGCACTCCAGCTTCTTTTCTCCCTTCAAAAAGCGGAGATACATGGGTGTTGAATAAAAGCGATGTTTCTTGCTCATCTCGTAAACCTGGGCAAATTTCTTTTCGATATCGCGCCGCTCCAGGAACAGTTTCTCACCAACCGCCTCATAGCCGAAACCGGGCGCTACCAGCAGACCATCGACACCGATCTCTTCCAGGCGGGTGAAGAGCATTTCGATCTCCATCAGATCGGTTTCCTTGAAAATAGTCGTATTGGTACAAACGCGGAAACCCAATCGCTTGGCCTTCTCGATTCCGGCCAAAGCCAGCTTGAAAGCGCCCTTACGCTCCAGAATCCGGTCATGAGTTTCCTCCAGGCCATCCATGTGGATATTAAGAGTGAAATTGGGATGGGGTTTTATGGAATCCAACGCTTTTTCCAGCAGGATTCCATTGGTACAGAGGTAGATGTGTTTGCCACGCTCCAATGTTCCCTTGATCAGCTCGTTAATTTGAGGATAAAGGAACGGCTCGCCGCCGGTGATGGTAACAACCGGAGCCGGACATTCATCCACCGATTTCAAGCAGTCTTCAAGCGTCATCATCTTCTGCATGGTATCGGCATATTCACGAATACGACCGCAGCCGGAGCACGCAAGATTACAAAGATGAGTCGGCTCCAGCATCAGCACCAACGGAAATTTCTCCACTTTGCGAAGTTTATTGCCCATTATGTATTTGGTCAGGTCATAGTTGAGACGAAACGGGAAACGCATTGACACATATCCTTTCGGTATTCGCTAAAAAATACTAGGTTATTCCGGTTTCAAATCAAAGATGATATCAAGGCGGCGA
>MTLD01006883.1_pt1 | contig 11083 bp, 16 predicted proteins | sample 1982471 | NCBI WGS metagenome assembly MTLD01 (sample SAMN05712604, study PRJNA340218) | biofilm metagenome | isolation source: sample SPM anode biofilm adapted to -50 mV | place: USA | collected 2012-02-03
CCTTCCAGTCGATGGTGAACAACCTCGCCGACTCCATACACCGTGGAGCAGCCAATTCAACGCTTTACACCGCAGTTGACCTTGGCATGGGCTTTGGAATGATTATGGCCGGATTGATTGCAGAGCACATCTCCCTCTCGTTCATCTTTTGGGTAAATGCCGCTGTGGGCGCTGCCGGGCTACTGTTCTTCAGGCTATTTGTGCTGAAGCCTTACGAAAGTCGATACAGACAATAAGGAAAAAGCATTGAGCATGCCAAAGCATCATTAGCCCCGGTAAACTAAACCACTTGTTAGCACCTGTTTTATTATTTTCCACTTAACTGTCCAAACATAAATCCATTTGGGTATTTCAACCCTTTGCTTTCCTTGTCCAAATTAAAATAAAGCTTTAATGTGTCTCTCCCGTCATCTGTAACTATAACATATTCTAGTTCGTTAGAGTTCGAAATGACGTTTCTCTTAAGAATTTGGAACCCGCTTTTCAATTTGAGTGAATATAATCTCGATACATATTCTTCAACTATTTTTTCTTTATTTTCTAGTCTTTTGATGTTTATTGAAATTGGGTTTTCTTTCGAAAATCCATAATTTTCATTAGATGATTGTTTCGCCTTGCTTAAATAGTGGATATTAGATATTGTACAACTTGTAAAAAGAAATGAACAAATAAAGATTATATTAAAGTTCTTGACTTTCATTCTTCAATAATTTTCAGGGTTAAAAATGTCAGACGCATTCAATAAAATTGTTGCCAACGTTTGACAATATGAAACGGTAGGGTTTTCGGAATGCGTTCGTATCCACCGAGGAAAACGCTAGCGAGAGAATCAAATGCTCGCAAATAACTGAACACCAACTGTTTTAGATTGCATGTCGACAACTAGTTTTATTTAATATTCATATTTTTGCCATTTCATTTTTAAAGTCTGTGTATCTATTTCAAATTCTATCCATTCATCACCAGGCTCAAAAATCTCGCCTATTAACTTATTATCAGTCTTTTTGGTAAATCGTATTCCATCAATAAAATCAGGTCGTATCTCCTTTATCTGTTTATTGTCTTTGAGTATATAAACCCCCCAGTTTGTAGCTAAAAAAATCAAGTTTTGGTTTGGTAAAATCTCAAAATCAGTAAAAAATCCTTTTTCAGGATGTAAAATCAAATCCCGAGAATTTTTGTCAATCAGGTAAAAAGCGCCATTAGTTAATATTCCAATTTTCGATGATTTTTTAATCTCCACTACTTTCTCGTTGACTAATCCAATATCTCCACTCGTAAATGAACCAATCCAGCAATCCGAATCATTCGATACAAATTTAATCCGCAAAGGATTAGCTTCAGTATCTCCAAAGTGTTTTTCATTGAAATCGCCTGAAGTTGGAGTCCATTTTAAAATTTCATAATTCATTGTTTGTCTATTTCTGCGAATTTTTTTTAGGCTTGTTGCCAACTCGTTTATATCTGTGATAAAATCACACAATACAGCCCCAATTGGTATGTATTGTGTAACTCTTGCAACACCTTACACCAAATGTAGGAAAAATAGGAATACAAAAAAGGAAGGCGCTAGCAACTTGGTTGCTTAATGTAGCAGCGTTGCCACCCACCGCTTTTAGCATACCATTACAAAGGAGAAGGGCCCGCCAGAGTTGGCGAGCCCAGATTGATGCTATGTTCTTGTGCTACTACTTAGCTAAAACCAATGGACAAGAGGCTTTAAAAGCACAGCATGGAATAGCAAGTCATGAAAATAGACCTGCAACTCAATTTGTAAGGCTGCCTCAGCTCACCTCGTCGTACCCACTCTTTATCACGGTAGAAATCATTTTAAACCGCACGTTGGCCACAATGGTATTGTACGAATGTGCCGGAATAATGATGGATTGGCCTGTTTCAAGCTGGTTCGATGTTCCATCAATGATAACCTCAGCCCTTCCGTCTATTATCTGAATAAAGTTATCAAAGGGCGACGACCTATCGGTGAGCGTTTCGCCCGAATCGAAAGAAGCCGCACTCACTCTGCCCGTCGTCTTCTTAATTATGGTTTTAATAACCACCGAATTGGGGACATACTCAATGATTTCCACTATGATAAAAGTTTTTGATTTGTCTACCTCAACATTGTCCATTATTCCTTGGTATTTCACTCAATTTATGTTGAAACCTTTGCGTTCGCTAACTCCTGTGCCTGCCCAATCCAATTATCCCGTTCAATTTGCCTAGGAGAAATGTCCAAGGCTTCAGCAAGGGGTTTCACGTCATCTGCCATTAACCTACCAATCTGAGTAAAGGTATAAATGTCAATCAGGTTAAGCCTCTCCTCTAGCCATAAGCTAATTCCTTTTATTAGAGTCAAGTTATTGGCCTCATGCTTAAGGGCCAACCCAATTCTGGCGTAGGAAATTTTATTTTTCTGTTCTTTAATTTTATTGAGAAGAGCGGTCTTTTTCCCTTCAATTTTCACGAGCTCTTTCGCTTGGTCAATCCATTCATCCCTTTCAATTCGTCCAGGAAAGTATTCAATGGCTTCGGTAACCAGCTCAACATCCTCGTTGTTGAAATTTGCTATCTGCCGAAAGGTAAATATATCCAATGCATTAAGCTTGGCCTCAATCCATCCGCCTATCCCGCTAATGGCGGTAAGGTCGTTGGCTTCGTCTTTGTGGGCAATCCCAATTCTATGGAAATAGATACGGGTTTTTCGAGCCCTTATGCGCTCCAAGGCTTCCATCCTTACCTTTTCATCTTCTACAAGCTCCTTAGCCTGCACAACCCACTCGTCGCGCTCAATCCTACCGGCAAAGTACTCAATGGCAAGGTTTATTTTTTCAATATCCAGCGGAGTGAATCTACTTATTTGCCTAAAAGAGTAAATATCAACAGCATGCAACCTTTCTTCAATGAATGGACCTATGCCACTAATCATTTGAAGGTTATCCCGTTCCTCCTTTGTAGCCGTTCCAAAGCTACTGTAGTCCAGCAAATGCTTACGTTGTCCAATTTGAAACAGAGCCTCATCTTGATCCTGCAGCTTCTGTTCAGCATGAGCATTTTTCAAAGTAAGGCTCTCGGTTTTACTCTCCGCTTTAGCCTTATTTGCTTGAAGCGTGCTTACCTCCTTTGTAAGTTGAACCAACTGTTCCTTCCTTTCACTAAGGCTCTTTTTTAGATCGCCGTTTTCAGCTGCAAGTCGGATATTTTGGTTTTTCAACACCTCCATTTGTGATTCAAGTGCTTTGCCACTAGCCTTGTAGATGGACTTGAAGTAGAGCCACGCCGTTACATACCCAATGATTGCTGCTCCCAGCAGTAAGGCTAAGATGATAAAGGCTGCTTCACCTCTTGTTTGCACTAGCAATACGATTAATGTGCTCATATTTTTACTTTTTAAGGGTTACTACAGATCTTCTGTTATTGGCTCTACCCAAAATGGTGCTATTATCGGCGATAGGTTCCTTTTCGCCCTTCGACTCAATGCTGATTCTGTCGGCCGACATGCCCTTACCTTCGAAATAGCGCAGCATGGTTTGGGCTCGTCGATAACCCAAAGCCTGATTATACTCATCGGTTCCAATGGCATCGGCATAACCGATTATGCTAAGCTTTGCCTGTGCATCTTGATTCATATAGGCGGCAGATTGGTCGAAGTAGCTGCTCGCCTCTTCGTTCGCATCAAATTCCGAATTATCAAAAGCAAAGTGGACCACTAGGTCCTGCGGTGGCGCTACTTGCTTGACCGTATCGGTGATGGATGCTATGGTATCATTCTGGCTTACCGCCACCACAGTGGTTGTTTGCGGCTCATTGCAAAGCCCCTTTATCTTGCACACATAGACATACGTTGAGAACGCTGACCAGCAGGCAAATACAATAAATCCAATGGATAGAATTCTCATGGCTATGGATTATTTAGGTAATACAAAAGTTACTTACGAGGTACCGCACTATCTGATATGTCGAAAATCCATCAGGGTAAAACCATCGGGGTCATCGTTGGTAACCCGACGGGAGCTATAGTAGTAGAGATTTCCCTCCACATCAAAAATCATTTCAAAACATTTTCCTACACCCATATTCTTGCTTGGCCCAACGTGCAGGAGAAAGAGGGCATTCTTTGGATTTGCCTCAATGGCTTTACGCATTTCAGCAACAGAGAGTAGCTTTACAAAGTTGGGGTAAACGTTGCTTATCTTCTCGGGCGTATTGACATCGGGGGCCAAATTGTCGCTGAGCAGAAGCAGCTCCTTATCCTGAAACCCCGACGAGTTGTAGTAGCTTAACCCGCTCAAAGAGATAAAGAATCGTTTCTTTTCGAGGTTCTTGGCATGCAGCTGCACAAACTTAACAATTGCAGGAATGGCGTAGCTATAGTTCAAGGAACCATCGTCGGAGTATAAAAGTGGTATGCTGCATAGCTCCGGCATATTGGTCATGTCCATTGATTTATCGCCCAGCACTAAGCTGATGTAGCTGTAGCTCACGCCCCCGGGATCCATTCCAAAAACATTTTTCATTAGCACTAGAAACGAATACTTTGAATCGAACCTCCGTTTCTCAAACTCCGTTGCGTCGATAAACTCGAATGGAGTCGATTTCCAATACTTTTGTACCGCATCCTTTACAAAAGCGTTGTAAGGGTCGGTTCCATTTTCAAGCACAACACAGGTAGTTGAGTTAATGAACATTCCTATTTGTTTCTGTGAAGCAAGAGGCGATTTGGCTATGGCCACTCCGCTAAAAAGCATTAGTGCAATGGCAAGTGTCTGCTTTTTGGAGCTGATTCCAGCCAGAAGTACCTTTATTACATGGGCAATATGTTGTCTCTTCATGGTTTCTCTTTTAGTGGTGGTTTGTAGTCATTCAATCCCGAAAAATTACCTACAGCGGATGTATAGTATTCCCAGAATACAAAGGTGCGATAGTTCGCGCCCCAAAGCGTTACACAACTCTTGCTAAGAGTTACATAAATCACACACTGCAACAAGATTATAAGAGGGAATAGCGGCTATACAAAATAGCGCTTGCGGTAAAAATCTTGGCAAAAAAAAGAAGCTACCCCAAAGTAGCTTCTCCCATTTATTTATAGCTGTTGGCTATTGGGCAGGCTCGGTGATAGCGTTACCATCGAGCACAACAGCGGTTTGCGCCAGCGCTCTTCCATTCAGCGATGCACCAGTTTGAAAGGTAATACCCGTCATCGATAGTACGATACCTTCAACGTGCGATGTGGTGCCGAACGTAGCTTGGCCTGCAACCTGCCAGAAGATATTCTTTGCCTGAGCACCACCGATTAAAGTAATATTAACGGCCGAACTCATGGTAAGGTCACCCGCAATTTGGAATATCCAAACATCGGTAGCACTACCAGAAATGGTAACATCGGTAGGGATTGTAACGGTACTCGTCCACTTATAGAGACCTGGAGCAAGCGTATAACCACCTATAATACCCGTTCCCAGCTCAACGAAATCGGGCAATGTGCGGCCAGCAGCATCGTTATAGGCAGTAACCATGTCGTTCACTGCAGTAGTAAGGGTTATTGGCGTGGGATCGGCCATGTCGGCAGCGTAAATATGTCCAGTAACCTGTGCCGAAGTGGCATAGCCCGTAGCATTGGTCAATGCCAATCCAGTAACATAAGAGGTGGCAGCAGGGCTAAGACCCAAATTTCCGGTAACGGCAGATGTGGAGATATTGCTAATTGCCGTTTTTGCAAGGATAACGTAATTACCGGATGAACCAATATTTACCGCAGCAATACCCGATGTACTTCCAGCGGTTGTAAAGCTCCACTCCTTGTTACTTACCAGAGTGTTTCCTGTAAGAGTTGTTGCCTCAGTGGTAATTGTTGCAGTATATTCAGTTTCTGCTAACAGTGTTCCCGATGGCGTAAAGGTTGCAATTAAATTGGAGTATGCAACAGAACCACCAACTTCAGTTGAACCTTGCTTAAGGGTAAACGACATTGTGTTAATCGTTAATGGATCCATAGCCTCGCTGAAGGTTACAGCAATGATTTTGTTACGAGCAACACTTGTTTCGTTGCTTATAGGGTCGGTTGACGATACAGAAAGCATAGAAGAATCGCTATTATTATCGTCCTTTTTACAACTCGACGTAAATACTACCAGCAGTATTGCAACGGCTAGAATCATTTTTCCTATTCTCATAATCTATCTTTTTAGTGAATAATTCATAAAAATCAAAGATAGATATTACCACACCCGTATCTGTTACACAACACTTGCCAATTGTTACATAATTCACTCATTTACAAAATAGTAATATTCACAAAACAAAAATTACGTGCAAAAACATAGGCAAACACAAGTTCTCATAAGTTAATAGAAAAAAAAACAACCAATATATTTTATTATATTAATCAATCTAGCTTTAGCATACCTTGTAACAGCCTGCAAAATGAATTGGATGTTTCCCCAAAAAACCAGAGAGGGCAAAAACTCGCCCTCTCTGGAGATTATCACTAATTTCTAGCATAATTAATGATATATCGCGCTATTATAGTACACTGCTTAGAAAATGTAGCGTATTGAAATTGCTCCATTATCGCCCCAAAAACCGGAATATCCATAAAAATTGAGCTCCGGCTTCCAGTCGATACCGATATTGATAGGCACCTCTCTGAAGTTATACTCTAACCCCAAAATACCATCAACGCCAACAACAGTGTAGGACTCGCCTCTGTCTCCCCAATTGGTATGATCGCCATTCCAAAAACCTACGTGACCTCCAAATCCGATGAACCAATCCAATCGGTCGGTATTAAAAGCGCGATTTTGTAGCTCATAGAGTCCAGTGATCTCAACCCCTTCCCACCTACTGGAGAGGATTCCCTCCAACGCCGTTTTGCTACCAATAAAGTGCTTAGCGGTTAACCCGTTGGTATATCCTGCTCGAAGTCCGATCCCGGTGTTGTAATCCTGTGCGTTGGCATATGAAAACAGGCCTATTACCAGTATTATTGCTATTCCTATTCGTTTCATCAGTTTGATTATTAAGTTATTCCTACTCATATGGCTTTTCAGTTTCGCCCCAACATTTATCCCTACGCTGGACAGACATTATTAACTTCTGCTACTAATTCCGGTGAGCAATAGTAAAAATTACCAATCACCCTATTTTAAGGAGTTTATTATGACTCTTACCTCTTCTTCCGATTTACCAAGCTTATAGCCAAGCAACTCCACCATCTCCTTTTCCTTACCTTCACTAAAGCACAAATCGTCATCTGAGATAGCTGGATATTCCTGTTTGAGCTTCTCCTTCCGCTCATTCCAAAATCCGACAGTATTTTCCTTCATGGTGTTTACTTTTTAGTGGAGACATAGATTAATGGAGCGATTCTTCAGCCTACAGCCCTCATCATTTCTTACCCAACAAATACCGACAATACACAATGGTCCGCTACACTGTTTTGCCCTATCACTTTTTAGTTAGCACAATGAAGAGAGGGATGGAGGTTTGCTGCAAATTATTTGCGCTTAACGCTGTCGACCAGATATTCCGAATTACCATTCCAGAAAAGAACCCCGTTTTTTTGGCTATAGTGCAAATAACCATCTGCCCTTGAATTGTATCGAGCTGCATTGCCAACTTTTTGTCGGTAACCGAGAAAAAGAACTTCTCGGAGGCAAGGGCAACATTCGCATTGCTGGTTACGCTGCTGAGGATCATCTCCCCTTCGTAGGTTTTAACAATATTACCCTTGTGAGAAAATTTCTGCAGCAGCCCAGCCCTGTATCCATCGCTGTAGGTATAAAAGAACTTCCAGTAGACGAATATTCCAATGAAAATTATGGTAATGGCAACAAACCATCGAAGCGCATTTCTCATCTTTCGCTTTACCCCCGCCCATCTCGAAACGGGGGCGGCTGCTAATTTTGTATCGGTTGACATACTGCCACTATTGATTGAAATTAAGCCACATTTTAGAATCGGAACACTCCCCTACACCCTCTTAGAAACAAACCACCCCAGCACAAATCCAACGCCGAGGATAATTAGAATTTGGGTCCAGTTCCAGTGAGCGATGTCCATCGACATACGCCCGTGCATTCCGTTTAACCATCCAGCACCACCAAAAAGCAGCACAATCAGTACAACGACTACCACCGCGAGGACGTAAACCAATGTCTTGTTTGTCGTTTTCAACTTTTTTGCACTCATAAAATCTCCTCCTTATTAAATTAACTTTGGGAAATGTACCTTCCTTTTTACGTTAGGAGGAAAGGCAGCAGCCATCTCCCCAATGATGCGCTAATCAGGTATCTGCATACCCACATTAATAGAAGCACACCACATTAACCAAATATTCTAAAAATTGAGCTGCTATGGCTTTTTGGCAAAAGGGTTGGGGACAATAATTTTACCACCTGTTCCCTTTTCGTCGCGCTTGGCCGCCTTGGCAGCTCGCTTTTCCTTCAAATTCAAGAGTGCAGCCTTTTTCCCTGTTTTCTCTTTTCCCTCTTTTTCGTGTGACATATTCGTGGTTATTTGGTTTGAAACAATTTTAATCGTTCTACTTAAAGAACACGCCTCCCTTGAATTATTCTGAACAGTACTGCAATAAGGGCAATAATCAACAGAATGTGAATAAGGCCTCCTGCATGGTAACCTAAGTACCCCACTGCCCAAAGGATAATTAGAATTACTGCAGCTGCATACAAAAGATTTCCCATGATTTCTCGGTTTTAAGTGTACATAGCTAAAAAACAAAGGTCGTCACATTCGGGTGGGAATGTGTTACATAACTTCAGCTATTAGTTACATCATTCACAGATTTCGAAGAGGAATAGGGCTGGTAGTATGCTGACCTTGCAGGCAAATGAAGCATGCCATAATCGACTTTAACTGCCCAACAGGATGAGCCTAACATTTCCGCAATTTCAATTAGTCATTAGAATAGAATGCTCGATTTTGAAGCGATACCAATCCGGATCACGTTGAGCGGTCGGTTAAAGTAAATGTTGTAGTAGTCCTGTCCGTAGTAGTAATCCACAAAAATGTCTAGGTTCTTTAAAAATGCTGGTTTAAAGGAAAGGGTATAGTTGAAAATCAACCTCTTTGCATCTAGCGGCTTTCGATTGTTCAGGTTACCAGCTATCCATCCCACTCGTATAGATTGATTAAGAATGTAGTGTCTACTATTATCCTTGTTCGGTACAATTACCTTAAAAACATCCGAAAGTTTTACGGTGTTTTTGACGTTAACAAAAAAACGTAAACGGCCATAAATGCGATTCAACTCCTTATCCTGGTTATAGCTATAGGCCGCATAAAGCTTAATATAGTTAGTAATGAATATCAGCTTATTGTTTGGGCGTGAAAGGAAGAAACCACCCTCGAACCAGTTGGTAGAAAAGCTGCCAGTATGCGTATTAATTGTTGTGCTGTCGGTGTTGTAAAAGTTCCCATCCTGCCCATTTGAGTGGTGCAACAACGAAAAGTAGGCAAACAAATCGCTATGCCCCCTCTCTCTATCGATGAACTGGTAAAAAAAGGTCACCCTAGGCATATATGACGGCGTACGAACGGGATGCGAATGGCTGTCGTACATCCGCATAAGAATGCGTGGTGAAAGTTCTATACCCCACCTCACATTTTTGTTCAGGCTTATCATGAAGTAGGGAATAATGTCGGCTTCAAATACCAAAGGCTCCAGGTTTCCAATGCCGCTCCCAAACATTACGTAGCTGGGGTCACGAAACATGTTGAATGTTGATATGGCATTTGCTTTTTCTGCCTTATAATCTACTACTACACTATCGGCACGATTCTTCTGTGCATAGGTTTTGCCGAATGCTCCAAAAACAAGGAGCGTGAAAAGCACAAATTCACATAGTTTTTTCAATTCGATAAGTATTGGTAAGCCTTTTCTACGGTGGGCATTACGGCATTACGTCTAGTTTTGACAAGCTACGCCTCTGTATTTAGCTGTATTCCTGCGGCTATACTTTTTATATTGCTATTGCATAGTTCCAACTCAACGGCCTCAAAAGCAAAAGGCTGATTCTGCAACCAGCCTTTTAAACGTGAAGTGTATTGAGCTACTTTTTGTTGTCAACGGTGAAGTCTTTCAGTGCATTTCCTAGCTCATCCATGTCGTGGTTGAACTCGGTTTTGAATGATGTCCACTTATCCTTTCCGTCCTCCTTGTAGCTGCTCAGAGTTTTTTTCATTTCGGTATTCTTTTTCTCCAGCGAGGCTATTTCCTTTTGATAGGCAACTTTTGTTTTACCCTTCAACTTGGCCACTTTTGCCTTTAGCTCGGCAATTCGTTGGTCGTAGGTTACTGTTTTTGCTGCCGACTCCTTTTTAAAGTTCTCTACTTCGGTAAGGTAATCCTGATTTGCCTGATCTAAATCTACCTTTGCCTGATCAACATTATCCTTTGCATTGTCAACCTTTTGCGCTGAATTGGTACACCCGGAGAATGGCACAGCTGCCACAAAAGCAAGTGCCACTAGGACTAAAATTGTTTTTCTCATCTTAACTATGATTTAAAGTGAAATAATAATTAGTGTTCATTAGTTGTTGCTGGCTATGAAGCGTGTAACGAAGCTACCGCTTCTTTAACCCGAATAAGAATATGCCTCCACCAACAGCCATGACCACAATTCCAGCAATGGGCGACCACGCTATGCTATGGTTCTTGTTTTTTGATACCTGTAGGTCGCCTAAGTCCACCACCTTCTCTCGGGTAACAAAGCTAAATCCCGTAATAAGGGTTATGACCAACCCAACAACCATAATAACTATCCCAACTTTCTTCATACCGTCTGTTTAAAGTGATTTAAAAACGACTAAGAATTCTTACCGCAGGCATTGAAGCACCTTACAGTAAAACAATAAGAAGAATGATGATGATAATTGCACCGGCTCCCGAAATGTATATCCCGCCACCGTTGCGCGTTAGTTCACTCCTAATGGATTTTACCTCCTTGCGAAGGCCCTTTTTTTCGGATGAGCTCAAGGTTGACTTATCCATATTCTTAATCTCGTTCAACCGAAGGAGCAGCGCCTCATTTTCTGCGGTGTTCGCAACGGCAGGCTCAGCTAC
>MTLD01003931.1_pt1 | contig 11064 bp, 8 predicted proteins | sample 1982471 | NCBI WGS metagenome assembly MTLD01 (sample SAMN05712604, study PRJNA340218) | biofilm metagenome | isolation source: sample SPM anode biofilm adapted to -50 mV | place: USA | collected 2012-02-03
TCATGCGAGCCACAAGTATGTTCGGGGTCCGCCGAACCTTCGCACACTTGCCGTCGGTTGCAGAAGCACGCACTGCAACTAGTTGCAGCCGTAGGGAGAGACTCGGCGACCCGGGTTCGGGCGGAGGATCCCACGGAGGCGCGCCGAGCCTGTCGCCGGATCCGCAAGACGGGCCGGGCGTACCCGGCGTCCGAGACATCGCGTGGTCGGGCGACAGGACTCGAACCGGAGAGATGGGCACGCCGAACTGGCGTTTGACTAGGTATGATAGTCACGATGCGACGACTTCTCCCGTCAGTTGGGGCTTATCTGGGGCAGAGATTCCAGCATGTGAACCTGTCGCCCGTCGATCGACGAGATGCGGCCGACCAGCCGTAACCATCCCAACGCACAACCAGGGCCTAGATTCGGACGTGGGCAGGCCCGAGTACCTCCGTCCAGGTGAAGGGCCCGTGCGTTCCCAATCAGGACCAAGGCAGTGTGCGAGGTGCCCCCATCCTCGGCTGCCTGAGGCCACTCGTTCGCCCTGATCGAGTCGCCTCTCAGTTCGATCGGTTGGAGCGGTGGGGGTTCGCTAAGCTCGCGTCAGTCGTTGCGCGGCCGTCTGATGCCGCCCACGTCGGGAGGGCGTTCCGTGTACTTGAGCCGGGTGCGAGTACGGGGCTTGCGGGCTTCGGTCGACAATCCACTTGAGGTGTCGCTTCCTGGCCGGTTCGCGGTGATCGCAGGCGCGAATGGTGGCGGGAAGACCACGTTCAGTGATGCCGTTTACCTGGGTCACCCAGAGAGGTTCCCGTATCTAATGGGTTCTGCCGGGTCTCTGGGAGGCTTGGTTTCGGTAGCGGCTGGCGGGTCAGCACTCATCCGTTTCTGATCCCGTTTTGGTAGGTCTTGCGGCAGACTGTGCGCCGACACGCTGGTCGTGAGGAGGCGGGGATCGCTGCTGGGATGACGTGCCCCCGGGTTGTGGGTGAGCACTTGGGCCATTAGATCGCCGGGTCGTCTCCTCCGCGCTGCTGTACTGCTGGAACGAGTACCAGGAGGCGGGCATGTTGTTCGTTGGTGATGATTGGGCCGAGGATCATCACGATGTGGAGTTGGTCGATGAGGCTGGCCGCACGCTGGCCCGTCGACGGTTCCCCGAAGGGCTGGACGGGATCACCCGGCTGCACGCTCTGATTGCGGAGCACCTGCCCGAGCCGGCCGGTCCTGCGGATCCGGTTCCGCTGGTGGTGGTCGGGATCGAGACCGAGCGGGGCCCGTGGGCCGCGGCGTTGGTCGCGGCCGGCTATCGGGTGTTCGCGATCAACCCCATGTCGTCGGCCCGCTATCGGGAACGGCACTCGACGTCGGGGGCGAAGTCCGATGCCGGGGATGCGCACGTTTTGGCCGAGATCGTGAGGCTGGACCGGGCACATCACCGTCAGGTCGCTGGCGACAGCGCGCTGGCCGAGGCGGTCAAGCTCGCGGCCCGGACCCACCAGTCGCTGATTTGGGACCGTACCCGTCAGATCCTGCGGCTGCGTTCGGCGTTGCGGGAGTTCTTCCCCGCCGCGTTGAACGCCTACAACGAGCTGGACGCGCCGGACACTTTGCAGCTGTTGCGGCTGGCACCGGATCCGGACCAGGCGGCCCGGCTCACCAAACGCCAGGTCGTGGCCGCGTTGGCCCGGGCGAACCGGCGCCACCCCGATCAAATGGCTGATCAGATCACCGCCGTGCTGCGGGCCGGGGAGTTACGGCAGGCGCCACCGGTGCAGGCCGCGTTCGCCGCGATCGTGGCCGCCCAGGTCGAGGTCATCACCACCCTGAACGACCAGATCGACATCCTGGGTGAGGTGGTGGCCGACCATTTTGGTCGTCACCGGGACGCTGAGCTTCTCACCAGCCTGCCCGGCCTCGGTGTGATCCTCGCGGCCCGGGTCCTCGGCGAGTTCGGCGACGACCCCGCCCGCTACCTCGACGCGAAAGCCCGCAAGGCCTACGCCGGCACCGCCCCGATCACCCGCGCCTCCGGCACCAAGAAAGTGGTGATGGCCCGCTACGCCCGCAACCAACGCCTCGGCGACGCCCTGCAACAGTGGGCGTTCTGCTCCATGCGCGGATCCGTCGGGGCCAAGGCCTACTACAACACGTTGCGAGCCCGAGGAATCGGCCACCAAGCCGCCCTGCGCCAACTCGCCAACCGCTGGGTAGGCATCCTCCACGGCTGCCTCAAGACCGGCCAGCCCTACAACGAAACCCTCGCCTGGAACCACCCATCCACCGCTGCCGCTTGACAACGAAAAACCTGGGATGTCTGCCGCGCCACTCGGCTGCGGCCCTCGGGCCAGGCGACCGGGACATCGAGTTGACCTACAGGTTTGAGGCAGATTCCTCCAAGGAGGGTCCGCTTGGCCTCCAACTACAAGCACAGAGCGGACGCTCGGTGCCGGGTACCGTCGCGGCCGACTGGGTGCGGACACTGCACCGGAGCATGGGGAGCATCAAGGCTCATGTGTTGACGGCATCCACGTGCGGGGTCGAGGACAAGATCCTGCTCGTGCACCTTCCTGCTTGGCGTAACCCGCTTGATGAGCTTTCTCGACGCGAGACGCGAGTCCTGGTGGAACTCCTGCGCGCGCAGCAGCAGAACCGCGGTCGCGGCCGCGACTTGTCGGAGTTGCGAGCACATGCATCCCGACTGCTCGAGCAGCTTGCGACCCACGAGGTCCTCGACGGATTGGAGACGCGGGTCGGCGAGAAGCTCCGAGCGCTCTCGGCCGGCGTGTCACGTAGGTGGCCCTATATTCGCGGGCAGGTAGTTGACGACCGGTACCTCGCCAGGGTGCTGGAGCTGATGCTCGCTACCGCCGAGGGCCGCGCCGACGCACTGCCCTTGGAGGTCGTTGCACTTGGCTACGTGAACCTGCTCCACATCGCAGTTACCCTTGCCGCCATCCCCGACGCCACCCAGGTAGCGGCTGCGCAAGCGTCCCTGGCTCAGCCCGCCGACGCGGCACCGCACCAGGCCGAACAGGGGGTTCCGCCGTCCGAGCCAACGGAAGAGGAACTCGCCGAAGCTGACCGCGTGCTGGCCCAGGCGAGGGCTGAGAGCGAGAGCATTGAGGACTCGTTCTTCCCCGACAGCGCCTTCCACGTGACCCTTCTGATCGAGGAGCCCGAGGCCCACCTGCATCCGCAGCTGCAGCACTCCCTGGTGCGGTACCTGCGCCGTCAGGTCGAGCTCCGTCCTGAGCTCCAAGTCATCCTGTCCAGCCACGCGACCGACATCATCACATCCTGCGACCCAACCGAGCTGGTGATCATCCGGCGCGACAAGCAGGACCGCCCTGTCGCACGGGCCGTCGCCGATCTTCCGCTTACCGCACGAGACGAGGTTCTGCGGAAAGCCAGGTTGCACCTAGACGCCAGCCGATCGGCTTCGCTCTTTGCGAACCGGGTTCTGCTCGTTGAGGGGGTCACTGAAGCGGCCGTGCTTCGTGAGCTTGGTTGGGCGTGGGCCGGAAACGACGAGGACAAGCAGGCGTTCGTCGATGCGCTCAGCATTGTCCCGATGGGCACCAAAGTCGGGCCGTGGGCCGTGCGGCTCCTCGCCACTCGAGGCCACGAACTCTGCGGCCGTCTAGCAGTACTCCGAGACAGCGACAAGAACTTCGATGAACATCCGGAACAACCGAGCTGGGCTGCGGACCACGATCCCGACGTCCTGCTCGTCGCGCACAGCCACCCCACACTGGAGCCCCAGCTCACCGCGGGCAATGAAGACCTAGTCAAGCAGGCCTTGGAGGACATCGGCCTAGATGCGCCCGGCGAGATGAGCCCTGAAGCGATCCGCAACATCTTCCGCGGCAAGCACGCGCAGGACGGCGAGGGGGTCAAGGCAGGGCCAGGCGCATCGAAGAAGGGCGAGTTCGCCGAAGCGCTCGCCGGGCGCCTTCGCGACAACCGAAGCGCCGGATCCATCGCCGTTCACATTCCGGCTCCATACGTGAGCATCTTCGAGTTCCTGTACGCCGACCCTCCGCCGCCACACCTCGATGGATCACCACCGGGCGGGGCGGGACCCGGAGGCGGCCCGAGCGAGGTACCCGCCGAGGCCGGCCGGGGCGTCAGTACTGAGCCCACCGGTGCCGACGTCGACGAATGGCTCAAGGAACTCGGATTGTCGTGACCGGGGTTCTCGCTCACGCGGGTGCGATCAACACACTGACCGCGCAGCAACGGCGCGCTGCCGCTACCGGCGAGACGAACATCTTCATCGAAGCTGGGCCCGGCACGGGGAAGACGACCGTCTCCGCTCAGCGATTCGGTGTGCTTCGGTTCGCAGCCCGGTACCGGCACGACGCACGTGCCGTCATCGCCGTCAGCTTCACACGTGCGGCCACGTTCAACTTGCGACGCCGCGTGCTTCGCCTCTGGGGTCCGGAAGCTCTCGCCTGGCCTCACCGCATTGTCACCCTCGACACGATCATGTCCGACCTCTTCCACGACCTCCTCCGTGAGGAGCTCGTCGAATGGCCCGATGCGAAGAAGCTCTGGCCCGACGGCGACGTACAACTTGAGGTCCGCGACAGCTGGGCATCCTGCGGTGGTACAGCCTCCACCCGTTCCACCTACGAACTGGGGCTGAATGGCAAGGTCGTGACGTTCAGGTCGACATTCGCCGAGAAGCACGCGAACCGTGTCCCAGCAGTCAACATCCTGCCGCTCATGCGCCAAGGCATCTGCACCCACGAGGATGTCCGCACGATCCTTGAACACGCATTGGACCGCCCCGACTGCGCCCAACGAATCCAGTTGCGCCTGGGGCAGCAGGTGCGTGCAATCGTGGTCGACGAGGTGTTCGACGCGAACGAACTCGACATCGCCATCATCGAAGCGACTATCGCCGCCGGCGTCGCAGTCACCCTTGTCGGGGACCCCTGGCAAGCGCTCTACCTCTTCCGAGGCGCCAAGCCTCAAGTCGTGCGCGACTTCCTGGCCCGGAATGCAATCCCCACGATGCCCCTCACGCAGTCATTTCGTTGGCAATCTGAAGAGCAAGCCGAGCTAGCTGCGAATCTTCGCAACGGTGCCGGGGTCAGCCTGCCCATCGACTCCGACGACATCGACGTCGCGATCGCGCTCTACTGGAAAGACCTCTGGGCTGTGGGTGGCGGCGTCCTGCCACTCGCCTATCACTCATTCAAGGGCGGGTACGAAGAAGCCGCCGCGACCCTGCTCCTCAATCACGTTACCCGGAACATCCTCGACCTCGACGCCACCTACCTCGGCGAGGCCCTTACCGCACTGAACATCCAAGACCGAGACGCACCTAGACAACTCGAGCCCGAACTGCAGCGCGTCATCGAGACGCTCGAGCCCGGCACACCCGCAGCCATCAAGGCCGCGTACAACGAGCCCGTCGCCGTCGTCGGCAACGTCTCGGCCCGCTACCTGCGGCCACCTCACCCAGCCCACACCAAACGGCTCGCCATGCTCCAGTCGCGCATGACCCACCCCGGCCGCCCGGTTCCTGGTCTCACCACCCACCAGGCCAAAGGGGGCGAGTGGGACATCGTTGGCGTCGTTCTGAGGGACACGGAACGCAGTTCCCTCGGAGCCGGCCTCTCTGTCACCCAGGACATGCACCGCAAGATCTATGTTGCCGCCACCAGAGCCCGCTACCGCACAATCGAGGTCATGTCGGCACCCCGCTGAGCAAGAGAGCAGGCAAGACCGCCAAGTCCACGACTGCCAAGCACACTCTGGCCTGACCTGTGCTGGTGGCCTACTGGACTATCGACCCGACGACTGGAGCGTGAGTGTTGGTGGTCGAGCGCCCCGACCGGGGTTACGACTCGACTGGGGTGGCAGCCTTCAACGAGATACTGCTGCGGTCTGTTTCCGACGACCACTGTGCACGGCAGGACGCCCTGGACTCGGGGCCTCCGGCCTTGGTTGGTCACATGAACAGCCGGAACTGATAGCTGTCGTCCGGGAGTGCCGGCACCCGGCCGATGATCCGTGCAAGCCGCTGGCTGTACGAAACGGTAACCGGCGTCAATCCGTAAAGCGCGTCGTTGTTCCAGTCGAGCTTGGAGAGAGCCAACATCTCCTTGGCCGGAACCTCCAGGGGCCCGTGCCCAGACCAACGGCGAAACGATATCGGCGTCGGGAGGCTCTTCACGGATTGGTTGTAGTTCGTGCCATGCAGACTGGCGTTCGGCGCAGTCCCAGAAACCCACAACAGCGCCTCCGTTCCGGACAGGTACTGAAGCGAGCCTCGTGTCACCGGCCAGCCGTCAGGTACCGGCCGCGAGCGGCTCCCGCTCGGCTTCAGCGCGACACCGGTCCAACCCGGGTCTGAATTGACCTGCAGGCACTCGATGTCCGGAACGGCACCCCAGGCGTCGAAGACACCGTCGATCTCGTCTTCGCGCCACATGTACGGCTTGTGTACGACGAGCCGAGCCGGCATCGCCCCGGCACGGCGCCGCTGATAGAGCCGCACGCTACGGGCCATGACGGTGTGCATCTCCTGACGCGTCAGGTGCGGGTTGTCCAGATCACGATCGGCTCCGACGTTGTACGCGATGAACTCGAACCCGCCACCCTCGGCGTCGAACACCTGAGAGCAACAGGTAACGAAGTCGTTCGACGTGCCACCTCGGATGGCGTACGCCAGCCCCACATAGGCAGTGTCCGTGTCAGTCGGCTGCACCATCCGGAACGGCACGCCACCAGCCTTGGTCAGTATTGCGATGCCGAGCCGCCAAGACATGGAGCACTCATACCGAAACTGCAGCGCGGAGGCTTCACGAACCATCTGAATCGGACACCCAAGCGGTGCCGCCGCAGCCTTGAGCCGGTCGTGGAGGTCGAAGGCACCGTCTGGGCTCTTCCGAAGTGACTCCCACATTCGGGGCAGCAGCACCACGATAAGGTCCCAGCTGTCGCGTATGTTCTGCAGCCGCGCGACAGCCCCCGCAAGCGCAACCGAAAGGCGCTCATGGGCCTCGGGACCCTCGCCTGGGGTATCGATGCGCAGGTCGATGTGCGCGGACCTCTGCGGCAGTAGATCGACCCCGAAGAGATCCTTGAATCCGGGGTACTGCGGAACGTACGCCCTGCGGTCGAGCGGCTCGTGGGCTTGGGTGAGTTTCCCGAGGAAGTTGTAGAGCTGCTGCCGCTGTCCTTGGACAGCGATGGTCGCGACCCTGATGTCACCGGTTGGCGGGGGCGCGTAAGGCCCGAACTCCTTCAACCCCACAAGCGGGTGCGGGTGTCGTTCATTGATCAAGAAGCGGTCGAACTTCAAGTCAGGCTCAGGCAGTCTCGCGTGCGGTGCCCACGCGTCTCCGGGCGAAAGAGTGCGCGGCGGCAGGGCATTCACTTCGCGCTCCTGGAATACGCGGACGTCGGGCCGATGACGAACTGGCCAAACCGGCGACCATCCAGGGCTCTGGTCAGCGGGAGGTACCCGGGTCTCCCGTGCGGTGCCATTGCTGCGGTCCAGGTAGCAATGAGGCGCGACCATGTCTCGTTCTGCTTCCGCGCGACCCAGCGTTCACGGTTCCACTCGTTCACACCGGCAACCGCCGCCTGCTCGTCGTCGGCGGTCTCCCAACGCTCGACCCATGTGTACGGAGTGAAAGTCAGCCATTGCAGCCCCCACCTGTGCTCGAGATGAAGCCGCACCGCCTCGGCGTACTCGCGCGATTCACCGTCCTGGTTAAGCCCGTACCTCTTGTCCAACCGCCCAACCACCCCGCCCCCGTATGCGTTGCGGAAGGCGGTCAACATCTCGGTCCGCTCCGGACTCAGGACATCCCACTCGACGAGCCTGACCACGTAGTCGCCGCGGGAGACGAGCGATCGGGCCGGGAGTGCCGCGCTGAGGGCCTTCGCCAGGCCCGCGAGGGCGAGTGCGTGCAGGCCCGAGTCCAGCGGTCCGGATGTCAGGTCGACAATGCGTTCCTCGACGGTGGTACCCGCGAGCCTAGCGAAGCTCGCTTCGTCACCCCACCCCCAGATGGAACCGCTCGCCATGACCGCGACACCGCGGTATCCGCGTTCGCGAACCTGATCCCGGAACTCAGCTCGGGTCAGCCCGCTCAGCGGGGCGTGGAGCGCAGCACTAGGTGCTTCAAGGATCGGTAGGGCGTTGTACCGGATCACGGGCCCCCACCGGGCCGCCTCAACTGGGGGCGAGGCCTCGGTAAGGCGGGGTTCGGGGCGCAGACCGTTGATGAACCCACGGCTCTCGGCCGGCAGCTCGGCATGAAGAGCGAGGCTACCCATCAGTTCGTCGAATGCACCAAGCCTAACCAGGTGGGCAGCTCGCCCACTACTTGTAGCGATCTGCAGGAGACGGCGGACCCGCTCGGGCACCGCGTCGGGGTCGCGAGCGAACCACCACAACCCCGCCGGCCAAGCTGCGTCGATGCGGGACGCGGCCTCAAGCATCTCCATAATCGAGGCATCGCGACCGCTATAGCCGACGACCGCCATTCCGTATCGACGGCTCAGGTCCGCTACGGCCTGCCGAAGCACCACGTCCTGACTGGCAAGTTCGCTGTCGAGGTTCTTCAACGAGGTCTCGCGGAAATCGCCATGGAGTTTGATGAGCATCGGGACCGACTCAGATCCCAGTACACCGCGGGCTCGATCACGACTGCCAAGTGCCGCAACATTGAGCCGCCTCGGGCTGTCGGTCGACTTCACGACTGCGAACGCGTCAGCCGCAGCCTCCTCGATGAGATCGTCAAAGTTGGTGGTGACCACTAGGTCGGCCTGCCCGCCGCTGAGGAGTGCACCGAGGATCCGCTGGCCGTAGCTCGGTTGCTTGCCACTGAACTTGCCCCGAAGATATCGATGGCGAGCCGACTCGTCAGGCAAGGCCAACTCGAAGGCACGGGAGTAGTCGTCTGGTGCGCCGAACGCGACCATCCCGTTGCGGTCATCGAAGTAGTCGGACAACCTCGCGACGATGTCCGGGTCGTTCGGGTGCAAATCCTCGCGGCGGAGTTGGTGGCGCTCAGCGTAGACACGGAGCAGGAGGTCGTCGCGGATCTGGGTAGCCGTGGGCAAACCGGCCGAGGCGCTCGCCCCGGCTCCAAGGAACCAAGCGCAGTGCTGCATCTGCACGGCCCATGCCCGCACGAATGCACCCTGATCAACGACATCCACCCCACAATCTGACTCCACGCCGCCCGCCATCCTGATGGGACACGCCGTCCGTGAACTGGCGAGCTCGGACCACCTGTTAGCGAGAAGCGCAGGATCACGTCACCGTGGGGTCGATTCGGATGCACGTTCGGCAGGAGGCCCGTTCCAGGCACGGAGTTGTGTCGCCGCTTCAGGTCGGCGCCGCTCCATGACCGTGAACGGACCACCTGCTCCGGGGACAAGCCTTCGGACGTAACCACAAGCAGCACACACCTCTGGCATGCACTTCGGCATTTCGTTAACATGAAATGCCACATCCGGTCCCACTAGGAGCTTCGCATGCGTGAGGTGATCCGCGATCCCGCGAAGGCGTTCAGGTGCCCTCGGTGTGGCGCTCCGGTGACGTACAAGGGTCGCGGCCGGCGCCCGGTCTGGTGCTCGGCGCGATGCCGGGTCGAGGCGTCCATCGAGCGCCGCGGCAACGAGATCGTCGGGGTCAAACCCGAGGTCGTGAAGGTCGTTTCACCCGCCGCCCGGCTCAGCGATTGGGAGAAGGAACGGCGCCAGGAGATCGAGCGAAACCTCGACCGCGACACGGTCGTCGAAATGGTCGCGAGCCGGCCCGAACTGCTCGTGGGCGTGCTCGCACGCATCGAAGAACAGGGGTTGAGCGCCCCCGCCGGAGACCGCCAGATCCTCTCCGACGCCATGATCCGGACGGCACGCTCCGTCTCCCCCGAGACCGTCGACCAGGCCGCCGCGTCGCCGCGGCGATCGCACCAACGGGACGTCTCCGAGTGGGTCACCCTCCTCGACGAGCTGACCATGCAGCTCGCCACCGGGTTGCTCTACAACCGCGATCTTCCGACCATCGACGATCCCATGCGCAACCTGGTCGACCACTACCTCCGGCGCGTGGACGGCTCGAAACGCTGAGCACGCTTCCCTTCCTGGCGGTCAGGCGCTTCTGAAGCCCTGCTCAATCCATGACAGTCGTGTCCGCAGCACCAGCGCGCGGCCAGCAGACTCCGGAACTTGCAGATCTGAGCTTCGAGACTTGCAGATCTGAGCTTCGAAACTCGCAGATCTGAGGCAACACCACAGCGAGGCCGGCCCAGAGACCGCGTTGCGCTTCTCACAAGGCGTCAGTGCTGAGCGAAGCCTTCGGCGAGAGCTTCATCGAGGCGGTCAGAGGTATCGCGCCGGCCATCGTTGGCCGACCGAAGGCAAAGAAGACTGGCGGCGATGAGCCGGTTCGCCGACCGTGGCCCTCAGCCCCCCCGGGCCAGCGCAAGCAAGCTGGCGACCTCGCGGTCGGGCAGTTGGTCGATGAGCTGATGGAGTTCGTCGCGAGCGGCCTCCGTCGCAGCAGTGTAGAACCGCATGGCCGGGCCGAGCGGGAATGACCCTCTCGGATTGTATTGCACACGTAGTACACTGAGGTCGTGGGAGAAGGGGCCGATTGGCGGCATCGCGGCGACTACATCGCCAAGCATGGGCTCACGCCGTCCGCTGCGGACGAAGCACTTGCCGATCCGAATCGGCTCGTCATCGACCCAGATCCTGCATCCAGGTCCGGTCGCACCGTCCGTGTCATTGGTTGGAGCACATCGCTCCAGTCCGTCGTGACGGTGATCATCCTCCCGGAGGACGGCGTGACCTGGGGAGTGAACGCATGGCCGGCCAACAGCACCGACCAACGACGCTACCGAGAGGAGGCCAACGATGGGGATTGAGGAACTGATCGCAGCCGAGGCCGAGGCTGCCGAACTCAATCCGGACGCTGCGATCCGTCCGGGGTCCAAGGTCACGCGCGGCTACAACCGGGTCAAGACTCTTCAGGTGCGGCTCAACGACGACGAGTTGGCGACACTCACCGCCGTCGCCGAACGGCTCGGAGTGCCCGCCTCG
>MTLD01000632.1_pt3 | contig 11050 bp, 11 predicted proteins | sample 1982471 | NCBI WGS metagenome assembly MTLD01 (sample SAMN05712604, study PRJNA340218) | biofilm metagenome | isolation source: sample SPM anode biofilm adapted to -50 mV | place: USA | collected 2012-02-03
ACCTAGGGTTCGAATCCCTACCTCTCCGCCACAAAAACAGTGGGTTACAGCGACAAGCTGTAGCCCTTTTTTGTTGCAACCTTAAAAGCGTGAACGTTGTAAGTGTGAACCGAATTTGGTATTTGACCCTTATAGGCGCCGAGGCTGACCCACCTGCAAATTTTAACATACCGATATTTCGTTAAGGGGTGGGTCAATCAGGGCGCCGATTGGGGTTCAAAGTAGGAAGCCGATTGACACGCCATCTATTCTTGTTGATCACGCCTCTGATTTTATCATTGTCAACATAGCAAGCAGCGACCCTTCAGACGCATGTCGATGAATCTGTGAGTTGTCCCGCGCAAACATCACGAACGCACTCACGCAGCCAGCGATGTGCAGGATCTGCATCCATCCGGGGATGCCAGAGCATTGAAACCGTGATCTTTGGCGTGGATACCGGAAGAGAAAAACTATGCATCCCGGCTCGTAGGTTTCCGGTGTGGCGTTCAGGGACACTGGCAATCAGATCAGTAGCTCGAGCTAGAGCTAGCGCTGTCGAAAAACTACCAACGATCGTGACAATCTCACGTTTTAACCCAAACGGTTTTAATGCTTCATCAATCGGCCCCTGGTCGTGTCCTCTCCGAGAGACGTTGATATGTCTACCGTTCGCATATCGGGAGGGCGTAATCTCGCCCTGGCTCAGCGGATGTCCCATTTGCACGACACCAATAAAACGGTCTTGGAACAATGCCTGCGCTCGTAACTCCGGACTTGTCATTTCACCAACAACGCCAGTTTCCAGATCGACGGTCCCATCGCGAAGTGACGCACTATCTTTATTTGGCTTCTGCACGAATCGTAGCTGCACGGCGGGAGCTTCCTCACTAACACGGGCAATAAGTCCCGGTCCGAAGTTCTCCACAAATCCTTCGCTTGTCCTCAGTGTGAACATTCGTACTAGCTGCCGGATGTTAAGCATATTTGCTGGGCGCAAGACCGATTCTGCGTCATGAACCAGTTGACTGACTCGCTCACGAAGCTCGAGCGCTCGGGGTGTGGGAACGAGACCACGTCCTGCTCTGACCAGCAACGGATCGCCCGTAGTCTCCCTCAATCGTGCCAGTGCCCGGCTCATCGCCGACGGGCTAAGCTGCAACCGTTGTGCTGCTCGCGCAACGCTACCTTCCGCAAGAAGCACATCAAGGGTGACGAGAAGGTTTAGATCAGGAATCGACATGGAGAGATTGTAGCACAACTTGGTTTTGATGTGGCGTCAAATGCATTAATAATGTGCAAAGGGTGCGTCTTCCGCTATGTAAGGCACGGGACTATACTCTAGTTATGGTAGTACTCTCTACGTGAGTTGCCGGAAATGGAGTCCACGATGAAAACAATCAATGCAGAACGGTATGAAGAAATTTTTGAAAGTGCGGTAGGTTCGACTTCGGTTCGGTGGGCGCTCGCCAGCCTGTCGCTGTCCATGTTGCTGTCCTCGCTTGATACCAGCATCGCCAATGTTGCTTTGCCGGTTCTGGCACAGGCGTTCACCGCTTCATTCCAGGAAGTCCAGTGGGTTGTCATCGCTTATCTGCTCGCCATTACCACCATGATTGTCAGTGTCGGTCGGCTCGGTGATATCATCGGTCGCCGCCGACTGCTGCTGACCGGAATATTCCTGTTCACGGCGGCCTCGGTTCTGAGCGGCGTCGCGCCCATGCTTTGGCTGTTGATTGCCGCCCGGGCGGTGCAGGGACTGGGAGGGGCCATCATGATGGCTCTTACCATGGCGATCATCGGTGAGACGGTCCCGAAGGAAAAAACCGGCAGCGCCATGGGGCTGCTCGGAACGATGTCTGCGATCGGCACTGCTCTCGGTCCATCGCTCGGCGGCGTTCTGATCGCAGGCTTCGGTTGGCGGACAATCTTCCTCATCAATATACCACTGGGTTTACTGACTTTTATTCTCGCGCAGCGCTACCTGCCCGTTGATCATCAGGAACCGAAGAGTGATTGGGCCGGATTCGACAATTTGGGGACGTTGTTGCTTGCCTTGACGCTCGCGGCATATGCACTGGCCGTGACGATCGGGCGCGGCAGTTTCGGTTCGCTCAACATGGCTCTGCTGTTGGCTGCTGCCTTGGGGTTCGGCCTCTTCGTACTCGCAGAAGCAAGAGCAGCAACGCCTCTGATCCGACTTGCAATATTCCGCGACCCACTTCTGAGCGCGAGCCTCACCATGAGCACGCTCGTGGCGACGGTAGTGACAACGACGCTGGTGGTAGGGCCGTTCTATCTTTCCATTGCACTCGGGCTGGATGCAGCAATGGTTGGATTTGTTTTGTCGGTCGGGCCGCTTGCCGCAGCCCTAACAGCTGTGCCAGCCGGTCGCTTTGCGGATCGCTTTGGCACACACCGCATGACCATCGTTGGGCTTATGATAATGGCGGCCGGTTCCTTCATTTTAGCAATGCTACCGGCGACGCTTGGCATCTCCGGCTTCATCACCCCCATCGCTATCATCACCGGCGGCTATTCTCTGTTCCAGACGGCCAATAACACCGCCGTTATGGCAGATATCAGTCCCGGCCAGCGAGGTGTCATTTCCGGCATGCTTAACCTGTCACGCAATCTTGGACGCCTTACCGGTGCGTCGGTTATGGGCGCCGTGTTCGCGCTCGCGTCAGCAACTAGAAACATCACAAAGGCGCATCCTGCGGTCGTTGCCACCGGCATGCGGACCACATTCGCGGTTGCGACAATTCTGATCGTGGTCGCCCTCACCATCGCAGTTGGAAGCCACGCTCTCGCAAAACGATCTTCGCACTCTGGAGACGTGTTATGAACCAACACATCTTTAATTCAAATGATCATTTAAGCGGGCAAAGATGGCGTTTATCGGATATGCGAGGGTATTGACAGAGGGTCAGCACCTCACGGCCCTGTTTGAGCAACCTAGTTCGGCCGGCTACTAAAGAAGGTCTACAAAAAGAAGGCCGGCGGTTAGTGAGATAGGACGTCAATAGTAGACACCATAAGCTTGATCATGCGGCCTGTTTCATTTTGTAGAATTTCTTCTCAAATCCCGCTGGTAAAATGTTGCCAAGTTTAGCGTGCCTTCTCTGTCAGTTGTAGATGATTTCGATGTATTCAGTGATCTCTTGAATTGCTTCATACCACGGTCTGAATAATGGATTAGACCTCGGTTGCAGCTACCGCCCGGAACAGAGCTCTGTCAACCAGATCGTATGTCATTCGTTCGTTCATGGCATATTTGACAATTCCCTTCGTATAGAGATCCTTGACCGCCGCCAGATACAACCACCCTTCATCATTCGGGAATGGAGAAGAAGCGCCTACGCGCTTCTTCTCCCCAAACTGTACATGCACCTTTCAGCGCATACGGCTCTCCATTAAAGTTTATCCCATAACCATAGCAACTCACATTGTCAACCATCTGATTGGTGGTAGAATCCTAAATGCGGTTATTGACCGGACTTAGGTTTGGACCCTCAGAAACTGGGTCCGGACATGATATTGGTGTACAATTCCGACTATTTGCAACTCCATGTTCGCGCTATAGCCGAAAAACATATTTATCAGTTGCCGATCAAGATGACGAAGCTTGTGTGATTCCGTTCTCGGCTGAATACAGGCGATAAGCAAACAACAAGAGAACTCCGCAGGTCAAAACAAAGGAGAGCACTATGAGTATAAAGAAAATTTTGATGATCGTTGGTGACTATGTGGAAGACTACGAGGTCATGGTGCCATTCCAGGCGCTCCAGATGGTGGGGCATACCGTTCATGCGATCTGCCCTGGTAAGAAAGCCGGCGAGAAGGTGCGAACTGCAATACATGATTTCGAGGGCGACCAGACCTACAGCGAAAAGCCGGGTCATAATTTTGCGTTGAATGCTACCTTCGCCGAGATCAAGACTGAAGAGTACGACGCGCTGGTTATCCCCGGTGGACGTGCACCGGAATATATTCGCCTGAACAGTGCCGTTCTGAAAATTGTGCAGCACTTTGCAAACGCTCAAAAACCCATTGCATCCATCTGCCACGGTGCACAATTATTGGCCGCGGCCGGTGTCATTAAGGGCAGGTCCTGCTCTGCGTATCCGGCAGTTGGACCGGAAGTAGCTCTTGCCGGCGGCACGTATGTGGATATTCCTATGGATAAGGGCTACGTGGACGGTAATCTGGTCAGTGCCCCGGCGTGGCCTGCCCATCCCGACTGGCTCGCAAAATTCCTGCATATGCTGGGAACAAAGATAGAGCCGTAGTGAGTTGTATCAACATTATCCAGTCCCACAAAATTTTTAATCTAAGAGGAGAAATGCCATGCCGAAGATCGTTCGTTTTTACGAAACAGGAGGAGCCGAAGTACTCAAGATTGAGGAGTCACCTCTTGTAGAGCCGCGTGAGGGAGAGGTTCGGCTGAAGGTAGAGGCCATTGGGCTGAACCGCGCCGAAGTGATGTTCCGGCAGGGACAGTATCTGGAAACTCCGGAGCTACCATCGCGACTCGGCTATGAAGCAGCCGGGGTCGTTGACGCAGTGGGACCAGGCACCAGCGACATCAAGATTGGCGACAGGGTGAGCACCATACCCTCATTTTCAATGGGCGCCTATGGTGTCTACGGTGAAAGCGCTGTTGTTCCGGCCTATGCCGTAGCCAAATATCCTGAGCGTCTATCGGCAGTCGAGGGTGCCGCGATCTGGATGCAGTATCTAACCGCTTTCGGTGCACTGATTGAGTTCGGCCAAGTGCAAAAAGATGCCTGGGTATTGATCACTGCGGGGAGCAGCAGCGTGGCACAGGCAGCAATTCAGATCACAAAGTCTGTCGGTGCGCGATCAATCGTCACCACACGCGGCGCCGACAAGAAAGCCTTTCTCATGGGTGCAGGGGCGGATCACGTCATTGTGACTGATGAGGAAGATCTGGCTGAAAGCGTAAAAGACATCACATCTGGCAATGGTGTTAACGTGGTATTTGACCCCATCGCCGGACCTTTGCTTGGAAAACTCGCCGAGGCAGCCGCTCCAGGTGCGACCATTTTCGAATATGGCGCATTGTCGCCGTCACCTGCCGTCTACCCACTGTTTCCGGCACTTGCCAAGGGCCTGACCGTGCGTGGCTATACCCTGTTCGAGATTGTAAAGGCCCCAGACAGGCTTGCCCGCGGCAAACAATTCATTTACAACGGCCTCGAAACCGGTGCCCTGAAACCTGTCATCGACCGAACCTTCGCATTGGAAAACATAGTTGAAGCCCATCGCTACATGGAATCAAACCAACAAAAAGGCAAGATTGTGGTAACGGTCTGAATGACCGCCTGAAATGGGCATTGGATTCAAATCGCGAAAGGATGTCGATACTTTCAAGACTCGCACTACGATAGCGTTGAGATTCTCTCCTGGCAATAACTGTGCTGCATGGATAATTTCACAGAATTCGACACGGTTTCGCTGAAGGTATAGAATAGTTAAAAGGAAACTCGTCATGGAAGGAGGTTCAACATGAACCGGAGACTTGAGCATAAAAGGGCCTTGGTAACCGGCGGCAGTCGTGGCATCGGAGCCGCCATCGCCAAGCGTCTGAGCCAGGATGGAGCACACGTGGCACTGACTTATGTCAGCAACCCGGACCAGGCCGACCAAACGGTGCAGGCAATTCAGGGGTCGGGGGTCAGGGGACTGGCAATCCGGACCGACAGTGCCGATGCCGAGTCAGTGATTGCCGCCGTGGAGCGGACAGTGAGCGAACTCGGCGGCATAGACATCCTGGTTAATAACGCCGGCATTGCCGTCGTGGCGCCAATAGAAGATTTCAAGCTTGAGGATTTTGATCGCATCTTGGCGGTGAACGTACGCGCCGTGTTCGTGGCCACACAGGCTGCGGTAAAACATATGCAGACGGGCGGACGCATCATCAATATCGGGAGTTGCAATGCCGAACGGATGCCTTTTGTCGGCGGCAGTGTCTATGCCATGAGCAAGGCAGCGCTCGTGGGGTTGGTCAAAGGACTGGCGCGTGATCTCGGACCGCGCGGTATCACCATCAACAACGTAGCGCCCGGCCCGGTGAATACCGACATGAACCCAGCCACTAGCGACTTCGCCGCGCTGACTGTGGAACGGTTCATGGCCCTTCCCCGTTACGGCACCGTCGATGAGATCGCTTCGCTGGTGGCCTGGCTGGCAAGCCCGGAGGCGTCCTACGTGACAGGCGCCAATCTTTCCATCGACGGCGGATACAGCGCGTGAGGTCGTGGAATTCCCAGGGCAAACAATCAGGATGATGCATGTCGCGTTATCTGCCTCAGCGAAAACAGCTGGAGTGTCGCCACACTTTGGTACGCATATTTAATGTACCAAGGCTCTCACCCTAAGTAGAATGTACATAGTAGAATGTAACCGGAATTCCGTTTTTCTGTTTCTCTCCAGTTCGCATGATTTGTATGCGATTGTAAGACTTTTGCCGCTGCACCGAGCTGTCGAATTATTTTAGGTGAACCAAGCATGTAAGCCAGCACCATTTATCCAACTTTTAAGAGCTAATTACATTATACCGCTGAGAGACTGTTTTTGACTCTACATTATCCTTTAACAAGGCACTTGATTATTAATAGTTAGTGCGTTAATCTTTAATAACATGTTTGACTATTAAAGGATATCGCGATGAAGAAGAACGATCTCAGTCCAGCTCGGCAAAAGCAACTTGTTCCGGTAACGACTCATTCAGGAGCATTTGCCGTTGTCCCACCGACTCCCCCACGGTTCATACCATCAAAAGGCATCATAAAGGAAGTCATCCATGCCCATGAGGCTTTGGGTGAACTCCGAGTCTCCACGGCACGACTGCCCAACCCCAATCTCGTAACCAGAACCTTCGACCGACGCGAGGCGGTTCGGAGCAGTCAAATCGAAGGCACCAGTTCGGACATTAATCAGTTGTTCACCTATGAAGCCACCGGTAGCGATGAAGGCTTACCGGCTGATGTGCTTGTAACCCTGAACTACGTCAAGGCCCTTGAAGTCGGTCTGAATTTGGTCAGAGATCGCGGCCCGCTTGAGGTTGATGAAACATTGATTAAAGGGCTGCATCGTAACTTGATGAATGGAACTGATAATCGTGGAGGCATTGGCGAGTATCGGGAGATACAGAACTGGATCGGCGGCAGCAAAATCTACCAGGCCCGTTTTGTCCCTCCCACCGCAGAGCATGTGCCGAACTGCATGAAAGAACTGATCAACTTTCTTCACAATGTACCTGCGGAAGAGGATATGTACGAAGTGCCGCTTGTCATCCGCCTGGCAATCGCCCATGCGCAATTTGAGACGATTCATCCATTCGTTGATGGCAATGGCCGTGTCGGTCGTCTGCTGTTGCCGATTATGCTTGCTGCGGAAGGATATCTGCCGGTTTATATTGCCGGGTACTTGAAAAACTACCAGCAGGAATATTACGACCGGCTGGCAGGTGTGCAGTTGCGAGAAGAGTGGCAACTGTGGATTCAGTTCTTCGCTACAGCGGTTGAAGAGTCGGTTAAGGAATCAATCCATACTGCTTCCGCGTTGAAAAACCTGTTGCGACAGTGGGAAGAACGCATAGCAGAGATTAAAGTCCGGTCTGATTCGGCGGTCAACAAGTTGCCGCAGCTACTGATCGGCAGACCAGTCGTTACTGCCCGGCAAGTAGAAGCGGAATTGGGTATTTCGTTTCCAGCAGCCAATAATGCCCTAATCAAGCTGGCAGAAATAGGCATCCTCAACATTCCGTATGAGCAACAGCGTAATCGTACCTTTGTTGCCCTTGAAGCGATTGACATTCTCAACAGCAGATAACTCATTCATACTAAACCCCGCTCAATCGCCCTGGCAAAGCCCCCCATGAACCAGACCGATCATTGTTAACATCACCAATACCCTTCTGTGTCTTCTCCTGAAAGTCGTAATACTTTTCACGTTAGGTCATGATCTGAGTGAAAAGGATATATGTCGCACTCACTGCTTGTTGTCCCGGGCCAGAACCATATCGGTTAGAGCATATTTGCACTTGCACAGTCGAGCCCTCAAACACCATAATGCCCGCATGAATCCAAAGAACAAACACCCCATAGAGCTGTCCCTCGACAAATCCTCCTCCGGAACATGGAAGATGCCCGGACCTCAAAAGCGACAGTTCAAGCCCTGGCAGCGACTCTGGATTGTTTCAGGGGCAATTTACCTGCTCATGCTGGCGGGCGGTTATCACCTGCTTATGCCTGACCGGGAGAGTATCGAGCGGAGGATGGTTTTTTCCGTAACAGAGGAGGTCCGGCGCTACGATGGCATGGCATATGCCGGAGAATCTCCACGGAAAATATTCGAGATCGCTCGTTCGCAGGGATATCCCGAATGGATCGCGCAGGTCCGCTCCAGATATCACATCGGATCCGAGGGGAACGCGGGTTTTGTGAAGATCGAGAAAGAGTACCGTGAGGCCATCTCTGATCTTCCGGTGAAACGAGCATTTGGCGCAGTAATCTGCGTTTTCGCCTGGATGGTACCCATGGCCCTGCTGTATGGCATAGGCTACGCGGTTGACTGGATTAAGCGAGGTGCCCGTGAAATCCAGGGGCGATGAAACCAGATATGACACTGTTGAACTGGCTGGCGTCACCCTCTCCTACTGCTGGTGCCATTCACGACGCAAAACTTTCGGCATAACGGTGCAGCCCGACAAATCGGTATCAGTACGGGTGCCGCTGCGTACACCGCTTAAAGACGTCAGGGCCTTTGTCGCAAGCCGGGCAGAGTGGCTGCAAAAGGTCTGGAAAAAGCTGGACGCCCGCCCGACACAAAGAGTGCAGGAGTACGGTCGCTGTGCCATTTTCATGTTTCAGGGGAAAGCGTATCGTCTGGAGTTTGCGAAGGGACCGCAGCGCTCGTTGCATCTGTACGGGGACTTACTTTATTCTGGCTGCACCGGAGTTATTGCCGGAAGAGACCGTTCGGAGAATGATTGATAACTGGTATAGGAAACAGGCGGCTGAAATCGTGAGCAAAAGGTCAATCGAATGCCATCATCTGATGCGGGGAGAAGGGATTCCTTTGCCACCCATAACCATTCGTGCGATGAAAACACGGTGGGGCAGCTATTCCTACCGAACCCGCCGGATCACCATCAACCTGAGCCTGATCAAGGCTCCGCAAACCTGTCTTGATTATGTAATTATCCACGAACTCGCCCATATCAAGGTTCGACACCACGGTCCCGATTTCTGGAAGATGGTCGGTTGCTACATGCCTGATTATTTGACAATTCGCAAACAACTGAGACAATACATCTGAACCAATATCAGCATAACGGGAGCAAGACATGAAGATCATGGCAATCAACGGTAGTCCCCGCGGAATGAATGGCAACACCGGTCGTCTTTTGGATGAAGTGCTTGCCGGAGTGGAACAATTCGGCGCTGAAGCAGAAATCATCTGCCTGAAAAACCAGAATATTGAACCTTGTGCCGGTTGTGATGCCTGCCACAAAACCGGAATCTGCACCATAAAAGACGACTATGAGGCGATCAAGGAGAAGCTGCTTGCCTGCGACGGATTTATCCTGGCCAGCCCCAACTACATTTTCAGCGTAACCGCCCAGATGAAAGCCCTCTTTGATCGCTGCTGCGGCCTGATCCACTGCATGGCCCTGGAGGGAAAGTACGCCGCAATGGTAGAAACATCCGGTGGTGGCGAGGACGAGGAAGTCCTGAAATATATGAGCCGCTTCGTGAACATCCTCGGGGCGGACTCAGTCGGCGGAATAGGATCAGCAGTAGCTGGAATCAGAACCTTTCCCGACAAAGAAAACCTGTATGCCAAAGCCCGAGCCCTCGGCCTGGAACTCTGCCGGAGCATAGAGGATAAACGGAGCTATCCCGAACAGGATGTATTCCGTAAGGAGTTCAGTTTGCGAATGTCCGGCCTGGTGGATATGATGAAAGACTATTGGGTTTTTGAACGGGAATTCTGGGCGAATAAGTCTGCATAGGTTGTCGGAGCCGATCCGGCAATTCTTTCCTCAAACTCTCCATCTTCAAAACGATTTGGCCTGGGATATAAATAGCGACTGAACAGGATCGGTTGATAGAGAAATTTGTCAGCCATAAATGACATGCCTACAACCTCCATTCTTTAAGATATACAGACACAATATCAATCAAAATCAGATACTTGAGAGCAAACAAATCGCATTAAATTCAGAAAGGCCACCCCCAGGGTGGCCTTTCAATTACCTTCATGCTTCATTTATTTCCCCTTTGCTATTTATTTGTTGCCGGCGACATTTTCTCTTTCGCTACGGCGGCAACACCCTTAGCCAGACCAAACATCATCAGAAGCGCTGGAACTACCTGTGCTACAACTATCAGTGCGCAAAACCCAAGAAATACCCATACAAAAATCCCGCTGCTGTCTTCACGTGCTCCCGATGCCGCAAATGCTGTGACCGGAGCCAAGATTCCCATTAACGTAGCTAATACTCTCATGACATCCCCCTTTTATTTTTTGTGGCGATTTAACTGCTTTTGTAAATTGATATTGCATAGCTGATGCCAAGTAGTAATTTAAAATCACCTAACCACCAAACATACTGATATTAAATACATTTTATTTAACAGACTGACTATTTCACTACAAACGGAGGATTTAAATTCTGGCTACTGTATAAAAAAAACATGAAGAATTCCGGGCGGTGAATCGTGATGGCTATTATGGCGTGGACAACAATATAATAATTACAAGTAGTTATGTTAATAACTTCAACATCCGGGAGTGTATTAAACTCATATACATGCGTATCAAATTACCACGTGCGCAATTTTCCGAATCGATGTGAATGAAACCGGTTTCCGGATAGTAGCCGACGCTCACATACATGCCTGATTTTAATATTCCAATCCAGGGGAGGCTGAATCTGAGCTGCGGATGATTTATGATGGATGCCAAGACAAGGCTATCGAGTGGCAGATCAGGTAGGATTCGGCATTATCCTATAAAAAGCAGTTGCGCCTTTGAT
>MTLD01004362.1_pt2 | contig 11020 bp, 11 predicted proteins | sample 1982471 | NCBI WGS metagenome assembly MTLD01 (sample SAMN05712604, study PRJNA340218) | biofilm metagenome | isolation source: sample SPM anode biofilm adapted to -50 mV | place: USA | collected 2012-02-03
TCCGCGGGCGCGCCCGCGGCTGCCGCCGCCGAAGGCTTCGTCCCCAGGCTAGAGCTGCTGCAGGGACTCTCGGAGCCGGCCGCCGAATCCGCCGTCGCGCAGGCCGTGGCGATGGCCTCCGGCTTCATCGGCTCCAGCTTCTGGGCCTCCCTGCCCCCGGATGCCCGGCCGCAGACGGAGATCGCCTTCCTCCTCGCCTTGGGCCGCTTCATCGTCGAGGGGCGGATCGACCTCTTCGTCGAAACGCGGGACGAAGTCATCGTGGTAGACTTCAAATCGGACGCGGAGCCGGACGCGGCGCGCCACAGGGCGCAGCTTTCGCTCTACCGCAGGGCGGCGGCGGGGCTTTCGCCAGGCAAGCGCGTTGCGGTGGGGCTTTATTGGCTCAGGACAGGTGAAATCGAATGGCAGGCTGAAGATCTCTCCGAAGCGGCACTGCTCGACTTGGCGCGCCGCGCGGCGGAGGCCTTGGACAACTCGAGCGCTTAATCTTATACTGCGGGCACTATATATGGAAAAGACAAAAGCTCCGACGCCGACGGCCCTCTTCTGGACCATCGCGCAGATCAACACGGTCACCCTCGGGGGCGGCTATGTCATCGTCCCCGTGATGGCCGCCAGTTTCGAAAAGCGCGGCTGGATGCAGGAGGCCGATTTCTATGATATTTTCGCGAAAGCCCAGGCTTTTCCCGGTCCCCTCGCGCTGAGCACCGCCATTCTCGTTTCGCAGAAGCTCTGCGGGACGAAGGGCGCCATGGCCGCCTTCTTCGGTGTCATCCTCCCGCCCTTCATGGCGCTCATCCTCGTCTCGGGCGTGATCGGCTCGATCGGCTCCCTGCCCGCGGTCAAGCGCTTCCTGGAGGGCGCCGGCGCCGTCGTGCCGGGAATCGTCGCGGCCATGCTCTGGAAAACCGCCACGAAACGAAAATGGACAGTGCCCAGGGTCATCGAGACGATCGCCGTCACCATCGCCCTCGTATTGTTCCCCAAACTCAGCCTTCCCATCCTCCTCGCCGCCATCGCGGCGCTCTACGGCATCGAGGTGCTATGCAAACGCTCGAGATAATCTGGACTTTCTTCAAGATAGGAATCATTTCCTTCGGCGGCGGGTGGTCGGTCGTCGGCATCATCAAGAACGACGTGGTGCCCCGCTGGGTCAGCGAAACCGATTTCCGCGCGATGATCGCCATCGCCCAGTCGACGCCGGGCCCCATCGCGCTCAACTCGGCCACCATGATCGGCTGGAGTCATGGCGGCTTCTTCTCCGCCCTGGCGGCGACCATCTCGGTCGTCACCTTCCCGGTCATGGCCATCGCCGCGACGACGCTCCTCGCCAAGCGGGTGAAGCTCCGGGGCGACGCGCTTCAGGAGTCGCTGCGCACCGGCAGCCTGGCGATGATCGCCATGACGCTCTGGACGCTCAGGCCGGACTCCGCCGACCCCCTCGTCCTGGCCTTCGGCCTCGCCGCCTTCGTCTTCGGCGCCTTCACCAAGGTGAACGCGCTCTGGGTCATCCTCGGCTCGGGGCTCATCGACGCCGTGGCCGGCCCCGCCATACGCTCGTTTTTAGGAATGTAGACCCGCGAGAAAACGGTCCCACTCCGCCCTGACCTTGTCGGTGGCGGCCTCGAAATGCCCGAGCTCGTCGAAGCTCTTGGCGGGCGTCAGCTCCTCGGGGTTCGCCACGGCGAGGATCCTCGCCTTTCCGCGCTCGGCGAGCAGGGCGTCGATATTGTCCAGGGCGAATTCGTGGGCCCCGGGGTCGTTGCCGGGGATCGAGTAGCCGACCTCCGGATCCCAATACTTGTTTTCGACTTCCTCAATGGCGGCGAGCAGGTCCATCGCGCGATAAACGCGAATGCCCACGTTGGTATAGGCATAGCCGTCGCCTGAATTGGCCGCGCTCGCGGCGGAGCCGCCGCCGGCGCCCGCGCCGCCCAGCTTGTCGTGGCCGAATGAGCGGGGAAATCCCTCCCGGTCGAGCCGAATCGGGTACGCCGAATTCCGGATTCTCGCCACGGGAAGGAGGAGGCCGACGTCTTCGCCCGCCGCGTCCAGCGCTGCGAGCGCCTGAAGCGCGAGCGCCGCGGTTAAGGGCGAGTTCGCGTCGCCGCCGAAATTGGCCATCACGTAGCGCGAACCTTCCCAGAACGGGCGCGCCTGCCTGGCCGCGTCGCCGTGGCCGAGCACCTTGCCCGAGGGGCCTTCCCGCTGTGTGCAGAACCGCGCGCCGCCGGAATCCATGCCGATGGATCCAAGCACCTTTGAGCGGATCTCGTCCTCCCAGCCGCGCACGACGATGACCGTCCCGCCCAGGCGCCTGAACGCATCGACCGCGTAGGAAGCCAAGGGAATGCGCGGCGCGCCGCGTTCGATGAAATTGCGCACGGGGAAAAGCCCCCGCGGCGCCTCCAGCGGGAATGAGGCGATCGCCCGCTCGAACTCGTCCTTGGGCGGCGATTCGACGCGCGCCTTGGCGGCCGAAAGCGTCTTGACCCAGCGAGTACCCGCGCCGGCGAGCAGGGTGAGGCAGGTTGTGGCCGCCCTCAGCTCCTGCGGCGCGCCGCCCGCCAGTTCCCCGTTTGTGAGGCTTCCGAAGCCCCCCCGCGCGAGCTCAAGGCGGCGGCCGAAGGCCGCGCCGTGATCCGCCCCCACGAGGGCGCGCAGTTCAGCAATGTTCATGGGCGGTTCCCGGTCCGCATTCCGCCGGCTCTTCGACGTCGTGGGGCTTGAACTCGATCTTGTCGGGATGGATGATGCGGTATTTCCGCACGAAGCCGCAGGGACGGTAGGTCATCTTCGCCTGGCGCAGCCCCTCGTTGCCCAAGTCCTGCTCCCGGTTGACCAGCTTGAAATACGCCGGCAGCGACTGGGCGAAGGCCTGGTTGATGAACTGGTAGATTCCCTTGAAGCGGTCGCAGGCCTTCTCGTAGTGCACCGCGAACATCGTGCCCTTGGCCAGGGGCTCGCCCAGGCACCAACCCACGGGCGCGCCATCGATGTAATAGACGGCGCCCCTCATTCCCAGCTCCTGGAAAAGCTCGAGCCCCTCGCGCGCGGCGCGATAGTCGCCGTCGTAACCCTTGGCGGCGCGCCACTCATCCAGCACGGCAACGGCGTCGGCGACATTCTCGCGCTTCAGGGGCTTCTGCTCGCACTCATAGGTGCTTATGAAACCGTTCACGAGATTCCGCTTCTTGTGATACTCCTTGCCCGTCAGCTCGGCCAAGTCGGTGCGGTTGTAGAGATAGTCGAAGTTGTCCCTGTCCTCCTGGACGAGGTAGCCGCGCGATTCCAGCTCGATGCGATGCTGGGCCGCCTGGCTCTCCGACAGGTTCTTCATGTAGTCGAAGCGGACCATGAGCTCGTCGAAGATCCCCTTAGGCGCCTGGCAGCAGGGAAGGTAGAAGAATGTCTTGCCCTCCTTGGCGCCCGAGATGACCAGCCCCCCGCCGGGGAGCCTGGACACGCGGTAATCGTAGGTGTGCCTGAACAGATAGAGGCCTGCGAAGGTGAATTCGGAAATGCCGTCCTTCAGGAGATTGAAGGCCGGATACATCTGGTCGAGCATGGAGAGCGCGATCGGGGCGAACTCTGGGTACTGAGGTATTGCGTTTTCGTCGTTCATTTCCTCTATGATAAGAAGAGCGGCCGAAAAGGGCAAGTGAGCCGCGTTGCGCGAATCCGCGAGCCCGGCGCGGCGGCGGCCGCGGCAACAGCAGCGACAGCCACGGCGGCGGCCGTTGCCTCCCCGGAATTTTCAAGGCATACTGTAGCCTATGAAAGACTATGCACCCCTGCTCGCCAAGCCCTACACCGAGGCTATGGTCGAGCGTTTCCTGCGCTACGCGGAGATAGACACCCAGAGCGATCGCCATATCGAGGAGATCCCTTCGACCAAGACTCAGTGGAACCTCGCCCGGCTCCTCGAGCGCGAACTCAAGGAACTCGGCATCGCCGACGTTTCGCTCGACGACCACTGCTACCTCATCGCGCGCCTGCCCGCCACGCCCGGCATGGAAAGCAAGCCCGCCATCGGCCTCATGGCCCACATGGACACGGCGAGCGATGTCCCCGGCTACGACGTCCGCCCCAGGCTCGTCAAAGGCTACGACGGCGGCGAGCTCAAGCTCGACAAGGAAGGCAGCCTCGATCCCAAGGAATACCTCGACCTCGCCGCCCACGCGGGCGACACGATCGTCGTCACCGACGGCTCCACGCTCCTCGGCGCGGACGACAAGGCCGGCGTGGCCGAAATCATGACGGCGCTGGACTGGCTCATCAGGCACCCCGAGATCAAGCACGGTCCGCTCGAAATCTTCTTCACTCCCGACGAGGAAACCGGCAAGGGCATGGACCGCTTCCCCCTCGCCAAGGCTAAGGCGGTGGCCTGCTACACCCTCGACGGCGGCAAGGCCGCCGAGATCGAATCCGAGTGCTTCACCGCCTACAGCGTTCACGCCGAGTTCGAAGGCAAGGTGATCCACATCGGCGCCGCCCGGGGAAAGTTCGCCAACGCGGTGGCCATGGCCTGCCACTTCGTCTCCCTCCTGCCCCGCTCCGAAAGCCCGGAAGCCACCGACAACTGGTACGGCTACTACTGCCCGATCGAAATCAAAGGCTCCATGGAGCGCAGCTCCCTGGACATCTACCTGCGCGATTTCTCCACCGAAGGCATGGAGCGGCGCATCGCCGCAATGAAAGCCTTCGCGGCGGCCGTCGAGGCGCAGTTCCCCCTCGGCAAGGCCGCGCTCACCTTCAAGAAGCAGTACCTCAACATGAAGGAAAAACTGGACCAGAACCCCGCGGTGCTGGAAAAGCTCGAAAAAGCCACGCGCCTGGCCGGCGCCGAGCCCGAATCGAAGCCCATCCGCGGCGGCACGGACGGTTCGCGCCTCACCGAGATGGGCATCCCCACCCCCAACATCTTCACCGGCGGCTACAATTACCACTCGAAGCACGAGTGGGCTTCCATCGCCGAGATGTCGCTGGCGGTGGGCACCCTCCTCAATCTCGTGACGCTTTGGACCGAATGAGTTCGTCGGCGAGCAGGACGTCCGCGTCGGTGCTCGCCAGGACGAATTCCGGCGTGTAGGGCGGGAAGCACTCCCACAGGACGAACTTTCCGCCCCGCACCTCGAAGAACCCCAGGTCGGTGACGACGTAATCCACCTCGTGGATCGCCGTCAGCGGCAGGCCGCAGCGCCGCTTGAGCTTGGCCGCCCCCGACTTCTCGAAATGCGTCATCGCGGCGATCACCTTTTTCGCGCCCACCACAAGATCCATCGCTCCGCCCATACCAGGCACGAGCTTGCCCGGAACCTTGTAGTTCGCCAGGTTCCCCTCCTGATCCACCTCCAGGGCGCCCAGCACCGTGAAATCGATATGGCCGCCCCTGATGATCCCGAAGCTCGCGGCGGAGTCGAAGTAGCAGCCGCCGGGCAGGATCGAGGCGGGCTGGGAGCAGGCGTTCGTCAGGTCGGGGTCGGCCTGGTCCGGCGTCGGGGATGGCCCGAGGCCCAGCATGCCGTTCTCGGAGTGGAGGATGAGCGAGACGTTGGGCGGTATGAAGTTGGCGACCATCGAGGGAATGCCTATCCCCAGGTTCACCACGTCGCCCGAGGCGAAGAATTGGGCGATCCTGCGCGCGATCGCCTCCTTGTTCTCGACGTATTCCATCGCGCGCCTCCCTTCAGGCTCTCACGAGCCGATGCACGAAGATCGCTGGCGTCTGAACCGTCTCGGGGTCGAGCTCGCCGATCTCCACGATCTCCTCGGCCTCGGCGACCACCATGGCGCAGGCCATCGCCATCAGCGGATTGAAGTTGCGCGCCGTCTTGGCGTAGACGAGGTTGCCGGCCCTGTCGGCGCGCTTGGCCTTGATGAAGGCTATGTCTCCGAAGAGCGGGAGCTCGAGTAGATACGCCCTTTCCCCCACGACGATCACGCGCTTGCCCTCCTCGACCTCCGTGCCCACGCCCGTCGGCGTGAGGATGCCGCCCAGTCCGCAGCCCGCGGCGCGGATCCGCTCGGCCAAGGTCCCCTGCGGCACAAGCTGCACCTCGAGCCTTCCCGAATTCATCAGGCGCTGCGTCTCGGGGTTGGTGCCGATGTGCGACACGATCACCTTGGAGAAAACGCCGAGCGGAATCAGCGGCGCGACGCCTGTCACCCTGCCGGTCTTGGAGTCGAGCACCGCGGTGTCGTTGCAGACGAGCGTGAGCCCCCTGGCCGGAGCCCGCGCCAGGGCGCGAAGAATCGCGTTGGGCGATCCGCACCCCAGGAATCCGCCGACATGCACGACCATGCCGTCTTTCGCGAGCGCGGCCGCTTCCTCGGCTCCGATGATGGGCTTTTCGACCATGGGTCACCCCGCCGGCATCGCCAGCTTTTTTACGATGAAGGTCGCCACGTCCTCGGCGTACGTGCCGCGGCCGAATCCCGCGTCGAAGCCGAGCTGGGCGGCCATTTTGTTGGAGACGCGCGGGCCGCCCACGACGCAGATGAAGCGGCCGCGCTCGCCCGCGGCCTCGAGCAGCTCGACGAAACGAGCCAGATTCTCGAGGTGCACGTCCTTCTGCGTCACCACCTGCGAGATCAGGATGGCGTCGGCGCGCACTTTCCGCGCGTATTCGATCAGCCGCTCGTTCGGCACCTGGGCGCCCAGGTTGTGCGCTTCCACCATGGGGTAGCGCTCGAGACCGTAGTGGTGGTTGCAGCCCTTCATGTTCATGATCGCGTCGATGCCGACGGTGTGGGCGTCGAATCCCGTGCAGGCGCCGACGATCACCACCTTCCTGCCGATGCGCCCGCGGATAAAAGCGTCGATCTCGTCCATCGACATCGGCTTTTCGGCGTCGCCGGAATCGGCCGCCACGGCGTCGAAGTCGATGCCGCGCTCGGTCTTGGCGTAGGCGACGAAGAAGGTGAATTCATCGTCGAGCGGCGCCGAGTGCGCGATTTCGCATTCGCGGAAGCCCCAGCCGAGCACGAGCTCCCGGGCCGCCTCCAGCGCGCGCGCGCCCGAAGGCACGGGGAGCGTGAAGGAAAGCTGGACCTTGCCGTCGTCGAGCGTGTCCCCGTAGGGTTTTACGATTCGCGCCATGGCGGTTCCCCCTTTCCTAGCGTATCGGCAGAGCCGCGGCGAGCCTGCGCTCGACCGGATTCCAGTACGAAGGGTCCTTCTCGACGAGGCCGTCGAGTCCCTTGCCGCCGTCCTTGGGCCTCGCGACATCGGCGAACATGCCGGCGGCGATCGCGTCCATCAGCCCCTTCCCCTCCAGCTCGCGCAGGAATCCGAGCGTGCGGTCCAGCACGTCGCGCGCGCGCCGCGCCATGATGCCGTCCTTGCGGAATTCGATGTCGTCGCCGAAGGAAGCCATCGCCTTCATCACATAGCGCGCGTCGTCGACGGCGATCGCGCGGTCCATCATGAAGGGCGTGTGGATCGCCTCGGTGAGCATGCCCAGGAGGTGGATGCCCTGCCCCGTCGCCTTCGACACGAAATTGAAGAGGGTATCCATGGCGAGTCCCGAGAAAATGTCGCCCGACATGTATTTCGTGGGCGGCATGTACTTGAGCGGGTGGTCCGGGAATATCTCGCGGGCCATCTGCGCCTGGGCGAATTCATAGAGGAAGCTGTCGGGGATCGCGGGATCCATTTCGTAGGCGTGTCCGAGGCCCATCTGCCAGGGCTCGAGCCCGGCCGCGTAGGCGAAGCGCTCGTTCAGGAACTGCGAGGCCAGCACCGTGTACGCCTTGTCGAAGGCGTCGCTCGTGGTCAGGTAGTTGTCCTCGCCCGTGTTGATCACGATGCCCGCGTAGGCGTTGATCATGCGGCTGAAGCGTTGGTCCACGAAGGTGCGGTACATGTTGATGTCGCGGAAGAGGATGCCGTACATCGAGTCGTTGAGCATCATGTCGAGGCGCTCGAGGGCGCCCATCGCGGCGATCTCGGGCATGCAGAGGCCGGAGGCGTAGTTGGTGAGGCGGATGTAGCGCTTCTCCTCCTCCCCCACGTCATCCAAGGCGGCGCGCATGATGCGGAAATTCTCCTGGGTGGCGTAGGTGCCGCCGAATCCCTCCGTCGTGGCGCCGTAGGGCACGTAGTCCAGGAGGCTCTGGGCCGTGGTCCGGATCACCGCGATAACGTCGGCGCCGCGCTTGGCCGCCGACCGCGCCTGCTTGACGTCCTCGAAGATGTTGCCCGTGGCGACGATGAGATATAGGAGCGGGTCGCCGTTCGCGCCCGCGAATTCGGCCAACTTCCTTTCGCGGGCCGCGCGGTTGGCGGCGACGCGGGCGAGGCCCGATTCGGCGAGCGTTTCCGCTTTGGCCCGCGCCGCGGCCGGGTCGGCGAGCGGCAGCTTCGAAAGATCGAAGCCATCGGCTATCCTGCGGTTGAGCTCGCCGACGGAGGAACCGGTAGCGGCCAACGCGTTCGCGTACCAGAGCGCCGCCCCGCCGGAAAGCCTGTCGCGCAGCGCGTCCACCGCGAGGTTCGGAACGGGCACGCCCTCACGGTCGGCGCCGTCCGCGCCCATGAGGCGCAGCGTCGCCCGCTCCACGGCCGCGCTCGTGTGCCCGTCGATGAATGCGAGGACGGGCGCGCATATCGCCCCGGCCAGCGAGCGGGCCTCGGCGATTTTTTCCTTCGGCAGTCCAATCTTTTCTCTCATGCGTGCAACTCCTGTCGGCGCGGATCAAGAATCCCCGCCGCTCCCACCTTCGCGTCTCGCGAGGCGCCTCCGGGCGCCGGCCACCACGCTCGGGTCGAGTCCGAGCAGCGTGGCGATCTCGAGCGCGTCCGAGGCCGCGGCCTCTTCCCCGCGAAGGGCGTCTTCGCGGCCGGCGCTTTCCTCGATTATCTCATAGCGCATCAGGCGGTTGATTTCGCGCAGGCGGGAATCGTCCGCGGCGCCGATTTCGGCCTCCGCTCCGGCGTTTTGCGCGCCGGATGCTGCTGCGGCGGCGAAGCGTTCCCTCGCCGCCGCTCGGTCGAGGCCGGCCATGCGGAGCCAATGCACGGCCGCGCCGCCCTCGACGCGGCCGAAATGCGTCGCGAAGACCGCCGTGCATCGCTTCGCGGCGGCGAAGCGGGCGACGACCTCCGACAGCAGGGCCTCGGCCTCCTCGGAGCCGGTCGTGCGCGCGAATTCGTCAAAGGCCGCGAGGCAGGCTCCATTCTCCGATTTCCCCAGTATTTCGGACAAGGCCCGTATCTCGCGCCCGAATCCTGAAAGGCCCTTGGCGCCGGCGACGCCGCAGCCTTCGCCGACATACTCTATGAAATCGTACAACTTTCCTTCGTACGTCGCGGCTGGAACGTACATTCCCGACTGCGCCAGAATCTGGAAAAAGAGGAGGCTTTGAAGCGCCACGGTCTTGCCGCCCATATTCGAGCCGGAGAGCACCGCGGCCGAGTGGCGCAGCGCCACCGAAACGGGCGTGTACGCGGCGCCGATGGAAGCGCAGTCGTTGACGAGGGGCAGGAATCTTCCGCCGGCTACCCGCAGCGCCGCGCCCTTGAGTCTCGGCCTGCTGAGCCCGTACTTTTCCGCGATGAGATATCTGCAGCGCGCGGCGTCGAACCTCGTAACTGCTTTGACATAGCGGGTGAAATCCCCCTCGGCGCGATCCACAGCGGCCGAAATTCTCGCCGCGGCGCCCGCCTCGATCGCCCGCTCCTCGTCCCGCAAAGCCTCCCGCCGGCGCTCGAGCTCGAGGATCGGCCCATCCGGGACGAATTTGACCAGGCAGGATTGATCGTCGTAGGGCTCGACCGACAGCCCCCGGCCGGCGCCCGCGGCCGCCGCCGCGAACCCCTTCTCCGCCGGCACGACGAGGAATTCCCTTCCGGAGAAATCGAGTCCGAAAGACTCGAGCGCGGCGGCGGCCAACGCCGAATAACGTTGCGCGATTTCAGCTGAGACGCCGGCGATTTCCGCGCGGAGCGGTCCCAGCGCCTTCTCGTAGGCGTCGGCGATATGGAATGATTCCGAATCGGAGCCGCCCATCGCGAGCAGTTCCGCCAGCTCGTCCGAGGCGAATTCGAGCCCGAAATGGAGGCGCGCCCGGTCGTCGAGCGCGTCGGCGACGGCCTTGAAGTTCGACAGGAATTTCTTGAAGAGAAAAAGCTCCACGATGCCCGGAACGCCGAAGCAAGGCAGCCTCGGAATGCGCCTCAGATGCCAGGCGAGCTTGTCGAGCCTCGCCGGAGCGGCCCTAACCCTGGCCGCGAAGGCACCATAGGCGTCGATGTCATCGTAATCGGCTTCGATCGCGGCGAGTTCTGAATGCACATGCCGCGCTTCGAAATGATCTTTGCCGTAGGGCGTCAAGGCTTCCAGCCCGCGCCAAAACTCCTCGACGCGGGAAAACTCCCAGGCGGCAGCCGAGCAGGCCGAAGCTTCGCGGAGGCGCGCCGTCACGACATCGCCTCGCATTTCGCCGCCGGCGCGCGGAAAGCGGCGCAGTCCTCAGCGTAGGCGTTCCAGGAGACCACGCGCTCCGATACCTGTCCGCCGAGCAGATCCTCGAAAGCTCCCCGCTCGATGCCGCGCAGGGCAACGGAAAAGCCGCCGAAATCGACGCCCTTCACCACTGCCAGCCTGTGACAGCGCAGGAACGCGTCGAGCTCGCGCCCCTCGAGAAACACCTTGGAGAAGTCGTCGATCACGACAAGCCCCGCGCTTTTTGGAATCCGCTCGGCCGCCGACGGCGTCAGCGGTCCCGCCAGGCGGTATGCCTCGGAGACGCTACCGTTAGGCGCTTCCATCGCGGCCGCGGGCAGCTCGACAAGACGGAGGAAGGCTCCCAGCCCCGCCGCCGCCGTTCCGCAATTCGCCTTGCCTGCAGTGATGGCGTAGAATAGCCGCGCCTTGCCGAGCGAGGCTATCTGCGTTATGCGATTGAACGCGCCGTCGACGATGACGGTCGACGCCCAGCCCTCCTCGAGAATCCGTTCCGCGGCCAAGGCGAGGTACTCGTTCCGCTCGGGGCCGGCGAGGGCCGCGCGGCC
>MTLD01000330.1_pt2 | contig 11010 bp, 10 predicted proteins | sample 1982471 | NCBI WGS metagenome assembly MTLD01 (sample SAMN05712604, study PRJNA340218) | biofilm metagenome | isolation source: sample SPM anode biofilm adapted to -50 mV | place: USA | collected 2012-02-03
CATGCGACGCGGGAATAGCTCAGTTGGTAGAGCATAACCTTGCCAAGGTTAGGGTCGCGAGTTCGAGTCTCGTTTCCCGCTCCAAATTCTAATATAATCAAACAACGTTAATCATAACTACGCATAATGCATTGGGATGAACAGTATGTTGTTTGATGTATCTAAAAATACGGCCGATATAAAACACTCTCCGGCTCGTAAACCTGTCATTTTTATCTTTCTGTCTGCATTTATCTTTTTTCTGGCATTCAACTCTTATTTCACTGTTGATCAGGGTGAACGCGGGATTGTTTTGCGGTTTGGTGCGTTTCAGCGTATCGCCGAGCCGGGACTGAACTTTAAACTGCCATTTTTTGAATCCACACACACTATCAGTCTGCAGACTCAGGTTTCTCATTTCCAGTTACCCGCCTATTCACGCGATCAGCAACCCGCAAATCTGGCCGTATCTGTGAACTGGCATGCGCAGGAGCCTGAATTACAAAAAATTTACTCTGAATTCGGTTCTCTTGCTGCTTTAGAGGCCCGCATTATCCAGCCACGTCTGCCGCAGGCGGTTAAAACGGTGTTTGGCAGTTATGTCGCTGCCAGCTCAATTCAAAATCGGGCAAAACTGAACACTGATATTTTTGATTCTGTATCTAAAGTTCTGCACGGCCCGATTGTGATTGAAAGTGTTCAGTTAGATAACATTGATTTCTCTGATGTTTATGAACAGTCGGTGGAACAGCGGATGCTGGCCGAAGTCGAAGTCGCCAAGTTACAGCAAAATGCACTCCGCGAAAAAGTTCAGGCTGAAATCACAGTCACTCAGGCCAAAGCACAAGCCGAAAGCGTCAAAGCGCAGGCGGCTGCGCAAGCTGAGGCAACTCGTATGAAAGGGGAAGCGGAAGCTGCGGCGATTAAAGCCAAAGGTGATGCCCTGAGACAAAATCCGAATCTGGTGGAGTTAATTAAAGCTGAACGCTGGAATGGGGAATTACCGCAAACCATGCTGCCAAATAGCGCAGTGCCATTTATTGATGTGAAAAATCAACCTGCACGTGAATAAATCAGGTACAGGGATCTAAAGCCTCGTTTAAACCACGAGGCTTTTTATTTATTCAACTGACTTTCAGCAAATAATGCGGCCCCGATAATACCTGCCTGATTCAGACTCTGAGCCGCCAGTACCGGTGCTTTAGTCGTAATGAATGATTGGAATTCATCCATGTGCTCAGCTATACCGCCGCCTATGATGAAACGATCCGGATTAAACACAAATTCCAGATGATTCAGGTATTCGTTAAAGCGGGTACCCCATTCCTGCCAGCTCAGGTGCTGATTAATGCGGGTTGATTCAGCGCAATAACGTTCAGCAATATCGCCGGCAAATTTCAAATGCCCAAGCTCTGTATTCGGGTGCAATTCGCCGTTCACAAACACGGCTGAGCCGATACCGGTGCCAATAGTCAGCAGAATAGTGATACCATGCTGATTCTGACCTGCACCAAAGCGCATTTCGGCCATTCCGGCGGCATCGGCATCATTTACTACAAAGCAGGGCTGGCCTGTGGTTTCTGAAAACAGCGTTTGTGCGTCGGTATTGATCCAGCTTGGATCGATATTACTGGCGCTATAGGCAACACCATGATGAACCGTAGCCGGAAAACCGCAGCCTATCGGGCCTGACCAGCCTGATTCGGTGATCAGATGCGACAGGCTGGCCGCAATATTTTCCGGTGTGGCCGGTTTCGGCGTCGGAATACGCTTATGTTCGCCAATCAGTTTGCCTGTCCGGGTATCGATCACTGCTGTTTTGATGCCTGTACCGCCAATATCCACACCTAAAATATGCATGAAGAGTCCTTAAGAATGTTCTGGTAATCCCTTGTAAATACAGCGGATCAGACGCGCATGTTTTTTATTGTCAGCTATTTGTTGCGTTTGTAATTGCTGTAATGCCCAGTCGATATGTTCTTGCACTAATTCTGTTGTGTGACAGCGTTTTTCCTGCAGGGCATGCTTAACTGATTCTGATGACGGCCCATTACCTAAGGCAACGGCAATATTACGCTGCCATTTTTCAAAGCCAATCCGCCGGATTGCACTGCCTTCGGTCGCTTTCAGAAAGGTATTTTCATCCCATGACCAGAGTGTCAGTAATTCGGGGGTATGGAGCTGGTGACGGGGTGAAAAGTCAGCTTCGGGCGATGAAACTGCATAACGGTTCCACGGGCAAATCAGCTGACAGTCATCACAGCCGTATATCCGGTTGCCAATCAGCGGCCGGAATTCTTCGGGGATCGGGCCATTTAATTCTATGGTCAGATAAGAAATACAGCGACGGGCATCTAATTCATAAGGTGCAACAATGGCATTGGTTGGACAAATCAGCAGGCAAGCAGAACAGTTACCGCAGGCGGGTTCAACCGGCTGATCTGCGGGTAAAGGCAGATCAATCAATAATTCGCCGAGAAAGAAGAATGAACCTGCTTGCTGATTGAGCAATAGCGTATGTTTCCCGGTCCAGCCAAGTCCGGCTTTATCCGCCAGCGGTCGTTCCATCACAGGTGCAGAATCAACAAACGGACGGAATTGCAGCTCACCACATGCTTGCTGAATACGCTCACCCAGCTGTTTTAAACGGTTACGCAAAACTTTGTGATAGTCACGTCCAAGCGCATAGCGGCTGATATAAGCATGTGCCGGGCTATCCAGTACTTCAGCCAACCTGGCCATTGGTGGCAGGTAATTCATGCGTACAGAGATAACAGAATGGGTCCCGGGCTGCAGTTCAGATGGACGGGCGCGCATCAGGCCATGGCGGGCCATGTACTCCATTTCACCGTGATAACCTTTGGCTAGCCAGTTTTCCAGGCGGGTCTCTTCATGAGTTAAATCGCAGTCTGTGATCCCGACCTGATCAAAGCCTAGCTCTAGTCCCCATTGCTTGATATCGTGGGCTAACTTTTGCAGATCGAGCGTGAATGTCATGAATCACAGCGCACCGGTTATCACCAAAATTTGCGATAGTTTACCACAGTACAGCTGGCGCACTGAACAGATCCGTCAGATGGAGCAGCAGCTGGTCGCTGTTCAGCATATTTCCATGTATCAACTGATGCAGCGTGCCGGAGAGGCTTTGTTCCAGGCATTACAGTTATGCTGGCCTTCAGTGAGGCATCTGTGGATTTTTTGCGGCAAAGGTAATAACGGTGGTGATGGTTATGTGCTTGCCAGATTGGCAAAACTGGCTGGCTATCGCGTCGAAGTGGTTGCGTTTGATGAACCACCACCCGGCATTCCGGCAGAACAAGCCAGACGTGACTGGCTGACTGCCGGAGGAAAATGCAGCGGATTACATGCGTTGCATGGCAAACCCGATCTGATTGTTGATGCCTTGCTGGGAATCGGGCCGTCAACACCCTTGCGTGGAGAACTGCTGGCATGGATCCAGTTCATCAATCGTCAGGCAGTGCCGGTTCTGGCTGTTGATATTCCGAGTGGATTAAACGCAGATACCGGTATGCCGCTGGGTGGTGCTGTCCATGCGACAGAAACACTAACATTTGTGGGTCTGAAATGCGGATTGCTCACCGGGTTGGCTGCTGATTATACCGGTGATCTTTATCTCTCCGATTTAAAAAATGGTACAGCCGGATATTGTGATATCGGCGGCATTCACGTCATGAACTATGACCGCGTATCTCAGTTACTTTTTCCGAGATCCCGCACTGCACACAAAGGTGATTGCGGAAAGGTATTGCTGGCTGGCGGTGGCCCGGGAATGCCGGGAGCTATTCGTCTGGCTGGTGAGGCCGCATTACGTACAGGTGCCGGATTAGTTAAAGTCTTCTGTCATCCGGAGAACCGGCAGTTGGTATTCAGTGGTCGGCCGGAACTGATGTTCTGTCAAGAGTTGGCAGAAGATACTCTCTGCTGGCCGGATGTGCTGGTTGCTGGCCCCGGGCTTGGGCTGGCTGAATGGGCGCAGCAACAATGGCAACACCTTCTTTCCTTTCATGGCAAGATGGTCGTTGATGCCGATGCTTTAAACTGGCTGGCGCGGGAGCCTCAGGTTCGTCATAACTGGGTGTTAACGCCGCATCCCGGGGAAGCAGCCAGATTATTACAGTGTACCAGCGCGGATGTGCAGAGCGATCGTTTCGCTGCTATTCAGGAATTACAGCATCGTTATGGTGGCGTGGTATTATTAAAAGGATCTGGTACGCTGATCTCTGATGGTAAACAGATCGCAATTTGTACCGAAGGTAATCCCGGCATGGCCAGTGGTGGCATGGGGGATGTACTTTCTGGCATTATAGCGGCCCTTTTAGCACAAGGCTTACCGCTTTATGCCGCAGCCTGCTGTGGGGCATTGCTTCATGGTAAAGCAGCAAATGAAATAGCTAACGAACATGGTGAACGGGGCATGCTGGCTTCGGATTTATTTTTCTGGTTACAAAAACTGGCCAATCCTCAAAGGTATCAACATGGGAAAAACGCTGATACGAATCCTCAATGACTGCGAGGCTACCGTTGCATTAGGCGCTGAACTGGCTCACGCCTGTGATCAGTCTACAACTATTTTTTTGCATGGCGATTTAGGGGCCGGAAAAACAACTTTATCGAGAGGGTTTGTTCAGGCGCTTGGTCATCAGGGCAAAGTAAAAAGCCCGACCTATACATTGGTTGAAGCTTATGAGCTTCCGAAATGGCAGGTTTACCATTTTGATCTCTATCGCCTGGCTGATCCCGAAGAACTGGAGTTTATGGGGATCCGTGATTACTTTGCCCCTGATTGTTTATGCCTGATCGAATGGCCGGAAAAAGGGGCTGGCTGGTTACCAGAGCCGGATCTGGAAATTACATTACATTATGAACATGGAGCCAGAAGGGCAGAAATAACTTCCCGTTCTGACATCGGTGCAATGATTGTTGCTAAATTGAACTTATCGTGAAAATCAGATTTCTTCTTATTTTATTAGCCGTACTGGCCTGGCCGGCAGCGGCAAATCAGATTAAAAAATTGCGTATTGCTCCGGCTGCGGAGAAAGTGCGTATGGTTTTTGATCTCGAAAGTCAGCCTGTTTACAGTTTTACCATTGATACCGGAACGAATAGTCTGATTATTGATTTTCAGGATATTACCGGTCAGCTTTTCCCTGTCCCACGTACTGCCGGCTGTGAAGGCTTTCTGAACAGTATCCGCCGTACTACTTTGCCCGCTAATGTTGTGCGGGTTGAGTTTGTTTTAGCCGATGGCGTTAAACCACAGATATTCTCACTGGCTCCGCAAGCAAATTATCGCAATCACCGCCTGGTTATAGATATTAAACGTGGCACATTAATCGCCAAAAAAGGAATCTCTGGTAGCACAAACACTATCCCATCGGCTGAATCAGTAAAAGAGCCTCAGGCTGTTGCTGCGCTACCCCGTAATGAGGGGAAAACGTCTTCTTCATTACAGACCGTAGCACCCACTGAGAAAATTGACAAAGCTGTCGCTGGTCGCGTGATAAAGATGAGCGATTTGATTTCAAAAGAAGAATTATCTGCGCCGGACACATCTTCGTCCTCAGTTGCTGACGAACCGGATGACTCACCGGATACCATCAAAGCCATATTACCTTCCAGCGGTGGTCCGTTTATCGTTGCAATTGATGCCGGACATGGCGGTAAAGATCCCGGCGCTATCGGGCCAGGCAATACCTACGAAAAGACTGTTACTCTGGCGATAGCCCGTAATCTGGCAAATCTGATTAATAATCAGCCTGGTATGCGGGCTGTCATGACGCGTTCCAAGGACAATTTTGTTGAACTTGATGAGCGTTCTGCGATTGCGCGAAGAAAAAAAGCCAGATTGCTGATTTCAATCCATGCCGATAGTGGTCCTAAAAGCTCTGTTCGCGGGGCATCGGTGTGGATCTTGTCTGCGAAACGGGTTGATAAGGAAATGGATAAATTATTGGTTCAGCAGACTAAACATACCGAATTACTCGGTGGGGCTGGTAAGGTGATAGCAGAAACCGAACCCAATCCATATCTGGCACAAACCATTCTTGATCTTTCCTGGGACAATTCCCGCAGTGAAGGCTATGACATCGGGAAACGGGTATTACGCCGTATAGGCGATGTTGCCAGTCTGCATAAGAAACGGCCGGAACACGCCAGTCTGGCCGTGCTGAAAGCACCGGATATTCCTTCACTGCTGATCGAGACCGGCTTTATCTCTAATCCACAGGAAGAACGCTTACTCGCCTCTGCTCAATATCAGTCTCAGCTGGCTAAGGCAATCTTCAGAGGTGTCACTGATTATTACGGTCGTAGCCAGTCAAAAGCTGGTGGTACTTTCGCAAAGTCATCAACCAGTAAAGGTATGACTTCAGCGGATTACCGTAAACATGTGGTGAAAACAGGGGAAAGTTTATCCGGTCTGGCATCGCAGTACGGTGTAAGCCAGAGCGCTATCCGCAACAAGAACAAACTGAAGTCCGACAATCTGTTGATCGGACAAGTGATCATCATTCCTGCGATCTGATATGCCAATTCAAATTCTGCCACCAATTCTGGCCAACCAGATAGCAGCCGGAGAGGTCGTTGAACGACCTGCCTCGGTGATCAAAGAGCTGGTTGAAAATAGTCTGGATGCCGGTGCCAACAGAATTGATGTAGAGCTGGAAAAAGGCGGCTGCCAGCTGATCCGGGTCAGAGATAACGGCGGCGGCATTTGCGGAACAGAGCTTGCTCTGGCTCTGGCCAGGCATGCTACATCCAAAGTGGCTACCTTGGATGATCTGGAACACATTGCGAGTCTCGGATTTCGTGGCGAAGCATTAGCGTCTATCAGTTCAGTTTCCCGCCTGACGCTGACATCCCGTACTGCTGATCAGAGCGAAGCCTGGCAGGCATATGCGGAAGGGCGTGAGATGGCGGTAACCGTCAAACCTGCTGCACATCCGGTTGGAACGACTGTTGAGGTACTGGATCTTTTTTTCAATACCCCCGCACGCCGTCGTTTCCTGCGGAGTGAAAAAACAGAATTTACGCATATTGATGAGCTGTTACGGCGACTGGCGCTCAGTCGTTTTGATGTCGCGATTAATCTCAAACATAACGGTAAATTATTACGCCAATATCGCCCGGCACAAACTGAATCACAGCAGGAACAACGCGTTGTTCAGGCTTGTGGTGCCGAATTTATACAGGCGGCATTACGGGTAGATAGTGAACATCTTGGGCTGCATCTGTATGGCTGGCTGGCACCGCAGCCACTGACTACGATCAATGAAGTGCAGTACTGCTACGTTAATGGACGGATGATCCGGGACAAATTACTGAATCACGCTATCCGTCAGGCATACAGTGAATGTACCGGTATCTCTTTCCAGCCAGCTTATATCCTGTATCTGGAGCTGGATCCGCATCAGGTCGATGTCAATGTTCATCCATCCAAGCATGAAGTCCGTTTTCATGAATCACGCCAGGTACACGATTTTATCGTACAGGTGATTGGACAGGCATTACAGGCGGCATACAGTGAACATGCGCCGGATTCTATTTTTTCCGGAATAGAAGATGCGGCGCCGGATTACCCGGTTTCACCGTTAAAAAGCCGGACAACAGGCCAGCATCAGTACAGTGCACCGACAGGCGGGTATTCATTACCATCGGGTTCTCAGCTGCGATCATATGGGCAGTTGCTCACTTCCGAATTACCATCTACTCCAGTTAGCCGGGAGGCAGGCAGTTTTTCTGCGCCTGATCCTGATAATTCAGATTGGCCGGTATTACGTTTAATTCAGCAGCAGTATTTGTTATCAGCACAGGACGATACTTTATACCTGGCCGATCTTGCCGCGATCCAGTATCTGCAATGGTTAACGCAATGTAAGGCTTCTTTCAGTGAAGGACTGATAGCTCAGCCTTTATTGATCCCGCAACGTCTCGACATTGCACGACCTTATGAGTGGTTAGCTGAATACGGAATATGGCTGCAAAAACTGGGGCTTCGCTATAATACGCATAAGAACCAGCAAATTATTATTCAGGCTGTTCCTGCATTACTACGTCAGACGGACATGGCTTCCACCATTCCGGCGATGCTGAGTTTACTGGATGGTTATCCGGTAGCTTTGTCGCATCAGGAATGGCATTCATTTATAGCGACCTGGTTAAAGTTACCGGGGCTTATTCCACATCATTACTCAATGGATTCTGCCCGCTCACTATGGCTTTGGTTACAGCAGAACGTAGCTGACTGGCAGAACAACACACAATTGATGCGCTCCGTTGATCTAACCAACATTATTGAGGTTTTCTCTCGTGACTGATCCGCGTCACCCGCCTGTGATATTTCTTATGGGGCCAACAGCATCCGGTAAAACGGCTCTGGCTATCGAATTAGTCAAGCGCTTACCGTGTGACATCATCAGTGTTGATTCAGCATTGATCTATCGCGGAATGGACATCGGCACCGCAAAACCTACCGCTGAAGAACTGGCTCAGGCCCCGCATCGTTTGCTGGATATCCGGGATCCGTCTCAGGCCTATTCTGCTGCTGATTTCCGGCAGGATGCGTTACGTGAAATAGAAGCCATAGTTGCACAAGGACGTATTCCGTTACTGGTTGGCGGAACGATGCTTTATTACAAAGCTCTGCTGGAGGGGCTGTCACCGCTGCCGGCCGCTGATCCGGTTATCCGGCAGGCAATAGAAGAAGAAGCCAGCCTGTCGGGTTGGGAAGCATTACATGCTCAGTTACAAGATATTGATCCTGTAGCGGCAGCACGTATTCATCCGAATGATCCACAACGTTTATCGCGTGCACTTGAGGTCTACCGGATCAGTGGGCAAACCCTGACTGAACTGACGCAAACCAAAGGTGAGCAACTTCCTTACCGTACGCTTCAATTTGCGATTGCGCCGCCAGATCGGGAATTATTACGGCAACGTATCGCTGAGCGCTTTCATCTGATGTTATCTCAGGGCTTTGAACAGGAGGTCCGTGCGTTGTACCAGCGTGGTGATCTGAATGCTGATTTACCATCGATCCGCTGTGTCGGCTACCGGCAGATGTGGGAATATCTGGATGGGCAAATCAGCTATGACGAAATGGTCTATCGGGGCATCGTTGCTACCTGCCAGCTGGCGAAGCGACAGATGACCTGGTTAAGAAGTTGGCAAAACGTGACCTGGCTTGAAACTGGTGCAATCAATAACGCAGATATTATCTGTCACAGCACCACAAGCGCATGACGTCCTCAATAATATCTGCTACTTTAATAATTAACGCCTTGCTCAATTAAAACAAAAGTATAAGGACAATAACATGGCTAAGGGGCAATCCTTACAAGATCCATTTTTGAATGCGTTACGTCGTGAACGTATTCCTGTATCTATCTATCTGGTCAATGGTATTAAGCTGCAGGGGCAGGTCGAATCATTCGATCAATTTGTTATTTTGCTGAAAAATACAGTCAGTCAGATGGTCTATAAGCACGCAATCTCTACCGTGGTTCCTGCTCGTCCGGTAGCGCATCACACTGCACCTGCTGCCGGTGAAAGTGATTCTCAGTCTGAAGAGTAACCTGCTTTTCCCTGCTGTTACGGCAGGGATTTCGTTGTTAGTTACTGAGGAGTTATCTCTTGTTTGAACGCTATCAAGGCGGAGAACAGGCTCTTCTGGTTCATGTTGATTTCAGAGACGAAACAGCCAGAGAAGATTTACGTGAGCTGGAAATGCTGGCCACGTCCGCAGGTGCTACCATTCTGGGCACCATCACAACCCGTCGTGATTCCCCGCAGGCTAAATTTTTTGTCGGTACTGGTAAGGCTGACGAAATTGCTCAGGAAGTTCATCGCCTGCAAGCTGATCTGGTTATCTTTAACCATGCTCTAACGCCAGCGCAGGAGCGAAATCTCGAACGGATGTTCGAATGTCGTGTGCTTGATCGAACCACTCTTATCCTTGATATTTTTGCCCAGCGGGCCCGGACACATGAAGGTAAACTTCAGGTGGAACTGGCACAGTTACGTCATATATCAAGTCGTCTGGTTCGTGGCTGGACACACCTTGAACGCCAGAAGGGCGGGATTGGTATGCGAGGCCCGGGTGAAACACAGCTCGAAACTGACCGCCGTCTGATCAGAGAAAAAATATCTAATATTCTTGGCCGGTTAGAGAAGGTAGAAAAACAACGCGAGCAGGGACGTCGGGCCCGTGTGCGGAATGCCATACCTGTTGTATCTCTGGTGGGATATACCAATGCCGGTAAATCCACATTGTTTAACCGCATGACTCAGTCTAAGGTTTATGCCGCGGATCAGTTATTTGCCACGCTTGATCCGACTTTACGCCGGATTGAACTGGAGAAACTCGGGCCGGTGGTATTGGCGGACACAGTTGGATTTATACGACACCTGCCACATGATCTGGTTGCAGCATTTAAAGCCACATTGCAGGAAACCCGTGAAGCTGATTTACAGTTACATGTGATCGATTGTGCCGATGAACGAGTACAAGATAACATGGCACAGGTAAATGAAGTTCTGCACGAAATCGAAGCCGATGAAGTGCCCCAGTTGCTGGTGTATAACAAAGTTGATTGTCTTCCCGAAGGAATACCTCGGATTGAGCGAGATGACACAGGCAAGCCTGTTGCTGTATGGTTATCCGCGCTAACTGGTGAGGGGACCGATCTGCTGCTGACGGTGTTAGACGAGTTATTGAGTGTTCAGATTGTAGAACATCAGCTCAAACTACCTGTATCAGCAGCCCGTTTACGCAGCCGGTTATACGAACTTAAGGCAATACAGCGTGAAAATTATGCCGAAGATGGTAATTGCATAGTGCAAATCCGTCTTTCTGAAGTGGAATGGCTGCGTCTTGTGAAACAAGAAGGACCGGATATTCTTAACTTCATCGTTAACCAGTAATGTGTTAATTATTTGTATGTTAAACACAATATGAGAATCAACGGAGACTCGAATGGCCTGGAATGAGCCTGGAAACAATAATGACAAAGA
>MTLD01001470.1_pt3 | contig 11010 bp, 8 predicted proteins | sample 1982471 | NCBI WGS metagenome assembly MTLD01 (sample SAMN05712604, study PRJNA340218) | biofilm metagenome | isolation source: sample SPM anode biofilm adapted to -50 mV | place: USA | collected 2012-02-03
GGGGCCGCCTCCGGCGCGGCCCTCCTCCTCCTCGCCCTGCTCACGGCCTGCGCCGCGCCGGGCATGAAGCTGAAGGTCCGGCCCGAGCGGCAGACGACGACCCAGCTCGACGGCATGAGCGTCACCCTGCATCCCATGAACGTGGACACGGTGCAGACCCAGGAGCGGCGGGCCGCGGAGCCGGAGGCCCTGGAGGGCCTGATGGACCAGGGGCCCCAGCCCTACCTGATCGGGCCCCAGGACATCCTGCTGGTCACGGTCTGGGACCACCCGGAGATCACCCTGCCCCTGGGCCAGTACCGCCAGGACACGGCCGCGGGCACGGTGGTGGACGACCACGGGGAGCTGTTCTTCCCCTATGTCGGCAAGTTCCATGTCGGCGGCCTGTCCGTGGTCCAGGTGCGGGACAAGCTCGCCGGCCTCCTCGGCAAGGTGCTGCAGAACCCCCAGGTGGACGTGAAGGTGATCGCCTTCCGCTCGCAGAAGGTCTACATCGGGGGCGAGGTCCGGAATCCCGGCGTCTATGCCGTCACCGACGTGCCGCTCACGCTCACCGAGGCCCTGAACCGCTCCGGCGGGCTCCTGCCCTCGGCCGATGACAGCCGCCTCCTCCTGTCCCGGGGCAACCGGACCTGGACGCTGAACTTCCAGTCGCTGCTGGCCAAGGGCAACCGCGTGGGGCAGATCCTCCTGCAGAACGGCGACTCCCTGCAGGTCCCCAACCTCAACGACGCGCCCATCTACATGCTGGGCGAGCTGGTGCGGCCGGGCACCACGCCCCTCATCCACGGCCATCTCTCCCTCGCCCAGGCCATCCAGGACGTCGGCGGGATCCAGGGCCTGACGGCGGATCCCCGCTCCATCTACGTCATCCGGAAGGGCGCCGCGCTCAACGCCGTGGATGTCTTCCACCTGGATGCCCGCAATCCGACGGCCATGATCCTGGCCGACCGGTTCCCTCTCCGTCCCCGGGACATCGTGTACGTGGACAAGGGCACCGTCGTCCGCTGGGGCCAGGTCGTGAACCTCATCCTGCCCGCCTACAGCGGCCTGCTGCAGACGGCTGTGAGCGCCAAGTACCTGGGGACCTCGACGACGTCCAAACCATGAGAACCGGCTCCACGACCGCCATCCACCACCTCCTGGTCGTATGTGAAGGCAACCACTGTCGGGGGCCCATGGCCGAGGCCTTGTTCCGCGACCTGCTGCCGCCCGGGCTCCGGGTCGAATCCGCAGGCCTCGCCGCCCTGGAGGGCCATCCGGCGGATCCGGAGGCCCAGCGCCTCGTGGCGGCGGCGGGGCTGGACCTCTCGGCCCATGTGGGCCGGCAGCTCACCGCGGAAATGATGCTGGCGGCCGACCTCATTCTCGTCATGGACGAGGCCCAGAAGGGGTGGTGCGGGCAGATCGCCCCCAGCGCCCTCGGCCGGATCTTCCTCCTGGGCCACTGGCGGCCCGAGGCCGAGCGGGAGATCCAGGATCCCTTCCGGCGGGGGCCCGAGGCCTTCCGCGCCGCCTACGAATGCATCCGTGAATCCGTGTCAGACTGGCTCCCACGCCTGGCACATGAGCAGAGGTCGGCATGAACAGCCCGCTTGCCACAGGAACCCAACCCCTCCGGCTGGATCCTGAAGAGCCTCAGCCCAGGCCCCTGAGGAACCGCCGGGAACCCGAGGAGATGGGGTTGGCCGAGTGGCTCGCCAACCTCTGGGAGGGGAAGTATTTCATCCTCGCGTCGCTGGGCCTCTTCCTGGGGCTGGGCGGCCTGTACGTCTGGCAGGCGGCCCCGGTCTACCAGGCCCAGGCCCTGCTGCAGGTCCAGGGCAAGCGGGTGGCGCCGTCGGATCCTTCCTTCGCCAAGATGGAGGGGCTGTTCTCCGGGCCGAGCGATGCCGGCAGCGAGATCGAGATCCTCACGAGCAACCTGGTGCTGGGCCGGACGGTGGAGGCCCTGAACCTCGACGTCCAGGCCGAGCCGAAGCTGATGCCCATCTTCGGCGCGGCCCTGAACCGCCGGAATCCCGAGGCGCCCCGGATCGACGTCCAGACCTTCGACATCTCCCCGCTCCTGCAGGGCCAGACCTTCACCCTCCGCCTCCTCCACGACGACACCTTCCAGGTGACCTCCCCCAAGGGCGAGGCCCTGGGCACGGGCCGGGTCGGGGAGGCTCTGAGCCTCCCCTACGACGGCCAGATGCTGAACCTGAAGGTCCGGTCCCTGCGCGGCAAGCCCGGCCAGCAGTTCACGGTGGAGCGGAAGCCCAAGGTGGAGGTGATCGCCTCGCTGCGCACGCGGCTGGATGTGGCGGAGAAGGGCAAGCTCACCAACGTGCTGGGCCTGACGCTCACCTGCGCCGATCCCATCCACGGGGCCGCGGTCCTGAACGAGATCATCAACCAGTACATCCGCAACAAGATCGAGGGGAAGAACTCGGCCACGACCAAGACCCTGGAGATCCTCAAGCAGCAGCTCCCCCAGGTGAAGGCCAAGCTCGACGATTCCGAGAACCGCCTCAACGCCTTCCGGAGCCGCACCGGCTCCGTGGACCTCGCGCGGGAGGCGGACACCTACCTGCAGCAGGGTGCCGCCCTCACCGTCCAGATCTCGGGCCTGGAGCAGCGGAAGCAGGAGCTCCTCCGGACCTACCGGGAGGACTCGGACGTGGTGGCCACCCTCAACAAGCAGATCGCACAGCTCCGGGCCGAGAGCGCGCGGATCGACACGAAGGTGCGCACCCTGCCCGGCACCCAGCAGGAGGTCGTGCGCCTGTCCCGGGACGTGGCCGTCAACACCGACCTCTACACGGCCCTGCTGAACAACATCCAGCAGCTCCGGATCGCCACCGCCGGCGAGGTCGGCGGGGTCACCGTGGTGGATTCCGCCACTCCGGATCCGGATCCCATCGCCCCCCGGAAGACCCTGATGATGGGCCTGTTCTCCTTCCTGGGCGTGCTCACCGGCGTGGGCCTGGCCCTCCTGCGGAAGGCCTTCAGCCAGGGCGTCGAGGACCACCGCCTCATCGAATCGAAGCTGGGCCTGCCGGTGCTGGTGACCATCCCCCACAGCAAGGCCCAGGAGACCCACTGGCAGGCGGTCCAGAAGGGCGAGGACGGCCTCCACCTGCTGTCGGCGCTGAACCCGGAGGACCTGGCGACGGAGAGCCTCCGCAGCCTCCGGACCAGCCTCCACTTCTCTATGAAGCAGTCGGGCTCGCACACCATCATGGTCACGGGCCCCTCGCCGGGCATCGGCAAGTCCTTCGTCAGCGGCAACCTTGCCGCGGTGCTGGCCCGCTCGGGGAGCAAGGTGCTCGTGGTGGATGCGGACCTCCGCAAGGGCGCCCTCCACCGCCTGTTCTGGTCGAAGGACCGCTCGGGGGGCCTGTCCGATGTGCTGGCCCGCCTGGCCGAGTGGGAGACGGTGGTCCACAAGACGGCCGTCCAGCGGCTCTTCCTCATGATGTCCGGGTCCATCCCCATGAACCCCTCCGAGCTGCTGATGATGGACACCCTCGACGAGTTCCTCGCGCAGGCGTCCAAGGCCTACGACTACGTGATCCTGGACGCCCCGCCCGTGCTGGCCGTCACGGACGCCCTCCTCATCGGCGCCAAGGTGGACACCACGCTCCTGGTCGCGAAGTACGGCGTGCACCCCATGGACGAGCTGCGCGCCTGCCTGGACCGCCTCGACCGCGCGAGCATCCCGGTGATGGGCTGCGTGTTCAATGACGTCCAGCCCCTGAGCCTACCCGGCCACTACCCCCACTACCGTTACGCCTACCACTACCGGTACGAATGAGGGCCCGGCCGGCGCTCAGGCGCCGGCCGCCGCCGCATCCAGCCGGAGGAACTGCCAGGGATCGGCCCCCTCGAAGCATTGCCGTTCCGCCCTGGGGAAGGTCTCCAGGAGCGCCTGGACGTGCAGCGGCAGCACGTAGTAGACGAGGATCTCCTGCTCAGGGCGGGCCAGGAGTTGGGCCTTCAGCCGCTCCGCGAAGGCCTGCATCGTGGTCCTCCCGAAGGGATTGGCCAGGTAGAGGACGGAGCCCGTGAAATCCACGCCGGAGGCGAGGACGTCCGTGGTGAGGACCTCGATGCGGCCGGACCGGTTCCAGCTCTTCTTGATGCGCTGGAGGTTCTCCCGCGCCAACTCCGCGGCGGCGGGATTGATCTCGATGCCCGTCATCCGCTCGAACCCCAGGCTCGAGAAGTAGGCCAGGGGGCGCCCGGCCCCGCAGCCCACGTCCACGAAGGCCCTCCGGGCGCACCCCGAGGCGCGCATGTGGTCCGCCATCGAGGCCATGACGCTGTAGGGGGCCGGCTGGCAGGGCTTGCTGTCGCCCCCGGCGGATTCCATGATCCGGAAATCCCGGCGGAAGGTGGAGACGCCGATCTGCCGGTCCAGGAAGTACTCCGAGAGGTTCTTCCAGCCTGAGCCCGCGGCGTGGAGGGGGTTCTGGGCGATCTTCCGGAGAATGTAGCCGAGGTAGGCCATGTCGGCGCCTTCAGGGTGGGGGGAGCCGGCGCCTTCCGGGAGCGCCGGGGGCCCGGGGGTTGCGGAGGAGGACAGGAGGCCGCGGCATCACGCGACCCCCATGAAGGAGAGGATGTCCGCCGTCACCCGGCGGACGTCGTACTTCTCCTCGGCGACGCGGCGGCCCTCCGCCCCGAACCGGGCGATCAGCTCCCGGTCCGCAGCCAGCTTCGCCAGGGCCTCCGCGAGGGCGGCGCTGTCGCGCACGGGCACGAGGAACCCGTTGGCGCCGTCCCGCACGGTGGCCCGGCACCCGGGCGCGTCGGTGGTGACGACGGCCAGTCCCATGGACATGGCCTCCAGCACCGAGCGGGGGGTGCCCTCGCCGTACGAAGGGAGCACGAGCACGTGGGCGGAGGCCAGGGCCGGCCGCACGTCGCCCGTCTCGCCCAGGTACTCCACGATGCCCTCCCGGGCCCAGGCCTCCACCTGGTCCGCCTTGATGGCATTCGGATTGCTGTCGAGGGGCCCCAGGATCTGGAACCGTGCCGCCACCCGGCGTTCCGAGAGGATGCGGCAGGCCTGGACGTACTCGTTCAACCCCTTGTCGCGGAGGAGGCGCCCCACGAAGAGGAAGGTGGCGGGACCCGGCGGCAGGGGCGAGGGCCCGAAGTGGTCCAGGTCCACGCCGGAGCCGTTGATGATCCTCCTGGCCTGGCCTTCCGGCAGCATCCCCTCGGCGGTGAAGAAGGCCAGGTCGTCCTCGTTCTGGAAGAGGACCCCCCGGCACCGGCGCAGGGCCAGGCGATACAGGGCCTTGACCACCTGGCGGACGGCGCGCTCGCGCCACCCCGCCGGCTCGCCCTGGAGGGTGGTGCCGCGGCCCGTGATCATGGCGAAGCGGTCGCGCACGCCCGCGGGCCCCGCCGCGAGGATCCCGAAGGCGATGGCCTTGGCCTCGTAGGCCAGGAGCGTATCCAGCCGCAGCCGCCGGAACAGGATTCCCAGCCGGACCAGGCTGGCGAGATCGCGGAACGGATTCACGCCCGTGCGGTCGAGGCTGATGGGCACGTAGGCCGCGCCCAGGGCCGCGAGGTCGGCCTCGATCTCCGGCGTGCCGCCGGGCGCGATCCCGTAGACCGTGTGGCCGGCCCGGGCCATCTCCGAGATCAGGTGCCCCCGGAAGTTCACCAGATCCCTCGCCGCGCCTCCCAGGACGGCAATCCGCATCAGAGTCGGGCCGCCTGGGCGGCGAACCAGGGCACCAGCTCGTCCAGACCCTGGGCCACGGAATGGGTGGGCTCGTAGCCCAGCTGCGCCTTGATCTTGCCGAGATCCGCCTGGGAATGGCGGATGTCGCCCTCCCGCGAGGGGCCGTAGAGGGGGTCCCGGCGCACGAAGCCCGGCTGGAGGGCGGCGAGGCGGTCCACGATCATCCAGTAGAGCCGGGTGAGGGGGGTGGTGCCCCCGTAGGAGACGTTGAACACCTCCCCCAGGGCCGTCTCCGGCGCCGCGCTCGCCAGGAGGTTGGCCTGGACGGCGTTGGCGATGAAGCAGAAGTCGCGGCTCGTTTCTCCGTCGCCGTGGATGGTGCAGGTCTCCCCGTCCGTGAGGGCGTGCAGCCACTTCGGCATCACCGCCGCGTAAGGGCCGTCAGGATTCTGGCGGGGGCCGAAGACGTTGAAGTAGCGGAACCCGATGGCCCGGAACCCATAGGTCATGGCGAACATGGCCGCGTACTGCTCGCCGATGACCTTGGTCAGGGCGTAGGGCGAGAGGGGCCGGCCCGTGCGGGACTCGACCTTGGGCAGGCCGGCGTCGTCGCCGTAGACCGAACTCGAGGAGGCGTAGGCCATCCGGTTCACGCCGGCGTCGCGGGCCGCCACGAGCATGTTCAGGAGGCCGTCCACATTGGACTGGTGGCTGGCGATGGGATCCTTGATGGAGCGGGGCACGGAGCCCAGGGCCGCCTGGTGCAGCACGACCTCGACGCCCTCGCAGGCCCGCCGGCAGGTGGCCAGATCCCGGGTGTCGCCCTCGATGAAGGTGAAGCGCTTCCAGGCCTCGGCCGGGAGCCCCTCCCGCACGTTCTCCAGGTTCCAGGGCTTCCCGGTGGAGAAGTTGTCCAGGCCCACCACCGTTTGATCCAGCTCCAGCAGCTTCTGGAGGATGGAGGAGCCGATGAAGCCGGCCACCCCGGTCACGAGCCACCGTTTGGGGCGGGCGTGCAGGTCTTCGCAGAGCGCCTGGTAGAGGCTCATCACAGGCTCCAGTAGGCGAGGGGCTCGGGGAAGTCCTCCGGCCGGAAGCAGGACTTCACATCCACGAACACCGAGGTCGGCTTGAGGCTGGCCCGGAGGGGCGCGATGCCCCTGGCCAGGAACACCTGGTGGCTGACGGCGAAGACCAGGGCATCCAGGTCCCGGAGGGCCTCGAGGGGGGACAGGCGGATCCCGTACTCCTCGTGGGTGTGGGCGGGATCGGCCAGGGGATCGTGGATCAGGGGGTCGATGCCGAACTGCCGCAGCTCCTCGACGATGTCCGGGACCTTGCTGTTCCGGATGTCATGGACATCCTCCTTGAAGGTGAGCCCGAGAATGCCGACCCGCGCGGTCTTCACCTGGATCGTCTGCTGGATGAGCAGCTTCACGAGCTTCTGCGCCACGTAGGCGCCCATGGTGTCGTTGATGCGGCGCCCCGCGAGGATGACCTGAGGCTGGTAGCCCAGCTCCTCGGCCTTGGTGGTGAGGTAGTAGGGATCCACGCCGATGCAGTGGCCGCCGACCAGGCCGGGGCTGAAGGGCAGGAAGTTCCACTTGGTGCGGGCGGCGGCCAGCACCTCCGCCGTGCGGATGCCCACCTTCTCGCAGATGATGGCCAGTTCGTTCATGAGCGCGATGTTGATGTCGCGCTGGGTGTTCTCGATCACCTTGGCCGTCTCGGCGACCTTGATGGAGCTGGCCTGGTGGATGCCCGCGGGGATGACGGCGCCGTACACCTCGGCGAGGAGCCGGCAGGTCGCCGGATCCTGCCCGGAGACCACCTTCACGATGCGGTCCACCGTGTGGACCTTGTCGCCCGGATTGATGCGCTCCGGGGAGTAGCCGAGCTTGAAGTCCAGCCCGCTCTTCAGGCCGGAGAACCGCTCCAGGACAGGCCCGCAGATCTCCTCCGTGACGCCGGGGAAGACCGTCGATTCATACACGACGATGGCGCCCTTGCCGATCACCTTGCCGAGCGTCTCGCTCGCCTTGAGCACCGGCGTGAGGTCGGGCCGGTTCCAGTTGTCGATGGGCGTGGGCACCGCCACCACATAGACCTCGGCGCCCCGCATGTCCTCGGGATCGGCGGTCATCTTCAGCGTCGTGGTCCGCAGGGCCTCGGGGTCCACCTCCCGGGTGCGGTCCACCCCCGCCCGGAGTTCGGCGACCTTCTCCGCGTGGATATCGAAGCCGACGGTCCCGGGAAACTTCTTCGCGAATTCCAGCGCGAGGGGAAGTCCTACGTAACCGAGGCCCACAACGACGATGCGCATGGTGTTCCACTCCAAGAAAGCCCTGCTGGATGGTTGGTCAACTTGCCGCGTACTGATTCAGCGAGAGCGATTATTTCGTATTTGAGACCATGCGGCCATTGATAATGTTGATGGCCCGGCAAAATCGTAATCTCCGCCCAGGTCAGGAAAGCCGGAGGGTGAGCGATTCCCGGAGGTTGAGGGCGCCCAGGTGGACCCGGATGGGCGCCGGGGGTCCCGGGAGCGGCCGGAACCGCACCTGCTTCACCCGTCCGGGGCTGAGGTGGAAGTGGTTGTCGTCGGGGAGATACCCGCGGCTTTCGAGGGCCACGGACTGAAGGAACACCGGGGACTCGAGCGTCGCGACGCAGCCGCCATCGATGTCCGGCTCCAGCGCAGCGGAAATCCCCGCGGCCGCCTGGAGGGGCCGATCGAAGCCCAGGGGGAAGTGGACATCCTCGCTCAGCACGCGGGTTCCATCGGCCGAAGTCAGCCTTCCGACCACCACATCGTGCCGGGGCGGGCCGAACCGATAGGCGTAGGTCAGATCCGAGAAGGAGGTGAACAGGGTGTCGGCGGCGAGGGTGCGGGCCCCGAAGGCGGGGATCGTGACGGGCCGCGCCTCCTGGCCGACCCGGATCCGGCCCGCCTGGAGGAGCTCCACTTCCAGGCTGGCTTCCAGGTCCGCCCCCGCCTCGTTGAAGAGGTGGAGGTGCAGGCCCTCCAGCCCCTCGTCCGTCATCAGGAGGGCCTGCGGCGCCCAGGCTCGCCGGAGGTGCCAGTAGGCGGCCTTGGGACGGTTCGCGCTGTCGAGGAGACCCCATCCCGCGCCGGGCAGGAGGTCCTTGAAGAACCAGACAAGCCCGCCGCCGCACCCGCTCCCGGGCCGGCGCCATTCCGAGAAGACGGCCTTCATCACCTCGCCGGTGACGGCGCGGGAAAGGGCGAAATACCGCTCGGGATCCCGGCTGCGGAGCTCGATGGGATCGAGGGCGAAGAGCGCCTTCAGGTAGTGGTCGCGGATGTCCTCGAAATCCCAGCCGGCCCCGGTGTCCCGGGGGACGCGGGCCTTCCAGCGCGGGTGATGGGGCACCTGCGGGGCCTCGCCGAAGGCCAGGTCCATCGTCTCCCCGTCCGGCACGTTCGAGAAGCCCAGGCACTCGGCCGTGAACTTGACGCGGGCCAGCCTCACGTCGCTGAGGGGGCGACGATAGGCGCCGACGCCGTAGTAGTGGGAGATCCCGGCGGAGGGGTGGAAGGGCAGCGCCCCCTCCGTGGGGGTCGAAGGGAAATAGGGGATGCCCGCGTGGAGGGCCTCGCACAGACGGGGGAGCTCCTCCGAGAAGAAGGGGTTCGACCACTCGGTGGGGGGCAAGCCCAGCATGGCGGCCTGCTGTTCGATCTCGCTCCCCCCGCAATACACCGCGATGCAGGGATGCCGCTGCCACCGGCGGAGCTGGTGCCCCACCTCCGCCTCGACCTCGCCATGGAAGGCCGCGTCGGAGAAGGGGTAGTCCATGTTCGCGAACATGAAGTCCTGCCAGACCAGGATCCCCAGCTCGTCGCACAGGCTGTAGAAGAGCTCGGATTCGTAGATCATCGTCCCGCCCACGCGGAGCAGGTTCACTCCGGCGTCGCGGGCCAGCAGCAGGGCCTGGCGCAGCGTCGCGGGATCTCCGGCCAGGGACCGGAAATCGTGGACGGTCCAGCAGGCGCCCCGGCAGAACACCGGACGCCCGTTGACCACCAGCTGCACCGCCCCGTCCCGGCGGTCCACGGCGACGGACTTGAACCCGACGGGACCGCAGCCGATGACGACGGGGCCGCCCTCCAGGTCCAGCTCCAGGGCGCAGTCGAGCCGCCGGGGCGCGCCGTGGGTGTGCGGCCACCAGAGGGGCGCCTCAGGCAGGCTGAGCACGCCGGAGAGGCACACCGATCCCTCCGGCCCTTGCTCCAGGACCAGGGGCAGCCGGTGGGGCCCGAGCTGGAGGTGGGCCGCCGCCATCTCGGCGCCGTCGAGGAGGCGGAGCTCCGCGGCGAGGGCCAGCCGGCCCTCGGTCCCGACCGCGCGGGCCTGGAGATCGAGGCGCACCACGTCCACCCGGCGGACCGTCTCCACCGCGATGCCCCGCCAGGGGCCGACGGGGGGCAGGGCCGGAGTCCAGCCCGGGATCCGCCCCAGGAGGGTCGTGCGCACCCACCGGAGGTTCTGGTGGGCCACGAGGGCGGTCTTCCAGCGCGGACGGGGCCGGCGGACGGCCAGCTCCGCGTCGAGCGCCCGGAAGCAGACCACCAGTTCGTTGCGGCCGCCCAGCAGCGCCGTGACGTCGCAGATCCTGGGCACGAACATGTTCCTCGAATGGAAGAGGCGCGTGCCGTTCAGCCAGACCTCCGCAAGCGTCGCCAGGCCGTCGAAGCGGAGCCTCACGCGGGTGCCCGGGTCCGGGGCCATCGGGGGCAGGACGCAGCGGTACCACCAGTCCTCAGCGTCAAGATTCCGGGGTGTCGCGGGCTCGAGATCGAGGCTGTCCGCGACCGTGCCGGGGACGACCGCCGGGCGCCAGGGGAGGCCGGCCTCCGCGGCGGTCCCGGGCCGGTCGAAGGCCCCCGGGGCGCTCGGGGCCAGCTCCCAGCCCGCGTCGAGGGGATCGACCCGGTGGGCGTCCACCCGCCCCCCCGGTACGGGCACGCTCATCGGTCGGCTCCGAACCGGCGGCCGAGGTCCTCCACCGCCTCCTCCCACCACCCCGCCATGGCGTCGAGCGGCGACAGGTCGATGGCCTTCCCGCGCGTCATGGACCGGGCCAGCTGGAACTGGAAGGCCTTGGTGCCCTGGGAGATCTGGCCGAAGGCCTCCGTGGCCCGGGCGAGACCCCCGATCCCCTGCTCGGAGAGCCAGCCGAGGTAGGTCCCCGCGAGCTCGAAGCAGGCGCCGTACTGCCGCAGGGTGGCGAAGGAGTAGGCGTGGAAGACGTCGATATCCGCGCGGAGCAGCCACTCCAGATCCCCCTGGAAGGCCGCC
>MTLD01000581.1_pt2 | contig 11008 bp, 7 predicted proteins | sample 1982471 | NCBI WGS metagenome assembly MTLD01 (sample SAMN05712604, study PRJNA340218) | biofilm metagenome | isolation source: sample SPM anode biofilm adapted to -50 mV | place: USA | collected 2012-02-03
GGGGTGGTGGCGGCGCAGGGCCGCCACCACCCGTCCGGATCCGACTACTTCTCGCCCCAGCAGTTCGCTGCGCCGAAAGTGGAGTCCTTGCTGTCAACGCCGGTCTGCGCCTGATCCGTGATCAAGGTGACGCCGGTGTCGGTGTAGCCGGACGGCTTGGTGCCGTCCTTGGCGTACTTCACGATCGCCTCGACGCCGAGCGAGGCCATCTTCAGCGGGTACTGCTGCGAGGTCGCAGCGATCTTGCCGTCGGTCACTCCCTGCACGCCCTGGCAGCCGCCGTCCACCGAGACGATGGTGACGTTCTTCTCCAGGCCCGCGTTCTTCAGGGCCGTGTAGGCGCCGAAAGCTGCCGGCTCGTTGATCGTGTAGACGAGGTTGATGTCCTTGTTCTTCTGCAGGCAGGTCTCCATGGCGGTCTGGCCCTCGGTCTGGTCACCGTGGGTGTCCTGCGAGCAGACGACCTCCTTGCTGGTGGCCAGGTCGGTGGAGTCCTCGGCGACACCGGAGACCAGGCCCATGCCCTGAAGGAACCCGTTGTGGCGCTGCGCACCGACGGTGATGCCGGGCTGCAGGTCGAGGGTGGCGATCACCGGGGTCTTGCCGGCGAACTTCACCTTCGACCACTGGCCGATCAGTTCGCCCGCCTTGAAGTTGTTCGTTGCGAACAGCGCATCGGTGGCGTCCTGCGGATCGGTGGCCGTGTCGAGCGCGATCACGACGACGCCCGCGTCCCGGGCCTTCTTGATCGACGGGACAATGGCGGAGGTATCACTCGGCGTGATCAGGATTCCCTTTGCGCCCGCGTTGATCATGTTCTCCATGGCCGTGACCTGGCCCTCGTTGTCGCCGTCCTTGGCGCCGGCGCCGGTCATCAGCGTCGCACCGAGTTCGTCGGCCTTCGACTGGGCGCCTTCGCGCATCTTGACGAAGAACGGGTTGGTCTCGGTCTTGGTGATCAGTCCGACGACGATCTTGTCAGAGCCGCCTCCGGCGCTGCCGCCGGCGGACGGCGCGGCCGCTCCGGAGCTGCAGGCGGCGAGTACGAAGGGAAGAGTGATCGCAACCGCGGCTGCGAGTTTGCGGAACATCTGTTGCCTTTCTTCTTTGGAAGGATCAATGCGGGTACCCGATGCGGAATCTATCGCACCAAAGAAGAACCAAGAAGTGTTTGCGAAAAGGTCACAAAACAACCATTGGCGGGCTATTTGTGTTGCTTCTCACGTCCGTGCCCGTGCATTTGTTTGAATGCCATTGGGGCCAGGATCGGGGGATCCGGCCCGGCCACCGCCGAACCCACACCGGACGCCTGCGCCTGTGGGTTCGCTGTGGGTCGCCCTCTCCGGCGCTGTGCCCTGCCACTACGGCACCCGCACCGTCGCACCGGCCCCGACGAGTCCGGTCGGGCACCGCAGGACAGATCCTCCGCAGACACGAATTGCCTTCGGCTCTCGCGTCAAACGATCACCGGGATCCGTGCGCCTGTGGGGTCTGTTCCGACGGAATTCACCATCCGGGCGAAAGCCGTCCGAAATCTCTTCGAACCGGTCACGAACACAGCTGGCCCGGGCCCGCGAGCAGCACGCAACCACCAGGTTCCAGGCGCACCGGAAGGCTCGCGGGAGGGCGTCCGTGGGCGGTGCTGTCGGGCGTCCGCACCGTCGCCCTCGACCCGTCCGGGAGACGGACGGTGAACTCGCTGCCGCCCCGCCGCGCCTGCCCCTGCAGCACCGGAACGTCCGTGCCCGCCGCGTCCACGACCAGGCCGTCGGGGCCGACCGCAACCACGCCCGACGCCCCGGTCCAGCCGAGCGCGGCCGCGGACTCCGGCGCGAGGAACGGCCCGTAGCCGAGGAAGCCGGCGACCTCCTGGCTGGCCGGGTGCCGCCAGAGCGCAGCCGGCCCGTCCACCTGCAGCAGGCGACCCTCAGCCAGGACCGCCACCCGGTCGGCGATCGCGAACGCCTCGTCCTGGTCGTGGGTGACGTAGAGCGCAGGCACTCCCGCCGCCCGCAGGGTGTGGTCCAGCACCCCCACGAGGTGCTCGCGCAGCCCGCGGTCGAGCGCAGACAGCGGCTCGTCGAGCAGGAGCAGCCGCGGATTCGCGGCCAGAGAGCGGGCCAGCGCGACCCGCTGGGCCTGGCCCCCGGACAACGCGGTCACCGGACGCGGACCGTACCCTTCCAGCCCCACCAGCTCGAGCAGTTCGGCCACCCGCCGCTCGCGCAGCCGTCTCGGCTTCCCCGCGAGCGCGTAGCCGACGTTTCCCGCGACCGACAGGTGCGGGAACAGCTGGCCGTCCTGGAACATCACCACGAAGCCGCGCTTGTGCACCGGCACCGCAGCCAGGTCCTCCCCGTTCCAGCTGACCGAGCCGGCGACGAGCGACTCGAGGCCGGCGATCGCCCGCAGCAGGGAGGACTTGCCCGAGCCGGAAGCGCCGAGCACCGCCACCACCTCGCCGGGCGCGACATCGATCGACACGCCGTCGAGCGCAGCGACGGGCCCGTAGCGGACCACGGCGTCGCGGACGGACAGCCCCGCACTCACCACGGGTGCACCTCCTTCGGCCCGATCCACTCCGCCAACCCCATCACGAGTGCGGTCAGCACCGCCAGCACCACGGACGCTGCCATGGCCATGCCGAAGTTCTCCGCGCCCGGCCGTCCGATCAACTGGAAGATCACCACCGGCAGCGTCGGCCGGTCGGGGCGGGAGAGGAACGAGGTGGCGCCGAACTCGCCCAGGCTGGTCGCGAACGCGAAACCGACGGCCAGGCCCAGGCCGCGCAGCGCGAACGGGGTGTCGATGGTGGCCACCACGCGTCCCGGACCGGCGCCGAGGGTGGCCGCGGCCTCGTGCAACCGGGGGTCGATGGCGCGCAGGGTGGGCAGCAGCGTCCGCACGACCAGGGGCAGCGCCACCATCGCCTGCGCGATCGGGATCAGCACCCAGCTGGAGCGCAGGTCGAGCGGTGGCCGGTTCAGCGTGATCAGGAAGCCGAAGCCGACCGTGACCGCCGACACCCCCAGCGGGAGCATGAACACCGCGTCCACCGTCCGCATCACCCGCCGACCGGGGGCGGAGGCGGGGCGCCGGGACAGCACGTAGCTGACCAGCAGGCCGAGCCCGACGGCGAGCCCCGTGGCGGCCAGCCCGATCACGAGCGAGTTGGCCAACGCCTGCCAGACGCTCACCGTGAACGCCCCGGCAGCACCGGACAGGGCGGCGTAGTTGGCCGCGCCGATCCCGTCCGCTGTGACGAAGGACCGCCAGACCAGCGACACCATCGGCAGCACGAGCAGGCCGAGGACGACGGCCGCAGTGACCAGTACCGCGGGCAGGTCGGACGCGCGCAGCGGCGCGTCCACCCGGTTGCCGGACAGCCGCAGCGCCCGCTCCTGGCGGGCCCGCGTGGCGCCGGCGATCATCAGCGAGGCGCCCACCACCAGCAACTGCAGGATGGACAGCGCTGCCGCAGCGGACAGGTCGAGCAGCTGGGTGGTCTGGTACCAGATCTCGGTCTCGATCGTCCCGTAGCTCTCGCCGCCGAGGACGAGCACGACCCCGAACGCGGACGCGCAGAACAGGAAGACCAGCGCGGCGGCCGAGGCGATCGCCGGGGCCAGGGCGGGCAGGGTGACCGTGGCCAGCACCCGGGCTCGTCCGGCGCCGAGGGTGCGGGCCGCGTCCTCGGCGCGCGGATCGAGCCGCGACCACAGCGCGCCGACGGTCCGCACGACCACCGAGTAGTTGAAGAACACCAGCGCGGCCACGATGCCCGCCAGCGATTCCTGCAGGCCGAGCGAGCCGAACAGCCCAGTGGGCGCGAACAGGGCTGCGAACGCGACGCCGACCACCACCGTGGGCAGCACGAACGGGACGCTGACCACCGCGCGCGCGAGCCGGCGTCCGGGGAACCGGCAGCGGTACAGCACGTAGGCCCCGGGGACGCCGAGCACGACCGAGCCGAGGGTGCCCAGCACCGCCTGGGTGAGGGTCTGGGCGAGGATCCGCCAGGTGCGCGGTGCGGCCAGCACCTCCTGGACACCGGCCAGCGACCACTTCCCGTCCACCACGAAACCGCGGGCGACCAGGGCGGTCACCGGCCAGACGAAGAACGCCGCAAGGAATGCCACCGGGAGAGCCGCGGCCGCCGCCCACACCCACGGGTTCCCGCCGACCCCGCGGTACCGCGTCCGAGGTCCGGGGACGGTTCCGTTCACCCGATGACCGTTGCCGTCCAGGCCTTGATCCACTCGTCGCGCTTCGCGCCGATCTCGGCGGCGGACACCAGGATCGGGTCGGTCACGACCGGTGCGTACCTCGCCCAGTCGGCGGGCAGCTTCACGTCGGGGTCGACCGGGTCCATGTACATCTGCTCGGGGATCTGGGCCTGCACCTGCTCGGAGAGCATGAAGTCGACGAACGCGCGCGCGCCCACCTCGTTCTGCGCCCCGGCGAGGACCCCGGCGTACTCGACCTGCCGGAAGCAGGTCCGGGTGAGGGCCTGGGTGGCGTGCTCGTAGGCCGGCGAGGACGAGTACGACACCACCAGCGGGTAGGCGCCCTTGCCCGAGGATCCGGAGAACGCGACGGTGTACGCGTCCGTCCAGCCCTTCACGACCTTCACCCCGTTCGCCTTCAGGGCCTTCCAGTAGTCCAGGTAGCCGTCCTCGCCCTTCGCGCCGACCGTCGCGGCGAGGAAGGCCATTCCCGGAGACGAGGTCGCCGGGTTCTCCACCACGAGCAGGCCCTTGTACTCGGGCTTGAGCAGGTCGTCCAGCGTCTGCGGAACGGCGACACCCTTGTTCTTGAACCACGCCGTGTCGGCATTCAGGCACACGTCGCCGTAGTCGATCGGGGTCAGCGAGTTCGAGCCGTCCGCGGCGTAGGCCTCGGCGCCCTTCGGCAGGTCGGGCGAGACGTACGGGCTGAGGATGCCGGCGCCGATCGCGCGCCCGGCGAAGGTGTTGTCGATGCCGTAGACCACGTCGCCCATCGGGGCGTCCTTGGTCAGGATCAGCTGGTTCACCACCGTCCCCACATCGCCCGGCGCGACGTAGGTCACCTCGTAGCCCGTCTCGGAGGCGAACTTCGCGATCGTCGCCTTGTCCAGGGCGAACGAATCATGGGTGACCACCGTCAGGGTCTTGCTCTGGGTGGGTGCGGACGGGGTGTCCGTGCCCGCCGAGGTTCCCGTCCCGCTCGCGGTCCCCGCGCACCCCGCGAGCAGAACGGCCGCGGCAAGGGCGACCAGTGACTTCCGAATGAACACGTTTCGACTCCTCCAGCTTCGGAGGGCCCGGGAACCACCCCGGGGAGAAAATCCCGACTCCCTACGCCGGTGCGAACCGGATCAGGTTCGAGGGTCTGCGGCCTCCCGCACTCTCAGCGCCCCGTGGCGCTCCCCTGTCAATCGACAAGGTTACCAGCGTGGGGATCGGAGTTCACCGTCCGCGATCAGGTGGACCGGGTTCGGAACCGTCCCCGACTCGGTCCGGACCGGGTTGGGGACGGTTCCGAACCCGGTCCAGAATCCCTGCCCCGCGGGAAGGTCTTGTGCCAGTCTTGGGCGCATGACTGCGCAGTCCGATGCCATCGAGACCATCAAGAACGGCTACACCTTCACGACCCCGTCCATCGACCTGGGCGTCCTGATGGTGGACTCCGAGGCGCACCCTGAGGTCAGGGTCCGGTTGTCCCTGTCGATGCTGAACCGTCACGGCCTGGTCGCCGGCGCTACCGGCACCGGCAAGACCCGCACGCTGCAGCTGCTGGCCGAGCAGATCTCGGCGGCGGGCGTGAGCGTCTTCGCCGCCGACATCAAGGGCGACCTGTCCGGGATCGCCATCCCCGGCGAACCCAGCGAGAAGCTGCTCGCCCGCACCCAGAAGATCGGCCAGGACTGGAAGCCGGCCGGCTGCCCCACCGAGTTCTACGCCCTCGGTGGCCAGGGCACCGGCGTCCCGCTGCGCGCGACCGTGTCGTCCTTCGGCCCGATCCTGCTGAGCAAGGTGCTGGGGCTGAACGAGACCCAGGAGTCCAGCCTGGGGCTGGTCTTCCACTACGCCGACACCCAGGGCCTGCCGCTGCTCGACCTCGCCGATCTGAAGCAGGTCCTGCAGTACCTCACCTCCGATGAGGGCAAGGCCGAGCTGAAGGACATCGGCGGGCTGAGCGCTGCCACAGCGGGCGTGATCCTGCGCAGCCTGGTCACCCTGCAGACCCAGGGGGCGGACGAGTTCTTCGGCGAGCCGGAGTTCGACACCGCGGACCTGATCCGCACCTTCAACGGCAAGGGCGTGATCTCGCTGCTCGAGCTGCCGAACCTGCAGGATCGCCCGGCCATCTTCTCCACCTTCCTGATGTGGGTGCTGGCCGACCTGTTCCACGACCTGCCCGAGATCGGGGATGTGGACATCCCCAAGCTCGTGTTCTTCTTCGACGAGGCGCACCTGCTCTTCGACGGCGCGTCCAAGGCCTTCCTGGACGCGATCGCGCAGACCGTCCGGCTGATCCGCTCGAAGGGTGTCGGCATCTTCTTCGTCACCCAGTCCCCGACCGACGTCCCCGACAACGTCCTGGCCCAGCTCGGCTCGCGCGTCCAGCACCAGCTGCGGGCGCACACGCCGAACGACGCGAAGGCGCTGAAAGCCACCGTCCAGACCTACCCGACCAGCCAGTACGACCTGGCCGAGACCCTGCAGGGCCTCGGCATCGGCGAGGCCATCGTGACCGTGCTGAACCCGGACGGCGCCCCCACCCCGGTCGCCTGGACGCGGATGCTGGCTCCCCAGGCGTCCATGGGCCCGATGCCGGCCGACTGGCTGGCCAAGGGCGTCGCGTCCTCGGCACTGCAGGCCAAGTACGGTCAGGAGATCAACCGGGACTCGGCCTACGAGATGCTGACCCGCAAGCTCGAGGCGGGCGCCGCGAAGGCGCAGGCCGAGCAGCAGGCCGCGGCAGAGGCGAAGGAGCGCGAGGCGCAGGAGAAGGCCGCGGCCCGTCAGGCTCCCCGGCAGACCTCCTCGTCCCGCCGCGCGCCGAAGTCGGGGGTGGAGAAGGTGCTCAGTTCGCCGACGTTCTGGAACCAGGCGATGCGGGTCGGCGGCGACATCGTCCGCACGATGTGGGGCACCGCTCGCAAGTAGGCCACCCCACGCTCAGCCCGCGAGGTCTTCCAGCGGGACGGACGGGTCGCCCAGCAGACCCGGGTCGATCATCGTGCGGCCGCGGATCAGCGACTGGACGGTGTCCATGGTGTCCCAGGTGTTCACGTGCATGCCGGCGAGCAGGCGGACGCCGGAGCCGGTCGGCTCCGTCCAGAACGCCATGAACTCCCCGCTGCGGGGATCCCCGCGCACCACCAGCCGCGCCGCGGCGCCGGGCGGAACGTGGCCGGCGTACTCCAGGCCGGCCTCGTACTGGTCGGAGAAGAAGAACGGCACCGGGTCGTAGCTGATCTCGGCACCCGCCATCGACCGTCCCGCGGCGAGGCCGCCGTCGTGGGCGTTCGCCCAGTGCTCGACCCGCAACCGGCGGCCGAACAACGCGCTGTCCCAGCGGGCAACGTCCCCTGCGGCCCAGACCCCGGGCAGGCTGGTGCGCAGCCGCGCGTCCGTGAGCACCCCGTCCTCGACCGTTGCGCCGGCGGCCTCGGCGAGTTCGGTGCGCGGCCGGATGCCGACGCCGACCACGACCAGATCGGCCGGGAGCGCGACGTCGCCATCCGTGACCACACCGTTCTCCCGGTCCCCACCGGTGAATCCCACGACGCCTGTGCCGAGCCGCAGTTGCACCCCGTGCGCCGCGTGCAGTTCGCCGAACCAGGAGCCGATCTCGGGACCGACCACTCGCTCCAGCGGGACCGCCTGCGGTTCGATCAGCGTCACCCGGCAGTCGTTAGCCCGTGCTGCGGCCGCGACCTCGAGCCCGATCCAGCCGCCGCCGACCACCACCACGTCGCGGCTCTCCCTGAGCCCCTCCCGCAGGCTCAGCGAGTCGTCCAGGGTGCGCAGGTAATGGACGCCGGGCAGATCCGCCCCCGGCACCCGCAGCGTCCGCACCGACGAGCCGGTGGCCAGCAACGCACGCTCCCACGACAGCACGGCGCCGCCCCGCAGCGTCGCCGTGCGCCCGGACGCGTCCAGGGCCACCACAGGATCGCCGATCAGGGGGGTCACGCCCTGTTCGGCGTACCACTCGGGCGGGTGCGGGAACGCCGCATCGACCCCTGCCGTGCCGAGCAGCACGTCCTTCGACAGCGGCGGACGCTCGTAAGGCAGGTGGTTCTCCTCGGTGACCAGCGTGATCGGGGCGTCCCGGTCGTGTTCCCGGACTCCCTCGATGGCCTTCGCGGCGGCCAGGCCGCCGCCGATGATCAGGTAGCGCGCGTCCATGCGTCCTTTCTACCCGCTGCTACCCCGCCCGACCCGCCCGCGCGTGGACCGAGTTCGGAACCGTCCCCGATCCGGTCCGTGGACCGAGTTCGGAACCGTCCCCGATTCGGTCCGTCAGGCGTAGTTCCCGGAGTGCAGGACGTTCTGGTAGTGGACGCGCTCATAGATCGACGAGTCGGGCACGGACGCGGCGCTCATCGAGCCACGCAGCTGGGTCACGCTCTCGTACTCGTGGGCGGCCAGCCAGGTCTCCACCTCGGCCAGCATCAGCGTGATCGCCTCCGGGCCCCTGCGCAGGACGGCGGACGCCGTGCAGGCCACGTCCGCGCCGACCAGCATCGCCTTGATCACCTCCGCGCCCGAGTGGACGCCCGAGGTGGCCGCCAGCGACACCTCCGGCAGCTGGCCGCGCAGGATGCCGAGCCAGCGCAGGACGATCCGCTGGTCGTCGGGCTCGGAGAGATCCGCCCGGGCCAGCAGGGTGAGCCGCTCCAGGTCGATATCGGGCGCGTAGAAGCGGTTGAACAGCACCAGGCCGTCGGCGCCGGCGTCCACCGCCAGAGAGGCGAACTTCGACATCGCGGAGTAGTAGGGCGAGAGCTTCACCGACAGCGGAATGTCGACCGCGATCTTCACCGCCTCCACGGCCGCGAGGTGCGCCAGCTCGATGTCCGCACTACCCACCCGCGGGTCGGCGGCCATCGTGTAGAGGTTCAGTTCCAGGGCGTCCGCCCCGGCGTCGGCGAGTTCCTTCGCGTAGCGCTGCCACGAACCCGGCCGGGTCGCGTTCAGGCTGGCGATCACCGGGATCTTCAGCTGCTCCTTGGCCGCGCGCACCAGGCGGACGAACCGCGCGGCACCGAACTCGGGCTGCTCGAGGTCCGGCAGCGGGGCACCCGTGAACTCGGCGAAGTCCTCGCCCGTCGACATCAAGTCCGCCAGCCGGCCCTCCTCGGAGAGCACCTCCTCCTCGAACAGCGAAGGCAGTACGACCGCGGACGCTCCTGCCGCCTCCATCTCGAGCAGTGCGTCGATCCGACCGGTCGGCGGGATCGCCGAGACGATCAGCGGACCCGACAGCGGCAACCCGAGGTAGGTCGTTGCCATTTGGGGCCTCATGATTCCTCCTTGACCGTCGGCAGGGTGCGCTCCACACCGGCCAGTTGCGAGTAATAGTGCCAGCGTTCGTCGGCGTCTGCTTGTGCGAGTTTTGCCAATTCGTCCGCACGGGCCGGATTCGCCCTCGCCAGCATGGCGAATCGCGCCTCGCTCAGCATGAAGTCGCGCACCGGAATCGTCGGCGGCTTGCTGTCCAGATGCAGCGGGTGACCGGCCTCGCCGGGCCGGAACCGGTACAGCGGCCAGTACCCGCTGGCCACCGCCTCGGCCTGATGGCTCATCGACGTGGCCATGTCGATGCCGTGTGCGATGCAGGTGGAGTAGGCGATCAGCAGGGACGGTCCCGGCCACGCCTGCGCCTCCAGCATCGCCCGCACCGCCTGCTGCTGGTTCGCGCCGATCGCCAGCTGCGCGACATAGACGTCGCCGTAGGCCTGGGCGAGCATGCCGAGATCCTTCTTCGGGGTGCCCTTGCCTGCGGTGGCGAACTTGGCCGTCGCCCCCCGCGGGCTCGCCTTGGACGCCTGCCCGCCGGTGTTGGAGTACACCTCGGTGTCGAGGACGAGGATGTTCACGTTCCGGCCGCTCCCGAGCACGTGGTCGAGGCCGCCGTAGCCGATGTCGTAGGCCCAGCCGTCGCCTCCGACGATCCAGACCGACTTCTCCACCAGCTCGTCGGCCAGCGACAGCAGCCGCCGGGCGAGGGACGACAGCGACGCCTCCTGGTCGTCCCGGGCGTCCGCTCCGAGGAGGGCGTGCCTGGCCAGCACGGCCTTCAGCGCGGCCACGCGTTCGCGCTGGGCGGCCAGGCTCGCCTCATCGGTCGAACCGGAAGCCAGGATCGCGTCCGCCAGCTCGGTGCCGACCTCGCCGCGCAGCTGCCCGAGCAGGCGCCGGGCTTCGGCGTGCTGCTTCTCCCAGGCGATCCGCATGCCCAGGCCGAACTCGGCGTTGTCCTCGAACAGCGAGTTCGACCACGCCGGGCCGCGGCCGTCCGCGTTCGTCGTGTACGGCGTGGTGGGCAGGTTGCCGCCGAAGATGGACGAGCAGCCGGTGGCGTTCGCGATGACCATCCGGTCGCCGAACAACTGCGTGAGCGTCTTGATGTAGGGCGTCTCGCCGCAGCCAGAGCAGGCCAGGGAGAACTCGAACAGCGGCTGCAGCTGGGCCACGCCCTTCACCTGGTCGAGGCGTACCTGGGTCCGGTCGGTCTCGGGCAGGCCGAGGAAGAAGTTGAACCGCTCCCGCTCGGCGTCCCGGTGCTCGCGGGCCGGCTCCATGTCCAGCGACTTGTGCTTGAGTTCGCTCTTCGAGCGCGCCGGGCAGATGTCGGAGCAGATCCCGCAGCCGGTGCAGTCGTCCGGCGCGACCTGGACGATCAGCCGCCGGCCCGGGAGCGCACGGTCCTTGTACTCCTTGTCCTTGAATCCCTCCGGCGCGCCGGCGAGATCCTTCGGGCGAGCCAGCTTGATCCGGATCGCGCTGTG
>MTLD01005522.1_pt1 | contig 11001 bp, 9 predicted proteins | sample 1982471 | NCBI WGS metagenome assembly MTLD01 (sample SAMN05712604, study PRJNA340218) | biofilm metagenome | isolation source: sample SPM anode biofilm adapted to -50 mV | place: USA | collected 2012-02-03
GCCAGGTCGCACGGCCGCTGGCGGCGGACGAGGAGTTGTTCGTCGTCCGCAAGGTCAACCAGTTGCTGTACGCCGAGAAGGGGAGCCATCTGCAGGACTGGGCGCTGGAGCAGGGGTTTTTGCCCGGCCTGGACGCGGCCCGCTGGCTGCGGCGCGACGGCCTGGGGCCGAGGCAGGCGGTGATGCTCCGCCATTATCTCGGCTGCCAGGCCAACCGGCTCGCCGATCTCTGCGGCACGCTGAAGCTGCTGCTCAGAAGCTGAAGACGAAACGAAAGACCGGAGCGAAGCTCCGGTCTTTTTATGCCTGCTGCGGTTTCCGGGCGTTCCTTTCGTACAGGCTGATGCCGACGGTGAGGACGAAGGACAGGACGAGCCCCGGGATGATGCCGCCGCCGAATATTTTGAACAGGCCGGGAACGTACTGGATGACGGCGGCCGTCGAGCCGCCGATGAGCAGGGAGGCGATGGCGGCGTTCTTCGTGACGCGGGTTTTGCCGTTTTTGTCTTTCCACAGCAGCCCGAGAACGAGCGGCAGGAACAGCCCGCCGCCGGTGAAGGTGTAGCCCCACAGGCCGGCGGCGATGACCGACGGGAAGTTGAAGGCGACCCAGACCGCCCCGAGGCCGAAGATGAAGGTCAACCACCGCGCCCACTGGATCACCTGCCGGTCGGAGATGTCGCGTTTCGTCAGAGGCTTGACGATGTCCATGAGCACGAGGGTGACGCCCGAGCTCATGAAGCCGGCGCACACTGTCATGTCGGCGCCGATGATGGTTACGACAAGCAGGGCGGCCAGCACGGGGTGGACCCAGTTCATCAGCAGCCAGCCGAAGGCCATGTCGGGGCGGGCGAGGTTGGGGTTGAGGACATGGGCGGCGATACCCATCATGATGCTCGACGAGCACATGGCCATGGCGAACAGGGCGGTGTAGAAGTAGCCGCGGAAGGCTGTTTTCGAGTCCTTGGCGGAGAAGCAGCGCTGCCACCAGACCTGGAAGGTGAATACCCCGCAGATGGGGGTGATTAGCAGGGCCATGTTCTGCAGGAAGCCTTTGTTGCCGAACGACCACAGGTCGGGGTCGACGGCCACGATGCCCGTCCTGATCCCGTCGATGCCGCCGAATCCGTGGAACACGAGGCCGAAGAACAGGAACCCGACGCCCAGGCGGATGATGCCCTGGAGCACGTCCGTCCAGACGAGCGCCCACATGCCGCCGACGGCCGTGTAGATGATGGCCGTGAGCGTGGCGATCCAGATGCCGGTGACCGGGTCGAAGCCCATGACCACCGCCAGCAGCGTCCCCAGGCCGATCGACTGGGCGCCGATCTGGGCGACCATGGGGATGGTCATCGCCACGCCGCCGAGAACGCGCAGCCACTTGTCGTGAAAGAGCTGCTGCTCCATGAATTCGTTGAATGTGCAGTAGGCGTACCGCCCGGCGAGCCCGGCTACCGTCAGGGCGAAGAGCACCTTGCTGCCCTGCTCGCCGAGCATCATCCAGAACTGGGCGAGGCCGATCTCGTAGCCTTTGCCGGCGTAGCCGATGAAGTTGCCGACGCCCATAACGCTGGCGAAGTCGAGGAAGAACATCAGGAACAGCGGGAGTTCCTTGCCGCTGATGAAATAGTGCGACGCGCTCTGGCTGCTTTTATGGGCCATAAGGTAGCCGATGAAAATCTGCACGGGGATGATAACCACGAGCATCCACAGGGCATATTTGCCGATAAGCGTGATTTCCATGCCGTCACCTCCCCTACCTTTTCTCGTCTATGTTTATGCCGCGGCTGTCTATTCCATCACGGCGGGAGGGGCGATCGCCGCGCGGGCGTATAAAAAGAGACCGCGATAGTATCGCGGTCTCTTTGGGGTGTTCCAGGGCCATGCCGTTTCTTGCGGCTACTTTTTCATCGCCAGATGCACGGCCGCCACCTTGAAGGTTTTCGGCAGCGCCAGGATGTTGGGGTTGGCGCCCACGTACTTGCGGGCGTCGGCGAGCGCTTCCTCGAAGGTGGCCCGCGTCTTCATGCCCATCGCTCTGGCGTATCCGGGCTCCTGCGCGCCGACGATGTAGATGGCGGCGCAGTTGGCTTCGGCGATATGCCCGCAGGCGATCATCGAGAAGGCGTGGTAGGGGTGGTAGCCGTAATCGAAGCGGTACTTGTCGATGTACTCTTTTTTCCTCGAAACGTATCCGCCGAATTTCTCGATGTCGGGCAGGATGTTGTTGTAGTCCTTCTGGAAGAGGTCGTATACTTCCCGGTAGGACGGAAATTCCTCGTCGTGGAAGTAGCCGTTGCAGATCGACGAGCAGATGACGACGCAGTTGTCGCTGAGGATGCGCTTGTGGCGGATGATGTTGGCCGATACGGCCTGGAGCATGAGGATGGGGTTGGTGCCCATGCCGTTGCCGTAGTGGAAGGCCTGCGGCATGCCGAAGACCATGACGTCGTACTTTTTTTCGGCGAACGGCACGTAGGTCCGCTTGTCGGCGACCTGCCAGGACAGGGGCTGGATTTCCTTGGCGTAGCCGGTGAAGACGGCGATCTGCCGGGCGTAGGTGTCGAGGACGGCGTCGCAGGTGAAGAATTTCTTGCCCATTTTCTTTTCCATGTGCTGGCCGATGGAGTCGAACTTCTGCCGCATGAGGCTGTGGTTGCTGACCGGCGTGAAGTCGGCGCGGTGCATGACGTGGGGCACGTGGTGGGAGGCGATGCTCTCCCAGTGCGTCAGGCCGGTCGCGCAGTGCTTGTAGCCGCCGGAGTAGCCGCCGTAGGGATTGCCGAGCGTGTGGCCAATGAGGACGGCGAAGTCCGCTTCGTACACGTCTTTGTTCATTATGACGCGGTTGCCGTCGTCGTCGCAGCCCAGGTCGACGAGGTTGTCCCAGTCCTCGCTGTCGTGGTTGACGATCTGGTGCGAATACCAGTAGTCGTCGAAGACCTTGTCGCCGAGCAGGCTTTTTATTTCTTCCTTGGTGTTTTTGCGATGCAGGCCGTTGCTGCAGATCAGCTTGATGTTCTTTTTCTCCACGCCGGCCTTGAGACATTCCGCGATGATGATGGGGATGGCCGTCTTACGGTGGGAGGTCGGCTGCGTCCCGCCCTTGACCCTGTCGGGGAAGACGATGCATACCCGGGAGGTTCTGTTCACCTGCTGGGCAATCGGCGCCATGCCGATGGGGCTCATAATCGACTGCCTGGTGGCGGTCTCGACATCCTGGAGATATGGCGGATCGGCTATGGTCTCGCCGGGGATGAAAACGTCGGTGTTATCGGGCAGGTTGGCTTCCATCAGTCCGTGCCCGTATTCGAAGTTGAGCTTCATTGAGTCTTTACCTCCTGCCGGCGATGCATTCGTCGACGATCTTCTTCAGGTCTGCGGGGTAAAAGCCCACCTGTCCGGTGAACTTGGTGAGGGCGACGAGTCCGCCGCCGATGCCGTCGAGCGCGCAGATCGTTTTGGCGTTCTCTTCTTTTAGGCCGCCTCCGTACACCACGACCGGCGTGAAGGCGAACAGCTCGCGCACCGTCTCCCGGATAAAGGCGGCGACGAATGCGATATAGTCGGGACCGGGCGGCGTTTTCCCCGGGCCGATGGCCCATATCGGCTCATAGCCGATGACGATCTGCCGCTTGCCTGCCCAGCTCTGCACGCCGGCGAGGCTGAGCGCTAGCTGCCTGGCCAGTACCGCCTTGATGCGCGCCTGCTGCTCTTCGAACGGGCCTTCGCCGCGCTCCTGGGCCGATTCGCCGATACATACCAGCGTATCGAGGCCGGCCTCGAGGGCGGCGACCGTCTCCCGGCTGATGAGCCGGCTGACGGCGTCGGCGGCCGCCTGCGGCGGCGGGGTTAAGCCCGGGCACTCTTTAACGAATTCCTCGATGATCCCCAGTTTGTCTTTTCTTTCTTCCGAATGGCCAATGATCGCCCACTTGCTGCCCAGCGCCTTGGCCGCGGCTGCAGGCCGGTTGGTGGTGAAGGCGCCGAAGTTGCCGCCGGGCTTGATATTTTCCCGGTAGACGCCCTGGCAGCCGATTTCGATGCCCCTGGTGATCTGCGCCGGATATGTGGCCAGCTTGCGGACGGCCGGACCGACCAGCGCCTCGGGCACCAGGAAGGTAAGCTTTACGGCCTCCAGGCCGCCCAATCCATAGCCCACGCTCTCTTCGATCACCCACTCCATCCAGCCCTCGGGAGAGTCTGAGTCGCATAAGCCGCCGAGCGGGCGGGCAACGTCGAACCGCTTCAGATTTACGAATATGTGCTGCACAATATGCCTCCCTTTTTGCACCGCCGCTATTTCAATACAGCTCCTTGGCTGACCGGGCTGACGTCGCGGGCGTATCTGACTAGGTACCCCTTGGTAATTTTCGGCGCGGGATGAACAAGCTTCTCCCGCCGGCGGGCCAGTTCCTCGTCAGCTACCAGCAGGTCAACGGTGCGGGCCGGTATATCGATGCTGATGATGTCGCCGTCCTGGACCAGCGCGATCGGTCCGCCATCGGCCGCCTCGGGCACGACATGGCCGATGGCCGGGCCGCGGGATGCCCCCGAGAAGCGCCCGTCGGTGACGAGGGCGACATCGTCCAGGCCCATGCCGGCGATATAGGTCGTGGCGGTGAGCATCTCGCGCATGCCGGGTCCGCCCTTGGGACCCTCGTAGCGGATGACGATGACGTCGCCGTGGTTTATCCGGCTCTCGCGCAGCGCCTTGAAAGCGTCTTCCTCGCTGTTGAACACCCGCGCCGGTCCTTTGTGAACGTGCATTTCCGGTCTGACGGCCGTCTGTTTGACGACCGCTCCCCCGGGAGCCAGGCTGCCGTGAAGGATGGCGAGGCTGCCTTGCTTGCTGTAGGCCTCGGCCACCGGATGGATGACCTGCGGGTTCCTGTTCTCGGCCTCGGCGGCAATCTCGCCGATGGTCAGCCCGGAGACCGTCTTTTGCGTCCCGTCGAGCCAGTCGCCCAACTCCTTCATGACGGCCGGCACGCCGCCGGCGTCTTCGAGATCTTTCACCGTCTGGACGCCGCTGGGGTTGATCTTCGCCAGATACGGCGTGGTGCTGCTGATCTGCTCGAAATCGTCGGGGGTGATGGTGATGCCGCATTCCCCGGCGATCGCCGGGACGTGCAGCAGGCAGTTCGTCGACCCGCCGACGGCCATGGCGACCTTGATGGCGTTGATAAAGGAATTGCGCGTCAGAATGTCGCTGGGTTTTATCCCCTGGTTGACAAGTTCGACCACCCGATAGCCGCTGGCCTTGGCGATACGCCGCTTCTTGCCTTCCACGGCATGGGCCGTGCCGCAGCCGGGCAGGGTGAGGCCAAGGACCTCGGCGATGACCGACATGCTGTTGGCCGTGCCCATCATCGAGCAGGATCCGGCGGACGGAGATACGCACTCTTCCATCTCGTCGAGCACTTTTTCCGGCAGGAGGCCGCGCTTGATCTTGCCGGCGGCTTCCTTGGTCTGATAGGAGGCGAGCTCCTGGCCGCGGTACCTGCCGGGAAACATCGGCCCGCCGGTGACGACGACGGCCGGCAGGTCGAGCCTGGCAGCCGCCATGAGCAGCGCCGGGACGATCTTGTCGCACCCGCCGACCAGCACGAGGCCGTCGTAACGGTGGGCTTCGACCATGACTTCCACCGAGTCGGCGATTATCTCCCGGCTGGGCAGCGCGTAGCACATGCCTTTGTTGGCCTGACCGAAGCCGTCGCACACGGCGATGGTGCCGAAGGCGAAGGGCACGCCGCCGGCGGCGTAGATGCCGTCGCGGATGTGGCCGACTAGCTCGTTGAGGTGGAAGTGCCCCGGGTGCATTTCGTTATAGGTGTTGACGATGGCGATGAACGGCTTCTTGAGCTCGTCGTTCAGCACGCCGATATTCTTCAGATGGGCCCGCGGGCCGCCGCGGTCCATCCCTTCTACGACTTCCCGGCTGCGGTAGGCCGGGTCTTTTGTCAGCATAGTTTACTCTCTCCCTCGATGATCCGACTTATAGGCTGAAGCCGATGCCCGCCAGCAGGCCGCGCAGTTTTTCCGCTTCCGCTCCGGTGAGGGCGCGCAGGGGCACCCGCGGCTCGCCGCCCCTGAGGCCGCGCCATTTGAGCACCTGCTTGTAGGCGGGAATGGGGGTGAAGCTGCGGAAGATCGCCCGCAGTTTGATTACCTTGTCCTGGGCAGCGAGGGCCGCTTCGAGGTTGCCTTTGGCCACGTTCTCGTAGATTTGCACGACTGTCTCGGGGAAGGCGGTAGCGGTGGCCGAGACGCCGCCGTTGCCGCCCATCAGCAGGCAACTGTAGATTTGCGCGTCGTTGCCCATCAGGGAGCAAAGCCGCGCCGGGGCAGCCTGCTGGAAGTTGATGAAGTTCATGAAGTCCATGCTGCTGTCTTTGATGCCGACGACGTTGGGGAACTCGTTCATCAGCTGGCCGAGCACCTCGGGAGCGATGACGTTGGTGACGTTGGAGGGGATGTTGTATAGGTACAGGGGGAAGTCGGGAACGGCCCGGGCGATGGTGCGGTAGTGCTCGAGGATGGTGGCGTTGTTCATCTTGTAGTAATACGGCGGTATCATCGCCGCCCCGGCCGCGCCGATGTCGCGCGCGTGTTTCGTCAGTTCGATGGCGTCGTCCGGCCGCAGGGTGCCGGTGTGGATGATGACCGGAATGCGGCCGGCAGCCCGTTCGAGGGTGCGGAGGGCGACGGCCTTGCGCTCTTCGTTCGTCATGAAAACGCCTTCGCCGGTGGAGCCGCAGGGGAAGAGGCCGTGAACCCCGTTAGCCAGCAGAAAGTCGTTGAGTTCGTCGAGGGCGTCGAAGTCGACGCGGCCGTCGGCCGAAAAGGGAGTGAGCGTTGCGACGATTATGCCTTTAACTTTTGGGAAATCCATATCATAACCTCCTAGATATTCAGATCGCGTTTTGTTTGGGGGACGACAGCCGCTTCACCAGGCGGTAGAGCAAGGGGGCGGCGGTAACGACGATGGTGATGATGAACAGGGCTCTGGACAGCGGCTGGGTATAGAAGATGCTCAGGCTGCCCTGGGACATCATCAGCGACTGCATCAGCGAATTTTCCAGCATCGGGCCGATAACGAGGGCGAGCACGAGCGGCGCCGGCGAGAAGCCCCAGCGGCGCAGGACGAAGCCGGCGATGCCGAAGACGGTCATGATCCAGATGTCGGTTATGGCGTTGTTGATGGCAAAAGCGCCGACGATGCACAGCAGGACGATTACCGGCATGAGGAGATTGCTGGGGACGCGCAGCACCCTGACGAACAGCCCGACCAGCGGCAGGTTGAGCAGGAGCAGCATGACGTTGCCGATGTACATGCTGGCGATAATCCCCCAGAATATTTCCGGGTGTTCCTGGATGAGCAGCGGTCCCGGGGTGACGCCGTGGATCATCATGGCCGACAGCAGCAGGGCCGTGGGAGGGGCGAACGGTATGCCCAGGGAGAGGACGGGCACGAAGGCCCCGATCGCCGCCGAGTTGTTGGCCGATTCCGGCCCGGCGACGCCTTCGGGAGTGCCTTTGCCGAATTCCTGCGGCGTTTTGCTGAGTTTTTTCTCCATGGTATAGGACAGGAAAGTGGATATGACGGCGGCCGGACCCGGGATCAGCCCCACGAGAAAGCCGAGCACCGAGCCGCGCAGCGCCGGCCCGACCGACTTTTGGGCTTCTTCGCGGTTGGGCAGCAGTTCCCGCAGCCTGACTTTAATGGCTTCCTGGTTGCTCGCCACTTTTTCGGCCGCTATCTCAAGCACTTCGGCGATGCCGAACAGCCCCATGGCGACAGGCACGAAATCGATGCCCTTCTGCAGATCGACGCTGCCGAAGGTGAAGCGGGCCTGCCCGCTGATGTCGTCCAGGCCGACCGTGCCCAGCAGCAGGCCGACGCCCACCATGACGAGCGACTTGAGCAATCCTTGTCCGCTGAGCTGAGACAGCACGATCAGGCCGAAGACGGCGATCGCGAAGTATTCGGGCGGGCCGAACTTCAAGGCGGCCTCCGCCAGCTTCGGCGCCAGGAAAGAAAGAATGACGAGGCCGATCGTCCCGGCGACAAAAGAACCTACGGCGGCCAGGCACAACGCCGAACCGGCGCGGCCCTTGCGCGCCATCTGGTAGCCGTCGATCGCCGTTACCACCGAGCTCGCTTCCCCGGGGATGTTCACGAGGATGGAGGTCGTCGAACCCCCGTACATCGAGCCGTAATATATGCCGGCGAACATGATCAGGGCGGTCGCCGGCGGCAATCCGTAGGTGGCGCCGAGCAGCAGCGCCATCGAGCCGACCGGCCCGATGCCCGGCAGAACGCCTACCAGCGTTCCCAGAAAGGTTCCCAGGAAGCAAAACAGCAAATTTGTCGGCGTGATCGCCACGCTTAGTCCGTATAATAATCCTTCCATGGTTCACCTCTTAGCCTAAAAAGCCTTTGGGAAACAGTACGTCCAGCCATTTTTCGAATACGATGTAGGCAATCAGGGTTAACGTTACCGCCGCTCCGGTCGACCACAGCCAGTTGCGGAAGGCGAAGATGCGGAAGCACCCCAGCAGCAGGCCGATTGTCGCCAGCATGAACCCCAGATAGGGCAGGAGCAGCGGATAGAGCAGCAGGACGATGACGAGCAGCAAAGGCTTGTAGGTATCTATTTCTTCTCCCGGGGCGTCCGTTTCGGTCGGGGCGCTCGGCCCGGCCTTCCCGGCAAGCACCGTTTCTTTCAGAAAGAGCAGCAGGCAGCAGATCAGCAGGCCGATGCCCATCAGCGCCGGCACGAAGCCTTCCCCCGGACTGCCGACGGTGCCGAAGTTAAGAGTCCGTCCTTCGATCAGATAAACGATCGCCAAAATGCCTATCGACAACGCGCCTTTGGCATTGGCGTTAATTTTGATCATAATCTGCCCCCTTTCACAGGTCCCGGCGATTGACGATGAATTCCGTTTGGCCGTTGTTGAGGATGGCGACCGCGTTGCGGGCGGACATTATGCCCATGTTGTTGATCGCTTCTACGGTGTGGGCCGCCACATGCGGGGCAACCACGATATTGTCGAGGCTCAGCAGTGGGGAAGCGGAATCCGGCGGCTCCTTGGCGAACACGTCGACAGCGGCGCCGGCCAGCCTGCCTGTCGTTAGGGCCAGATACAAAGCGTCTTCGTCGACGATGTCGCCCCGGGCGGTGTTTATCAGGAAGGCGGACGGCTTCATCATCGCCAATTGCTCCGCGCCGATGATCGCCTTATTGTCTTGGGAGGATGGTATGTGCAGGGAGACGAAGTCGGCCTCCCGCAAAACCGTGGCCATATCGACCAGCGTTACGCCTTCCTTGGCGGCAAACGCTTCGTCGGGGTAGGCGTCGAACGCCAATACTTTCATCCCGAAGCCTTTGGCCCGCCGCGCCACCGCTTTGCCGATCTTGCCGAGACCCATGATACCCATGGTCTTGCCGTAGATTTCGCAGCCGATGATGGGCTGCCAGGCGCCGCGGCGAACTTCCCCGTCGCAGTAGGGCAGCCGGCGGGCGATTCCCAGCAGGAGGCAAAACGCCATATCGGCCACGCTCTCGCTGTTCGCCCCCGGCGTGTTGCATACCGGTATGCGCCTGGCCGTCGCCGCGCCGATGGCTATTTTGTCGACCCCAACGCCGAATTTGGAGATTACCTTCAGCCGTGGGGCGGCCGCGATAACCCTGGCGGTGACCGCATCCTCGCCGCAGATCAAGGCGTCGATATCGCCGACCAGGGTGAGCAGCGCGGCTTCGTCGAGCTTTTGCCCCTTCCATGGGTTCGGAGCCAGCGAACAGCCGGCCTTGGCGAGGATTTCGTATGGTTCCTGGGAGAAGCGCCCGAACGCCCGGGCTGTGACTAAAACGTTGTGCATCATTACCCCTTCTTCTTCGGAATCTGTTTGCTAAGGTCGTTTCGCGTCGCTCGCGGGTATTTCGGCGATCAGCTTCTTCATCAATGGCGCTTCTTTGTTCAGGTATTCATTGACTTGCGCGCCGTTCATCGGCTCAAGCATCAGGTAGATATCCTGCATAGCCTTGACAAATTCTTGTTCGGCAGCGGCCTGCTCAAAGGCCTTGACCAGGACCGCCCTGACATCTGCCGGCATGCCTTTAGGAACCATGACAAACTTTTTGACACCCATGTCTATCTGATAGCCCAATTCCTGCATTGTGGGCACATCAGGCAACGAATCGAAGCGTTTCTTGGACGAGATCGCCAACGCACGTATCTTTCCCGCCTTGATCTGCGGGATCGCTTCCCCCGGGTGGGCTGCGCTGACGTCGAGGTGGCCGCCCATCAGGGCGGCTAAGGCCGGGGCGTTGCTCTTGTACGGCACAGGCTGCGATTTTACCCCGGAGAGCTGAAAGAGGTAGGCCAGGCAAAGATGCGGCACCGTGCCCATGCCCGAGTTGCCGTATTTGATAACCTTGCCTTCGGCCTTGGCCCGCTTGACGAGGTCTGCCAAAGTCTTGTCAGGCGAGTCGGCCTGTACGGTCAGTAGAACAGGCTCGTTGCTGACGCCGATCAGAAAGTCGAAATCGCTGATCTGATAATTGACTTTCTTTAAAAACGGCTGCGTGGTAAAAAGGCCGCTGGCGCCGATAGCCGCGGTGTAGCCGTCAGGTTTGGCCTGCGCCACTTCACTGGTCGCGATGCCGCCGCCCGCGCCGTCGCGGTTAACTACGACAACCGGCTTGCCAAGGGTTTTGCCCGCGGACCGGGCTAGGGCCCGCGCCAGAAGGTCGCTCGACCCGCCGGCCGACCAGGGCACGACCAGAGTTATTTCTTTTTCGGGATACTTGGTCTGCGGTTTGGCGCTGTCTGTTCCCGTGGTGCCGCAAGCACTGACGAGAAAGACAACTGCCAATAACGCGCATAAAATCAGCATCTTTTTCGCTCGCATCATAACCTCCGCCTTTCTTACGCCATCAGACAGTCAGGAACGGCTAGTTCGGCTGGTTTGGCAGGCGGGCTTGCGCCCGCCTG
>MTLD01003148.1_pt1 | contig 10969 bp, 7 predicted proteins | sample 1982471 | NCBI WGS metagenome assembly MTLD01 (sample SAMN05712604, study PRJNA340218) | biofilm metagenome | isolation source: sample SPM anode biofilm adapted to -50 mV | place: USA | collected 2012-02-03
AGGTTGCCCTCCATGTCCACCTGCATGGCGCCCAGGATGCTGAGGTCGATCTTGCCGCCGCGGATCATGGCGAAGCTGTCGGCGCTGCTGAAGAAGCTGGCGCCCGGCGCCGTGGTGACCGTCTGCTTGCCGGCGTTGATGAGATCCGCATCCACCTCCTCCGGCGTGGGGAAGGGGCCGATGCCCAGCAGCCCGTTCTCGCTCTGGAGGATCACCTCAAGGCCCGCCGGGATCGCGTTGGCGATGAGCGTGGGGATGCCGATGCCGAGGTTCACGTAGAACCCGTCGCGCAGTTCCTGCGCCGCGCGGCGGACGAGCTGATCACGGGTCAGGGCCATGGACTCCTCGGACGATGCATCAGGATAGCGCGGATGGGCCAGGGGCTTAATTCCCGGTGCGGTCACCAATGACCCGGATCGACAGGATCTTCGCGCCGAGTTCCAAGTCGTCGAGGATCTTCAGGTCGCGGTCGGGGTGTTCCACCTCGCCCACGCGGGTGTATTTCCCCGTGAGATGGGGCGTGGCGTTGGTGGTGATGAAGAACTGGCTGCCGCCGGTGTCCTTCCCGGCCAGGGCCATGCCCACGCTGCCGGGGCCGTACCAGGCCAGGCTGTCCTCGCAGCGCACCGTGTAGCCCGGGCCGCCGTCCATGGTGTCGAAGGGGCTGCCCATCTGCACCACGAAGTCCGGCACCACGCGGGGCACGAGGTGGCCGTCGAAATAGCGCTTCCGGGCCAGCCGCACCAGGTTCGCCACATTCATGGGCGCCAGGGAGGGATCGAGCCTCAGGGTGATGGACCGCTTCCCGCTGAAGGTGATGCGGAGCCGCACCGGCTTCCCGCGCTCCGCCAGCCGCATGGCCTCCGCCAGGATGGCCCGATCCGTGACCGTGGGCTCCGGCGCCGCAGGCCAGGGCGTCGCCGGGTCCAGTTTCACCAGGGCCTGGTACGCCTCGTACCGGCAGCTCCAGTTGGGATGCGTGAGCCAATGCTGAAGCTGGGCCTTCTGCGCCTCCACCGGCAGCTTCCACCGTGCGTAGCTCTGGATGAGCGTCTGCTGCGCCTCGAACTGCGTATCGCCCCAGCAGCGCTGCGTGAGGGCGTCCAGGTCCGCAGGGGCGGAGGGCAGGTCCTCGATGGCCGCGGCGCGGGCGATGGCCTGGGCGCCCTGGAGAAGCCGATCGCGCAGGGCGTCGGCTCGCTCCGGAGCCTGGTGGCGTAGGGCCGGCAGGAGGGCCCCCTGCAGGAGCGGGTCCCGCTCGCCCATGGGGGGATCCTGGGTGAGGGCCGCCTGGAGGGCGGGCTGGGGAGCGCGCAGCTTGGCGAGCCCCTGGTCGCTGTACCAGCGGACCAGCGGCAGGGTTGCGCAGGACCAGGGAGCGCCGCCCACCTGGAGGGCCTCCGCGGGGGCAGGATCGGGGATCCCTTCGGCCAGGCGGGAGAGGATGCCGGCGCAGGCCTGGGACAGGACAGGGGCTGAAGGCCTGGAAAGGCCCAGGGCGGCCCAGACGGGCGAGGCTGGATCCAGGCGCCGGAATCCGGACAGCGCGAGTTCCCGTCGCTGGGCCCACGGCCCCCGGTTCCACGCATCCATCATCGCCAGCACACTCCCGGGTGTGGCCGGAATGGCAGGCAGCAGCGCCTGCTCCTTGCCCGCCATGACCAGCCGCAGGCGGGCGGCCTGGGCGCGGACGGGATCGACCTTGCCGCCCTTCGCGAGGGCATCAAGGAAGCCCTGGAGGGCCGGGGACACCTCCCCGCCGTGGATCCGCGCGGTGGCGACCTGGGCCTCCAGGTGTAGATGGGCCGGCCAGGCGGCCGCGTCGGCGGCCGTGAGGCCGTCGAGGGCCTTCAGGGCGTCGGGGCGCTTGAAGCGGTTGAGGAAGAAGAGGGCGTCGAAGCGCTCCCGGGGGGTGCGGGCCGCCGCGACCCTGGCTTCCCAGGCCTCGGGTGTCGGATTCGCCAGCTCCGGCGGCAGCAGGGCGGGGGCGCCCGGGGCGCCGATGCGGGCCAGGGTCCGTTCCAGCCGGGCCCGGTCCGCCGGGGGGAGGGTCGCCACCTGAGCCTCGGTGAGGGCCGGCGGCTGGCGGTTCCACTCGGCCTGGATGGCCTCACGGATCGTGAAATGCGGCGCCTGGGCGAAGGCGACAGGCGCCGCCAGCGCACAGAGGAGCCATTTCTGGAAAGATGGAGGCAAGAGGTTCATGTTGGCTCGCTTGGGAACGGACATTCTACGGGAAGAGCTGCGCCGGCGCGTGGCTGAAGGACATGCGGGGCCCCACGAAGTCTGGATCCGCTGGCCCCGGCAGCTGGGCGATGTGGTGTTCGCACTCCCCTTCTTCGGCTCCCTCCAGGCGGCCTGGAACGCCGAGGCGAAGGCCCAGGGCGTCGAGCTGCGCTGGGTGGCGGTGGGCCACGCCATCGGTGCGGCGCTCTTCGCCGAGGCCGCGCCGGACTTCATCGCCGAGTCCCTTATCGAAAAGGGCGGTGTGGGCAAGCCCGATCCCTGGCACCTGGTCCGCCGCTGGCGGAAGGCGCCGCCCGTGTGCGTCATCAACCTCAGCCAGAGCGTGCGTCTGGCCCTGGGGGCCTGGCTGGCCCGGGTGCCCATCCGCGGGGGCATCGCCGACAACCACCTGAGCCTGCTCTACACCCACCCCTTCAAGTACCGCGACCTCCCCATCCATCTCGCCCAGCGCTACGAGCCGCTGCTGGCGCAGCTCACGGGCCGGCGCCACCTCCAGTGGGTGCGGGTGGGGGTCCACAACCTCGGTGGCCGACGGGGTCCAGAACTCCTGCGGGAGGCCGGCTGGGCCGGCGAGCCCTACGTCACCCTCTCCTTTGGTACCCGCGGCCATGGCAAGCGCTGGTTCCCGGAGACGCGGACCTGGCCGGAACTGGCGGGTCGGCTGGTCTCGTCGGGCTTCCGCTGCGTGTGGCTCGGGGGACCGGAGGAAGTGCCTCTCGGGAAGGAACTGGCAGCCCTGGCGCCGGGGTCCATCAACCTCACGGGCCGCACGAGCCTGCCGGAGGCCTGTGCGATTCAGGAGGCGGCCGCGGGGAATGTGGCCATCGACACGGGGCTGGCCCACACGGCCGCGGCCACGGGGCGGCCCACGGTCACCCTGATGGGCCTCTCCCCCGAGCCGCTCATCGCACCGGTGGGCCCGCGGGCCATCACTGTGCGCGGATCCGCGGTGGACTCCTTCCCGGGTGAAAGCGAGGGTTTCGAGACCCATGGATCGGTGGCCCACCGGGTGCATCCCGAGCGCGTGGTGGAGCTCCTCAAGGCGCTCATGACCGAGGCCGGGGCATGATCCCGAAGGATGCCCTCTGGGTGCGGATGCCCCGGTTCATCGGCGATGCGATGATGATCGCCCAGAGCCTCGGGCCCCTCCGGAGCCGCGGGATTCCGCTCGTGGCCTGGGGGCCTGGGCCGGTCATGGATCTCTTTGAGGGGAGTTCCTATTTCCAGGGGGTCTCCGCCGATGAGGCTGGAAAGAAGGGTGCCTTCCGTCAGGCTGGCCTGCTCAAGCAGCACCATGCTTCGGGTGTCCTGAACTTCGGCCGCAGCCAGCGAGGGCTGCTGGCGGCCTGGCTGGCGCGCGTTCCCCTGCGCCTGGGCTGGCGCGAAGGCGGGGGGTGGCTGTTTGCCACTCACAGCCTGCCGTTCCGGGAACCCGGCCACCAGATGGATCGCTACCGGGCCCTGCTGGACATGGGGTTTCCCGGCCTGCCTCCGGAACCGTCCGGCCCCTTCCAGCCGAGGGCCGAAGCCAGGTCCCGGGCCACCGGATTGGTCGAGTCCCTGGGCATCCGCGGGGCGCATGCCGTCATCGCCTTCGGCGCCGCGGCGGACATCAAGCGGGTGGGTGCCCGGGTCTGGGCAGGCCTGGCTTCCGAGCTCGAGGCCCGGGGCATGGCGGTGCTCTTTCTCGGAGGTCCGCTGGACCGCGACCATCTTCAGGCGGAGCACCTGAGGGGGCTGCTCCCCCAGGCCCGGATCCTGTGCGGCGAGACGGACCTGGCCGTGAGCGCCGCGCTCCTGGACGGGGCCGACATCTGCTTTGCCAATGATTCGGCCATGGCCCACATCGCGGCGGCCTGCCACCGCCCCACGGTCGTCGCCTTCGGCCCCACGGACCCCCGCCGGACCCGCCCGCAGGGCCCCGCCGTGGCTGCAGCCTGGAACGATTCCCTGGATTGCCTCGCCTGCGGATCCTTCACCTGCCGCCGAGGCGATCATGCCTGCATGCAGGCGCTCGATCCGGGCCGCCTCCTCCAGTGCGCCGCCGAGGTCCTTCCGAAGGGCGGGTCGATCCACCCTGTGCCCGCCTCCCATCCCCGAACCGAGGGTCATTCATGAAGATCGTCCTCTTCCATCCGTCCCTGACCTCACTTGGGGGGGCGGAGATGCAGGTCATGGAGCATGGCCATCTGCTTCGCGACCAGGGGCACCAGGTCGAGGTCCTCACCTTCGAGTACGACGAGGGGCGCTGGCGGGACCGCCTCACGGGCATTCCGGTCCAGGTGGCCACCCGGCGGCATTGGACGGATCCCCTGTCCCTGTCGGCGGTCTCGAAACTGGAACGTCGCGCCCTGCGCGTCTGCGAGAACCTTGCCGGCTACGACCTGGCCATCGCGCACAATCACCCCTGCCATTCCATGCTGGGGATGGGAGGCTCGCTCTCCAGGAAGATCTGGTACTGCCACGAGCCGCCACGGGCGCTCTACCTCCGCGAAGCCGGCCCCTACATGGCGGGCATCACGGAGGAGCAGGCCCGCCTCAGCGCTGTCGCCCACGCCGCTCGCCACCTGCTTCGCCGTCATGACGAACGACTCGCTTCCTGGAGCAGCACCCTGCGGGCGAAGCGGGAGGCGGACCAGCGCGGCGTGGCTGGACTGTCGCTGGTGGTCGCCAACAGCCAGTTCACTGCCGACAACTTCCAGCGGACCTACGGAACCCGGCCTTCGCAGGTGATCTATCCCATGGTCCGGATGGGCGGGGGAGGGCATGGCCGGCAGGGGCTGGATCGGGCAGGGCTGCACGTGCTCGTACAGGGCCGGATGGAGCTGCTGAAGAACCAGGAGAGCGTCATCCGGGGGTTTGCTGCGTTCCATCGCCACCAACCCTCCGCGCACCTCCACCTTGTCGGTGAAGGCGAACAGCGGGGGGATCTGCAGGCTCTGGCCGCCTCCCTCCTTCCATCGGGGGCCGCCACCTTCCATGGATTCCTCTCCGCCACTGATTTGGCGGCCGTCTACAGCCGTTGCGATGTCTTCGCCCTCCTTCCTCTGGATGAACCCTTCGGCATGGTGTTCCCGGAAGCGGCCTCCCGCGGGCTGCTGCTGGTGGGACCGGACCACGGAGGGCCGCAGGAGATCATGGAGGGGGGCCGCTACGGTTGGGGGGTGGATCCCTTCGACCCCGAGGCCTTCGCCGAGGCCCTGGCCCAGATCTGGGCCCTGCCCGATGCGGAGGTCCAGCGCCGGAGGGAGCAGGCCGATGCGGCATGCCGGGCCCGCTATGCCCCGGATGTCGTCGGGCCTCAGCTTCTCCGTGCCCTCGCCCTTTGAGCGCTGTCTTCGGGATGTAAGTCTGCCGTCCTGCAGCCTCTGTCAGGGGCGTGGAGCATCACCATATTCTGGCTGAATTCCGGGCTTCCTGGCCCTGCCGGCGGTGGACCCTGACCCTTGGGAGAAGAAGGAGGGTGGCGAGCCAGAGGGCCAAGATTCCCCATTTGCCGAGCAGCAGGAAGGGGAGGAGTCCGGCAAGGAGGACGGCGGAGCGGGCCAGTTTCCGTCCCGAGGGCTGGGCAGCCAAGGCTCCGGCCTTCAGGAGGCGAGCCGCGTGGAGCCATCCGAGGAGTCCGAGCGAGGCGAGGAGGGTGGCAAACGGAACGAGGAAGCATCCGCGCGGCAATCCCAGGAAGACCAGGGGCCCCCCGAGGACGGCGGTTCCGAGGGATCCATAGAGGGCCCATCGGAGACCGGCCGGGACGCGCCAGGGGAGTTGCGCCCCGGGTGTTGACCGCCTTGATTTCGGGGGGCGGATCGGGAGATCCATCAGGGCCTGGACTTCCGCGCAGAATCGGTCGGACACGGCGGTGGCGTCGAACCGTTTCCAGGCAGCCTCGCCGAGGATTCTCAGTCGGGCCTGCCTCTCCGGATTCGCCTCCAGGTCCCGGATGGCCTGCACCCAGGCTTCGGGATTCAGATGGTCGTCCACGAGAATGCCGGCCTCGCCGGCAGCCTCGGGGATGCCGCCGATCCGGCTTCCCATGAAGATTCTTCCAGCCGATTGGGCCTCAGGTGCCATTCGTCCGAAGGATTCAGGGATCCGCGAAGGCATCAGGATCAGCCAGCTTTCACCGTAGAACTGCCCTGGCGGGAGCAGGCCGGCAAGCTGGACGTTTCCATGGCGGGCGGCGTCATAGCCGCATCGAGTCGCCTGGCCCCGACCCGCCAGCAGGAACCTGTGGTCGGGCATCCGCTCCGCGATCTGCAGGAAGAGATCGGCTCCCTTCACGCGTTCCGCGGCCGACATGGCAATGGCTGCTGGAGGGGCGGACGCCTCCGGGATCACTTGACGCACCGCCGGATGGAGCACGGTGATGTCTCCCCTTCCGAGAAGGTCGCCAGCCAGATCGGCCATGAAACGGGAAGGGGCGAGGATCCGATCGAATGCCTGGAGGAGGGACCTGCCCTCGTGGGTGGGGTACTGGTGGTACACAGGACAGGCCTGGCAGTTCCGGTCACAGGCTGCCAGCGCCTCCATATCCGGGCAGAGAGGGCGGGCATCGTGCAGGCAGGTCATGCTCGGTACACCCAGGAGGGTCGCCAGGTCCGCTCCGAGGGCATGGGTTCCCACCTGGGCATAGACGAGGGCCGGGGCGTACTCCAGAGCGGCTGCGCGCATGGCCCGGCGGCTGGAGACGGGCACGACCTCGACGCCACGGTGGACAGTGGCGGGTCCCGATCCGAGGAACACCGCGCGGACGCTGCCTCCACGGGCGACCCAGGCTTCCATGAGCAACTGATCCGTCACCTCGGCGCCGCCGATGGCGGGGTGGTAGTTCACGCCGAGGTAGAGCATCCGCTTCGGGCCGGAATCGGGGGGTGGGGGCGGTGTCATCTCAGAACAGTCTCCATGACCAGGACGCAGTGGCGTTCCACGTGTTGCGGAGATGGTCGGGGAGGAAGTCGGCCTTGGATTCCCGGGTCCCAGAGGCGGACAGGCCGAGGCGGGAACCCTTGAGCTCCCAGCTCAGGTCCACCTGTGTGAAGAGGAAGGGATCATGGGCGGGGGGGATCCCAGGGTGGACCTGGGCCCAGAGTGCCGGGTCGTCCCGGAATTCCCGCGTGCCCCGCACGAGGATCCAGTGCCCGCGCCCATTGCGGCCGATGGGGAACCCCAGGTCCAGGGTGCGGGTGATGGCATCGCCTCCGAAGGCCATGCCCAGGAAATCGCCGAACCGGGTCTGGCCGGACAGGTATTCCCAGTGGGAGTAGGTGCGGTACCCGCTCCCGAACCAGGGGATGTTGACCGTATCGGCGTATTCGAGCCCGAGGCTCCAGCGCCGGGGCCAGACGATCTGCAGGCCGACCACATCGTTGACGTGGTCCAGGGCAGGCGCGGCCTGGCGGCGGTTGTTCCCCCAGAAGCTCTCCTCGGTGGAACTGAACAGCCTCCCCCGGCCTCCCCGCAGCTGCCGGAGGTCGAACCTCAGGTCGTGGGCCAGGGCCCCGAAGGGGTCCTTCAGGAAGTCCTTCCACTGCCAGTTCACGTTCTCGGCGCCCCGGCTGAGGTACAGGGCCGTTCCCTCCGCCTTGAACAGGCGGGCCAGGGGCGGGATGCGCACGCGGGCCTCCGCGTTGGCGATGGCGTTGGAGATGGCCTTGTAGCCGCTGGCATTCGGGTGGGTGGGATCCCCGCTCGCCTCGGCCTGGGCGATGTTCTCTGCGCCGAAATATCCGAGGAGGTAGTCGCTGACGCTGTAGCCGGACCGGGTCCGGCTGCCGTCCCTGCGGACCCCGCCCCACATGGAGGTGAGCCCGAGGTTGAGTTCCACATTCGGGCCGAAGGCGCCCCGGAGCCGGAATCCGCTGAGGTCGGGACGGCGGATGTCTCCCTTGGCCGCGAGCAGGCCCTTCTGGGTTTCGGGGTTCGACATCCACTGGGGAAGGCTGCGGTCCCACTCGAGCCGCCCCATGAAGGTCTCGACCTTCCATTGGCCGAGGGGGACCCGGAAGAGGTGCAGGTCCTTCCAGGGCGTCTCGAGGGAGAATCGGGGGAAAGGGCGCGCGGAGGTGCCCAGCAGGTACCCGCCGGTCAGTCCGAAGCCCCACTGGATGGGCTGCTGCTCCAGGGCGAACCGCCAGCCGCGCTTGGAGCGGTAGGAGATGCCCCCCCGCTGGAGGGAGGCCTGGCTCCGGCCGGTCTGATCCCAGGCGAGGAGCGTGCCTTCCAGGGTCCATCCCCCGTGCCGCCAGCGGCCCTGGACCGCGGCCCCGCCCCCGCGGACGGCGGTTCCGAACCCCTCGCCGCCGAGGATCGGCGAATAGCCCGGGCCGCGGCCGCCGGCACCTCCCAGCCCCACCTCCAGGCTGGTTCCATCGGCGGCGGGCTCGGCGGACGGGGGGCCGACCACCCAGGCCAGCCAGGCCTGGCGGACGCTGTCCGCCCCGTCCTGGAGAATCGGCGCCTGCGCCCGGAGGGTCGACCCGGCGGCGAGGAACGAGAGAAGGAGCAACCGGGAAGCGGAGTTTGACGGCATCCAGGCAGGTTATCGGAAGGCTCCGGCCCGATCCACTTTGCAGCAGAATGAGGGGATGCTCTTCGATTCCCCCTCCACCTTCGGCCGCGCGTTCCGGATCCTCTCCTTCGGGGAAAGCCACGGGCCCGCGGTGGGGGTGGTGATCGACGGGGTGAAGCCGGGGTTGCCCTTCGATCTGGCGGCGATCCAGCGGGAGCTGGACCGGCGACGTCCGGGCCAGTCGGACCTGGTGACGCCCCGCAGCGAGGCCGACCGCGTCCAGGTGCTGAGCGGGGTCTTCGAGGGACGCACCACGGGGCATCCCATCGCCTTGGTGGTGTTCAACGAGAACCAGCGGAGTGGCGACTACTCGGCCATCGCCGAGCTCTTCCGGCCCGGCCACGCGGACCTCACCTACCAGCGCAAGTACGGCCTTCGCGACCCCCGCGGCGGCGGGCGCAGCAGCGGCCGGGAGACCCTCGCCCGCGTCGCGGCGGGGGCCTGGGCCAAGCAGCAGCTGGAGGCCCTCGGCGTCACCGTGAGGGGCTTCAACCGCGAGATCGCCGGGATTCCAGGCGCAGCCATGGACTGGGCCTTTGTGGAGGCCAATCCCCTGCGGGTGGCCGACCCCGCGGCCTTCGACGCCCAGCGTGCCGCCGTCGAGGCCGCCCGAGCGGAGGGCGACAGCGTGGGGGGGGTGTGCGAGGTGTGGATCGAGGGCCTGCCTGAGGGCCTGGGTGATCCGGCCTTCGGCAAGCTGGACGCGCTGCTGGCCGCGGCCTGTATGTCCATCGGGGCGGTGAAGGGCGTCGAGCTCGGCGCGGGTTTCGCGAGCGCCCGGCGCCGGGGCAGCGAGAACAACGATCCCCTGGGGCCCGGGGGCCCCCTCAAGAACGACGCCGGCGGCACCCTGGGCGGCATCAGCACCGGCGCGCCGGTGGTGGTCCGCCTGGCCGTGAAGCCGACCAGCTCCATCGCCCGCGCCCAGCAAACCATTGACCGGGAGGGCCACGCCGCCGAGATCTCCACGCGGGGGCGCCACGATCCCTGCATCGCCCCGCGCATCGTGCCCGTGGCCGAGGCCATGTGCGCCCTGGTGGTCTACGACGCCTGGCTCACTCAGCAGGCGCTCCGGGAGGGCACCTTCCCCGAGGCCCCGGAATGGGATTGGGACGCGGTGGAGGCGGTCCTCCGTGCGAAGCTGTGATAACCGCCACTTTTAGAGGAGCATGACGAAGAGGTGACGCTGTAAACACCGGCCGCGCCCGATCATGGCAACGACATGGAACCCGTCCTGCTCAGCTTCCACGCCCCTGTCCACGACCTCGACGTGGTGGCGCAGCACGTGGTCAAGGAGGGGATCTCGGCCCGGCTCCGCGAGTGGCATCGGCAGACGGGTGCCCGGGAGCTGGTCTACCTGGCGACGTGCCAGCGGGTGCTCTGGATGGTGTGGGGTGGGGATCCCGGCGCCCTGGACCCCGGGCCCGGCGTCCGGCGCTACGAAGGCGAGGAGGCCTGGACCCACCTGCTGGCGATGACCGCCGGCCTGGAGTCGGCGAACCTGGGGGACCGAGAGATCCCCGGCCAGGTGAAGGATGCCCTCCAGCAGGCCCGCCAGGTGGGCGTGGCTGGCGAGGAGGCCCAGACCGCCATCGAGGATGTGATCCGCGAGGGGCAGCGGCTCCGGGCCCGCCTCGGCCTCGCCGATGGCTCCGTCAGCGTGGCCACGGCTGCGCTCCGGCACCTCTCGGACGGGCTCCCGGAGGGCGCCTCCGTGGTGCTGGTGGGTGTGGGGCCCATGACCCAGTACCTGGCCGAGCGCCTGCCGGAGCACGGATTCCGGGTGGCGATCGCCAACCGCACCCGCAGCCATGCCCACCAGCTGGCGGACCCGCTGGGGCTGGAGGTGGCCGATCTGGCGGACCTGCAGCGCGATCCCGGAGGCTTCGACGCCCTGGTGACCGCCACGGCGGCTCCGGAGCCGCTCTTCACCCTGGAGGCCTGGCAGGCCCTGAGGCGGCCCACCCTGCGCATCCTGGATCTGGCGCTGCCGCCGGATTCCGAGCCCGGCCTCGAGCAGCTGCCCTGGGTGCACCGGGTGGACCTCAACGCCTTCCTGGCCCAGACGGCCACTGTCCGGGCCCGGCGTACCGAGGCCGCCCAGAAGGCCGAGCCCTTCCTCGCCGGCACGGCGGCCCGCCTGCGGCACCGCGC
>MTLD01001977.1_pt2 | contig 10968 bp, 10 predicted proteins | sample 1982471 | NCBI WGS metagenome assembly MTLD01 (sample SAMN05712604, study PRJNA340218) | biofilm metagenome | isolation source: sample SPM anode biofilm adapted to -50 mV | place: USA | collected 2012-02-03
TGGGAGGTATCTACGGCGGCATATTTACCCCTACCGAAGCCGCCGTCGTAGCGGTTGTTTACGGAGTCTTCGTCGGACGCTGGGTTTATAAAGAACTGACTTGGAAAAGCGTCTGGAAAGCGTTGATCAACAACGTCTCGCTGACCGGCGGGATCATGATGACGTTGGCGCCGTCCATGGTTCTGGGAACCATCTTTTCCTTGTCGGGCGTTCCGGACGCGATCCAGGAAACTATGCATGCGATTTCGGACAACAAATACGTCATCTTGCTGTTAATCGACTTCATCCTGTTAATCATGGGGATGTTCCTGACGACGTCACCGGCGATGATAATCGTGTCGCCCATCCTTCTCGGCGTTGTCACGCCGTACGGCGTCGACCCCATCCACTTCGGCCTGATAATGACGATCGGCCTGGAGCTGGGCTTCGTTACACCGCCGGTGGCGCTCAATCTCTTCGTAGCCTCGGGTATGACGGGCCTAAGCGTGGATAGTATCACCCGGGCGGCCTTTCCCTTCATCATGTGCACTTTGCTCGGGCTGCTTATCGTCACCTTCTGCCCGGAGATCAGCTTGTACTTGTTGCGGTTGCTGGGAGCCATGTAGCCGCCGACAAGGCGGCAAGCCCTTAAGGGCGAGGTTTCTCCACATATGACGCAGACGACCAGTTGCAAAAGGGGGGCAGACGGTGGAGATACTCACCGAGATGCTGCAGGGCGTTGCCTTGCCCAAAATGGTTAAAGTTGGACAGCATTTTTCCGCTAACGAGGTTCAAGATGTGGCCGGGGCGTTGCGGGAAGGGATATATAAGGCCGGTGTTACCGGACGTATGACACCTGGCATGCGCGTAGCCGTGGCGGTCGGCAGCCGTGGTATTGCCGAACTGCCTCTGCTGGTAAAAATCGTCGTCGAGGAGATAAAGAGTCGCGGGGCAATACCGTTCGTTGTGCCGGCCATGGGCAGCCACGGCGGCGCCACCGCCGCAGGGCAAGTGGAGATGCTGGCCAGCCTTGGCGTAACCGAGGCAAGCGCCGGCTGCCCGATAGTTTCTTCAATGGACGTTGTCCAGATTGGCACCCTCGACAACGGGCTGGCGGTACTAATGGACAAGAATGCCTTCGAAGCTGACGGCATTGTGTTGATCAACCGGGTCAAGGCGCATACGGCCTTCGTCGGGAAATACGAAAGCGGCCTGGTCAAGATGATGGCTATCGGGCTGGGTAAACACAAAGGCGCGGCTTCCTGCCACGCGCTGGGGTTTAAGCACATGGCGGAAAATATTTTCAAAATGGCGGGCATTCACCTTCAGAAGGCCAAGTATCTGTTCGGCATCGCGACGGTGGAGAATGCTTACGACCGGATCGACAAAATCACTATCGTCCCTGCGGAAGACATCCTCGAAGTCGAGCCGGAGCTGCTTGTCGCGGCCAAGAAAAATATGCCCAAAATACTGCTCCAGCCTATCGATGTACTTATCGTAGATCAGCTGGGCAAAGAGTTTTCGGGCGGTGGGATGGACCCGAATGTCACGGGGGGCGGGCCGCTGCCCTCCGAGTACCGCCCCGCGCGGCTGGTGGCGCTGGATCTGACGGAACACAGCCACGGCAACGCCATCGGGGTGGGGAACGCCCATTTTACGACCCGACGGTTATTTGAAAAAATTGATCTTACTGCGACCTATGCCAATTGTATTACGGCAACAATCGTCGAGTCGGGGCGGATACCGCTGATCATGGAGTCGGATAGCCTGGCGATCAAGGGCGCGGTAAAGACTTGCAAGGTCGCCGATTTGGCAAAAGTCCGCATCGTGCGTATTGCCAATACCCTGCATATTTCCGAAATCTACGTTTCGGAAAATATGTTGGGTGAGGCCGAACAGCATCCCAGCGTCACGGTTGATGGCAAGCCGGCTGATTGGGTGTTCGACGAAAACGGAAACCTGCCCGATATCGGCAATTGGTGAAAAGTGCCTTCGGCGGCGGAGAAAGCGGCAATCACTAGGAGGTCAAGATGGCTAAAATCGCTGTAGCGCAAGAATTATGCAAGGGCTGCGGTTACTGTATCGAATTTTGCCCGCAAAAAATCGTCCAGATACAAAAGGAAACGAATTCCAAGGGCTATATGTTCGCTCACCAAACGGATGAAAATAAATGCACCGGCTGCAAAGTGTGCGCAGTCGTCTGTCCCGAGGCAGCTATTGAAGTCTTCAAGTAGTCTATCGCAGGAGGCCGGATATATGGGGAAGCAGTTTATCAAGGGATGCGAAGCAATCGCGGAGGCGGCGATCCGGGCCGGATGCGCGTTTTACGCAGGATACCCGATTACACCGCAGAACGAGATACCGGAGTATATGTCGAAGAGAATGCCGGAACTGGGCAGAACGTTTATCCAAGGGGAGAGTGAAATCGCGTCGATCAGCATGCTCTATGGGGCGTCGGCGGTCGGTGAGCGGGTTATGACCTCTTCCTCCGGACCGGGGATAGCGCTCAAGGCCGAAGGGATATCCTACCTGGCCTCCGCCGATCTCCCGGCGGTAATAGTCAATGTCAGCCGTTCCGGACCGGGGATGGGCAAAATTTCGCCGGCCCAGACCGATTACTGGTTTTCCGTAAAGGCATCCGGCCATGGCGGCTATAAGACGATGGTTTTCGCGCCGGCCAACGTTCAGGAAGCCGTTGACCTGACGTACGAGGCTTTCGACTACGCCGACCGGGACCGGAATCCGGTTATCGTCCTGGCCGACGGCGTTATCGGCGCGATGATGGAATCGGTTTCGCTGCCGGAATTCAAGACGGCTTTCCCGGACAAGAGCGGCTGGGTGGCCGACGGCTGCGTGGGACGCGGGCCGCGGATCATCAAAAACTCGGCGGTCGACAACGAAACATGGGAAAAGTATAAAATCTTCCGGGCCGGCATGTACGAGAACTGGCAGAAGAATGACGTGCGCGTCGAGGAGTACCTGGTCGAGGACGCCGAGTTCATCGTCACCGGCTACGGGACGAGTGCCAGGATCGCCAAAAGCGCCGTCCGCGAGCTGCGGGCGGAGGGCCTGAAGGCCGGCCTTATCCGGCCGATCACTTTGCAGCCGTTCCCGTATGAGAGCTATCGGCGGCTCGATCCGGCAAAAGTCCGCGGTATTCTTGATGTCGAGATGAGCATCCCCGTTCAGATGATCGAGGATGTCCAACTGGCGGTAAGCAACAGGATCCCCGTATACCCCCTGGGGCGCGACGGCGGTTTTACCCCCTTGCCACAAGACATCATTGCCGAGGTAAAAAGAGTTGCCGGCGAAGGGGTGAGATAGCATGCAAAGAATCTACGCGAAACCGGAGTCCCTTAATAAGGTCGGTAGCCCGTACTGTCCGGGATGCCTCCATGGTTTGGCCCAGAAGCTGTTTGCTTCGGTTCTCGACGATCTGGGCCTGCGCGAAAAGACGATCATGGTGATGGGGGTCGGCTGTGTCAGCCTGGCCAGGACGTATTTTAACATGGATATGGTTCCCGCCGCCCACGGGCGGGCGCCTGCCGTGGCGACAGGCATAAAGCGCCGCCGTCCGGACCGGTTCGTTCTCACTTATCAAGGAGACGGTGACCTCGCGGCTATCGGGACGTCCGAGATTATCCACTGCGCGAACCGCGGCGAGAATATCACGACGTTGTTCATCAACAACGCTACATACGGCATGACGGGAGGACAAATGGCCCCGACCACGCTGGTCGGACAGACATCCACCACGACTCCTGCCGGCCGCGATCCCAAGACGACGGGCTATCCGCTTAAGATGGCGGAAATAATAGCGACTTTGGAAGCGCCTGCGTATGTGGCCCGTTTTGCTCTGAATTCGCCGGCGAACATCCTGAAGGCGGCGAAGGGGATCGAGACCGCGTTCAGGATGCAGCTCGAAAACCGCGGCTTCTCTTTCGTGGAACTGTTGTCCAATTGCCCCACCAATTGGCATATGAAGCCGCTGGACACGCTGGCGACGATCGAAAAGAATATGATTCCTTACTATCCGCTGGGTGAATTCAAAGTGCGGAAATAGTGCCGATAGGTTAACTGGAGGAGAGAGATATCGTGGAGAAGAGCGTTCTAATTGCCGGGTTTGGCGGGCAGGGCGTTATGCTTATCGGACGGTTGCTCGGCCACGCGGCCGCCGGTGGCGGCAAAAGCGCTACCTTCTATCCGTCATATGGACCGGAACAGCGCGGCGGTACGGCTAATTGCACCGTTGTCCTATCTGATGAGGAGATCGGTTCACCCATAGTCCAGCAGGCCGATATAGTTATCGTAATGAATGAGCCGTCACTGGCCAAGTTCGAAGACCGGGTCAAACCCAACGGCACGCTAATCGTGAACAGTTCGCTTGTTGAGGAGCGTGAAGTCAGAAAGGATATTAAGGCGATCTGGCTCCCGGCCAATGAGATCGCCGAGGCGATCGGCTATAGCAAGGCGGCCAACATGGCAATGATGGGCTGCTGTGTGGCCGAAAGTAAGGTGCTCGATCTGGAGATGGCCGTCGGGGCGGTAAAGCAAAGCATTAAGGATGGCGCCGCCTTGGAAAAGAACATTGCCGCTATCAAGCGGGGCATGGAATTCTCCTGCTGACGACTTCGACGAAGATTATATAACCTGGCTGACAAGCGAAAAGGAAGTGCTTTCAAGATATGAAAATTACCAGCGTTGACGTTTTTCAGGTCACTACAGGCAAGCCGCCGCTGAAGGGCGATTATTGGAAGCCGGTCGTGGTCCGGGTAAACACTGATGAAGGTATCAGCGGCTTCGGCGAGGTCGGTCTGGCATATGCGATCGGCGCCGAGGCGGGCTTCGCGATGAGCGTCGAATTTGCCAGGCTCATTATCGGCCGCGATCCGATGAACAACGAACAGATATGGGACAAGCTGCACAAGAAAACTTTCTGGGGCCAGGGCGGCGGGACCGTAATCTTCGGCGGCATGAGCGGCCTGGATATTGCCTTGTGGGATATCAAGGGCAAGGCTTTAGGGGTTCCCGTTTATCAGCTGCTTGGCGGGAAGACGCAGCGGAAGCTGAGGACATACGCCAGCCAGCTCCAATTCGGCTGGGGCAAGGAGGCCCGCGTCCTGACCGAACCCGGGCAATACGCCCAGGCGGCTTTGGATGCCGTGCAGGACGGGTACGATTGTATCAAGGTCGACCCGATCGCTTTCGACCGCGAAGGCAAATGGGCCCGGTGGAATCTGAACGGAATTCTGTCGGACGTGCAGGTGAAGACGGCGTATAGTCGGTTGAAGGCTATGCGCGAGGCAATAGGCCCGGAAAAAGACATAATTTGCGAACTGCACGCCTATACGGACGCCACGGCGGCCATCCAACTGGGGCGGGCGATCGAGGACCTGGGCATCTTCTGTATGGAGGAGCCTGTCATGCCGCTGAACCCGGAGATGATGAAACTGGTCGCGGACAACGTGAAAATACCGTTGGCCAGTGGCGAAAGAATCTATACCCGCTGGGGGTACAAACCGTTTTTCGACAATCGTTCGCTGCGGATTATCCAGCCTGATTTGGGCCTGGTGGGAGGGCTTACCGAAGGGAAGAAGATTTGCGACTACGCCCACTTGCACGATGTCACCGTTCAGGCCCATATCTGCGGCGGGCCTATAGCCACCGCGGCCGCCTTACAGCTGGAAGCCGCCATTCCGAACTTCATTATTCACGAACACCACCAGGCGGCCATGCTGGCGGAAAACATCGCCATCGGCAAATATGATTATCAGCCGGTGAACGGCTATTTCGACATCCCCAGCCTGCCGGGAATCGGGCAGGAAATGAGCGAAGAGGCGATGAAAGCGGCGATCTGCGTCACGGTCAAGTAAGACACGACGTCAAAAAAGAAGACCGAGGTGAAAAAGAGTGAAGATTACGAGTGTCGACATTATCGATGTCGCGAATGATTTCTATTCCGGCATGAGCAAATGGCGTCCGGTAGTGGTCCGCATCAACACCGACGAAGGGATATCCGGTTTCGGCGAAGTCGGTCTGGCTTATGGGACCGGTGCGTCGGCGGGCTTCGGGATGGCCAAGGACCTGGCGAAAATTATCATCGGCATGGACCCGATGAAAAACGAAGCTATCTGGGACAAGATGCAGAAGAAGACATTCTGGGGCCAGGGCGGCGGCACGATTTTCTCGGCCGGCATGAGCGGCATCGATATTGCGCTGTGGGACATAAAAGGCAAAGCGTATAACATGCCGATATACCAACTGCTGGGCGGAAAAACGCGGGATAAGATAAGGAGTTACGCCAGCCAGCTCCAGTTCGGCTGGGGCGAAGGCAAGGACAAGTCCATGCTCGTCGCGCCGAAGGAGTATGCGGATGTCGCCCTGGCTGCCGTTGCCGAAGGCTACGACGCCTTCAAGGTCGACCCGATCGGGATGGACGAAAAGGGTAACTGGAATCAGCGTAACCTGTGCGGCGTTCTTCCCGACAAACCCCTACGGCTAGGCTACGACAGGCTCAAGGCCATGCGCGACGCCGTTGGCCCGGACGTGGACATGATCGTCGAGATGCACGCTTTCACCGATACCACCGCCGCCATCCAGTTCGGAAGAATGATCGAAGAATTAGGGGTGTTTTACTACGAGGAGCCGGTGGCACCGCTTAATCCCAAGCAGATGAAGAAAGTGGCGGAAAGCGTCAACGTGCCGATTGCTGCCGGCGAGAGAATCTATACGCGCTGGGGCTACCGGCCGTTCTTCGAGGACGGTTCGCTGGACGTAATCCAGCCGGATATCTGCACCTGCGGCGGGTTGACCGAAGTGAAGAAAATCTGCGATATGGCGCATGTATACGACGTGACCGTGCAGATTCACGTGTGCGGCGGGCCGATTTCCACCGCCGCGGCCCTCCACGTCGAAGCCGCCATCCCGAACTTCATCATACACGAACTGCACCGGTACGCCCTGCTGGAGGCAAATACGAAGACCTGCAAATACAACTACATGCCGAGCGGCGGGATGTACGAAGTCCCCGACCTTCCCGGGCTGGGGCAGGAACTGACGGCAGAGGCGATCAAGGCCTCGATCGTCGAGACGGTGAAATAGCGGATGGCCACGATCGCTATCCCCTACGGCAAAAGCCACCTCCAGGCGGTCATCCCCGATTCCCGCCTGGCAGGCATCCTCGAATCGCATGCCCACGGCTACACGCCCGCCGCAGGAGAAGAAGAACTTGTCCGGGCGGCGCTGGCCGCCCCGCTCGCCTCGCCGCGTCTGCGCGACCTGGCCAAGGGGCGCAGGAATATCGTCATCATCACCAGCGACCACACCAGGCCGGTGCCGACGAAGATCATGGCCCCGCTGCTGTTGGACGAAATCCGCAGCGGCAATCCGGCGGCCGAGGTCACCTTTCTGGTCGCGACCGGCTTCCACCGCGAGAGCACCGCGGAAGAGCTGCAGAACAAATTCGGCGAGCGCCTGTACAACAGCGAAAAGATCGTCGTCCACAACTGCTGGAACAAGGACGCCATGCTGAACGCCGGCAAACTGCCGTCCGGCGGCGACCTCGTCGTCAACAGGCTGGCCATGGAGGCCGACCTGCTGATCGCGGAAGGCTTCATCGAACCGCACCTGTTCGCCGGGTTTTCCGGCGGCCGCAAAAGCGTTCTGCCGGGCATCGCCAGTGAAGTGACCGTGCTCGCCAACCACTGCGCCGAATTCATCGCCCACCCGAAGGCAAGGGCGGGAATTCTCGACGGCAACCCCATCCATACCGACATGGTGTATGCTGCCAAGCAGGCAAAACTGGCCTTCATCCTCAACGTCGTCATCGACGCCGACAAAAAGATCATCCAGGCGTTCGCCGGCGATATGGAGCAGGCCCACCTGGCGGGCTGCAAGTTCGCCGGCGACATCGCCGCGGTCGAGGCGAAGCCGGCGGAAATCGTCATCACCACCAACGGCGGCTACCCCCTCGACCAGAACGTTTACCAGCACGTGAAAGCGCTTTCGTCGGCGGAAGCCACCTGCAAGGCCGGCGGCGTGATCATTGCGTGCGCCGCCTGCAGCGACGGCCACGGCAGCGAGGATATGTACAACTGGCTGCGGGGCGGCGCCCGCGAAGCGATGGATAAAATCATGGGGATCGGCCGGGATTCGACCATCCCCGACCAGTGGGCGACGCAGATTATGGCCCGCATCCTGCTCAAACATAAGGTCATTTTCGTCACCGACCAGTGCGACCACCGTATTATCGAAGACATGGGCTTCGCAGCGGTGTCAACCCTGGAAGAAGCGCTCGCCGCCGCCGACGCGGCCGTCGGCGCCGCCGCCAAAATCACCGTCATCCCCGACGGGGTGGCGGTAATCGTCAGAGACCCGCGGCAAGGCTAGCGGGAGATAAGGAATAGTTTGGGGGAGAATAAATGGCCATTGACGCGATCGTGCTGAACGCCGCGGACAACGTCGCGACCGCGGTGCAGGAGCTGCAGGCCGGCCAGAAGGCCCAAGTCCGCCTTGGGCGGGAACTGCACCAGGTCGCCGTGCAGGAGGACATCCCTTACGGGCACAAGTTTGCCTTCCGGCCGATAACCCGCGGGGAAGACATCCTCAAATACGGCGAAGTGATCGGGCGGGCGACCAGCGACATCGGGGCCGGCCGCCACGCCCACGTGCAAAATATCGAAAGCCTGCGCGGCCGCGGCGACCTGCGGAAGGAGGCCTGAGCATGAACTTCATGGGTTACCGGCGTGCCGACGGAACGATAGGGACACGCAACTGCGTCGGCGTACTGTCGGCCGTGGTGTGCGTCAACGAAGTGGTCGAAGGAATTGCTCGGCAGGTGCAGGGTACGGTCCGCTTCACGCACCACCAGGGCTGCTGCCAGACCATGCTCGACATCGGACTCGTCAACAAAGCATTGATCGGCTTGGGACGCAACCCCAACCTACATTCGGTGATAATCGTCAGCCTCGGTTGCGAGAGCACCAGTCTTGCCGAAGTTATCGACGGCATCAGAGTCAGCGGCAAAAGGGTGGAGCATCTCGTCGTGCAGGAAGTGGGCGGTGCAGCCAGGACCACGGCGCAGGGGATTCTGCTGGCCCAGGACATGGTGCGGGAGGCGTCTCTGCAGCATCGGGAGCCGTTCCCGATCAGCGAGCTGGTTATGGGTATGAAGTGCGGGAGCTCGGATACGACCTCTGGTCTGGTGCCCAACCCGGCCATCGGCGTGGCTTCGGACTTGCTGGTGGCTGCCGGCGGGGTTTCCATTCTAGGCGAGGTGACGGAATTCATCGGCGCCGAGCACATATTGGCCCGGCACGCCGCGGATGAACGGGTAGGCAAGGCGATACTCAACCTCGTGGACCGCATGGAAAAACGAGCCATGGCGGTCGGCGAAGACATCCGCGGCGGGCAGCCCACGGGCGGGAACATCAAAGGCGGGCTGACCACCATCGAGGAGAAGTCGCTCGGCGCCATCGCCAAGGCGGGGACGGCGCCTATTCAAGCGGTCTACGAATACGGCGAGCGCCCTGTGGTCAAAGGGCTGGTCGTCATGGATTCCCCCGGCCGCGAGCCGGAGATCCTCACCGGCCTGGCTGCCGCCGGCTGCAATGTCATCGTTTTCGCGACCGGCAGGGGGGCGCCGCAGGGTTTCCCCTTCGTGCCGGTGTTGAAAATTACCGGCAGCCGGACCGCCGCCGAAAAGATGAGCGATCACATCGACATGAACCTGTGCGCGGTCATCGACGGCGGGGACACAATCCCCGATGCCGGTCAACGCATCTTAGAAGAACTGGTGCGTATCGCTTCAGGCACGATGACGAAAGCGGAAATTTCCGGCTACACGAACTCGATGGACATCTACATGCAAGGACCGGTTATTTAAGACATACCAGATTCAAGGAGGTACCCAACCGTGAATTTTACCCTTACCCCGGAACAAGAAGACATCCGTAAACTGGTCGCCGACTTCGCCGCCAAAAAGATCGCCCCGACCGCGGCCGAGCGCGACGAGAAGGAGTTCTTCCCCCGCGCACTGTTCGACGAGATGGGCCAACTGGGCTTCCTCGGCCTGCCGTACCCTGAAGAGTACGGCGGCGGCGGCATGGACTTCGTCGCCTACGCCCTCGCCGTCGAAGAGATATCCAAGTCTTGCGCTTCCACGGGCATCGGGCTGTCGGTCCATGTGTCGCTGTGCGCCTGGCCGATCTTCAAGTACGGAACCGAAGAGCAGAAACAAAAATACCTCCGCCCGCTGGCGGAGGGTACGAAACTCGGCGCCTTCGGCCTTACCGAGCCGAACGCCGGCACCGATGTCGGCGGCGCCACGACCATGGCGGTCAAAGACGGCGACAGCTACATCATCAACGGCACAAAGGTATTCAACACCAACGGCGGCGAGGCCGAGATCGAAGTAGTATTCGCCATCACCAACAAGGAAGCGGGTCCGGTCAAGGGCATGAGCGCGTTCATTGTCGAAAAGGGCACCCCCGGCTTCAGCTACGGCAAGAAAGAAATAAAAATGGGTATCCGTTCTTCGGTGCAGCGCGAGCTTATTTTCGAAAACTGCCGCGTTCCCGCCGCCAATCTTCTCGGCAAAGAGGGCGAGGGCTTCAAAATAGCCATGACGGCGCTCGACGGCGGCCGGATCGGTGTTGCCGCGCAGGCGGTGGGCATCGCCCAGGCGGCCATGGAAGCTGCCATCAAATACGCGAAAGAACGCGTCCAGTTCGGCAAGCCGATCGCCAGCCAGCAGGCCATCAGCTTCCTGCTGGCAGACATGGCCACGAAGATCGACGCCGCCCGCCTGTTGACCCTGCGGGCAGCGTACAACAAGTCCAACCACCTGCCCTATGCCAAGGACGCGGCGATGGCGAAGATGTTCGCTTCCGATACGGCGATGCAGGTCGCCACGGATGCCGTACAGGTTTTCGGCGGCTACGGCTTCAGCCGTGAGTACCCGGTGGAGCGGCTGATGCGCGACGCCAAGAT